>Ga0307414_10000179_pt1 | contig 43124 bp, 37 predicted proteins | sample DK1Ometagenome_FD_203804 | JGI IMG/M metagenome (GOLD analysis project Ga0307414, IMG submission 203804) | Maize rhizosphere microbial communities from greenhouse at UC Davis, California, United States - DK15-O-3 | ecosystem: Host-associated > Plants > Roots > Rhizosphere > Soil | place: USA... | reverse complement strand
AGCGCCCGGCACTCGCCCACTAGGGAAGGTGTGAATAACTCCCTGCTTCTCGTGCCTGGATCTACCGAAGATCCAGGGAGCCGGTAGCCGGTAGCCGGTAGCCGGTAGCCGGTAGCCGGTAGCCGGAGAGCATTCTCGACTTCCGACTTGCAATTGCCAGTTCACGGCTTCCGATCGATACAAACGCGCGGCCGCAGCGTCTCTCCGGCGCTCCGCGAGTGCAATACCTACGCGCCCGCCATCGACTTGAGGATGACCCCAAGCAGGTACGCCAGCCCCGTTCCGGTTGCATAGCCGAGCGTACCGAGCAACGCGCCCACCGGCGCCAGCGAGGGATGGAACACCGACGCCACCACCGGCGCCGACGCCGGTCCGCCTATGTTGCTCTGCGAGCCGATGGCGAAATAGAAGAACGGCACCTTCAGCAGCTTGCCGGCCAGCCACAGCAGGCCGATGTGGATCGAGATCCACACCAAGCCGAGCAGGAACAGTTCGGGCCGCTGCAGCAGCGCCATGATGTCCATCTGCATGCCGATGCAGGCGATCAGGAAATACAGCAGCAAGGTGCCGATCTTCGACGCGCCGGCGCCTTCGTAGGTGCGTGCGCGGGTGAAGCTCAGCGCCAGGCCGATGAAGGTCGAAAGCGCCACCACCCAGACGAACGGTTCGTGCAGGCTGACGGTCTTCGCCCACGACACGTTGGCACCGAACCAGGTCGCCAGCGGCGACGCGACCGCATGCGCCAGCCCGACCGCACCGAAAGCGATGCCGATGATGATCATCAGGTCGGCGAGGCTGGCGATGCGCGCGTGCTGGGCCTGGAAACTGGCCATCCGCTCCTTCAGTTCATCGAGCGCGCGCGTATCGGCGCCGCTGCGCTTGTCGATCGCATCGGCGCGACCGGCAAGGAAGATCAGCACCGCCATCCATACGTAACCGACGCCGACATCGACCACAGCGAACTGGCCGAAGGTGGTGGCGTTGACCTCGAAAATCTCCTTCATCGCCATCATGTTGGCGCCGCCGCCGATCCAGCTACCGGCCAGCGCGGTCATGCCCGCCCAGGTGTCGCCGGCCACGGTGGCCGGATGCAGCGCTGCGAACAAAGCGAAGGCGACTACCGCGCCGATCATCACGCTGATCGACGATGCGGCGTACATCAGCAACAGCTTCGGCCCGAGCTTGAGGATGCCCTTGATGTCGATGGTGAGCGTCAACAGCACCAGTGCCGCCGGCAGCAGCACGCGGCTGGCGACCGGGTTGTAGAGGCTTGTGTTGTTGCCGTCGATCAGGCCGACGCTGTTGTAGATACCCGGAATGAAGTAGCACAGCAGCAACGCCGGCACGTAGGTGTAGAACTTCTTCCAGATTCCCGCCTCGCGCGATTCGGTCCAGAAGATAACGCCTAGTGTGGCGGCGATCAGGCCGAGGACGACGATGTCGTTGGTGATGAGCGCGGTGCTGGTTTCGACAGGCATCAAACCTTCTCTCTGGTGAATGTTACGGACAAAAAAAGCTCTTCACGGATTGCCAGGAAAAATCGTCACGCCCGCAGGAGCGCCCCATGGGCGCGAGCTCTTGATTGCATGGATACGGACCGAAGAGCTCGCGCCCATGGGGCGCTCCTACGAGGATAAAGTCCCAGAAAAAGCACGCCGCATCAGCGGCGCGCCCTGGGACCTGGTTACTGATCGAGGTGCTGCTTCAGCCAGCCATTCACCACGTCATGCCACAGCACGCTGTTCTGCGGCTTCAGCACCCAGTGATTCTCGTCCGGGAAATACAGCAGCTTCGATTCGATGCCCTTGCGCTGCAACGCGGTGAACGCCGACAGGCCCTGGTCCTCCGGCACGCGGAAATCCTTGCCACCCTGCACCACCAATGTCGGCACGCGCCACTTGGCGATGTGGTCGACCGGGTTGAATTTCTCGTAAGCCTTCGGGTTTTCGTACGGCGTGCCGCCGTTTTCCCACTCACTGAACCACAGTTCTTCGGTCACGTAACCCATCGAACGCGTATCGAACACGCCGTCGTGCACGACCAGGCATTTCCACGCATCGTTCCAGTTGCCGGCGATCCAGTTGATCATGTAGCCACCGTAGCTGGCTCCGAGCGCGCATGCATTATTGCCATCGAGGAAACCGTACTGCTTCTGCGCCGCGGCCCAGCCTTTCTGCAGGTCTTCAAGCGGCTTGCCGCCCCAGTCCTGGCTGATCGAATCGGTGAAGGCCTGGCCGTAGCCGGTGGAACCATGGAAGTCGATCATCACCACCGCGTAGCCCTGGCCCGCATAGGTCTGCGGGTTCCAGCGGTAGCTCCAGCCATTACCGAAGCTGCCCTGCGGGCCGCCATGGATCAGGAACGCGACCGGATACTTCTTCCCTTCCTCGTAGTTCCATGGCTTGACCACGTAGCCGTGCACGGTGTCGCCGCCGGCGCCCTTGAAATCGAACTGCTCGAAGTCGCCGAAAGCGACCTCGGGCAAGCGTTCCTGCACGCTTTGCGTGATCGCACGCAACGGCGCGCCCGGCGTGGTCGTGGTGGTGAACAGCTGGTCGCCGGTCTTCAGGCTGTTGCGGGTGACGGCCAGGGTGTCGCCGGCGATGTCGAACTCGGCGATGGAGCCGTCGCCGACGATCTTCTCGGCCTTGCCGGTGTCGATCTCCACGCCGAACAACGGATGCTCGCCCGTGTCCTGCGCCGTGGTGTAGATCGTCTTGCCATCCGCCGACAACGCGATGCCATCGGCGGAGCGATCCCAGTGCGCGGCGATCTCGCGGACCTGGCCGCTGCCCAGGTCCATGCTCATCAAGGCGAAGCGATCAGCTTCGAAGCCCGGACGCTTCATCGCGCGGTAGAACAGGGTCTTTCCGTCGACGCTGAACACTGGGCCGGTATCCCAGGCGGGGTTGGCGGCGGTGAGGTTGGCGGGTGCATCGCTGCCATCGGCATTGAGCCGATAGAGGTCGAAGTTGGTGGACCAGGCCTCGCTTTTGCCAGCCACGCGGATGCTGGCGACCAGCGACTTGCCGTCGGGCGCCCAGGTGTATTCGCTGGCATCGCCGAACGGCTTGGACGGCGCGTCGCCGTCCAGCGAATCGGTCAGCGACACCACGCTCACCACCGGCTTGGCCTTGCCTGCTGGCAGGTCGGCCACGAACAGGCGGCTGCGACGGCCATCGGTCCAGGTGTCCCAGTGGCGCACGAACAGCTGTTCGTAAACCACGCCGGTGCTCTTCTTCGCCTTGGTTTCATCGAGACGCTTCTGGGTGCAGGCCAGGTCGGCCTTGCACGCGGCGAAGGTCTCGGCGCTGAAAGCCAGTTGCGTGCCGTCCGGCGAGAGTTTGTAGCTGCCGATATCGAGGGCGAACGCGGTAAGTTGCTTCGGCGTACCGCCGCTGGTTGGCATCGAATACAACTGCTGCGTGCCGGATTTTCCGCTGAGGAAATAGACCGTCTTGCCATCGGCCGAGAACGCGGGCGAATTGACGTTCCAGCCTTCCGGGGTCAGCGGCTTCGGCGGCGCCATGTCGCGGGTCAGCAGGTTGCGCGTCCACAGGCCGGTGCTGGCCTTGCTCACGTCCTTGTCCATCCGTCGCTGCGCGAACACCACCACGCTGCCATCGGGCGAAAGCACCGGCGAGGACACCCGGTCCAGCGCGACCATGTCACGCACATCGAAGCCGCGGGTGGCAGCCGTGGCTGGCAAGGCAGCCAGCAGGCAAAGGGGCAACAAGGCGATTCGCAGGTTCATCCGGGGCTCCGGCAACAGGAAAACCCCGATGTTAGGCCGTAACAGCAATCCGACGCAAAGGCATGAAGTCATGCCTGGCTTCGCCCCAATTGCAACGGGCCACGGGGGATTTGCTCTTGATCTTGTCCAGGAAGCACAAGCAGAAGCAAATCCCGCTTCCCCCCCTTTTCCAGGGGGAAGCCAGAAGCTCAAGTCGACGCGGGCAGCTTTTGCTGTTTGGCACCGCTCCGATACAACAGCCAGCCCACTACCGCCAGCACCGCCAGGCCTGTCCACTGGTTGAAATGCCAGGCTTCCGGCAACGCCAGGACCTCGGCACTTCCGGAGACCACGATCGGGACCGCGATGGCGATGCCCATCAGCGCTTCACCGGTGATCAGGCCTGCGGAGAACAGGGTGCCCGGGCGATGGATGCGATCCTTTTCCTCTTCATTTCCATCGCTGACCTTGTGCTTGCGTTGCACGAAGTGCGAGATCAGGCCACCGAGGAAAATCGGCACCATCAATTCCAGCGGCAGGTAGATGCCGATCGCGGCAGCCAGCACCGGCACGCGGAATTTCGCGCCGCGCGACTTCAGCCACTCGTCCAAGGCGATGATCGCCGCGCCGATACCGGCGCCGATGGCAATCATGTCCCAAGGCAATTTGCCGCCGAACATGCCCTTGGCCACCGATGCCATCAGCGTGGCCTGTGGCGCGGACAGCGCATTGGGATGTTCGGCGGTCGGCGCACCGATGCCGTAGGCGGCAGCGAGCAGGTTCAACACCGGCGCCATGATCAGGGCACAGGAGAATGCGCCGATCGCCAGCATCAGCTGCTGCTTCCATGGCGTGGCTCCGACGATGTAACCGGCCTTCAGGTCCTGCAGGTTATCGCCACCGACCGCGGCCGCGCAGCACACCACTGCGCCGATCATGATCGCGGCCACCGCACCGATCGGGGAATCGCGGCCCAGCAGGACTACCAGGATCACCGATGCGAACAGGATCGTGGCGATGGTGATGCCGGAGACCGGATTGTTGGACGAGCCGACCAGACCGGCGAGATACGCCGACACCGACACGAACAGGAAACCGGCGACGATCATGATGAGGGTCATCGGTATGCTGACCGTCCACTGCCCGACGATGGCCTGGTAGAGCAGTGCCAGCGGAATCACGAACACCACCAGTGCGATCAGCATCCACTTCATCGGCAGGTCGCGGTCGGTTTCGGCGACCGCTTCACCCTTGTTCTTGCGCGCGGCGGCGAAACCGCTGCGGATACCCGACACCAAGGACTTGCGCAGCGAGAACAGTGTCCACACGCCGCCGATAAGCATGGCGCCGACGCCCAGGTAACGGATCTTGGCCGACCAGATCGCGAACGCCGTATCCGACGCGCTCGCACCGACCACCTGCGCGGCCAGCGCCGGATCGCTGCCCATGAAGAGCGCGTTGTAGATCGGAATCGCGATATGCCAGGACAGCACCGCGCCCGACAACACCACGATGCCGATGTTCAGGCCGACGATATAGCCCACGCCCAGCAGCGCCGGCGAAAGATTGGTGCCCAGGTAAGCCAGGCCCTTGCCGTTGGCGAAGAAGCCCGCCTGCGCCCAACTGTCCGGGATCATCTTCAAGCCACTGGCCGCCGCCAGCTTCAGCAGCGCGCCGATGCCCGCCGACATGGCCAGGATCTTCAGGCCCGGCCCGGGATTCTCGCCCGCCTTCAGTACTTCGGCGGCGGCCTTGCCTTCCGGGAACGGCAGCGGCTCTTCGACGATCATCGTGCGCCGCAGTGGCACCGAGAACAGCACGCCAAGCAGGCCGCCCAGGCCGGCGATCGCCAGCACCCAGGAATAACGGAAGTCCTGCCAGTAGCCGAGGATGATCAGAGCGGGGATGGTGAAGATGACGCCAGCGGCGATCGAAGAGCCGGCCGAGGCGCCGGTCTGGACAATGTTGTTTTCCAGGATGGTGCCGCCACCCAGCAAGCGCAGCACGCCCATCGACACCACCGCGGCGGGAATCGCGGTGGCGATGGTCAAGCCCGCGAACAGGCCCAGGTAGGCGTTGGCCGCCGACAGGATCATCGCCAGGATGATCGCCAGCACTACGGCGCGGAAGGTGAGTTGCGGCGTCTGGGCGCTGTTCATGCGAAACCTTGGGTCCCCGGGAAGCCGACAACCTATAAGGAAGCTCCGGGCAAGTCCAGCGTTGCTGAGCCACGCAGCGCCGCCGCTATACTCCCGCTTTCCGCAATGGGATCCGTCCTTGTCCGCTTCCCTCCAGTCGGTGATTCCCGCCCGCGAGGACTTCCTCGGCCATCCCAAGGGCGTCTACGTCTGTTTCTTCACCGAGATGTGGGAGCGATTCTCCTTCTACGGGATGAAGGCGCTGCTGCTGCTGTACCTGACCAAGTACCACCTGTTCGGCGACAAGGCCGGCCTGGACCTGCTGGGCGCCTATGGCGGGCTGGTGTACTGCATCCCGGTGATCGGCGGCCTGCTCGCCGACCGCTGGCTGGGCATGCGCAAGGCGGTGGTATTCGGAGGCCTGCTGCTGGTGCTGGGTCATGCAGGCATGGCCTTCGAGGGCAATGCGGCGGTGAATGTCGGCGGCGCCATTACCCGTGACGAGGGTTCGCTGCGTTGCACCTATCTGTCGCTGGCGCTGATCATCATGGGCGTGGGTTTCCTCAAGCCCAACATCTCCACGATTGTCGGCAGGTTGTATGAAGAGAACGACCCGCGCCGCGATTCCGGATTCTCGCTGTTCTATGCCGGCATCAACCTGGGCGCATTGTTCGCTTCGCTGGTCTGCGGCTACCTGGGCGAAACCCTGGGCTGGAAATACGGTTTCGGCGCGGCCGGCATCGGCATGCTGCTGGGCCTGGTGCTGTTCCTGTGGGGCCAGAAATACCTGCACGGCCACGCCGAGCCGCGCGAGCCTGCATTGCTGCGCAAACGCGTGCTCGGCCTCCCGCGCGAATGGCTGATCTACCTCGGCGCGATCGCCGGCGTGTTGCCCATCGCCTGGTTGATGTGGGCCGCGGGCAACGGCGCCTTCGCCCTGGGCGGCGAAGTATCGCTGGCCTTGATGCTGATGCTGGTGGTGCTGGTCATCGTGCTGGTCTGGTTCACCTGGTTCATCCTCACCCAATGCACTCCGGTGCAGCGCCAGCAGATGCTCGCGTTGATGGCGATGATCTTCATGTGCCTGGTGTTCTTCACCCTGTACGAGCAGACCTATGGCTCCTGGGTGACCTTCACCGACCGCCTGCTGACCAAGGACATCGTGCCTTCGCTGGTCAGGCCGGTCGAGCAGTTCGCTTGGACGACGGACTGGACGACGAACCTTTTCCTGTTCGTGCAAACCGCGCCGTGGTCGACCTACTCGCTGCTGCTGGCGCCGCTTTCCTTCATGCTCGCGGCCCGGTTGTCGGATCGTCGCCCCGAATCGACCGCGCCGCGCATGCTGTTCATCGTGGTCACCCTGGTGATGCTGGCCTGCCTGGCCCGCGACTGCATCGTGCTTCCGCAGACTGCCGGTTCGCTGACCTATCTGGGCGCGTTCTTCCTCGTCGTGCTGGCGCCGGTATTCGCCGCGTTGTGGGCGTGCCTGGGCCGCAGCGGACGCGATCCCTCCAAGCCATTCAAATCGGCATTGGGACTGATGTTCGCCGGCCTGTCGTTCATTCCTCTGGCTTATGCGGCGCAGCAGGTCGGCGCCAATGGGCAGATGGCCAGCGTATGGTGGCTGGTGCTGGCCTATCTGGTGCTGGAAATCGGCGAGATGTGCCTGGCGCCGGTCGGTCTTTCCGCCGTCACACAACTCTCGTTGCCGCGCGTGGTCAGCCTGATGATGGGCACCTGGTTCCTGGCCACCGCGTTCTCGGAAACACTGGCCGCATTGTTCGGCAAGCTGGCCGCGATCGAAGTACCGGAAGGCGAAGCGATGGATATCGCCGTAGCCGCTGGCAAGTACGCCGACCTGTTCTGGCTGATGACTTGGATCGGACTGGGTTGCGCGGTGCTTGCCTTCCTAGTCGCGCCGCTGCTGAGGCGGATGATGCATGGGGTGAAGTGAGTTGCTGCGATGCCGGCGCTGGCGCCGGCTCGCAATGGCCCATCGGCTTGATGCCCGGCATTACTTGCTGTTGCCTTCCCCCAGGTTGCGGGCCAGGAACGCTAGCAACCTGGTGTAGTACTCGCGCTGATGTTCAACGGTGTAGAAGCCGTGGCCTTCGGTACGGTAATACAGCGTTTCCACCGGTATGCCCGCCTTTTTCAAGGCCGCCTCCATCCTTTCGCTGTGCGCGATGGGAGCGGTTTCGTCCTCCCCACCCGCGGCCAGAAACACCGGCACCTTGATGCGGTCGGCGATGCGATTGGGGGAAACCGAGGCGAGTACTGGACCGCTGCCCAGCCACTCGGAAGTCCAGATGTTCAAGCGCTTGCTCTCGCGGCTTTCCTGGGCACTCAGCGTGACCAGGTCGTAGACGCCGACGTAACCCGCCGCGCATTTGTAAAGCGCTGGCTCCTTCGCCACACCCATCAACGACGCGTAGGCGCCATAGCTGGCGCCATACATGCAGATGCGGTTGCGATCCGCGATGCCCTGGTCGATCGCCCAGCGAGTCGCGTCGGTCAGGTCGTCCTGCATGGTCAAGCCCCATTGCTGGGCGCCGGACTGATGGAAGCTGCGGCCATAGTTTCCCGAGCCCCGGTAGTTGACCTGCAGCACCGCGTAGCCCGCGGCGGCGAGGATCTGCGGCTCGGTGTCGAAGCCCCATGTGTCGTAGATGCCGAACGGGCCGCCGTGGGGGTAGATCACCAGCGGCAGGTTGCGTCCGTCCTTGCCCGGCGGCAGGGTCAGGTATCCTCGCATCAGCATGCCGTCGCGCGCCGTCAACTCGACCGGCTTGACCTTGGCCATCTTCTCCGGATCGATCCAGCTGCGGCGACTCAGCAGATAAGCCGCCTTCTTGGTCTCGGCGTCGAACAGGTAGAAACTGCCCGGATCGCGGTCCGAATAAGTGCTGACCAGGGCGATCTTGCCGTCGTTTGTCGTCGAGGTCACCATCACCGAGTCATCGGGAAAGGCTGACGACAGCATCTCGTAGAGGTGCGCCTCCCTGCCCTTCGGATCGAAGAAGCGGGTGTGCGGCTTCCCGTCCATGTACATCACCCCCACGGGCGAACTGGAACCGCCAAACTGATGGATGATGGCCGTGGGGTCGGAAAACCTGTCGCGAAGCAGCTCCTTGCGCTCGCCGCTGCCGGTGTCATAGGCGACGATGGCATCCGGTCCCTTTTCCTGCTCCACCTGCAGGTAGGCGATCCGGTTGTCGTCGGCGAACCCGATCGGGTACTCCACGCGCCCGCTGTCGTTTTCGCTATTGACGAGTTTCCATTCGGCCTGGTCGTTTTCGCGATAAAAGAGCTTGCTTGCATTGTCGAACTCCGAGCCCTTGGCGAACCGCACCACCCCCTTGTTGTCCGTATAGAAGTCGGAGCCCCTGATTGGCGCGCGTGCGACCGGGGTGCGCTTCCCGGTATAGATGTCGAGCCGTTCGGCCCGGGTCCACATCTCTTCCTCGCTGTAGGGCGCGGCAGTGATGATCACGTTGCGGTCGTCGCCCGGAATGCCGTGCAGGGCGATGGCTGCGACATTGTTTTGGCTGGTGCCGACCCCGACCCGGCTGCCCATCTTGCCGCCTGTGGCGCGATAGCCGACCAAGGGAGTCGGCCCTTTGTCATCCACATTCATGACAAGTATTTCGCCAGTCGCCTGGGGTTGTTCGAGCATGCCGAACTTCTTGGCGACCATGACTAGCAAACGCTCCTTGTTTGCCCAATAGAAGTCGGACACGTGGTTGTTCTTGCCCAGCGCGAACGAGGTGATGACCTTGGAGTCGGAACGCCGCAATATCGCGAGCCCGGTACGGTCCTCCAATGGCACGGTCGCGGCCAGGTATTGGCCGTCGGGCGATATCTTGATGTCGTTGAATTCGTTCTTCTTGATGAATCCGTCCAGATTCACCTGCGCATGCGCGGGCGCACCGATTCCCGCGACCATGATTGCCAAGAGCATCAAGTACTTCATTCCAGCTGTCCCCTTGCGTGATCGAGTCGCGCCATGGCACGGCGCATGCGCGCAGCCCCCTGCGCGAAACACATGATAACGATTGGGACGGATACCTCACACGGTCCGGGCACCGCGCGAAATTGTGCGGTGACTGGAGTTGTTCAGCGATCCAACGAGGACAGTGCGCCGAGCACGCGCACCAGGCCTTGTTCCCAATCGGGTAACACCACCTCGAAGCTCCGCCGCAGGGCCTCTGTATCCAGGCACGAATAGCCAGGACGGCGGGCAGGGGTCGGATAGTCGGCGGTAGCGATTGGCAATACTCGCGGCTGGCGAGCCAGCAAGCCTTTACGGTGGGCGTCTTCGAAGATGCGGGTGGCGAAGCCGTGCCAACTGGTCTGGCCCCGCGCGGTCAAGTGGTAGATACCTGAAGTCCGAGGCGCGCGGGTGATTACCTGCATAGTTACGTCTGCAATCAGCCACGCAGGCGTCGGAGTGCCGATCTGGTCGGCGACCACGCGCAACTCCTCGCGCTCTGCGCCCACGCGCAACATGGTGCGCATGAAGTTGGCGCCATGGTTGCCGTAGACCCAGGCCGTGCGGAAGATCAGGTGCCGGCAGCCAGAGTCGGCGATGGCCCGCTCACCCGCCAGCTTGCTGGCGCCATAGACACCCAAGGGCGCGGTGGGGTCGTCTTCGCGATAGGGCCGCGTGCCGTGTCCATCGAATACGTAATCGGTCGAATAGTGCATCAGCAACGCATCGCGCGCGAGACAGGCTTCCGCGAGCCGACACGGCGCTTCGGCGTTGGCGCGGAACGCGGCTTCACGCTCGCTCTCTGCGCGATCCACCGCTGTGTAGGCAGCAGCGTTGACCACGATGTCAGGCGATATGCGTTCGATCAGCGCAGGCAACGACTCCGGCTTGTCAAAATCGGCAATCTCGCTGGCCACGCCATCCAGCGCACCGTTCCGCGTGGTCGCGATTATTTCGCCCAGCGGTGCGAGGCTGCGCCTCAGCTCATGGCCGACCTGGCCATTGGCGCCCAGCAGCAGGATCTTCATGCGACGTAGGAAGGCAAGCGATCCTCGGCCACATCGCCGAGGAAGGGAGCCTTGGCATCCTTGTCGGAAAGCAAAGGTTCGCCGACCGGCCAGTCGATGCCGATGGCCGCATCGTTCCAGCGCACGCCCGCATCGGTCGTCTTGTCGTATTGGGCGGTGCACAGGTAGCTGAAGATGGCGCGTTCGGACAACACTGCAAAGCCGTGCGCGAAGCCCTCGGGGATCCAGAATTGGCGCTTGTTCTCCGCGCTCAGCACCACCGCGGTCCAGCGACCGAAATGCGGCGAGCCGCGACGGATGTCCACCGCCACGTCGTAGACCTCGCCTTCCAGCACACTGACCAGCTTGCCCTGCGGATTCGGCCATTGGTAATGCAGGCCGCGCAGCACGCCGCGTGCTGAAGAGGAGACATTGCTCTGCACGAACTTCGTGGGCAGCCCATGCTCGCCGTAGCGGTCCGCATTCCAGGTCTCGAAGAAGAAGCCGCGGTCGTCGCCGAAGACCGCCGGCTCGATCACCACGCAACCCGGCAGATCGGTTTCGATCACCTTCACCGGACCACTCCGCGCGCCGCGAGCGAAAGCAGGTATTGGCCATAGCCGTTCTTGGCCAGCGGAGCGGCCAGTTTTTCCAGCTGTGCCGCGTCGATCCAGCCGTTGCCGAAGGCGATCTCCTCCGGGCAGCAGACCCGCAGGCCCTGGCGGGCCTCGATGGTCTCGATGAAATTGGAGGCTTGCAGCAATGACTGATGGGTGCCGGTATCCAGCCACGCGAAGCCACGGCCCAGCGGTTCCAGGTGCAGCGATCCATCCTCGAGGTAGCAACGATTGAGGTCGGTGATCTCCAGTTCCCCACGCGACGACGGCTTCAACGAAGCGGCGTAATCGCTGGCGCGTCCGTCGTAGAAATACAGGCCGGTGACGGCATGGTTGGAGCGCGGCCTGGCGGGCTTCTCTTCCAACCCCACTACCCTGCCACCTTCATCGAATTCGGCCACACCGTAGCGTTCCGGATCGTTCACCCAGTAACCGAATACCGTGGCACCGTGCTGGCGCGTATCGGCACGTTTCAGTGTCTCGGTCAGTCCGTGTCCATGGAAGATGTTGTCGCCGAGTACCAGGCAACTGGGCTGGCCAGCGACGAAATCCCTGCCGATCAGATAGGCCTGCGCCAGGCCATCCGGGCTGGGTTGGGCGGCATATTCGATGCGCATGCCCCACTGCGAGCCGTCGCCGAGCAACTGCTTGAACAACGCCTGTTCGTGCGGGGTGTTGATCACCAGTACTTCACGTACACCTGCCAGCATCAGCACGCTGAGCGGGTAGTAGATCATCGGCTTGTCATACACCGGCAGCAGTTGCTTGCTGATGGCCTGGGTGATCGGATACAGGCGCGTGCCGGAGCCTCCGGCCAGGATGATGCCTTTGCGTTGCGTCATTGGGTCTTTTTCCTTGTGCGTCACGCTGCAGCGCCGATTCTTTCCAGGCGATAGCTGCCATCGAGTACGCGCGTTACCCACGCCTGGTTTTCCAAGTACCAGTCGACCGTCCGGGCGATGCCTTTCTCGAACGTGTACTCCGGCTTCCATCCCAACTCACCTTGAAGTTTGGAAGCATCGATCGCGTACCTGCGATCGTGGCCGGGGCGATCGGCGACAAAGGTGATCTGGCTTTCGCGCGGCAAGCCGTCTTCGCGCGGGCGTCGCTGGTCCAGCAGGTCGCAGATGGTGCGGACCACCTCGATGTTCTGGCGCTCCGCGTCACCGCCGACGTTGTAGGTTTCTCCGGGACGCCCTTTCCCCAGGACGGCGCGGATGGCCGCGCAATGATCGGTCACGTAAAGCCAGTCGCGGACGTTCCTGCCATCGCCATAGACCGGCAGCGGCTCTCCCGCCAGCGCCCGCGCGATGATCAGGGGGATGAGCTTTTCCGGAAAATGATAAGGACCGTAATTGTTCGAGCAATTGGTGGTGAGCACCGGCAGCCCGTAGGTATGGTGGAACGCCCGCACCAGATGGTCGGAGGCAGCCTTGGATGCCGAGTACGGCGAATTGGGCGCGAAGGGCGTGCTTTCGGTGAATTTTCCGGTGTCGCCCAGCGAGCCATAGACCTCGTCGGTGGAAACGTGCAGGAAGCGGAAGGCATCGCGCTTCCCTGCTTCGAGTCCGCGCCAATAGTCGCGCGCTGATTCGAGCAATGCCAGCGTGCCGACCACGTTGGTCTGGATGAACGCACCAGGGCCGTCGATGGATCGATCGACATGGCTCTCCGCGGCGAAGTTCACCACCGCATCGGGTTGGTGTTCGGTCAACAACCGTGATACCAGGGACTGGTCGCCGATGTTGCCGTGGGCGAACACGTGATCCGGGTTGCCCTCGAGCGAAGACAAGGTATCCAGGTTGCCGGCGTAGGTCAGCGCATCCAGGTTGATTACACGGACGCCCTTGGCGACGGCTTCCAACACGAAATTGCCGCCGATGAAGCCGGCGCCACCAGTTACGAGCCAAGTCGGCACATCTGCCTCCACACACAAAAGCCTTCGGGGATCACTACTTTTGCAGGACGATCCTTAGAACGGAATGTCGTCGTCCGCGAAATCGTCCATCGGCGCATGTTGCGCAGCAGGGGCCTGGCGACGCGGCGCGGAATCCTGGCGCTGGGCCGGTGCGCTGCGCTGCGGACGTTCGCCGCCGCCTTCGCTCTTGCCGCCCAGCATCTGCATCTCGTCGGCAATGATGTCGGTCGTGTAATGCTTCACGCCATCCTTTTCGTAGCTGCCGTATTCGATGCGGCCCTCGAGGTAGCACTGCGAGCCCTTGCGCAGGTATTCACCGGCGATCTCACCAAGCTTGCCGAACAGCTTGACCCGGTGCCATTCGGTCTTTTCGATCTGCTGGCCGTCCTTGTCCTTGCGCACATTGGTCGTGGCCACACTGAGCGTGGTAATGGCCAGCCCGCCTTGGGTGTATTTGGTTTCCGGGTCGTTGCCCAGGTTGCCTACCAGGATCACTTTGTTGACGCCACGTGCCATGTCTATTCCCGTCCGGTGATGCCCGCCAGTCGCGGGCGCAGTCCAGTGAAGTATACCCGGGGGGCCGGCACTATCCGTATTTGCCGCGTCGACGTGTAGGGGTTCTCCGGACATCCATCCCTTATAATTCAGCGACTTCCCTCGCCTGAACCCCATGACCATCGTCGAACGCCCCAGAACAGCCGAAGGCTGGTCAACCACCCGGCCCGCGCTGGCCCTGCCGCAGATCCAGGCCCTTGCCTCGGCCGACATGGCCGCCGTCGACGCGCTGATCCGCAACCGGCTGGCTTCCGACGTGGTCCTGGTCAACCAGATCGCGGACCACATCGTCTCTGCGGGCGGCAAGCGCCTGCGGCCGATGCTGGTGGTGCTGGCTGGCCGTGCCTGCGGGGCGGTGATCCCGGATCACCACCAGTTGGCGGCGATCATCGAATTCATCCATACCTCCACCCTGCTCCACGACGACGTGGTCGACGAATCCGACCTGCGTCGCGGACGCAGCACCGCCAATGCGCTGTGGGGCAACGCGCCCAGCGTGCTGGTCGGCGACTTCCTGTATTCGCGCAGCTTCCAGTTGATGGTGGAACTGGACCGGATGGAAGTGATGCGGATCCTGGCCGACACCACCAACCGCATCGCCGAAGGCGAGGTGCTGCAGCTGCTGCACGTGCACAACCCGGATACGGACGAGGCTGCCTACCTGCGCGTGATCGAGCGCAAGACCGCGGTGCTGTTCGCCGCCGGCACCCAGCTCGGCGCGCTGGCCTCGGGTGCGGAGGCGGTCGTGCAGCGCAAACTCTACGACTACGGCATGAACCTGGGCTACGCCTTCCAGATCGCCGATGACGTACTGGACTACACCGCCGATGCCGCCGACCTGGGCAAGAACCTCGGCGACGACCTGGCCGAAGGCAAGGCCACCCTGCCACTGATCCACGCCATGCTTCATTCCGATGCGGCGGTGCGCGAACGCCTGCGCACGATCGTCGAGAACGGCGATGGCGACGCGATGCCGGAAGTGCTGGCTGCGATCAACACGACCGGCGGACTGGAATACAGTCGCCAGCGTGCGGCGGAATACGCGCAGGCCGCGGAAATCGCGCTCGATGGCCTCGACGAAAACGATGCGATCGCAGCATTGCGCGGACTGGCGCGATATTCGGTGCAACGCAGATCCTGATCCCGAAGATGGTGGGAGCGACGTGAGTCGCGATCGCGACTCAAGTCGCTCCCACAAAAATCACCGCGGTTACCTGCCGAATATTTCCTCGAAAAAATCGTCCATCATCCGCTTGGCGCGCCTGGCCGCGCGCTCGTTGTAAACGCAACCCGGCGGGCTGCTGGCCGTTTCCAGCGCGAAGCAATGCGCCGCCCCACTGAAGTTGACGAACTGCCAGTCCGCGCCCGCCTCGTTCATTTCCTTCTCGAAGCCGGCGATGTCGGGTGCGGTGTTCTTGTCGTCGGCGCCGTTGAGGATCAGCAGCGGCGCCTTCACCGCGCCCGGCTGCGCCGGCATGCTCGTGCCCAGGCCGCCATGGAAGGTCACCACGCCGGCGACATCGGCGCCACTGCGGGCCAGCTCCAGCACCGACGAGCCGCCGAAACAGTAACCCAGCGCGGCGATTTTCGCCGGATCCAGCGGTACCTTGGCCGCTTGCGCCCGCAACACCTCCACGGACTTGTTGATGCGCGTGCGCATCATCGGGACATCCGAGTACATCTTCTTGACCTGTGCCAGCGCTTCGGCCGGATCCTTGGGCCGGATGCCCTTGCCGTACATGTCGACGACCAGGACCACGTAGTCATCACCTGCGACCTGCCTGGCCTTGTCGACAGCGGCCGGGGTCACGCCCAGCCAGTCGGGCACCATCACCAGCCCGGGACGCTTTTCGTTGCTGGCGTCGTCATACACCAGGAAGCCGCTGAAGGTCTGCTTGCCGATCTTCCATTCGACCGGCGTGGAGACAGGAGCCGCCAGCAGGGGCGTTGCCCAGACTGCCGCCAGGACCAGCCAGGACAGGGAAATCTTGCGCATGTTGCACTCCTTCGATGGAGGGGAAGAACGGATGTGGAACAGAGTCATGGATCCGGTGTTGGCGTGGTGCGAAGGCAGGCGATTCCGGCGGAAGCTATGCGAGTCGCGATGAGGGTTGTGTTCGCGACTTACGTCGCTCCTACCCGCTCCTACGCGATGCCGACGCCGGGGATCGCGGAAATTTCATCCGGGTCGAAACCACCCAGCGATGCGAAATGGCGGCCGCGGACCACGTAATCCTTGTAGGCGCCGAAGCTGGGGGCGCCAGGTGAAAGCAGGACGACGCCATTGCAATCGAGCAAGCGACGAGCCTGGCTTGTGGCGGATTCAAGGTCTCCGGCGGATGCGAGCAAGAACTTTCCTGCTGCCGCCAGCGGGGCGAGCAACTCATGGATGCGTGGACCGTTGGCACCCATGGTAATGATGCCGGCGGGCGCGGCGGTCTTCATCGCTTCGGCAAAACCGGACCAGTCCACGCCACGGTCATGCCCACCCACCAACACCGCGACCGGCTGTCCATGGAAACATTCCAGCGCCGCCAGCGTGGCATGCGGCGTGGTGCTGATGGAATCGTTGACCCAGGTGATGCCGTCGCGCGTGCCCAGCGTCTGCAGGCGATTGGGCAACGGACGGAAGCTTTCCGCATGCACTGCGAGAGCGACCGCATCCAATCCCAACGCCTCGATCGTCGCCAGCACCGCGCACAGGTTGCCGCGGTTGTGGCGACCCGGCAGTGGCGTGCGCGTGCTGTCGAACACGAACCGCTCGCCGCGATAAACCTCGTCGCCACGCAGGTGCCAGCCATCCGCATGGTTGAACCAGTGCACTTCACTGTCAGGAAGCCGCAATGCGGCCAGGCGGGGGTCAGCGGCGTTGAGCACCACGACCCTGGGCTTCGCATGCGTCACCAGCGCGAGCTTGTCGGAAACATAACGCGCCTCGCTGCCATGCCAGTCCAGGTGTTCGGGAAACAGGTTAAGGACCACCGCAATGTCCGGGTGCGTATCGCTCGCGGCCACGTCCAGGGTCTGGTAACTGGAAAGTTCGATCGCCCAGAAGTCGGGCGCAGGCTGGGGATGCAGCAGCTCCAGCAGGGGCATGCCGATGTTGCCGGCCAATGCGGTGCGACGACCCTCCGCGCGCAGCAGGTGCGCAAGCAGCGCGGTGGTCGTGCTCTTGCCCTTGGTGCCGGTGACGCAGATCGTGTTGCGGGCATAGCCGTCGGCAGCCGCCTGTTCGTCGAACCACAGCGTGCTGCCGCCGATGAAGCGCGTGCCCCGTGCAGCCGCGGCGCGCGCGATCCCGGAATACGGGCTGATGCCGGGCGACTTGACCACGATGTCCTGTGCGCCGAGCAACGTCGCGCTCGCTTCCAGTTCGACGTGCAGGTTCGCATCAGCGAAGGCAGCGGTTTCCCCCGCCTCCAAGGCATTGCAGAACAAGGTCAGTGGTTGCGCCGGCAACCTTGCGCGAATCGCACGGTAGGCGGCGCGGCCTTCGCGGCCCCAGCCCCACAGGGCGATCCGCCTGCCTTCAAGCTGCGAAATTCGCACGCAGCCGCTCCCACAGCGCCGTTGGCACCCGATGTTCGCCCTCCATGTTCAATAGCGGCACGATCTCGAGCTCGGAAGCCGCCAGTTGCGGCCGGATTTCGCGGATGAAGCGCGCGACCAGCACATCCTCCTTCCATTCCGGACGCGAAGCGAGCGTCGCCATCGCCGCGCGCGATTCCTGGCCTTCGCCCACGCACTCGAACGGCTTGTGATCCTGGAATTCCAGCAGCGCGTCGAAGCCACCTGCCTGCCCGGGATCGTCCAGCAGGTTGCGCCCGAAGATGCGCACCAGCCGCGGCTTGGGCATGAACGGGGCCAGCGCGAGGAACACGAAATGGCATTTCGGGCAGACCCCGCACCAGCGATTGACCGGACGCTCGCCGAGGATGTGGAAATTGCGGTTGCAACTGGAGAAATGCGCGTCGTAGCGATCCGATTTCGCGAACTGCCGCGCCACTGCCAGTTCGCTGAGCGGGCGCAGCAGCGAGTAGTAATGCAGATCGGTGGCGACATGCCGCTGCACGTATTCGCCGAAGGCCTGTTCGAACGCCCAGCCTTTCGACCATTGATGGTTCACTTCGCCGGTACCGGGAATGATGCTGCCGTAGCTGGCCGAACGCTCGTTGGAGAATACCACCTGGTCCACGCCCTGCAGCAGCGCCGCGAGCACGAGGATCGCGGAATTCACCGCGGTCACCGGGATATGGCCGTTGTACGCGCCCTGCCGGTTCAGTTCGAACAATTCCGGCGCCAGCGCGCGGCCCAGATTGAGCGTGGGCAGTCCGGTGCGTGCGGCGCAGGCGGCGATCAGTTGCGAGTTGCCGATCCAGGTCACGGTCTGGTCGACACCCGCCGAACGCAAGGCCTCGATAGAAACCAGGGAATCCTTGCCGCCGCCGATGGCGACCAATGCATGCTGGCGAAGTCGGAGCGTGGGACTTGTGGGAGGCCCTTCAGCCCCGATGCCCACCGCAGTCGGAGCTGAAGCCCCTCCCACATTGGCAATCGGAAACCTGATCCTGCCATGCAGGTTCAATCCGTTGCGATAGGCGAATTCGCCCAGCCCATTCTCATAGACCAACGTCAACAATGCAGCGGTATCCGCATCGATGCCGTACGAATCGATACGGATTTCAGCCGGCACCGCCGCCTTGTAGTAGCTGACCCCGGCGATCAGGTGCAACAGGCGCAATGCCTGCTCAACCGCATGCGCGCGTCCACCTTCCAGAACGAACGGTGCGCCAGGGATCGTCACCGTTTCGGTGAGCTCCGGGCCATCGTCGAAGGCATACACCAGGCTGGCGACGCCGGTTCGCGCATCGAGTCCGCAGCGCACGAAGCGGAACGCCGCCACGCGTTCGCGCTGGAATTTCCAATCAGACATCCAACACCTCTTCTTTCGGCAACGCCCGCAGGTTGTAGGCGTTGGCCATGGTGAATCCGTAGGCGCCGGCATCGGCGACCAGCATCACGTCGCCTTCCGCGGTCGCCGCCGGCAGCTTGCGGCGCTTGCCGAACACATCGCTGGATTCGCAGATCGGCCCGACCACGTCGAACACGCCATCCATCGCGTCGCCCGACCGGCTGAGGTTGACGATGTCGTGCCAGGCGTCGTACAGCGCCGGACGGATCAATGCATTCATGCCCGCATCCAGGCCGACGCGGTGGACGCCATCTTTTTCGACAACCTGGGTCACCGTGGTCAGCAGCACGCCGGCTTCGGCAACGAGATAACGGCCCGGCTCGATCGCCAGCCGGTAACCCGCATAAGCGGACTTGATTTCAGCCAGGCCCGCGCTCCAGGCATCGAGATCGAAGGGCTCATCATCCTCGGTGTAGGGAATGGGCAGGCCGCCGCCGATATCGATCACCTCGATGCTGCCGATCCGCCCGGCGATGCCGCCCAGCTCGTCGCAGACCTGTTTCCAGTGTTGTGGAGTCTCCACGCCACTACCCAGGTGCGCGTGCAGGCCTACCACACGCACGCCCAGTGCGTTCGCGAGCGCGACGAAGGATTCGACCTTCGCCACCGGCAGGCCGAACTTGGATTCCCTGCCGCCGGTGCGCACCTTCTCGTGATGCCCTTCGCCACGGCCCAGGTCAACCCGCAACCACAGGTCGCGGCCGCGGAAGGTTTCGGGCCAGCGCTGCAACGCTTCGCAGTTGTCCAGGGTCACGGTGACACCCAGCGCATAGGCCGCTTCGTACTCCGCGCGTGGCGCGAAGCTCGGGGTGAACAGCACCAGGCGCGGGGACAGCTCGGGAACGATCTCGAACACGCGCTGCAATTCGCCCAGCGAGACGCATTCCAGGCCGAAACCTTCCTCGACCAGCAGGCGCAGGATCGCCGGATGCGAATTGGCCTTGATCGCGTAGTAGCGCTGGTCGATCGGCGCCAGTGCCTTCAGCGCCTGCGCGCGGGCGCGGACCGTGGGCAGGTGGTAGGCGTAGGCCGGCGTGGATGCGGCGGCCACGGCGAGCAGGCGTTCGCGTTGGCCCTGCCACCACGGCGTCTCGCGTTTGCGCATGCCCTCGGCGATCTCGCGCCAGCGCGGACCGAACACGCTGGTCTCCTGCACCGGCATGGCGCCGCTGTCGATCAATGCAGCGTGCAGCACGGGCAGCATGCCGTCGGCGTCGGCCTCGTCGATGACGAAGGTCAGGTTCAAGTCGTTGGACGACTGCGAAATCATGTGCACGCGTTCACGCCCGAACGTGGCCCACACGTCCGACAGCTTGTGCAGCAGCGAGCGCATGCCGCGGCCGACCAGGGTGATGGCCGTGCACGGCGCGATCACCTTGACCCGGCAGATTTCCGCCAGGTCCGCCGACAGCGCGGCCAGCACGTTGGTGGTGACCAGGTTCTCGCTGGGATCCAGTGACACGGTGACGTTGGTTTCCGAGGAGCCGATCAGGTCCACCGAGAGGCCATGGCGCTTGAAGCGCTCGAATACATCGGCCAGGAAGCCGACCTGCTGCCACATGCCGATGCCTTCCATCGACACCAGCACGATGCCGTTGCGGCGGCTGATCGCCTTCACGCCCGGCACGGTGGCGGCGTTGCCGTCGATGCTGGTGCCGGGGAGCTCGGGCCGCTCGGTATCCAGGATCGCCATCGGCACGCCGGCATCGCGGCATGGCTTGATCGAACGCGCATGCAGCACCTTGGCGCCGGTGGTCGCGATTTCCTGGGCCTCGTGGTAATCCAGCCGGGTCAGCAGGCGCGCGTCGGGCACTTCGCGCGGGTTCGCGCTGAACATGCCGGGTACGTCGGTCCAGATTTCCACCCGCTGCGCGCCGAGCAGCGCGCCGAAGTAGGCGGCCGAGGTATCCGAGCCGCCACGTCCCAGCACGCTGGTGCCGCCATCTTCATGACGGGCAATGAAGCCCTGGGTCAACAGCATGCCGCCGGGTTGCGCGTGAAAGGCCTGGCGCCAGCTTTCGCTGGGGACGATGCCGCACGACACCGACAGCCGTTGCGCCCATGCACTCTGGTTGGGCAGCACGTTGGCCTGCAGCCACTGGCGCGCATCGGTCCAGCCGAAATCCAGTCCCTGCGCGCGCAGGTAGGCCGCGCCCAGCGTGGAGGAAAGCAGCTCGCCCTGGCCCAATACTTCGGCTTGCCACGGCAGGGTACGTTCACCGGCACGCGGATCGGTGGCCAGCGCGCGCAGGGTCGACAGGCGTTCGCCCAGCACCTGGTCGGCATCCAGATCGAGTTCGGCGACGAATTCGCGGTGGCGCTGTTCGAGCCTGTCGATGCGCTCCATGCTGTCGGCGACGCCATCGGCGATCGCGGTCAGTTCATTGGTCACTCCCGACAGCGCCGAGACCACCACCAGCACGCGCGCGTCCTGCCCCTCGACGGAATGTTCTTCCGCCCTGCGTTTGGCCAGCCGGCCGATCGTGTCCCAGCGATGGCGACGCGACACCGAAGTGCCGCCGAACTTGAGGACGATCCAGCGATCAGACGCAGATGGAGAGGCGGGCATGGACAGGAGTGGGGGTGTGCCCGACCATTCGGGCGTGAACCATGAATTCTAGACGAAGGCCGACTCGCGCGCGTTCGCGTGGGAGCGGGCGTCCCGCCGCAAGCCCTTGTTCTGGTTCTGGCTCCAGGTACCTCCGTCTAGCGGAGGACGAAAGCTCGCGGCGTGGCGCCGCTCCCGGTTTGCCGGAGCGAGCAACCTCCACGTCGACACGGATTGCTAAGCTGCACAGAACCCCGTCACCAGCTCGCCTTCCATGGCCACACGCCGTTACCTGCAACTCGATGTCTTCGCCGACCGGCCCGGTGCCGGGAATCCGCTGGGCGTGGTCTTCGATGCCGAAGGCATGGACACCGCCACCATGCAGGCCTATGCCGCCTGGGCGAATCTTTCCGAAACCCTCTTCTTCCTTCCCCCCACCACGCCCGCCGCCGACTACCGCGTGCGCATCTTCACCCCGCGTTCGGAGCTGCCCTTCGCCGGCCATCCCAGCGTCGGCGCGGCCTGGGCCGTGCTGGATTCCGGCCTGGCGCAGGCCCCGGATGGCCAACTGGTACAGGAGTGCGCGGCAGGCCTGCTTCCGGTCAGGATCGAACAACGTGGCGATGCGCGCGTGATCCACATCCGCAGCCCGCATGCGAGGGAAGTGGACACGGGAGATGCGTACCGGTCCGCGCTCGAGGCGGCCGTGCGCGGCTTGCCCGGCGGAATCCTCGCGCCCGCCCTGTGGAACAACGGCCCCGACTGGTGGCTGGTGGAACTGGTTGATGCGGGAGCGGTACGCGGCATGCAGCCCGATCTGTCCGCCATCGCGGCGCTCACCGACGCCAGCCACGCGGTCGGCCTGGCGGTTTTCGGTCGGACCGGCGCTTCGGACCACGATCTGGCGGTCCGTGCCTACTGTCCGGCCGATGGCATTGCGGAAGACCCGGTCACCGGCAGCGCCAATGCGAGTATCGCGGCGTTGCTGCACCGTAACGGCGCATTGCCGGGCACGGGGGGCCACTACATCGCCAGCCAGGGCCGTGAGCTGGGTCGCGATGGCAAGGTGGAGGTGCGGGTCGATGGGGACGGCGAAGTCTGGATCGGCGGCCGGGTGCAGGCGGTGATACGCGGCAGCGTGGATTGGTAAGCTGCACGGCCCCCACCGAACCGTCCCCCATGACCACGCGTCGTTACATGCAGCTCGACGTCTTCGCCGATCGCCCTGGCGCGGGCAATCCCCTGGCCGTGGTGCTGGATGGCGAGGGACTCGACGACAACGTCATGCAGGCCATCGCCCGCTGGACGCGCTTGCCGGAAACGACCTTCGTGTTCCCGGCGACGAAGCCGGAAGCCAGCTACGGCATCCGCATCTTCAGCCCGCGTCGTGAAGTGCCTTTCGCCGGCCATCCCAGCGTCGGCACTGCGCACGCGGTGCTTGAAGCCGGATTGGCAACGCCCCGCGACGGATTACTGGTGCAGGAAGGCATCGCCGGCCTGCTGCCGTTGCGCGTAACCGGGTCGGGCCCCATCCGCACCATCGCCGTGCGCACGCCGCGCGCGAAGGTCATGGAAATCGCATCGCCGAGCGATGCGCGCCTGCACGATGTGTTGGACTCATTGCCGCTCGGCGCCCTGCCGCCGGCGCTGATGGATGGCGGCCGCCGCTGGTGGCTGGCCGAACTGCGCGACGAAACCGCGCTGCGTACGGCGACGCCGCCGTGGGAAGCGATCGGCACGCTTGCCCAGTCGACCGAAAGCATGGGCATGTGCGTATTCGCGCGCAGCGACGATCCGGTGTATTTCCTGGCGGTGCGCGCCTGGGTCGGCGCGCCGGCGCAATTCGAGGACGCGGCTTCGGGCGCGGCCAATGCGACCCTCGCCGCGTGGCTGGCTTCGCAGGACGCGCTGCCCGGAAACGATGGCCGCTATCGCATCAGCCAGGGCCGAGAGGTCGGGCACGACGCGATCATCGAGTTGTTTGTCGATGAGCAGGGCGAGGTTTGGTCTGGTGGTCGCGTCTGCAGCGTGGTGAGCGGACAGATCGATTGGTGATCCAGCTGCCCGTGTAGGAGACGCAAGTCGCGAGCTTTTGGGGGAGCTTCGCGACTTGCGTCGCTCCCACACACAATGCAATCCGAACGATCCAGAGGTCCCCGCATGACCCAGCTCAACAACAAGATCGTCTGGATCACCGGCGGCTCCAGCGGCATCGGCGAAGCCCTGGCCCAGCGTGCGGCCGCGCGCGGCGCCAAGCTGATCCTGTCATCTCGGCGCGCTAGCGAACTGGAACGCGTGCGCAGCGCCCTCCCGCGCCCACAGGATGCTGCGGTGCTACCGGTCGACCTGTCCCGTCTCGACGATGCCGATGCATTGGCGACACGGGCGGCAAGCCACTTCGGCCCCATCGACATCCTCGCCAACAACGCCGGCATTTCCCAGCGCACCACTACCCTGGACACCGGCTTGCCGGCCTACCGGCAGATCATGGAAGTGGATTTCTTCGCCCCCGTCGCACTTACCAAGGCCTTGCTGCCGGGTTGGGTGGCGCGCGGCAGCGGTCACGTCGTGGTGGTGAGCTCGGTGTTCGGCCATATCGCCATGGCCAGGCGCAGCGGCTATGCCGCGGCCAAGCACGCGCTGCACGGCTGGTACGACTGTGCGCGGATCGAGCTTGAACCGCAGGGCGTGCGCTTCACCCTTGCCTGTCCGGGTTTCGTGCGCACCAACGTGTCGGTCAACGCGCTCGGCCCGGGCGGACTGGCTTACGGCAAATCCGATGGCGACATCGACGGCGGCATGGACCCTGTCCTGTGCGCCGAGAAGATCTGGCACGCGGTGGAAAGCAACCGCGAAGAGGTGCTGATCGCCGGCAAGGAACGCGTTGCGGTCTACTTCAAGCGCTTCTTGCCGCTGCGCTGGTACACCGCGTTCGCGCGGAGATTAAAGGTGAACTGACGGTCCGCTGGCAACTCACCTGTGGGAGGGGCTTCAGCCCCGACGCTTTACCTGGCTACCTTCGTCGGGGCTGAAGCCCCTCCCACAAAACCTCTGCGATCACGGCCCGGTTTCGAACACCGGTTTTCCATCCACCCAGGTGGAACGGATCCGCAGGTCATCCAACTGCGCCGCCGGCACCGCCAACGGATCGTCTTCCAGGATCACGAAGTCGGCGCGCTGCCCGGGGACCAGGCGACCCACTTCGGCCTCATCGAAACCCGCATACGCCGCATCGCTGGTGAAGCCGCGCAGCGCTTCGGCCGCACTGAGCTTCTGTCCCGGCATCCAGCCGCCGGGGGGATGCCCGCCGCGGTCCTGGCGGGTGACGGCGGCATACAGGCCCAGGCGCGGGTCGGGCGATTCGACCGGGAAGTCCGAACCCAGCGCCAGTCGCGCGCCACTATCCAGCATGCGCCGCCAGGCATAGGCCCCGGCGATACGCTGCTTGCCCACCCGGTCCTCCGCCCACGGCATGTCCGAGGTGGCATGGGTCGGCTGCATCGAAGCGATCACCCCCATCGGTTGCAGGCGCGGGATATCTTCCAGGGAAACGACCTGGGCATGCTCGATGCGCCAACGCAAGCCATCCTCACCGTCCAGCGCACGCTCATAGGCATCCAGCACGAGGCGATTGCCGCGATCGCCAATCGCATGCGTGGCCACCTGTACGTCGCATCCTTTGGCCTTGCGAGCGACCGATTCGAAGGTCGCCGGATCGGTCATCAGCAAGCCGCGGTTGCCATGATCGTCGCTGTAGTCCTCAAGCAACGCGGCGCCGCGGCTGCCCAGTGCGCCGTCCATGTACAGCTTGACCCCGCGCATCTCCAGGCGGCCGCCGGCATGGCGATACAGCCCGTGCACGCACAGGTCGGCCAGTGCGCCGCTGTCGCCATCGGCGTAGGCATCCACGCGCAACGGCAGGCGGCCGCTGTCGGCGAAACGCTTCATCAATGCCAGGTCGTCGCGCGACACGCCCATGTCGTGCACGCCGGTCAGGCCATTGCGCACCGCCATCGCCAACGCCTTGGCCAGCGCCTGTTCGCGGGTAGCCTCGTCGGGCACCGGCACTACCGCGTTGACCAGTCCCATCGCAGCATCGACGAAGATGCCGGTGGGCGCGCCGCCTTTACGCATGATATGTCCACCTTCCGGCTGCCAGTCGCCTGCCAGCGGCCTGGCCGAGGTCGCTGCAACCGCGCGCAGCGCCGCCGTATTCGCCCAGCCGGCGTGGCCGTCGATGCGATCCAGCCACACCGGGCGATCCGGGAATGCGGCATCCAGGTCGGCGGCGGTGGGAAAGGTTTTTCCCGGCCAGTCGTTCTGGTCCCAACCGCCACCCAGCAGCCAGGCACCGACCGGCAATTGCTTTTCGTATTCGCGCAGGCGGACGATGACCTCGTCCTTGTCGCGCGCCCCCACCAGGTCGACGCGCATCAAGGCGTAACCCAATCCCATCACGTGCCCGTGCGCATCGATCAGGCCGGGAATCACGGTCTTGCCGGCTGCATCGATGCGCCTGGCCTGCGGATAGCGCGCCAGCAGATCCTGCGCGCTTCCCACCGCCAGTACACGCCCGTCCTCATCCCATGCCAGCGCCTCGACCAGCGGCTGCTGCGAGTCCGAAGTGTGGATACGCGCCGCGGTCAGCACTTGCACCTGCCCTGCCAATGCGGTGGTGCTGAAACAGAATCCTGCGATCAAGGCCAGACGACGCATGCGCGATCCATTGAGGAAAAAGGGGTACGTGACTATGCCCTTCACCAACCGCACAGACAAGCACGGCACGGCCCGGGTCGCGCTGCGGCATCTTCATGCTGATGGAAGCACGGCGTGGGAGCGGCGTCCCGCCGCGACCTTTCGACCTTCACGGCGGACAGCGAGCATGGAGCGGCATTGCCTGCACCATTGAGCGAAACGCCAACCAGCCAGCACTACGCGGAAGTTTCGTGACCGGCCGGCGATGGATCAACCGCGGAACTGCGCAGGATTCGCCTGCCGATGACTACCAGCAGCAGCGCCGGCGCATACATCAGCAGGCCGTACAACGCGCCGGGAATCGCGATCTGCGACGACTTGAGCAGGGTGAACGCGATCAGCAGCGCCAGCGTCGCGTTCTGCACGCCTACCTCCATGCCGATGGTCAGCGCCTCGCGAAGGGCCAGCCCGCCCAGGCGCGCCAGCAGCAAGCCGCCACCGATGGCCGCGCAGCACAGAACCAGCACCGGCAATCCGAGTTCGGCCAGCATCGCCGGCAGCCGTTCGCGTTCCTGCATCACGATGCCGACGATCAGCACGGCAAGCAGCAGCAGGGCGAATGCGCCGACCGCGGGCTCGGCCCGCTTCGCCACTGCCGGCATGAAGCGCCGCAGCGCCATGCCCACGCAGATCGGCAACAGGACCAGTCCCGCCAGATGCAGCATTGTCGTCGCCAGCGGCAACTGGATCGCGCGGGTTTCACCCATGAACATCTGCAGCGCCAGGTTCACCAGCAGCGGCACGCTGGCGAAGGTGATCAGCCCGCTGAGCAGGGTCAGGGTGACTGCCAGCGCGACATTGCCGCGGGCGAGATAGGTTAGTGCGTTGGACGAGGTGCCGCTTGGACAGGCACAGACCAGGACCAGGCCGACTGCGTATTCCGGTCGCAGCTTGAACAGGAAGGCGACGCCGAATCCCAGCAGCGGCAGCCACAGATAATGGCCCAGCAGGCCGATCACAACGGGTTTGGGCCGTTCAGCGATACGACGGAAATCCGTCGGTGTGAGCGACATGCCGATGCCGCACATGATGACCATGATCGCGATCGGCAGGCCTATCTGGATGAGCACGCTGTCCTGCATGGCTGGTCTCCGCCCTGGTGGCGGAAACGACTTTAACCTTTCACCGGCAGGATTGGCGCCATCCGCATGGCGGCAATGGCGATGCGCGAAGCAAGCCCATGTCCGCATGGCACGACCATGCAAAAAACAGGGACCGTCATCCGGCCCCTGCCTGGTTTCCCGATGCGATGCGCCTTATTCCGCCCGCACGTCCACCCGCACCCGGATGCGGTCGCCCGGGTGGTAATCAGTGCGCGTGTGGTAGGTGCGATTGGCGTATTCGTAGGTCACGTCGTAACCCGACAGCCTTTCGTCATCGTCGGGATAACCGTCGCGGCTGGTCACGGGAACCGGATCGCAGACCCGTACCGTGCCGCGCCTCTCCGACTGACGATTGCGCTGCGAACTGTCGTAGATGGAACGCCCGGCCATGCCGCCAACCATCGAGCCTACCGCGGTGCCTACATAGCGCCCGCTGCCATCGCCGATCTTGCTGCCCAGCACCGCACCCGCGATGCCGCCGATCACCGTGGCCACGGTGCGACTGGTTTCATTGCCGCGGTTGTCGCGATACCCGTCGCTGCCGTTGCCGCCGTAGTAACCATCGCGGTCCTGATCGCGATCATCGCGGTCGTAGTAGCCGTCGTTTCCGGCGTACACGTCATCGGCCTGGCGGTAATAGCACTGCGACGAATCGCGGGGAGAGCGATTGCCATGACTTCCGTCGTCGGATCCGATCACCGGATCGACCCGCAATACGCGTGCGTAGTCGTAGGTCGCACCCTGGCTGGAACCGTAATTGCCGTCCTGCTGGCCGGAGTAATAGGCGGAAGACTGCGCAACGGCGCTACCGGTGAAGGTCAGGCCCATGACGAGCAGGCTGACGGAAAGGCATTTCATCGAGGTGGCTCCCAGCGCCGGAGTGGCGCAGGGCATCCTCGATTCACCCGGGTTAAACAAGCCTGAACTCAGCGCGCGGGCAGGAGCCGGTTTAGCCATGCGACAGCTTGCCGGGCGATCACCGGCGCCCCGCGACCCAGCAAAGGACCGACGTGGCCGGGTGCGGCCGTTTCCAGCAGGTCGGCCTGCCATTCCGCTGCCATCGCCAGGATTATTTGCGGTGGCACGTCTTCGTCCCGTACGGATGCGATCAATAGCACTGGACAGGCGGGTTTCCCCACTTCGAGGCCAACGTGCGCCTCACGCAGCACCGCTGCGGACTCGTCGCGCCAATGGCGGAAGGCGAAGATCGCTCCCGCATCATCCGCATCGCTCAACGCATCCCGTGTGGATGCCAATCGCGCATTGCGCTGCCAGGGCACCAGGGCCTCGCCCCAATCGCGACGGGGCAATTGCTGGTGCCACGGCGCAGGCGGCAAGGGATTGATCAGCACCAGCGCATCGGCCTGGTTTGCGGATACCGCCGCGCACATCGCCGTCAGCAAACCTCCCAGGCTGGCACCGACCAGCACGCGCGGATGCGGCAGCACGTGCAACGCATCGCACACCTGGATCCGATAATCCTGCAGCGTGGTCGCAGCGAGACCCGCCGCTGCCGGCTGCAGTTCCAGCACATGCACGGCGATGGCATGCGCTTCCAGCACGCCACGCCACAGGTTCCATTCCCAGGCGCCGCCACCAGCGCCGTGGACCAGCAGCGCACTGCGCGCGCGCAACCCGGATTACCCGCGGATCACTCGACCAGCGTCGCTTCCAGGGTCACCGGCACGGCGAGCGCGCGCGAGATCACGCAACCGGCCTTGGCCGCGTGCGCGATGCCGTCGAACCTGGCCGCATCGATGCCCGGTACCTTGGCCGAGACGACCAGCTTCACTCCGGTCACGGTCGGGCCCGGATCCATGCCCGGCTCCATCGATACTTCGGCACGGGTCTGGATGCTGTCCGGGGTGAAGCCTTCCTTGCCCAGCACTGCGGAGAGCGCCATGCTGAAGCAGCCCGCATGCGCGGCCGCCAGCAGTTCTTCGGGATTGGTGCCCTTCTCGTCGCCGAAGCGTGTCTTGAAGGAAAAATTCTGCGCCGCGAACAGGCCGCTCTGCGGCGTGCTCATGTTGCCCTTGCCGGATTGCAGGTCGCCATTCCATACCGCATCGGCGAAGCGTTTCAGGGTCATGTCGTCATCCTCGGGGTGGGGGAACGCAGCTTACACCCGGTCTTGTTCACAACCCGTACCGCAGTGCGGCTTGACCGTTCAACCGACCGCCGCAATGCTGGCCGCCCGCCATGACCGCCCGCCGAGCCGCGCTCGCCACCGGTCGGGATGCTCAGCCCGGACAGCCATGACGGCCCTTCGAACCCCACCATGGGAGGAACGGCCTCATGCCTTATTCGACAGAACAGATCCGCAACGTGGCCCTCGCAGGCCATCCCGGCGCCGGCAAAACAACCTTGTTCGAAGCCCTGCTGCATGCCGGCGGCGCCCTGCAGGCGGCAGGCAGCATCGAGCGCGGCACCACCGTTTCCGATTTCGACCCGATCGAAAAGGATCGCGGGCATTCCATCGACGCGGCGATCGCCAGCATCGACCACGCTCCCCATGGGCAACCTCCCGTCCACATCAACCTGATCGATACCCCCGGCTATCCGGATTTCCGCGGCCCCACGTTGTCCGCGCTGGCCGCTGTGGAGACCTTGGCGATCGTGGTCGACGCCGACACCGGCATCAGCCATGGCACGCGCCGGATGATGGAGCACGCCAAGGCGCGCAACCTGTGCCGGGCGATCGTCGTCAACAAGATCGACCATCCCGGCGCCAAGCTCGGTCCGCTGCTGGCCGACCTGCGCGAGGCCTTCGGATCCGAAGTGCTGCCGCTCAACCTGCCGGCCGAAGGCGGCAAGCGCGTGGCCGATTGCTTCTGGCAGGGCACGGGCCACAGTGATCTCGGCGCGGTTGCCGACTGGCACCAGAAGATCATCGACCAGGTGGTGGAGATCAACGAGGCCGTGATGGACCGTTACCTGGACCTCGGTGAATCCGGCCTGCAAGGACAGGAACTGCACGACGCCTTCGAACAATGCCTGCGCGAAGGCCACCTGGTGCCGGTGTGCTTCGTTTCCGCGCGCAGCGGGGCGGGCGTGCGCGAGCTGCTGGACATCGCCGAACGGCTGTTCCCGCACCCGGGCGAAGCCAATCCGCCCTCGTTCGTGAAGGGCAGCGGCGACGAGGCGGTGCTGATCGAAGCCCGGCCGGATCCGGACGCGCATGTCATCGCCGACGTGTTCAAGATCATCAACGATCCCTTCGTCGGCAAGCTTGGCATCTTCCGCGTCTACCAGGGCACGGTGAGGAAGGACACGCAGTTGTTCGTCGATGACGGCAAGAAGCCGTTCAAGGTCGCGCACCTGTTCAAGCTCAAGGGCAAGGACCATGTCGAGATCGCCCAGGCGATCCCCGGCGACATCGCCGCCGTGGCCAAGATCGACGATCTGCATTTCGACGCGGTGCTGCACGACAGCCACGACCAGGACCAGATCCACCTCGCCCCGCTCGCCTTCCCCAAGCCGATGTTCGGCCTGGCCATCGACGCCGCGCGCAAGGGCCAGGAGCAGAAGCTGGCGACCGCGCTGCACCGCCTGGCCGAGGAGGATCCCTGCTTCCATGTCGAGCATGAGGTGGAGACCAACGAGACGGTGATCCGCGGGCTGTCGGACCTGCATCTCCGGGTGAACCTGGACCGGTTGAAGGATCGTTACGGGGTGGAGGTGACTTCGCGACCACCGCGTATCGCCTATCGGGAAACGATCAGCGGCAAATCCGAAGGCCATGCCCGGCACAAGAAGCAGACCGGGGGCGCGGGCCAGTTCGGCGAGGTATTCCTGCGCATCGAGCCATTGCCGCGCGGGACCGGTTTCGAGTTCGTCGATGCAGTGAAGGGCGGGACGATTCCAGGGCAATTCCTGCCGGCCGTGGAGAAAGGCGTGCGCCAGGTGCTGCTGGGCGGCGCGATCGCGGGTTACCCGATCCAGGACGTGCGGGTGACGGTGTACGACGGCAAGCACCATGCGGTGGACAGCAAAGAGGTGGCGTTCGTGGCGGCGGGCAAGAAGGCGTTCCTGGACGCGATCGGCCAGGCGAAGCCGCAAGTGCTGGAGCCAATCGTGGACCTGGAAGTCAATGCGCCGGAGCAACAGATGGGCGACATCAGCGGAGGCCTGGCGAGCAAGCGCGCGCGCATCCTGGGTACGGATTCGCTGCGCGGCGGCGAGATCGTGGTCAAGGCGCAGGTGCCGCTGTCGGAACTGGAAGGCTATGCGGCCGAGTTGAAATCGGTGACCGCGGGGAAAGGACGTTATCGCCTGGATTTCAGCCATTACGAGCCAGTGCCCGGGAATGTGCAGCAACGACTGGTGGAGGCTTACAAGCCGAAACATGAGGAGGACTGACTACGCCATGCTGCGTCCGCACACCCGGCATTCGCACTGCGAAACCCGCCGGCCGATCCGCCCGGTTATCAGTTGATCGAAAAAAAATACATGAAAAACCGCTTTTACCCTGTTTTTGGTATTGGCGTAGCCGGGTAATTGCCCTACATTGCGCATGCCGACCTGGTCGGCCCGATTTCCCACCATTGACTGTAAAACAGGACATTTATGGCAACGAGCAAGAAAAAAGCCGCGCCCAAGAAGGCCGCCCCGAAGAAAGCCGCCGCCAAGCCGGCAGCACCCAAGCCCATCAAGGAAGCCCTGAGCAAGTCCGGCCTGGTCGCGCACATCGCCGAAGCCACCGCAGTGGCCGCGAAGGACGTCCGTGCCGTGCTGTCCGCGCTGGAAGGCGCCGTGCATGGTTCCGTCAGCAAGAAGGGCGCTGGTTCCTTCACCCTGCCCGGCCTGCTGAAGATCAGCGCCGTCAGCGTGCCGGCCAAGCCGAAGCGCAAGGGCATCAATCCGTTCACCAAGGAAGAGCAGTGGTTCGCTGCGAAGCCGGCTTCGGTGAAGGTCAAGGTCCGTCCGCTGAAGAAGCTGAAGGACGCCGCCGCTTAATTGCTGCGCGCCATGCAACACCTGCTCGGGACGGCAATGCCGTCCCGAGTCGTTTCTGGATCCCGGAGTCCGTTGACGCGACGACGAGTCATGGTTGACGACGGGTCCACTTGGCCACACGTATACCGGACGACTCCACGATCGGGGTGCACGCCGCATGCAGATCCAGGGATTCCTCGACCACTTGCTCATGTCTGCTCAAGGCGACGGCGACGCGGCCATGTCCGCATCTGCGCAATGCGGTCTGCGCAAGGCGGATTTCGGTAAGGGCGGCCTGACTGACGGCGCATCGGGCCTGGTGCCGGGCAAGAACAGGACCACGCGCACACTGGCCACCAATCGGCGGCGCGGGCGCACCCGCCGAGCCGCAGACGGTGGACCGCCTGCCGCCGTTGAAGGTCGAGGTGCATGGCCAGGCGACCCTCAAGACGCGGAACGCCGCCGCCGGGGCGGACGTACACATCGACGCACGCTAGCGCACAGTGACCGAAGGCGCGTCGACCAGGAGGTCAGACTGCAGCAGTGGCTGCATGCGGAACTGGCAAAACGCTGGGTCCGGCCGAGGTCGCCAGTGTCGCCAGCATTCCTGAAATCGCTTCCGTGACGTACCTGGCGAGTCTCATGGCGATCGACGAACAGAACTTCATGGGGCGCGCTTACCTGGATGAACTGGCGCCAGCTGAAACTGGACGACACCTTGAAGTCGAGACTGGAACAGCAGATCAGGCAGGCCTGAAACGCAGCTATGACACTTGCCCCACCCCGCCTTGACCCAGCAAGAACAGCGAGGAGAGTCGTCTCCTGGGCGTGCCTGCTGCTGCTCGCGACCTGGGCCACAGCTTGGGCATGGCGGCAACCCTTCATGGCCCGGCCGCGTGCGTTGTGGGAACTGTCGCGGATGTCGCCGCCCACCGCATTGCCAATTCCGGTCGAGGGCGTGCGCGCTTCGCGCATCGCCGACACATTCGGCGCACCGCGTGGCAGCGATCGCGCCCATGCCGGCGTGGACATTTTCGCTGCGCGCGGAACGCCCGTGCTCAGCACCACGCACGGCATCGTGGTATCGATACACGATAGCGGATTGGGCGGCAGGCAGGTATGGGTGATGGGCCCGGGTCGTGAGCGCCATTACTACGCGCATCTCGACGACTGGAAACCCGGCCTGGAAACCGGTGACGTGGTCGTGCCCGGGAGCCCGCTGGGAACCGTGGGGACCACCGGCAACGCCCTCCACACGCCGCCGCACCTGCATTACGGCATTTATGGAAAGGAGGGCGCCTACGACCCGTTGCCACTGCTGAACGCCCATCGGCCTTGAGCCGTCCGGGATTCGGGTGGAACAGTCCATCGCGGATGCGGGGCTCGTTGCGCTGGCGGGCCGGACCTATCTTGTCCAGACCCTGCACTGCCGAAGTCCGCCGCCATGGCCAACAACTCCCACCGCTACCGCATCACCGTCACCCCCGTCGAAAGCGACGGCCTGCAATGCCAGGGCCGCTGCACCATCGAGTTCGAGCACACCTGCCACGACGACTGGATGCGGATGCTGGAAGCAATGCAACGCCAACCCGGTTTCAGCGGCGATGAACGCGCCGCCCTGACAGTGGGCACCAAGCTGCTGAGCGGCCTGATGCTGGCGCATCGCAACGATGCCGACGATCTGTTCGCCCCGTTGCGCCCGCACATGGGCGAGTTCATCAAGGAATTGAAGCAGCGCTACAGCGTCGCCTGACACCGGTCCTGCTCGGCTATCCTTGCCGCCGCCAATGGAAGCGGACTGGTTCAATCGGACCAGCTCACCCCGGACATCGAATCGGAGCCCTGATGAAAGCACGGGTCGCCACGGAAGCCGTCGAACTGCGCCAACTCCCCAACATCGGTCCGGCGATGATCGGGGACTTCCACGCCCTGGGTATCACCCGGCCCGCGCAATTGGCCGGCCAGGATCCCCATCTCCTGTATCGGCGCCTGTGCGAAATCACCGGCACGCGCCACGATCCTTGCGTACTGGATACCTTCATCAGTGCGGTGCGTTTCATGGACGGCGAGACCCCGCGACCGTGGTGGCACTACACCGCGGAGCGGAAAAGGCGCTATCCCGGGGTATAGGCCGGCAACCACGGAACCGCGACTAGGGCCGACGCCTACCGGTCGGGAAGCCGCCGCCCTGCAACGGGAACGACTACGCGGTCCGCGGCATCCAAGGCTTGCGCTTCATGCGCATCAACGCACCCAAGCCGCCGGACGATGAATCGCCGTCGAAATCCATCGAAATACGGTGCCCCCTTCGCATCGGCAAGGACAAGTGGAATCTACGGGACGAGCGGCTGGCATCGCCTGCAACCCAAGGCGAGGCTGGGCAAGTTGATCGCATCGGCGCCGTTGCAGCGTTCAACGGATTGAAGCTGCATTCACCGCCACCGGTTATGGTGCGCGTTCGTTCCCGGAGCCGATCGATGCGCACCCTGCCATTTGCCCTAGCCCTGTTCGCCAGCCTGGTGCTGGCCGGCTGCACCACGCTCGATGCGGTGTCCAGCTGGCTGGGCAACCGCGTGGCGTTCACCGCGCCGCAATTGCGGCGCAACCTGGACAACAGCTTTCCGCGCGAATTCGACAAGCTGGGCGGCCTGGTTTCCGCCACCCTAAGCCATCCGCGCCTCAGCATCCCCGCGGGCGAAAACCGCTTGCGCCTGGATTTCGACATCAAGGTCAATGCACTCGGCGCGCGCGACGTCAGCAGTGGCCATTTCGCGCTGGCCAGCGGCCTGCGCTACAACCCGGCCACCCAGGGCCTGCATCTGCAGGACCCGGAGCTGTTGAGCATCGACATGCCCAACACCGGCATGCTGCTCAAGGGCGGCACCCGCGAACTGCTCAACGCAGTGCTGGTGGAATACGCCCGTGAAGAACCGGTCTACCGACTCGACAGTGACCTGTTGCGCAAGCTGCCGCCGGGCAAGCGCATCGCTTCCACCGACATCGAAAACGGCCTGGTGGTCGTACATCTGGACCGATAGGGTCTGAATAATGAACAGAATAATTGGGTAGCCGTTAGCAGGTAGCCGGAAATCTAGAGTTGCTCACCGACTTACAGCTCTCAACTTGATCGACGAAAAACAGAAGATTACCCAGAGGCTCCCAAAGTACATGACTCATTCCCTCCAACGTCTTTTCAAGATCGCGTGCCTCGCACTGGTACTCGCCGCTTCCTCCTCATTCGCCGCCGACATGCAGGGTAACGGCATGCAGGGCAACGGCATGCAGGACAATGAGTTGAGCGTCGATGCGCCGCGGATCCAGCAATACCTTGCCGGTGAATTCCCGCGCGAATACGAAGCACTGGGCGGCCTGTTCACCCTGACCGCGCGTGATCCCGAGCTGACCATTCCCGCCACCGGACAACGCCTGCAGGTGGCGTTCTCGGCCAGCGCCTCGTCCGCCGGTGGCAGCGACACTCCGGTGGGACGCATCCACATGAGCAGCGGTCTGCGCTACGACCCGCGTGACAGCGCGCTGTACCTGGACCAGCCCACGCTCGACGACATGCAGCCGGCTTCGCCCGGCCAGCGCATCGACGAACAGACCCGCATGCTGCTCAACCTGTGGTTGACTGACTACGCAAGGAAGGAGCCGCTGTACAAGCTCGATCCCGCGCTCGTCGCCACGCTCGGCGGCGTGCAGGTGGAATCCACCCGCATCGAGAACGGACGCATCGTGGTGCGTTTCAACCAACCCATCACCTTGCCGGGACTGGGCGATGCGCAGGACTGAAGCCTTCGCATTGGTGGTGGCGTTCTGCGCCGCCCTGTCCGCCTGCGCCGACCGCGCCACCCCGACTTCGGCCGCGCCTGTTCCCGACCAGACCGTCGCTGACGTCCCGACGACGAGAACACCAGCGCAGGACGCAGCAGCACAGGCGGAGCCGGCAGACAGTGATGCAGCCACGCCTGCGGCGGCCAGGCAGGTGGTCATCGACTACTACGCCGCGATCGACGCACGCGATTACACCAAGGCTTACGCACTGTGGAGCGAAGACGGCGCAGCCAGCGGGCAGAGCTATGAACATTTCAGCGGGGGCTATGCCAATACCCGCTCGGTAAAGGCCAGCGTGGGCGAGCCGTTCGATGAGGAAGGCGCCGCCGGTTCGCGCTATATCCAGGTCCCGGTCGAACTCAAGGCGCTGCAACAGGACGGCAGCGAGCGCAGCTACCGTGGCCGTTTCACCTTGCGCGCGGTGATGGCGGATGGCGCCAGCGAAGAGCAGCGGCACTGGCACCTGGCTTCGGCGGAGATGCAGCGGCTCCCGGAATGAATTAACCCACGGCGAGCTGCGCGTTACGGTCGTAGTGCCGGGCTTGCCCGGCTGTTCAAGCCCCGTATCCAATAGCAGCGGAGCAAGCTCCGCTCTACGTGGGCAAAGATCGCCGCGATAGGCCCATCACCTTCAGCGGCTTCGGCGATTTCAGTGTGAACTTCCCGGCAAAGACACTCTGTGACCACCAGGTCGCGCTGCTTCAGAGCTCGAAGCGATACGACAGCTTCACCAACAACTGCTCGTCGTCGCGCAGGTCGAAACTGTCTCCCAACAGCTGCCCGGTGTCTTGCGAGAAACTGTCTTCGTTGTAGCCGCCACGGCCATAAACCACATACAGGTAGGACAACGGCGCCAGTTCATAGCGGTAGCGAATCTGGAAGCCCAGGTTGGCCACGCTGAAATCGTCGACCTTCACGGGACTGACCAACGGATTCCCGGCCGGGTCGACGACATAGGTCTGGCGCATGTCCGCGTCCACCGCGATCGCCTGCAACTTGACCCGAAGTTCCTGTTTGTCGTTGATTACCCAATTGAGTCCCGCGTTGAATTGCGTCTCTCGCGCATCGAAGCCGCCGAGCAGATCCTGCTCCTCATCCCATACCAGCAGGTCCGGCGTGTGGTCGGCATAGAAGCTCACGAGGAAGCTGAAGGCGTCGCTGATGAAATAGGTGGGCGCGTACTGGACGCTGTAACCGAGCTTTGAATTACCGGCCAGCCCACCGCTGAACGCCTGCACTTCCACTTCGTGCGCCCAATCGCCCTTGCGTGGGCGCTCGTACTCGAACACCGCATTGAAGTTGCCCGGGCGCTTCACCGGGCCATGGCCGCGGGTGACGAGGTCGTCGACGCCGGCGCCATTGAGGTTGATCTGCGCGTACTCGTAACTGCCGTTGCGCACCCTGCCCTCGCGGCTCATGCGGAACTGGTCGTTGAGCTTTTCGCCATGGTCGTTGTGATTGCTGCTGACCCGCCAGCGCCATTCCTTGGATGAGTAACGCGACTCACGGGGCTGGTCGGCGAAGCGCTTGCGCGCTTCCCAGTGCAGGTAGTTGGTGCTGTTGCGCGACAGGTAGCCGGCGTCGTTGATCTGCAGATCGTTGCCGAAATGCATGGCGATCCACTGCTGGCGCCAGCCGTGGTCCATTTCATAGTCGGCCCAGAGCGTGCCGCCCAGGTCGCGTGTGGTTTCGCCCGACTCCTCGACCTGGCTGCCGAACACGCGGGTCTGCACGTTCCAGCGCTGGCTCGGCCGCCAGTTGTGGTCCACGCCCAGCACGGTCGCCTCGCGGTCGAGGAAGGGGCGCTCGACCCGGGTCAGCATCATGCCTACGTTCTGCTTGTCGAAATCACGAACCAGGCGCAACGCATGGAACGAGCGCCCCGCTGCGCCGGCCTCGTCGGCGGCGAACACGCCGTACTTGGTCTGGCCGAGGCTGCCATTGAGCTTGACCGCGGCGGTGATGTCGCCGGCGCCGTTGCCGTCATCGGCCGGCCCACCGATGCGGCGCGTGTACAGCATCTGGCTGAAGTCGGAAGGGGTGGTGTACTGGAACAGGCCCTGGTTCTCGGTGAAGAACGGCCGCTTGTCGCTGATGAAAGTCTCGGTCGCGCCGAAGTTGACCACCAGGTCGTCGCTTTCCACCTGGCCGAAATCCGGATTGATCGTCGCGGTCATCTGTAACTGGCCGTTCGGCTTCCAGAAGATGTCGGCGCCACCGTCGAAGTCGCTGCCGCCATCCACGTTGTCGTACAACCCGGAAACATAGGGCGTGACGGTCAGCAACGACTGGCTGTACTTCGCCACTTCGACCGCGGCGAAATCGGACAGGAAGCGCGGACGCTCGAAGCTGGCGGCCGGCCAGGCGGAGCGCTCGCCGGTGGAGCCGATCACCCGGTCGAGGTTGATCCTGATCGTGCGCTTGTCCCCTTGCGCTTTGCGCATCGGCGCTATGTACCAGGGAATCAGGACTTCCGCCGACCAGCCTTCGGCATCCTCGCCAACCGCATGCTTCCAGTTGCCGTCCCAGTCGTTGTTGAAGCTGTTCTCGTTGCTGATCACCGCATCGGCGATGCCGTCGGTCGAAGACACGGTGAAGTTGTAGCCGGTACGGCCGTCGCCATCGAAATCGATATTCACGTTGACCCGGTCGACCTGTTCGTCGAAATCGCGCTGCACGCGCTGGCGGGTACGCGGGACGCTGGCCGGCTGGGTGTTGCGGAAGCCGACCGCCAGGCCTTCCGGCGTGGCCAGGATCCAGGCCTCGGTCGGTTGCGATCCCGGCAGGCGGGTCAATGGCTGGGTCATGCGGAAATCGTCGACATGCCGCGCGCCGGCCCACTCCTGCGGATCGATCCGTCCATCGATCTCCACGGCCATGGCCGGCACCACCGGCAACGAGAGCAGGATTACCATTAGTTCGCGCATCGATTCCTCCTTGCGGTGCGCAGGATACGGGAGCCGCGAGCGACCACGCCCCTCCCGATGGTCATTGCAACCATCTTGCCGCCGCCTGCATCCGCAGGAAGTGGCTCAGGCCGTGGCGTCGTGGGTGACGAAGGCGTTCTCGCCCTTCGGCAACTCCAGCCATTCCGGATGCGCGAGGGCGCGACCGATATCCGCGAGCCCTGATTGCCAGTGCTCGCGCATGGCTACGCGGCCGAACTGGTAATCCTTGAAATGGCCGAAACGCGCGCGGTCGCGGTAGATCAGGTGGATCAGGCTGTAGCGGCGATTGCCGGCCAGCTGTTCGGCGCGTTGGCACCACGGATTCTTCATGCGCACGTCGGCCGGGATTTCCTCCAGCAGTTCGCGCAACAGTCGCCGGTAATGCTGGCCGACGCGCTGCATGTCGGTGATGGTGCGGGTGCGGCTGGAATACTGTATTTCCTTCTCGCGTTCGGCCACGTCCAGCAGGTTCTGCGGCAGTTCCCCTTGCGCGTTCCAAAGGTCCACCTGGAAAATCAGCGAATCCCGGCGCGGCTCGGCATCGAACAACTGCGACAACGGCGTGTTCGACACCAACCCGCCGTCCCAGAAATGGCGTCCGTCGATTTCCACCGCGGGGAACGCCGGCGGCAAGGCGCCCGAAGCGAGGATGTGCCGCGCGTCCAGGCGCGTGTGCGCATTGTCGAAGTACTCGAGATTTCCGCTGGCCACGTCCACCGCGCCGACCGAGACACGGATGCCGCCGTCGTTGAGGCGATCGAAATCGACCATGCGCTCCAGCGTTTCGATCATCGGCTGGGTGGTGTAAAAGCTGGCGCGGGTCGGGCCGGACGCGGTGAACGCGTCTTCGCCGAACCAGCTGCGCGGCTGGTAGAAGCCGCGCTGGCCTTCGATCAACGCCCGCCACGCTTCCCAGGCATCGAGCCAGGCGCGCGCGTCCTCGCCGATGCCGGCGAAGCGCGCTTCCTGGCCCAGCGTGGTTGCCGGCAGCAGGTAGGGCTGGGAAATGGTTTCCCAGAATTCGCGCAACGCATCCATCCGCCGCCCCGGCGGGTTGCCGGCGATCAGCGCGGTATTGAATGCGCCGATGGAAATGCCGGCGATCCAGTTCGGCACGATCCCGGCTTCATGCAGGCCCTGGTAGACGCCGACCTGGTAGGCGCCGAGCGCGCCGCCGCCCTGCAGGACCAGGGCCACGTTTTCCGGCGACCTCGATGCGGGCGTACTCTTCCTGCGCGGCGCGGCCGGCCCGGATTTGCTCTTGCCGGCGGTTTTCCTGGCAGCCATCGGTCGCTACTGCATGTACCAGCCGTGGCTGACCACCACGCTTTGCCCGGTCAGCGCGTTGCTGGGGAATTCGCACAGGAACTTCACCGTCTGCGCCACGTCTTCCACCGTGGTGAAGATGCCGTCCACGGTCTGGCCGAGCATCACTTTCTTCACCACTTCTTCCTCGCTGATACCCAGGTTCTGCGCCTGTTCCGGAATCTGTTTCTCGACCAGCGGGGTGCGCACGAAACCGGGGCAGACGACATTCGCGCGCACGCCATGCTTGCCACCTTCCTTGGCCAATACGCGAGCCAGGCCCAGCAGGCCGTGCTTGGCGGTGACGTAGGCCGACTTGAGCGGCGAAGCTTCGTGCGAATGCACCGAGCCCATGTAGATCACCACGCCGCCGCGGTCTCCCGCATACATGTGCGGCAGGACCGCCTTGGTGGTCAGGAAAGCGCCGTCCAGGTGGATGCCCAGCATCTTCTTCCAATCGGAGTAGGCGTAGTCCTCGATCGCATTGATGATCTGGATGCCGGCGTTGGAAACCAGGATGTCCACGGGGCCGAGTTGCGCGACCACCCTGGCGATACCCCCGTTGACCGCAGCTTCGTCGGTGACGTCCATCGCCACGCCGACCGCCATGCCGCCGGCCAGGATGATTTCATCGGCGACGGCCTGCGCACCCGCGAGGTCGAGGTCTGCGATGGCGATCTTCGCACCGGCCCTGGCCAGGGTGTGCGCGATTTCCTTGCCTATGCCGCTGGCCGCGCCAGTGACGACGGCGACCTTGCCTTCGATCGGTGAACCCATGGGGGACGACTCCTGGAAAGTGTGGGATCTCCATAGTCTCGCAAACCGCCGGTTACAACATCGTACTTGTGGCCGATGCGGCTACTTGGCCCTGGTCTTCGGCTGCAGCATGGTTCCAGTGCATTTCTTCGACCCGCAGCGGCACTCCCAGACCTTCTTCAGGCGCGCGGTGTGCGGTTCCGCCAAGGTGATGCCGTAGTTGTAGGTGAGTTCCTCGCCAGCCTTGATGTCGCGGATGGCCTCGATCAGCACCCGGTCCTTCTTGCGGTTCTTGCCCTCGTGCTCGTCGATCAGCGCCTCGCAGTTGGGGTCGCAACTGTGGTTGATCCAGCGCGCCTTGTTGCCCTTGTGGTTGGCGTCGATGACGTATTCGTCGTTGAGCGTGAACAGGAAGGTGTGGCCGGACTCGACATCGCCGGTGTCGTCTGCGTCGACTTCGTCGTGGGTCCGGCGCTTGCCCTTGTATTCGACGACGTGCTCGCCTTTCTTGATGTCGGCGATGGCGAAAACACCGTTGCCATGGATGTCGGACTGGCGGGCTTCGATCTTGCGGGGCATGGACGTATCCGGGATGAGGAACGCCCATTGTGACCCGCATCGCCGCATCGATGCCATCCGCGCGGGCCAGCAGCCTGTCCTGTCCGGCGATACGGCTGCGTTCTAGCCGGACACCCGACAACTAATGAGCAGAACCCATGGCATCGATGAAACCCGCCGGCCTGATTCCCGCCCTGGTGCTGTTGGCGGCATGCCAGCCCGCCGCAACCCCGCAGGCCGCTGCGCCTGCGCCAGCCAGCGATCCGGTCCCGACCGTGGACCTGGTGTCGCGCGGCGAATACCTGGTCAAGACCGCCGGCTGCAACGACTGCCATACCGCCGGCTACGCGGAACAGCAGGGCAACGTGGACAAGACGCAATGGCTGGCCGGCTCGCCGTTGGGCTACAACGGCCCGTGGGGCACCACCTATGCGGCCAACCTGCGCCTCAGATTGCAGGAGATGGACGAAACGCAATGGCTTGAATACAGCGCGACCCTGCGCACCCGCCCGATCATGCCGGACTTCAGCCTGCGCGCGATGAATGAAGAAGACCGGCGGGCGATCTACCACTTCGTCCGTTCGCTGGGGCCTGCCGGACAGCCCGCGCCAGCCTACCTGCCACCAGGCCAGACGCCACCCCTGCCCTATTTCTCGCTCGTGCTGCCTGCGGCCCCCTCTGCGCCTGCCAATCCCGCGGCGCCGGCCGCACCCGCCGCTCCAGCGGCGCCCGGCTCAAACTGAACCAACCCGGCTTGGCCGGGCGGAACATAAAGCGTACAATTTCGGTACGCTTTAAAAGTCCGCCCTGCCATGCTCCGCGTCACCAAGCTCACCGATTACGCCACCGTGGTCCTGACCGTGCTCGCTGCACGGCCGGGCGACGTGCTGAGCGCGGCCGACCTGGCTGAAATAGCCGGCCTGGAAACCCCCACGGTCAGCAAGCTGCTCAAGCCGCTCGCCCAGGCCGGGCTGGTGGCCAGCCTGCGCGGCGCCCACGGCGGCTACCGCCTGAGCCGCGACGCCACCGACATCACCCTGATCGAAATCGTCGAGGCCATGGAAGGGCCGTTGGCGATGACCGAATGCAGCCAGCATGACAGCCAGTGCGGCATTGCCGAGCAATGCGGCGCGCGCGCCAACTGGCGCCTGATCAACGACGTGGTCGGCGAAGCCCTGCGCGGGGTGACCCTGGCGCAGATGCTGAAGCCACCCTCCTCCCCAGACGATGCGAAACGGCGTCCCATCGCCGTGCACGTCGCAACCAGTTGAACGAGTAGGCAGCCCATGGCCACCGAAACAGTCCTTAATCCCCAGGCAACCCTCACCAGGAACGCCGAAATCGTCGAGCAGCTCGGCCGTCGCTACGATGCCGGCTTCGTCACCGACATCGAGTCCGACAGCTTCGAGCCCGGCCTCAGCGAAGACGTCGTGCGCGCGCTTTCCGCGAAG
>Ga0307414_10000178_pt1 | contig 43124 bp, 71 predicted proteins | sample DK1Ometagenome_FD_203804 | JGI IMG/M metagenome (GOLD analysis project Ga0307414, IMG submission 203804) | Maize rhizosphere microbial communities from greenhouse at UC Davis, California, United States - DK15-O-3 | ecosystem: Host-associated > Plants > Roots > Rhizosphere > Soil | place: USA... | reverse complement strand
TCGCATGTCCCAAGCCGACAAGGACAAGGCCATGACCAAAGCCGAGGGCGTCGAGGGCTATCTGGCCATTCTCGACGCGCCTCGTGCACGTGCACACGTGAGGGCAGCATGACCCGCCCCCACACCCTCCCAAAGCAAATAGAGCCCGGTAAGGGGCTTGTGTTCCTGGCAGGTGCAATTGGGTCTTGGCTGCTGCTGTACGCGGTTGGCTACGGCTTCTTGCTGCTGGTGACGATACTGGAGCACGTGTCATGAGCAAGCCCACCACCATCGACATCATGACTGTCAACATTGATTGGCTCCGGGCCATGGCTGAGGCTGGGTATCTGCCCTTGTCGGTCTATCTGGCGGAGTGCCGCAGGCGTGGCTTGAAGGTTGCGTCGTGATGACAGCGTTTCTCGAAACCACCGAACTCGTCTCGGCAGATCGTTCCGCCAGGGCCAACCGGGCAAATGCTCGGTCATTTCACGAGAACCAGAAAGGGCACCCGTGCGGTGCGCTTCCTCGTGCTCGTGGGCACGGCGTGGTTCACATGGACCACGTAAGCAAAGCCGACGCTTCCTCCGGGTCGGTTGAGCTTCACCAACTCCTGACGACTTGCCGGGGGCTTCATGCTCCCGGCCTTTTCACCCGAATTCAGTTCGACGCGTATCTCCCTCCGCGTCGTAGGCGAGCGTTCCGGACCATCGTCCTCCTCCCCGATCAACGGGGCGCTCGCCACCTTTGTTCCACGCGACCTGGTTCCCGCCAGACCACGCGCAATACCCTGCCGAACCAGTACGTCCTTCAAGCTGTAACTGATCGGCTCCATGTCCATCTGTCTCGCCTTTCGTCGCCTTCATCTGCTGGTTTCAAAACTAGCCAGAAGGGGCTCCAAGGCCGTGGATATCTCACCCAAAGTCTCGGACGATTCATCCAAGGGTCAGCGTCAAATGACTGACACCTCGTTCGCATCGGAACTGATGCAAGACACTTTCCCCATCCGCGCCGGACGCAACGTCAAGGCGGCGATTGGCGATGCCTTTTCCGCGCTCAAGCAGCGCGAGCGGCAACTACCCCGAGACGTGCTGCGCGAGCGGCCCCGGCAATGGACGGAACGGCGTGTCCGCGCCCTCTGGAACCGGGAAGCACGGCGCGTCGACCACTACGAAATTCAAGATTTGACGGCCATCGCTGTCGAGGAGGCCAGGATTGAAAGGCAACGTCTCAAAGCTCGTGAGGAGCGTCTTGTTGCGCTCCTTGCCGCTGCTGACCAGGGCGAACTGGGCTCAATCCAGAATGCGGCGGGCCAACGATTTCGCGGACTGGATTTGCCCGGAACTGGGACAGACGCCGAGGAAACCGCCGATCAATCCGAAGGCTGGGGGCAGTAGCCAATGAGAACCATTGCTGCCCTCTATGTCGAGACGGATGGCTGCTACTTCGGCCTGCCTGGCGTAGAGCCGTGGGATGAGACGCGGGACGCTCGTAACTATGCCGGCCCTCATCCTGTTGTTGCTCACCCGCCCTGCCAGCGCTGGGGCAAGTTATGGGCCGGCCAGCCGCTGCACATCAAGCGTACAGGTGAACGCAAGATCAAGGGTGATGACGGCGGATGCTTTGCCGCCGCCCTTGCTGCTGTTCGCAAATGTGGCGGCGTCATCGAACATCCGTGGGGCAGTCACGCCTGGGCACACTTCGGGATCAACAAGCCTTCGCGGGCTGGCGGTTGGGTTGCTGCCGACATGCTCGGCGGCTGGACGTGCTGTGTAGAGCAGGGGCGCTATGGACACTATGCCCGCAAGCCGACGCTGCTGCTGGCCTACCATACCGACCTGCCGGAACTGGACTGGGGTGTTGGCGAGCCTCGCCTTGACCCGGCTGTTGTCGAGCGCATGGGCCTCAAGCGCGCAAAGCGCCTTGGCGAAGTCGGAGCCCGTGGCGGCGGCAAGGACAGCACTCCGCGCATCGGCACCCCAGCTCCCTTCCGCGACCTTCTGATTTCCATGGCGCGTACGGCGAACGCCCAAGCCGCTGCCGCGTAACCGAATGAACCAACAGACGCGCCCATCGGCGCTGACAAGGAGGATTGAGATGAGGAAAACTGCATTGATAGCTGGAATGGCAATGGCGGCAATGGCGGGAGGGCTGGCCATTGTAGAAAGCCCACGAGCGCTAGAGGCGGGACCGGAACCTATTGTTCCCCGCAAAAAACCCGCTGCCACCGCTCATGCGCCGCGCAAAGCATCCAAGCGCATGCCGCATATCGGAATGAAGGAGCGGGCACGTCACGCCGGCAAGACTGATGGATCTATGCACGGGTTGCCTCCGCTTCATCGCAAGGGAGCCGCAGCATGACCACCAAAGCCAAGACCACCGAAGTCACAGCACCAGTTATTCCGGCAGACGAAGCCTTCGGCAATTCCATCATGTCGATGCGTGACGCTGCCGACGCCCAAGGGAGCCGGTTGCAGAATGCGCTGGTCAACTGCGAGGCAACATACAATCGCGAGCTTTCGCGCGTGAACGCCGCGTACCAGGCCGAACGCGCCTCGCTCGAAAGCCAGATCGCGCAGCACAATCGCATTCTCGACGGGTGTGATGCGGCGCTCGAAGCCCTCAAGGCTGCGCCCTCCAACATCGTTCCCCTCAAATCCGCCGCCGCTGAATAACCCCACCCGATAGGAGGAAGAGAGATGGCCGAGATAACGATCAATCGCCCCACAAAGGTAAACGCCGTCTATCTCAGGGCAGTTTGCGGAGTTCGCTACTGGGATGATGGCGAGGTCAACGGCAAGCAAGACGACGAAGACACGCCGACCATTCCATTCGCTACCAACGGCAATTGGGCGCCGCTGATCGACATTGATACCGGACATATCGTGGATTGGCCGGAAGGCACAACTGCGTCGGTTCACTACAAGGTTTGCGACGATGGGCGATACGAGTTGCTTGACGCGGACTGCAACGTGCTGACCCGCATCGACGGCTATGTACCTCGGATCATGTCGCCCAAGGAAAACGGATACGGCGACTACGTGATTATGGACATCGAAGCGGACGGCAAGATTGCTGACTGGCGTATCGACCTCGAAGCCTTCACCACCGGCTCGGACGAATAGCCATGGGCAACCCTCGCTCCTTCACCAGAGACTTCAACGCTCGCATTCGTGAGCTTGAAGCCTTTCTCAAGGCTCGCCGCTGCACGTCCATATCCAAGCGCAAAGCCGCCATGGAACGCGCTGCAACCATGCCAAACAGCCTGCCTCCCATCCTCCGCAAGCGTGAACTCGATACTAATGGGGGGAGGGAATGACAGCACCGAGACGTTCGGTTTCGATTTGGAGCATGAGCGAGGAAGACCGTCGCTACGAGATACGAAAGAAGGCCGCCGCTGGAGCCAGGAGGGCTTTAGGAAAGCGCGACTTCATCGCTATCGAGCCCACTCCGCCACCGCAGTATCCGGCTCCTATCGCCACTATCCCTCCCGGCGGGAGGCAGTGGAAGCGCATCGTTTTTGAAGTCGCCATAGAGCATGGCGTTCCTGTTGTTCTCATCTTGGGCAAGCAACGTAACACGCCGATCAAGCTGGCCAGGCACCACGCAATCTACCGGATTGCGACCGAAACCAAGATGAGCCTCATGGAAATTGGTCGGTGCATGAACCGCGACCACACCACCATCATAGCTGCAATTGCAGCACACAAGAGACGTCAAGGCATTAGTTCGGTTTCCCCGTTGTCCACAGTGTTCACAGGAGGCGGTGAAGCACCGCTAACTCTTGTTCCGAACGGGCAAGACGCGAGTTGTTAACAGGGCGTAAATTTCTAGACGACTGATTTGCAGAGGCCAAGCCATATGGGCGATCTCGTATTTCTGGACGTGAACAAGAGGGTAAAGGATGACCGCCTCCAGGCTCTTTGGCAGGCGTATCTTGATGCTCGCGACAAAGCCGACCGCACCCGCGATGTTGCCGATGGCATTGCCGCAGGGAAGGCCTGGGCGGCTTGGGTCGAACCATTCACGGGGCGCGCATCATGACGGCGGTCGCGCCCAAAATAGAGCTGTCGGAAGTTGACGTAGAGCTGACCCTGCTGGGTTCGCTATTTGTCAATGACAATGCAAAGACCAATGCCTTCGCGACATATGCGCCGCTCATCAAGCCGGAATGGTTCGGTGACAGCCTGGCGCGCTATATGTTCGATGCATGCCTGAAAATCCACGATGCCGGCCACCGCCTTACGGCCCCAACCATCATGGCTGCATTACCGCTTGATCTTGGCGGCGTGTCTCGTGGCGAGTTCTATGCTCGCGCCTGTTCTGCTGGCTTGCCTGTGGAAATGATTGGCGGCCTTGTCGCTACCCTCAAGGATCGCTGGGCACGGCGCTCGCTGGTGGAAATGGCGGCACGAGCCACCGAGGCCGCACAGACATTCGAGGCAGACCCATACGAGGTCGCCAGCGGGTGTTTGCTCGATCTGGATACGTTGATGGAGGTCAAGCAGGAGAAAGCCGGTGGAAGCCTGCGCCAGGCAACTACCGCCCTCTTTGATGCTATGTCGTCACCCGATCAGCAGCGCGGGGTAACAACTGGCCTGCGCATCCTCGATACAAAACTCAACGGCTATCGTCGTGGCCAGCTCTACGTCATCGCCGGGCGCCCTGGGATGGGCAAGTCTGCATTCATGTGCTCATCGCTTCGCCGCACGGCCGAAAGCGGGGCAGGGGTCGCTATCTTCTCGCTGGAAATGACCCGTGAGGAAATCGCTGCCCGCATGTTGTCCGACGCTATGGACAGCACCAGTGCGCCGCACTTCGGAACCCTGCTCAAGGGTGAGATGAAGCAGGAGCATGATGAGGCGGCATGGGCCGCCGCTGATGCCATGAGCGCAGCACCGATGCACATTGACGACAGTGCCCGCCTGACGTTTGCACAAATCGCGGCCAAGGCTCGTCGGCTCAAGATCGAAATGGAAGCAGCCGGGATCAAGCTGGCTGTGGTTTGCATCGACCATATGGGGCTTGTGACGCCTTCCGAGCGCTATGCCGGCAACAAGGTGGCCGAGGCCGGGGAAGTGTCAGGCCGCGCCCGCGCCCTGGCCAAGGAGCTGGATTGCTGCGTCGTGCTGCTGTGCCAGCTCTCTCGCGACGTTGAGAAGCGGGACGACAAGCGACCGATCATGTCGGACCTACGTTGGTCCGGTGAAATCGAGCAGGACGCGCATGTGATCGGCTTCCTGTACCGAGAAGCCTATTACCTGGCTCAAGACCCCGACGCCGATCATAACCGCCTCGTGGATGCTCGCTGGGCCATGGAATTCCTCATCCGCAAGAACCGCAACGGCGCCACCGATGATGTGCGCCTGTGGTGTTCGATTGCGCACTCCAGCATCAGGGACAACCAATGAGAGTCCGTTGCTTCTACTGCCAAGGCACCAAGCGGCGTTCGTTCGTTTATGTGATGCATGAGCGTTCGGATGGATGCGTCAAGGTGGGCTACGCGGCCAAGCCAACCAAACGCGCTTCCGAACTCCGCCAGCAGTTTCAGAGCCCAATCACTGTGTTTGCTCGCTTCGAGACGTGCTGCGAATACTCGGCTATGACCGTGGAAGAGAAGGCGCATCGCAAACTCAAAGCCTACTGGTCCGGCCGCGGAGAGTGGTTCAACTGCTCCGCTGAATACGCGGCAGAGGTTCTGCTCAAAATCCTGCGGAGGGTATCTTGAGCGAACGCCCTTTCATGCAGCTGTACGTCTCCGATTTTGTCGGAGACACGCTTCACCTGAGCACTGAACAGGTGGGTGCATATCTATTGTTGCTCATGGCGATGTGGAATGCAGGTGGCTCCCTCCCCAATGACGAAGCAAAGTTGGCCAGGGTAACCCGCATGTCCGTCAAGAAGTGGCGTGGCGTCGCCGCTGATTTGATGGGGTTTTTCTCGGTCGATGGGGATGCCGTTCGCCACAATAGGCTGACGAAAGAACTCCAGAAAAGCGAGAGTAAACGTGATTTGAGGGCTTCCGCAGGGGCAAGGGGTGGGCGCGCTAAGGCCTTGAAAGATAAAGAGGCGATGATGGCAAATGCCATAGGTTTGCCACAGCATCTTCCAGATACCAGAAACCAGAGAGAAGCTGCTTCGCAGCTAGGCGCGAGCAGGTTCCTATATGACAGGCTGCTTGAGGCGGCTTCATCTCGTGGCCAGTGTCACGAGAAGCTGGCTATGGGCATCAGCCAGATCACCGACCTCACGGCTGCCGGATACGACTTGGACACCGACATTCTGCCGGTCATCCGCGAAAAGGCCAGCCCCGACATCGGGAGCTGGAAGTACTTCGTGAAAATCATCGAGCAACGGGCAGCCGAGCGTCGGGCCATCGTTCCCAAGCCTGCTGCCAAGGAAGTGGATTGGCCAGCGCGCGTTCGTGACTTCTACGAGCACGATGTCTGGGGCGCGTGGGGGCCGCGCCCCGGCGATCCTGGCTGCAAAGCGCCGGCCGATCTTATTCGGAGGACAGCAGCATGACCCCATACCTTGGCCAGAGTGAGAGGATAGCGGGATGAGCGGAGCGAAGATCATCAAGGGCTTGGAAGAGGCCGTAGCGTTCGTCAAGGCCATGAGCCAAGAGGAATACGCGGCCATGATCGAAGCACAGCGGAAGTCTTGGGTGCGGAGCTTGAGGCCATGTGAGCACGGGTTCCGAGACTTTGAGCAGTGCGACCAGTGTCGGTCGACCAGTCTTCCAGCCTAACCTACACACAAGGGGCATACCGACTATGAGCGAGAGCTGGTTTATCGTGCAGTGCAATCCAAACTGCGAGCGTAAGGCGGTTGCGGAAATCCGCAGGGCTGGCTTTCGGGCGCACATGCCACGGCTTGCGATAGTAAGGCGCCACCATCGGACAAAGGAGCCGATCATCAAGCGCCGCCCCCTCATGACTGGCTACATCTTCATGCGCTTCAATGGTCCTCCGAACTGGTATGCGCTTCGCCAATGCCAAGGCGTCAAGGGCGTCCTCTATCTCGACGGCAAAGCATACCATATGCCGCGCTCTGATGTTGCAACAATCATGCGGGCGCAGCGAGGAATGGACCACGAGGATGGTCAGACCAGAGGCGTTCGCCGTGAGATGCGCAAGGGCAGGGCAGACGTTCGCCATGCCCAGCGTCAAGCGAAGCTCGGCGGCTTCCGTGCCGGGATGCACATAACGGCTCCCATGACCGCCGCTGAGCGCGTATTGGCTAGGATCGTCAGTATAACCAAAAAGGGCACTGTGCGCGCTGTTATCATTTCCGAAGGCCGCGAAATGCCTGTGGAGTTCACCGATCTCGATAACCTGGAGGTTATTGCGTTCAGAGACGAAGCAGCGTAGATTGGTTGGCGGATGATCGGGTGTTCTGTAGCGTTCGCCGCCGGCCCGGCCCAGCCAGACGCGCAACTGGCACATTCTTTTTTGCGCACTGAATTCCGGGCCTAGAACCCGAAATGCTCACGGCACAGGCGCTTCCGACAAGCTGGCCGTGTAAGAGATTCTCGGAGCGTCCATGGCAGAGTGGGGAGACGGTCCCCTAGATGCCTCGGGTGGACGACAGGCGGTCAGTAGGCAGTAAGGCGACGGCCGATAGAGCTAAATACCGCGCCCCAAGTTTCCGCCCTCCATCAGGGCAAAGAGATCGAGACGGCGGCCTGTAGGAACGCGAACGCCGTAAGACGCAGATACCGTCTCGATACCTACATTCAGTTTGAGGCTACGGTCTGAGCGCTGCCATGGAATGGCGCTCTCCAAGCGGACCAGATAACGCCTCAACCCCTTCGAGCGCGGCGCCGACATTCACGTCACCCTTAGCCAAGACGCCCGCTCGATCCCTATCACGCCCCACCAAGGCAGCAACGTCTCGCATAGACGCCGAGTGCTTTGGTCACCCTCCCCAGCCCTTGGCCTTCAACAGCCAGGGGCTAATCCCACCCCCATTTCAACCAAGAGGCTGTCACCATGGGCCTATCGCTCAGCCTTGGATTGCATTTGGGCAGTGCGGCTCTAAACGCGGGTGGGGGGCCCCATCCCTCAGCTGGCGCGGTTATCCTGGCGTGGGACAACGAGTTCGGTGTCCAGCAACTCATCCAGTGGGACGACGAAAACGGCAATCCGCAATACCTCGAATGGGACATTGAGTGATGGTTGACAATATTAAGAGCGCGCCGCTTCGCACCCTCACCCATGTCATCGGCCACGATGCTTCCGGCAAGGGCGGTCGCCAGGCTGTTAGTTCGTGGCCGACGATGCTGGCACACTCTGCTGTTGCAGTAACATGCCCCAACGACACCAACGAAAATGTTCTGGCGACGATCACCATACCCGCAGGGGCGATGGGTGCAAACGGGCTGCTAGATATCCTTTTAAAAGTGTCCGCCACTAATGATGCAAGTACCAAGACCATTCGTGGTCGGCTGGGAGGCATCGGCGGAACGGTCATTTTTGGGCAGGCAACAGTCAGCTTTGCCACGGCCGAGGCTCGATTTACTGTGGAGAACCGGAACTCGGAAAGCTCCCAGATAGGCGGTCGTTCTGGCTCGGCCAGCGGCGTAGGCGGATCCGCAAACGCCTTCCAGACGGCGGCGATAGATACCTCCGCCGAAACCACTCTGGTCCTGACGGCGCAGCTCGGAGACGGCACTGACACGCTGACCCTCGAAAGCTATTCGGTCCACCTGTTCCATCAGGACTAGCAGATGCCCACGATAGGCATTTGTGCGCCGCAAATTCTCGTCCATGCGCCAACTGTGTGGGACCACATGACGGCGGAATTGAAGGCAGACGTTCTCGGTCCCTGCATACTCGACCACACCGCAGCCGTTAACGCTGCGTTGGCAATGGATGCGCCGGAAATGGTCTTTCCAGGGGCGCATGTCTTCAAAACTGGCGGACTGCGCCTGCCGTTTCTTCGTCAGGCCAAACACCTGATCTTCGAGGAAAGCGTGTTCCTTCTGAATGCCGATGCTGGGTCGGCTTTTCTGACCTTTCCGAGCATGCCCGCATATGGTGACTATGACGGCCTGCGGATTACGGGCGGCACGTTGGACCAAGGAGATTTCGACGCAGGTTTCGGCCTGCTGCGCCTCTACTTCCTGAGAGATGCGCTGATTGAGGGGCTGACTGTCAGGCATCGAAACCAGGAGCACATCGTTGTCTCGGTTGACCCGGACACCGATACTTTTTCCTGTGCCGCAAATCCATTTGTCAACGGCGACCAGGTGGTGGAGTTCACCGATGGCGTCCGTCCAGGTGGAGTCGAGGCAGCACAATACTTTGTGGTCAATGCCACTGAAACCACATTTCAGGTCTCCGTAACTTTGGGTGGTTCGGCCATAGACGTAACCAGCGAGGGCACTGGAGAACAATGGTTCGTCCATCGCGGCTCTATGGGTTTCCGCTTTGGCGGGATGAATGTTGAGCTGGTTGATCCTGTCGTGGAAAACGGCTCGGAACTGCACCAGGATGGGGTCCACGTCATCCATGGCAGCGCGATCTCGGTTCGGGGCGGCGTTGCAGAGGCCGGCGATGATGCCTTTGTTGCTGGTGGAGAGTCGCAGGTTACTGACGATTTGATCATCAATGACGTTGAGTTTGTGAACTGCAACGGCATATCCCACTATGGCACCATCGCTCGGGCCTATGTGCTGCACGAGGGGCGCGAGGTCCACAACGTCACCTTCGACGTAACTGGCTCTGGCGGGCTTTTGCGCAATGGCCCAGCGTCGGTGGACGACAATTTCGAGACCGATCTATCCATTGATCCGGCGAAGATCAGCGGCATATCGCTCAACATCAATTGCACGGGTGGCAGCGCTGCTCGAACGCAGAATGTCAATTCGACATGCCTCAAAATCATCAGTGCAGAAGTCGCCGTGCAGGGCACGTTCGTGCGGGACACCTATCCGCTAAGACCCTTTGATTTCTACGGCGCGGAAGTGACAGGGACAATAAACATAGGCCCCCTGGTCGGGGCGCCGTCCGCCATATCAGAGAACAGCGATACCACGGGGCTCGCGATCAACTATCTCTGAGATGGCCGTTTTGAGTGACGCGGTGTGGACCATGATCGCGGCGAGAAAGAAGATGCCTATCCAAGTATGGTAGCTGTACCCGCCGGTAAGGACCAAATAGCTCGACGCCGTGCCCCAGAACAGGAGCATGTTTTTGCCTATGATGCGACGGAACATAGTGTGGTAAATGGCCAGCATCATAAGCCCGCCAACGATGCCAAAATAGGTCCAATGGGAAACGATGGGCGCGCCGATCAGAATCGCAAATCTGGCGGGATCAAAGTAAATTCCCTGCATTTGCGACATGACGTTGTACATGATGGGGTAGATCACCTCATTTCCACCAGCCCCAGCACCGAACCATGGGGAAAGGTCGATGACTCGGCGGGCTATTTCGGCGGGGGCGCCGATGCGGGAGATGAAGCTGCGATCTTCGCCGGAAAGTAGGGACTCGATGCGACCCAAGTCCAACTCGACGCCGAACGCCAGAACGCCAACAAATGCGACAAGCGCCGCATAAAACGCGCACAGGACAAGAAGTTTCTCCGACCCGAACACCTTCCATCCCATGCACCGCTTCCGGCTGAAGAATGCCGTGGTGTAGAAGACAGCAATGGAGGCAATCGGGGCGACCAGGCTCGGGGATCGGATCAGCGCAACACCTGCGACAAATGCGACAATGGCCCATAGCCGTTGGCTAGCACGGGTGGAGGTGAACAGGGCTCCGGTGAACATCAGGCCGAAATACAGCGCCAGGTAGCTCGGTTCGCTGGCAAAGGCCATCGGACGGATGCCGCCCATCGAGAGGATGTCTCTGGAAGCTGCGTCGTAAGCCCTGGCGCCGTAGTATTCAAATCGAAACTGGTCGAAAACCGCCCGCATTGGCGTGAAGAGTTCAATGGCGCAGATGGCTATGAGTAGCCACATACCCCGGACACAGAGGCGTCGGAACTGATCAGGCGACAGCCGCGTCAGCATCAGGCAGAGAGCATATCCTATCGTCCATAGGTAGCCGATCTGCGCGCCGAAAATGAGCGTTCGAGGAAGATAGTCCGGGCTGATGGCAGAGAGTGAAAACAGCGCCAGAACGGGCGCCATGATTGCTCCCAATACGAATAGACCGAGCACTCGCCAATCCATGCGCGGCAAGATAGCCGGCAAAAACAGAACGCAGGCGAGCGCGGCAGTCGGACCGGGCAAGAAACCCAAGAATGTCTGAAGGTAGAAAGCCGCAATGAATATCGCCGCCGCCCGGAACGCACGGCGCTCAGCGATAGGCAGTCGTGCGGCCTGTTTGATCGGGACAACCTGGTTCATTCGGCCACACTGCCACAGTGGCCCTTACGAAGCCAAGCCTACCCCACACTTCAACACCACTCCGCACCCCTAACTCAACCAACATAAGGAGGCCGGTATGGCTAACCTCGTCGACGGCCAAAGCGTCGGGCGCACGGTCGCGGTTACAGCAAGCGACACGACCCGCTTCGATCCCACTATCGGGCTTTCAGTCAATGTCGACGGCGACGTTGCAATCCTGTGCGTCGGCAATAGCGCGCCTGTCACGCAGACGCTGACGGCTGGCGTCTTCTACCCGATACGCGCCAAGGGCGTTTACAGCACCGGCACGACCGCAACCGGCATCGTCGCTCTGTACCAAGAGTAGAATAAACACATCGCCAAGTGCGGTTTTGCCTCCGGCTGGAGAGCATTTCATTCCATCATCTGACCAAGCCGCGAGGCAGTCGGGAGCCCCAAGTCTGTCAAAGGCTTGAGTGAATTTAATATGGCCGGTCGTCCGCCCAAAGAACGTTCGTTTGCTGCCATGCTCAATATCGCCATCAAGGAAGCGATAGAGGGCTCAGACAAGACCAAGCTGCGCGCTGTTGCCGATGCACTGGTCGAGAAGGCCATGAGCGGCGATGTCGCTGCCATCAAGGAAGTAGCTGACCGCATTGATGGCAAGGTTCCTCAGGCTGTCATAGGCGACGGCGACGAAGACCCGATCAACTTGGTCCATGAAATCCGGCGCGTCATTGTCCGTCCTGAAGCTCGAAACGGCTGAGTGCTTTGCTCCGCTTCTGGAGCCGGCACGAGACAAAGGCGCCCATGGTGGTCGCGGTTCGGGCAAGTCGCATTTCTTTGCCGAACTGCTGATAGAGGACAGCCTGGCGAACAAAGGGCTGCTGAGCGCTTGCATCCGCGAGGTGCAGAAGTCGCTCAAGGACTCCGCCAAACGGCTTATCGAAAGCAAGCTTGCTGAGAACGGCTTGGGTGAAGCGGATGGCTTCAAGGTGTTCAACGAGCTGATCAAGACGCCAGGGGATGGCGTTATCATCTTCCAGGGCATGCAGGACCACACGGCGGAGTCGATTAAGTCGCTGGAGGGTTTCAAGCGCGCCTGGGCCGAAGAAGCTCAGACGCTCAGCGCTCGGTCTATCAGCCTGTTGCGGCCGACGATCCGCGCTGAAGGCTCCGAACTATGGTGGAGTTGGAACCCACGCCGCAAGAACGATCCCGTTGACATGATGTTGCGCGGGCCATCCAAGCCGACCGGCGCTGCTGTGGTGCGCGCAAACTGGTCAGATAATCCATGGTTCCCAAGCGTCCTTGAGCAAGAGCGGCTCGACTGTCTCGCCAACAATCCAGATCAATATGACCACATCTGGGAAGGCGGTTACGTGACGGTTGCGGAAGGCGCCTACTACGCGAAGCCGCTAGCAGAGGCCAGGGCGCAGGGCCGAATTGGCAGGGTCGCTGCTGACCCGCTGCTGACGATCAAGTTGATACTGGATATTGGCGGGACTGGCGCAAAGGCCGACGCTTTTGCCATCGTGGCAGAGCAGTGGATTGGCCGCGAAATCCGCGTCCTGAACTACTACGAAGCGGTTGGCCAGCCGATGGCCTCGCACCTCAATTGGATGCGCGCGCAAGGCTACACGCCGGAGCGAGTGCAAGTGATCCTGCCGCATGACGGCGTGGCACACGACAAGGTCTATGACGTCTCCTACGAAAGCGCCTTCCGGGACGCTGGCTATGACGTTCTGGTCATTCCCAACCAGGGCAAAGGCGCTGCCATGCAGCGTGTCGAAGCCTCTCGCCGCCTGTTTCCGCTCATGTGGTTCAACGAGGCGACAACGGGCGGGCTGCTTGACGCTCTCGGTTGGTATCACGAGCGCAAAGACGAGACCCGCAACATCGGCCTCGGGCCTGAACACGATTGGGCATCAAACGGCGCTGACGCCTTTGGGCTCGGCAGCGTGGCGTACGAAGAGCCCCGCAAGAAACGAACTGATGACGAAGGCTACGGGTCGCATCGCGGCTCTGGCGGATGGATGGGGTAGTTTATGGCTGACGACGACAAGAAGCCAGACAAGGACGATCTGCTTGCAGATGGCAAGAAGGCGTTCGCCCTGTGCAATGACCACGACAGCGACAACCGCCAGTCCTACAAGGACGACACGCTATTCGTTCGGGCTCGTGAACAGTGGCCCGAAAACATCCGCAAGCAGCGCGAGGCCGAAGGTCGTCCCTGCCTGACCATCGACAAGCTCGGCCCTGTCATTCGCCAGGTGGTCAATGACAGCCGCCAGAACAAGCCGTCAATCAAGGTGCATCCCGTCGATAGCGAGGGCGACCCCGCAACGGCGGAAATCATCAACGGCCTGATCCGCAACATCGAATACACCAGCAATGCTGACGTGTCCTACGATACGGCGGTTGAGTGTGCGGTCGGTGGCGGCTTTGGCTATATCCGCGTTGGGCTCGACTATGCCTATGACGACAGTTTCGACCTCGATATCAAGATTGAGCGCGTTCCCAACCCCCTAGCGGTCTATCCTGATCCGCATTCGACCTCCGCCGATAGCTCAGATTGGAATGTTGCCTTCGTTGTCGACAAGATGACCAAGGAGACGTTCAAGGCGGCCTATCCCAAGGCTACGGCCACCGATTGGGACGATAGTGATGCGTGGGCAGATTCGGGTGACTGGCTCGACGGCGACGAGGTTCTCGTTGCTGAATGGTGGACGCGAGAGCTTTACGAAAAGACCATCGTTAAGCTGTCGGATGGTAGCACCCGCGACGAAAAGGACCTCACGGAAGACGAAAACCTCGCGCTGATGATTCAGGCCGGCGTTATCGCCGTCAAGGATACGCGCGTTACCAAATGCTATCGCGTTATCCAGCGTATCATGACCGGCGCGGAAATCCTCTCCGAGCGGGAATGGCCTGGCAAGTATATCCCGATCATCCCGGTGTACGGTGATGAGTTCTGGATCGACGGCAAGCGCTATCTGCGATCCCTGATCAACGGGGCCAAGGACGCGCAGCAGATGCTCAATTTCTGGCGCACGTCAGGAACCGAGCTTGTGGCCCTGGCGCCGCGCGTTCCGTTCATTGGCAAGAAGGGCCAATTTGACCACGATCAGGAGCGTTGGCAGACCGCCAACATCAAGAGCCATTCGTACCTGGAATATACGGGCGATATGCCGCCCCAGCGCCAGCCACTCGACAGCGGCGTTGCTGCCGGCTCCATGCAGGAAGCCCTCAACGCCTCTGACGATATCAAGTCCATCACTGGCATCTATGACGCCTCTCTCGGCGCCCGGTCGAATGAAACCAGCGGCAAAGCTATTATGGCTCGCCAGCGTGAGGGTGACGTTTCCACCTTCCATTTCATCGACAACCTGGCCCGCGCTATCAGGCACACCGGTCGGGTGATTATCGATCTCATCCCGCACGTCTATGACGCTCCGCGCATTGTCCGCGTTATTGGCGAGGATGGGTCGCAAACGCCCCAGCAGATCAACCAGCCGGCGCCGGAAATCGACAAGGAAACCGGCCAGCCCAAGGTTGACGAGCAGGGACAGACCGTCATGGCGCTGCATGACCTTACGGTTGGCAAGTACGACCTGACAGTCTCCACAGGCCCGAGCTACACGACCCAGCGGCAGGAAACCGCCGAACAGATGATGATGCTGATCCAGGCCTATCCGGCTGCGGCTCCGCTCATCGGTGACGTGCTGGTCAAGTCGCTCGATTGGAAGGGTGCCGACGAGATTTCCGAGCGCCTGAAGAAGATGCTGCCCCCACAGGTTACCGGCGCACCGCCTATCCCGCCCGAGGTGCAAAAGCTCATCGAAGAGGGCAAGGCCAAGATCCAAGAACTTGAGCAGGAAACCCAGCAGCTCAAGGCCAGTGAGCAGTCGGCCATAGCCAAGATCGAGGCGGACAAGGCCGCTAAGCTCGCCACTCTCGCTCAGAACGAACAGATCGCCTTCGCCGAAATCGCCAGCAAGGAGCAGATTGCCCTGAGGGAAATCAGTTCCCGCGAGCGCATTGCCACGGCGACGGCGGCAATGAATGCCAGGGCGCGCGCTGCGCAGCCACAACCCAACACCAACTAATCCACCACCGCAACAACCCTTGAGGATTGCACGTCTATGGCCGACGAACAGGAATCTATTGCCCCACTGCCCGAACTGGACACCCCAGCAATCGCGGCGCCGGCGGAAGTCGAAACCGACGAAACCCCAGAAGAACTGCCGGTCGATACTGACCCCGGCGATACGGAAGGGGACGAAGGCTCCGAAGAAGGTGGAGAGGCGCCCGCAATCGAGTACGTCACCCTCGTGCGCAACGGCAAACAGTTTCAGGTTCCCAAAGAGCTTGAAGGTGAATTCCTCATGCAGGGGGATTACACCAAGAAAACGCAGACAGTTGCCGAAAAGGCCAAGGAACTGGAACAGCGCGAAGCAGCGCTCGCCCAGCAAGCCGAAGCCACGGAAGCTGAACTGGAAGCGCGCGCCACGCTCAAGGGCGTGAGTGCACGGCTGGCGGAGTATGCCAAGCTGACCCCTGCCGATTGGCAGCACCATATGCAGAACGATCCGCTGGGCACTCAGCGGGCGCGCATGGAATATGACGACCTAAAAGCCCAGAAAGCTGAGCTGGAAGGCACACTCAGCAAGACGCAGAGCGAGCGGACTGAGAAAGCGCAGCAAGACCTTGCCAAGCGCGTTCAGGAAACCCTTGAGGCTGCACCCAAGATCATCCCTGGCCTGACTGCCGAAACCCGCGCCGCCACCATCGACAAGCTCGTATCTTTCGCAACTTCCGAGGGCATCCCGGAACAAGTGCTGAAAGCCAACTGGAGCCCCACGCTCCTGAGCCTGCTGCACAAGGCGCATATCGGCTCACTGGCCATCGCTCAACAGGCCGCTCCCAAGCCTGCCCAAAAGCCCACCGTTACCCCCCTCGTCACCGTCAAAGCGGCGTCCAGTCCATCGACTTCCAAGTCGGTGGCCGACCTCGCCAAGGGCGATGACATGGAGGCCTATGCGGCGGCTCGCGCGGCAGGGAAGAAGCGGTAATTAACCCCTCAAGGAACCCAAAATGACGCAGCGTACTTTGACGGCGGACATCATCGCCGCCGAGGCCATCACCATTCTCGATAATGAGCTGGTCATGGCCAAGCAGGTCTTCCGTGGATACGAAGACGACTTCTCCAAGAAGGTCAACGGCTACAAGGTCGGTGAAACGATCTCGATCCGCAAGCCCACCGACTTCACCGTTCGCGACGGTGCGGTGATGGACGTGCAGGAAGTCAACGAAGGCAAGACCACCATTACGGTGGACAAGCGCAAGGGCATTGACTTCCGCTTCACCAGCCAGGAACTGACCCTCAACATTGGCGAACTGTCCGAACGGGTCATCAAGCCCGCCATGGTCCAGCTTGCCAACCAGGTCGATACCGATCTGATGGCCCTCTACAAGGACATTCCGTCATGGGTTGGCACTCCCGCCTCCCCGATCAACTCCTACGCCGATTTCGCCAAGGCGCCTGAGCGTCTGGACGAATACGCGGTGCCGTCCGAACGCGCCTCGGTGCTTTCGCCGGCGGATCATTGGGGCCTGCTTGGTTCGCAGACAGCGCTCTACATGCAGGACGTGGCCAAGGGCGCATACCGCAAGGGCGCACTCGGCATGATCGGTGGCGTTGACACCTACATGTCGCAGAACGTTCCGACCCATATTGTTGGCGCGGCTGCGACTGCTTCTGCGGTGACTGACGCCCCGGCCGGTGATGGCGTTCTGTCCACCACATGGGAAGCCACCAAGGACACCGGGTACATGTACCTGTCCACCGATGGCTGGGATGCCTCCACGCTCAAGGCTGGCGACGTGCTGGAAATCGCAGACGTTTATGCGGTCAATCCAGTGACCAAGGCCACGCTGGCGTTCAAGAAGCAGTTCGTTGTTCTGGAGGACACCGTGACTGCTGCTGGTGATACGGCGATCAAGATTTCGCCCCCGATCATCCCGACCGGCGCCTTCAAGAACGTCAGTGCTGCCCCCACCGATGGCAAGGCCATCACCAAGGTCGGCACGGGCGGCACCGGCTACCGTCAGAACCTGGTGTTCCACAAGAACGCCTTCGCTCTGGTCTCGGTCCCGCTGGTTGCCCCTCCTGGCGCGGTTGACGTGGCGCGCAAGTCCTACAAGGGCCTGAACGTCCGCGTGATCCCGGTCTATGACGGCGTGAACGACACGAGCGCCTGGCGCCTCGACATCCTCTACGCCACCAAGACCATCGATCCCCGTCTGGCCACCCGCGTCAGCGGTACGACCTGAACCTGATCGTAGTGGCGGGGCCTTGAGCCCCGCCATCCCTCATCTCTGAAAGGATATTATCATGGCTGCGAAACAGCTCTCCGATGGCGATGCCGCTGGCGTTGTTCTCGGCAAGTCCGACGATCTGGTCGGTTTCTTCGGCGTTGCAACTACGGTTGCCAAGCCCACCTGCACCCTTGCCGCCGCACTGACGGCCGGCACCACGACCGCCGCCAACATCGCTGCTGCCGTGGACGAAATCCACGCCGCTCTGGCAAGCCTGGGCCTCATCGCCTGATGCTGGTCTGCGTAGGCATTCCATCAATGGACGGAAAGCCCTGCGCTCAAACCGTGGACTCCCTGCTTGCCGAGCAACTGCTTGGATACGGGCAGGGGGTCCATTTCCTCGTCATGTGGGAAATTGGTTGTTCCATGATTGGGGTCGCCCGCAACAGGCTGGCTCGCCGCTTTCTGGATACGCCTCAATCAGCATGTCTCGTCTTTGTCGATAGTGACATGAGTTGGACGGGTGGTGACCTGGCGAGGCTGGCCAGGCGGCCGGAAGAGGTCATCGGCGGCACCTACCGGGCTAAGCGTGAGGATGAATACTACCACCTTCGCGGCGCTCCACAGCCGCACGGCGACCTCTATACGGTCGAGGGTTTGCCGGGTGGGTTCATCAAGATTGCTCGTTCCGCATTCGAGAAGATCAACGCGGGAGCATACCTTGACGCTGATGGGCGCGAAACTCGGGACTATTTCCCCACTGGCCTGCATGAGGGCCGGATTTGGGGTGAGGATTACGGCTTTTGCCGACTGTGGCGTGAAGCGGGCGGCGAAGTGTTCCTCGACCCCGCGATCAAGCTCCGGCACCACGATGGATTGCGCGCCTACCACGGCGACCCGAAAGCATGGATTGAGGCTCAGGAATGGCACTAGCTAATTACACCGACCTGCAAGCCTCTGCCCTCGACTGGATGACCCGCGCCGGTCAAACCGGGCAGGTTGTGGACTGGATACTGCTAGCCGAGGCCCGGCTTAACCGTGAGCTTGGAGCTGTCGAGACCGACGCGACACTAACGGGTGTTGCTGACAGCCGCCGCATAGATATTTCAGCGGTTTCCATGGTGCAGCCTATCGCCCTGTTCCTGGCCGAAGTCGGCAACGACGAGGTGTTCATCACGCCCAAGGCTGATGGCACGTTCCCCTATTTGACCGACAGTGGCCGCCCGTCTGTGTGGGCCATTGATGGCACGAACATCGATTTTGATTGCCCGCTCGACGCGGCTTACCCTTTCCGGCTGCGCTATCGGGAAAAGTTCAGCCTCGCCACCAGCGCCACCAACTGGCTGCTGACCAACCACCCTGACGTGTATCTGGCAGCAACCCTGATGTGGGGCGCCGGCTACAATGAGGACTGGTCGAATGGCTCTATCTGGAAGGGCATTCTTGAGGAGGCCATTCCCAGCATCAAAAACACGATTGCGCAGTCCAAGCGCTCGGTTTCGACCGTGGATGCGGCTTTGCCGCGTATCGGGCGGTATTGGCGCTACGGTTGGGATGGAACAAACTAGATGCAGTTCCCCTATGGCCCCTTCGCCCCTGATGCCGGCCGCAATGCCACCGGCACTTGCATTGTTGCAGAGGGCGTTCTGCCCAACACTGTCGGCTATGGCCCGGCGCCGAGCCTGATCGGCCCAGGAACAGGCGATGCTCTACCGGCAGAGGCGCGTGGCGCCATTACCACCGTCAAGCGTGACGGCACGACGCAGGTGTTTTTCCTGACCGCCAGCGCGCTCTATCGCATGGAGGCAGACTTCACCTTCACCGAGCTGGAGACGGGCTATGCCTGCACTCCGGGTGATGATTGGTCCTGCGAGCAGTTCGGCAACTTCCTGCTCTATACCAATACGACAGACGGGCTGTGGGCCTACAATATCGAGCTTGGCGGGGCGGCGACGTACATTTCAGCTGCGGGCGATCCGCGCTTTATCTTCGTCACGGCCAATCTCGTTTTCGCCCTCGATTGCAAGGACGATATTGGCAACCGGAATAACCGGCTCATTCGCAATTCTGACTTCAACGATCATACCGACTGGACCGGCGGCGCAGCAGATCAGCAGCCGCTGGAAGTCGGCGGGGAGCTGGTCGGGGGCGTCAACCTCAAGAACGGCGCGGCGGTTATATTCCAGCGCGGGGCCATGCGGCTTATCCAGTTCGGCAATGCTGGCGGCGGGGCCATGTATTCGTTGCAGGAAATTGCCCTTGATCGCGGCAGCGTCGGCAGCAAGTCGATTGCCGGGTTTGACGGCGCGGTCTATTTCCTGGCCACCAATGGCTTCTGGCGATTTTCGGGGGCAGGGCTTGAGCCGATCGGCGCCGGCTATGTGGATGAATGGTTCCTTAACCAGGTATCTTCCACCGTGCTCAAGGACGTGCAAGCGGCAATCGACCCAGCCCGCAAGATCGTGCTGTGGCTAACCACAACGGCGGGCTTCATTCTCGGCTACAGCTACGCGCCCAACGTCACCAACCGCTGGTTTACCTGGCAGACAACGGCGGTGTTCATGAGTCGGGTGGCGACCTCGGGCTATACCTGGGACGCGGTTGGCGCGATCTGGCCAACCTGGGACGCCATTCCAGAGATTCCTTTCGATGACCGGTTCTGGGCGGGCGGGCAACAGTTCCTGGCGGCGCTTGATGCGGACCTGACCTACGCGTCGTTTTCGGGCGAAGCGCAGGCCGCAACGATTGAGACATCGACCAGCAACAGCCCGGTCACGGCCCTGATTACCTGGGCAACGCCGATTGATGACTGTTTTGGTGGGACGCTCGCCATGAGGGTTACGGACAGCCTGGATGATGTGACCACCGACTACAATGATGGCGAGTTTAAGGTTTCGGGCGGGCGAACGCCGCAACGGGGCAGGGGACTCAACCTCTCCTTCAAGCGCGAAATCCCGGCTGGCCGCATTTGGACCTACGCCAAGGGAGTCGACCACATTAAGGCAAGTACCGGGGGGCCGAAATGAGCTTCACCCTTACCGGCGGGTCAATCCTTACCAAGGCCACGAAACTTACCACGACCAGCGCGACCGTCCTTTATGGCGGTTCGGGCATCAAGCGCACCGTGATCCTTTCGGTTATCGCCACGGAAATTGCCGGCGCTACCCCGACGCTGACGCTTGAGCTGTTCGACGGGACCACGAGCTATTACCTGCGCAACGCCCTCGCCATGACGGCAAAGCAAACCCTGATCTTCAATGAGCCTTTAGCGTTGCAGTCGGGATGGTCCTTGCGGGCCACGGCGGGCACGGCCAACCAGATTGACTGTTTCGTCACCTATATGAGCCCGGATGCCACGGCGCTGGGCGTCAACTGATAAAATGCAATTCGTCCATGTCGAGCCGGCCCGCATAGAGCGGGATTGGCCGGTCATTGCCGAAATACTGGCGCCGGCAGTGCAGGCGGACCCCAGACAGACGCTCGAAGGGCTGCACAGGCGGCTAGAGACGGGCGCTGACAGGCTTTTGGCAATCTCGGGGCCTGGGCATGCGCTCATGGTCATAGAGGTGGCCAGCGACCTCGTTTGCTGGGTCAAATATCTGGCTGGACAGATCGAGGGCGGCCCCAAGGCGCGCATCGCAACCATTCGCAGCGTCATGGCCCAGCTCGAGGCCGTCGCGCGCAACGCTGGCTGCACCGAAATCCGGCTCTGCGGCCGCGACTGGTCAACGATTTTACCCACCTACCGCCCCTTTGAAGGGCACCGGAATGGACTGATGAAGGAGCTTAGCTAATGGGCGGCGGCGGTACTGACACGACAACCACGACCAGCGGATCAACCAATCCCATGGTTGACAGCACGGTCACCAAGCTCCTGACCGGGCTGCAAGGGCAGATGGACAAGGGAACGGCGGTCTTTGACAAGTCGCTCTATCCCGGCATGTCCAGCACGACCACGGGCGCACTGACCCATCTTGCCAAAAAGGGCTTTGAGGGGGCGGACGGGCTCGACGGCGCCTATGATTGGGCCAACGGCGTCGTGGCGAGCAATGGCTATAATCCAGCGCTCACCTCGGCGCAGAGCGTCTATCGCAACGATATCAGCCGCAGCGGCTACAATGCCGGGCTTTCGTCGGCGCAACAGGGTGTGCAGCAGTATTTGCGTGAGAGCCAGGCCGATGCGCCGGGCTATGCTCAACTGCGGGCCAAGGCTGGGCAAGACACGCTTAGGGACGTGAGTGGTCTGTTCACCAGTTCGGGCCGGTTCGGTTCAGGTTCGCACGTTGGCAATGCCACCGAGGAACTCGGCAACGTCTATGCCGGCATGGACATGCAGAACTACGAGAACCGCCTGGGTCGCATGCTCGGCGGCAATCAGGCTCTCGCTGGTATTGCTCAGACGGCGCACGGGAATGTTGCCAATTCCACGGCCGGACTTGCCGGCGTCGGACAGTCCGCGATGAACAATGCGGCCGGCGCTGCTGCGGCAGTTCCCAGCCTGTGGAGCAGCACACTGCTTCCGGGTCAGAACGAACTGGCCATTGGGCAACTGCTCGACGCGGACGCACAGGCCAAGTTGCAGGGTGAGAATGATCTGTTCCGCCGCAGCAATGATTCTGGCTGGGACACGCTGGGCCGGGCCACGAGCATTCTATCGGGCAATGCGGGCGCATCTACGCAGCAGAGTTCGGTATCGACGCCATCCGCCCCGTGGTGGCAGCAGGCACTTGGTGGCGCGATTGGCCTTGGCGGGGCATTCTTCTAGAGGGTCTGAATCATGGCTATTGCAGAAGCGTTTGGGTGGGACAACCCGTTTACCCAATTCGTGGGGAATAACCGCAGCGCCCTCATGGGGCTCGGCGCCGGCATTGCCGGCGGCCGCAATATCGGCGAAGGGTTGTCCAGCGGCCTGATGATGGCCGCGCAGGGCAGGCAGGCAGACGACGCCTTCGCCACTCAGCAGAAGGCCGAAGCCGAACGGGCTCGGCAGCTCAACCAGACCATGGATTACATGCGAAGCAAGGGGTTTGACGACCTCGTTGCGGGCGTTGAAAGCGGCGGTATGGATATGGGTGCGGCATGGGCGGAAGCTCTGCGCAGGAGCCAGCCTCAGGCGCCAAAGCCGCCTATCAGCGTCGGCCCTGGAGAAACTCTGCTCGACCCAACGACATATCAGCCAGTCTATCAGGGCGCGCCTGATCCACAGGATCAGTTCGGCAACGAAAAAGACCTGTATGCTCAGTACGCAGGCTCCGATCCGGTAAAGATGTACGAGACGGTCAAGAGCGGTTACGAGCGCGTCCGCCAATCGGCGGCGTTGCAGACGGGCGCGGGCGACATGGGGCTGATTTATGGCTACATGAAAATGCTTGATCCGGGTTCAGTGGTTCGTGAAAGCGAGTTTGCCACGGCGGCGCAGGCCGGCTCCTATGGCGAGCAAATTCAGGGCCTGGTCAGCCGTGTCATCAACGGCGAACGTCTTCCAGAGAGCGTCCGACAGGAGTTCGTGCAACTCGCGGAAGGCATCTACTCCGAGACGGCTTCGAACCTCGGCAGCATCAACGACCAATTCACGACGCGCGCCCGGAACTATGGCGTTGACCCGGGAATGTTCATTCGCCAGCCCGAAAGCTACAAGCCACTTCAGGGGATAGTCACCATGCCCAACGGCAACACTGTGAAGCCTCTCTGATGGCCAAGTTCGAGGTGGCGACCCCAGATGGTCGCAAGTTTGAGATTGAGGCGCCAGACGCTCAGTCCGCAAGCGACACGCTGGACGAATATCTGGCAACCCAGGGTGGGCAGCAGCCCGCGCCACCCCAAGCGGCGTCGGGAACCGGCTACCAGCCATCCGCAGTCCCGTGGATGGACCAGATCAACTCGTTTGCCAATTCGGCTGTAGATGCCATCCCGATTGTTGGCCCAACGCTCACCAGTGCGGGCAACCAGGTTGATGCGTGGGTAAACAACGCCCTCGGCTTTCCTGAACAGACTGCCGAGGATCGCGCCCGGATCAATGCGGCCGAACAGGCTGAATTCCCCCTGGCTGCGGGAGTTGGTACGGTTGCCGGTGCTGTCGGGCCCTTGACCGGGTTGGGTATGACTTCGGCCCTTGCCGGGCGCGCCCTCGGCATGACGGGCGGGCTTGGCTCGCAGATGGTCATGGGCGGCCTTTCCGGTGCAGGCATTGCCGGCGCCGACACTCTAGCCCGGGGTGGCGACCTTGGCGATGCGGGCCAGAGCGCAATGCTTGGTGGCGCAGTTGGTGGCATTGCTCCGTTGGCATTCAAGGGCATCGGGGCAGGGGTCGGCGCACTTGCTGGGCGCGGCGTACCCAAGGCAGCGCAGAACGTTGCTCGCGCCATGCAGGCCGATGAAATCACCGCTCCGGGCCTGCAACGCGCTATGGCCCAGATGGGCCCGGACGCAACGCTGATGGACATGGGCCCGAACCTCCAATCGCTTGCTGGCGGCATTGCCTCGGTTCGGGGCCCCGGACAGAAGATGTTGCGCGATACGATCACCAATCGCGCGAAGGCTGGGCCGGCCCGGGTTGCTGCTGACGTTGGGCGCACCATTGGCAAAGGGCAGGAAATCGGTGGCCTGACACAGCAGATTATCACCGCGCAGAAGACCGCTGCCGATCCACTCTATGCCGCCGTGCGTGACGTGCCGATCAAACTGGAGGGAAACCTAAAATTGGTCGCTTCGACCCCGCTCGGCCGGCAAGCCTTCAAGCAGGGTATCGAGATGGCCGCGAATGACGGGGTTCAGCCAGGAACGCTGACCATCGGTGTGCTCGACTACGCCAAGCAGGCACTAGACGACATCGCCAGTGAGGCCAAGCGCTTGGGCAAGGGCAATGCCAACCGGCAGGCGGCAAACATGGCGCGTCTGCTGGCCAGTGAGGGCGATAAGATCGCCCCCGGTTACAAGCAGGCTCGTGAGGCCTTTGCCGGCCCTGCCGCCGTCCTTGAGGCAATTGAGGAGGGCCGCGCCACGTTCAAGGCGGACATGTCACCTGCCGATATGCAGCGCCTCATGGCCGATATGACCACCAGCGAGAAAGACGCTTTCCTGCAAGGCGCCCAGACTGCGGTTGCCGATCTCCTCGGCAACTCCGCCAATGATGTCGCTGCGGTTCGGAACCTCCTGCGCAAGCCGTACAACGAAGCCAAGTTGCGGGCCCTGATTGGCAGCGAAGCAACGGATGACTTGTTGCGCGCCGTGGATCGCGAACTTATGTTCGGGCAGACCGCGAACGCCGTGAACAGCAATTCAGAAACCGCCCGGCGCACCGCTTCGCAGGCTATGGTCAATCCGGATGCCGGACCCGACATTGGGCCGCAGGGCACCATCGGGCTCGTGTTCGCTGCTATCAATGCAGCGAGGGGTAAACTCCGCGCCACGCTACAGCCAAAGGTCAATCGTGATATGGCCGAACTGCTGACAAGCAAGGCGCTTGACCCTCGCCAGTTGCAGGTGCTGACACGTGCACAGAAAACCCCGCGCGCGCTCCCAGTCGCGCCAGGCACTGTTACGTTGCCCGGGCAGGACTATGGCAACCGACCTCCGCTGCGCATTACGCTAGACGGCATGGGTGCCAACGACCCGTACACCGTTCAGCGCTAGACGCCGCGCCACTGGTTGAAAAAGACGATAAGGCCCGCGCCGGCAAATCCGCCAAACATCGCCGCAACGCCAAATAGGGTGTCTATCGGCATCTCTGCCCGCCCTGACCAGAAGACTGCAAGTATGCCAAGGGCGACAAGCGCCATCAGTCCGTGAACGTTGGCGTTGCGCCGGCTACGTGGGCTCCGGTACTCGTCCGGCTCAAGATCAATCTGCATCCCCAACAAATAGTCCTGACACAGCCCGGCCGCAAGCCGGGTTTTTCTATGAGGCCCGTGAATGGCTGATGACGAACTCGACATTCTTGCCTGGACCATGCTGGGCGAAGCCGGCGGCGAAGGTACGCAGGGCATGGCAGACGTTGGCCATGTTGTGCTTAACCGCCTCAATTCCGGCCGTTATGGCGCATCAATCCAGGACGTGGCGCTTGCTCCCAGGCAGTTCTCCACATGGAATAGCGGCGCGGGCGGAAACGACCCCAAGGGCAAATACCCCAAGGATAGCGCAGCCTTTCAGCGCGCCCGGCAGATCGCGGAGCAGGTAATTGCTGGAACCATCCCAGGCCCGCCCGGAAAGCCGCTGGACTACCATGCGTCCGGCATTTCCCCCTATTGGGCGGATAGCAAGGGCAAGAATGGCGCCGTAACCCGCAATGGTCATGTGTTCTATCCGAGCGTTCCGGTTCCTCCCGGCGAGTTGCCGCAGGTTGGCACCGCCCTTTCGACCGTTCCCACACCCCGGAATGCGCCAGCACCTGTCACCCCATCAATCGACATGGCACAGATGCGGCGCGTCTCGGCACCGTCGCAACTCATCCCCGACACGTTTTCGGGCCTGGCCAAGCCGCAGCGCAACCTTGGCGACGAAATTGGCATGTCCCCCATTCAGGGCGGACAGCAGCAAGCCCCGATGTTCGATGCAGGCTATGACACCCGCACCGGGGAAGTGCGGCTGTTCAACGATGGCCCGCGCGATACGCAGGGTGTGTTTACCGCAGCGTCCAGGGCACCCGCTCCTGTCCCGCGTATGCCATCCCCACAACTGGCAGGGCAGCGCGCCACAGACCCGGCGCTGCAAGCCGCGCTCAATGCCCGCTATCCGGCCCAACTGCCGCCTGTGCCCGCCCCCATGACGGCATCCGACCGGGTTCGTGGCAACGAAATGCAGACCCGGAACAACGCCAGCACGATTGCGAGCATTCCGACTGTGCCGCAGGTTTCCGCCTCGGATCGCGTTCGCGGCAATCCCATGCAAACGCGCAATGTGGCTACGACAATTGCCAGCATTCCGACCACGACCAGGCCAACGGTTTCGGCCTCGGATAGGGTGCGCGGCAATAGCGCTTTCCCGACCACGGAACAGATCGTTGCGGCCACGGGCTTTCGGCCTCCTCCGGCTGTGCCTAACAGGCTGATGGCTGGTGAGCCCGGACTTCCCGAACTCTATGGCAATGGCAACGTCGCCGGGGTTGGAACGCGGGCCATTGCGCCAATGCCGTTCAGCCGCCCGCCCGCGCTGCCCACAACGCAGATGGCACAGGCGCCGCGCGTGGCCCCGGTTCCGTTCCAGAGACCCAACATGGTCGGCACCCAGCTCGCCACTCAGCCGATGCCTCCACGGCCGCTGCCCATGCCGCCAATGCCCATCGCGCGACCCGGAATAGGCGGGCCAGCCCTGCCGGCACCGATGCCCGCGACCATGAGCCCATTCATGGCCCTTCGGCGCTCCTTGCCACAGATGCCGGCACTACGCCCGCCAACCTCTCCCGCTGCACAGCGCGTGTGGATGACCGGCTTTACCGGCGCTGGAACATCAGGCGGCGCTCATGGCGGCAAGGCTGACGACGATGACACCAATACGAATTCAGGCAAAGGACGCAGCCGATGACAGAACTCTCTGACCTCAGCGAGACGGACAGCAGCAACACCAGCATCACCGGCAATTCGCTCGACGGTTCCGTGGCCAACATGTCCACTGTGGACAATGTGTTCCAGGCCACGCTGGGGATGCTCAAGCGCTGGTTCAAGTCCTCGCTGTTCCGGCTGCGCGACAGCACGGACCAGACCAAGCTCCTGGCGTTCGCGCTATCGGGAATTACCACGGCCACGACGCGGACGGCGACAGCTCCAAACCATGACCTGGTGCTTTCAGGCTGGAAGCCGGGCGCCGCCATAGCTAGTGCGACAAGCCTCGTGCTGGGTACGGATGGCAACTACTTCTCAGTCACCGGCACCACGACTATTACCAGCATTTCTGCCTCTGGGGTAACGGTCGGCACCCGCGTTCTGCTCGAATTTGCTGGGGCTGTTACGCTCACGCACGGCGCCAACCTCGTACTGCCTGACAGCGCCTCGTTCACTACGGCGGCCGGCGACCGAGGGGTCTTTGTCAAAACCGCTACCGGCAGCGTCTGGCTTTGCGAGTCCTTCACCCGCGCCACCAACCCAGCCCAATCTCTCGTTGCGCTGAGCGGGCTGCCCAATACGGATGTGACAATCCCCGATTGGGTCAATCGGGTTGAGCTGTCGTTCTTCAACGTGTCGCCATCTGAAACCGCAGCCATCTCGGTTTTCATGGTTGATGCGGGTGGAGCCGAGGCAACCGGATACAACGGAACGGTGACCACAGACGGCGTTGCAGCGGCGCTCTCGACCAACTTTGTGGTTACCCCGAGCGTGGCCGCCGCCTCAACGGTCTATGGCAGCATGAAGCTCCGCCGGATCAACTCCACGAGCTGGCAAGCGGACTCCAGTATCAGCCTGGGCAACACTCCCTCCAGAATACAAATGTCAGGCGGCAAAGCGACGAGCGAGACCGCGACCGGCCTCCGCATTGCTGTCAGCTCCGGCACCTTCGATAGCGGCTCTGTCCGCGCTTTCTTCTCACGATAGAACCTTGAACGGAGCGCAGGACAATGCTTAGAGTCGTGGATGGATCGCCGCGCATTCCTCCTGTCAGCCCCGCTGGTTATGGCCCCAGCGCTATCGCTTGGGGGCGCGGCAATGACTAATCCAATGCCATCAGGGCGATCAGCCTGGACATGTACCGGCCCCGTCATTTATCCGGGCTGGTGGAGTTTCAAGCACACTGGCGTTGTCGGTGGCATAAACACCATCGACGGCACCCGCACCATGGCGCCGGCCGTGGTCAAGGTGGGTAACACTTTCCGCCTGTACTATCTGGCCGAACGTGACACCGCTCCATACGGGACGAAGGCCACCATCCTGCAATGCACGGCCCCGGTGAGCGACCCGACCAATTTCACCCCCAAGGGTATCGCCCTCGAATTCCCCACGACCCAGAAGCATACGCCAAGCGCAGGCGATGATCCCGAAGCCTATTATGCAGCCGGCCCGTATCACACAACCATCCTGCCATGGCTGACGGCGGACGGTTCGGCGCCTGGCAAGGACGCCAACGGCAATTTCTATCCCTGGTGGATGTACCTGGCCTCGAAGGGGAACAACACCGCCGTCGCGCGCTCCCTTGATGGGGGCGAGACCTTCCAGCTGGTGAGCGGCAAGAACCCGCTGTTTCCGTTCGAGTGCGTTACGGCCAATGGGGTTCTGCGCCGCACTCCGGTTTTGAGCAAGTCAAAGCCATATGACTATGGCGGGGCTGGCTCGGCTTGCGTGGTGCGCGATGATGCGGCCAAGTTCCACATGTTCTATACCGCCGCTGCTTCCCTCACCCTGACCTATGACGACCTCGGCGGCACGGCTGATGAAATCGGCCACGCCAGTGGCGGCATTACCGACATCGGGATCGGCTATGCCGAGAGTACGGACGGCCTGACCTTTACCCGACGCACTTCGCAGGCCCTCGACGTCACCTCCCCAGCGGCGCGCGGGTCAGGCCGCATCATCGATCCCCGGCGCCGCGACAACCCGAACGGGTTGCTGGAATATATCGTCTCGCGCCCCATGGTGTTCCGCGACGGGACGCTATGGCGCATGCTGGTCAGCTCCCATAGCAAGACCTATCGCACACGCTCCCTGCATTCCACTGACCTGAAAAACTGGACGTGGGACGAATCCCCTGCCGAGGGCATGCTTGGCCTTGGTGGTCCGGGCGCCTTCGATGAACTCCATGCCGCCTATCCCTGCGGCATCCGTGTCGGGAACACCTATCACGTCTGGTACACCGGCAACCGATACGGCCATGTTGCGGCCGGCGTGACTGGTATCGGCTACGCGACGGCCTCCGTCATCTGACGCGCGCCTGACGGCTCTAAAGTCAATCCATCCCCTAGATAGAGGTTCATTATGGCTGCTCTCAACGCAGAGGCGCTTGCGCATGTCAAAAGGTGGGAGGGCTTTCGAGAGAAGGCCTATCCAGATCCCGGATCGAGCAATGGCCTGCCGGTGACTATCGGCTATGGCCAGACCCGCCGGGACGGCAAGCCCATCAAGTTGGGTGACACCATCACCGAGGCCGAAGCGTCGAAGTGGCTGGTCAACGAACTGGCTCGCGTCACGGGCGTTGTTCAGCGCCTGGTCAAAGTGCCGCTGACTGACAACCAGTTGGGGGCGCTCGTGAGTTTCACGTACAATGTCGGGGACACCGCTTTCGCCAATTCCACCCTGCTCAAGAAGCTGAATGCGGGCGACTATGCTGCCGTCCCTGCCCAGCTTGCCAGATGGAACAAGAATGACGGCAAGGTCATGGAAGGCCTGACCAACCGCCGAGCCGCCGAGGCCGGCCTTTGGGCCAAGGGAGAGTTTGTGTCCTCCAATAATGTTGAGGCCAAGCCCGGCAACCCTATCACCGAACTGGTAAAGCCCGAAAACATGGCGGCTGGGGGCGGCCTGCTTGGCGGCGCTGCGGCGGTCGCTTCGGGCAATGGCCCGGTTCAGTACGCCATTGCTGCCCTCATGGTCATTGCCGCCATCACCATTGCGTTCATCGTCATTCGCAAGGCGACACGCTGATGGACTGGCTCATATCGCTTGTGCCCTGGTGGGTGTGGTTGCTGGCTGCTGCCGTGGCCGTAGGAGCCGTATGGCGGGCGTTGGGCTGGCAGGGCGCCGTAGTAGCCGCCGCCGGGTTGCTGGCGGCCTTCGGCTACGGCAAAGGGCGCTATGACGCTGTGCGCGACGAGCAAGCCGCCAATGACCGCCGAAACATGAACGCCATGAAGGATCGAAAGGAGATTGACGATGATGTTGGTCAAATGGGCAGCGCTGACCTCGATAGCGCTTATGTGCGCTGGTTGCGCGACCACGACTCCCGGTGACTTTTGCCTCGTCTCAAGCCCGATCCGACCATCGGTTGAGGATTCGGTGACGGACGGGACCAAACGCCAGGTTCTTGCCCACAACGAATATGGCGCCCGCGCCTGTGGGTGGAAGCCCTGACACTTAGCGAGCCCGGACGCGGTTGCAACGCCATCCGGGCTCTGACCATTCAGCCAACCAAGGATCGGCATAATGGCTATCGACTACCGTATATCCCAAACCGTTGAGGCCGAGTGAATGGCCGATCCTGATATGAGCGTACTAGGCCGGGGCGGGCTGACGAACACCAAGCGCATTGAGCTGCTAGAGCACGATAGGGAGCAGCAATCGCGCGTTCTTACAGCTTTGGTCGAGAGCAGCCAGAAATTCACCCCGGAACAGGTTGCCCAATTGCGAGCTGCCATGATTGATGTGCTTGGGGATGCGGGCCTGCGACTGGACGAAGCGGCTCACGAAGACGAAGCGCGCGAGGACTTCAGATTTTTGCGGAAACTGCGCAAGGCGTTCGACGGGATATCGACGCAGGTTGGCCGGTCGATCCTGCTCGGAGCCATAGGCATCCTTGCGGTGATTATCGGGCTGGGCTTTTGGCGGTGGATTGGGAAATGATCATCCCTTGCCCCGACTGCGGCGCCTCAATGGACTGGAGCCTTGACCGGGTAGGCAACCAAGCGATGCTGTACTCCAAATGCCGCCATTGCGATCCTGCGGGACCATGGGCGTCGGAGCCGATAGAGGTCATCCGCAAACCTCGTGGCAGGAGGCCAGATCAGTTCCCGCCTATTGCTCCGGTGGACGTTGATCCGAACTAGGCATACGCCACTTGCCATCCCGATATTCCATCCGTATCGGCTTTCTCCCCAGCGCTACCCCTATAAGCCAGGGTCTAGCCCATCCAGGAACGCAAGGCAGGAGGAACAGGGCAAGGGGGATCACGACTGCCGAACCTCTCGAATGACCCAATCCTTGGCCCGCTCCAGATCGAAAAGCACGTAGACGAGGCTCGGGTCCGACGCGAGAATTTGCGGGTCGGTTTCGTCACCCTCGATGATCCCGATGATCACGACACGCTCAAAGCGCCCCTTCGCCTTTTCGAGCATTTCATCAGGTGGTATTTCCAGCTTGGTCAGTCCAGTGAAGTTGACGACATCGGCCATCATTTCATCTCCTGCTGCTGAGGGGAGGGGAGACCTAACAGGGCATCCGCCGAAATCAGATCCACCGGATAGTATTTGAACCCGCTGGAGTGAGTGTTTGCCGCCTCAACCCACAGCTTGGCCAAGGCCTCAGTAACGAATGCCTTTAAAGGGAGGCCGTGCCCTTCGTACCCGCCATCATGCGCCGCTACGAATACAATCTTCATCGGCTTCTCATCCATTTCAAATCTCCATAACAGGCCCTAAGCCTGGGTTAGCTCTACCAAGGCCCATTGATCGAAAGCGGGTCGTGGGTCTGGTGATAGTATCGCCAGTAGAGGGCGACGAGGCGTTCGTCCCAGCCCTGCATACGAGCCTTCCGCCTTGCGTACTTTCGGAACCGGCATGCTTATCAGCCATCTATGCGGCAATCCTGTTGGACTGAATATACGCTATTGCCGCCCGCCCGATAAATTCCGAGTACGCGGGCGGGATCGCCTCACTCATTTCAGCTAGGGTCATCCAATCGATGCCCATTGCTTCGCTCGCAGCGGCTTTGTGACCGCCTTCCCATACGTCTCGGGTGCCCCTGCCGCCTGCCGATGCTGCGCGGCGTCTAGCATGCCCGCCATAGACCCCGACAACGGGGCGGCTATCGTGGGAGCATTTAGGAGCGGGGATATGGAAACTGGCTTCAAACAGCCGGTGCCGTTGAAGGCGGCAACCCTGAGCGCCGAGCCCAAACATTGACCCGCACAAGGTGATAGGATCGCGCATTGCCCATGCCGCTTCCTCGACGTTCTCGATTACCCAAGGAACGCCAGCAGGCATCCGGTCGCGAACGACATCAATCAGTAGCGGCGCGCCCTTCGCCCCCGGCGCGTGACGCATAGCCGTATAGCCCTGGCAGGGTGGGGACGCCCATATGAAGTCAAAGCCCTCAAGCGGGAAGGTTAGGGCATCTGCCTGATGAAACTCAAGGGGGTAGTTTGGCCGCGCCTTGATATCCACGCCGACGACCTCAAAGCCCGCGCGATGCAGGCCCATGCCCGCTCCCCCGGCGCAGCAGAACAAATCCAACGCCCTCAGTCTCGCCATGTGTCAAACCCCATCTAGAACAGGCCATGAATCTCGTGTGCCCGTGGTGTGCCAATCTCTTTGGTCTGTTCCCTGCACGTTCTTGCTAGAACCAAACCGCTCTTGCTCGGTCGCCGGACGCAAATTCCCAAGGCACTTGCGCTTTCTCAGGCGTTCCGCTACTTGCTCGTTTCAGGACATCTCGCCCTAACGCGGGGTTAGATGTTCGTCAATTTCCCTTTTATATCATACTCTTACGCTTGTTGCGACTGATTTGTGCCCGTGGCATGTCAGTCAGCACATTTGTCACCATCTCATCGTCCATCGCGTGACCATAGGTGGCGAACAGTTGGGCCGGCGATTTCCAGCCCCCGCGCTTGGCCACGGTCACGGGATCAATGCCCTTGTGCATCAGCGACGTTGCAAAGCCATGGCGGCAACCATGCGGCGTGACCTTCTTGAAATTCGCATTCACTTTTTGCGCGCGCTTTATCACGGCGTTCCATGGGATCGTCACCGCGCTTGACATCGAGTAGGCGAATACCTGGGCCTCTGGATCGCGGTTGCTCTTGATGTTCGCCAACGCTGCGACCAGCTCGGGCGGCATATGCGCGGTGCGCTCTTCCCCGCCCAGCTTGCCCATGACGATCCGCACCTTTGCTGCGGACAGGTCAACATCCCCCCACAGCACATTTATGGCCTCGCCCACACGGGCGCCGGTCAGGAACATGAAGCAGGCGAGCGCTCCGAGATGGGGTGACGCATGCGCCATGAACGCCTGCACCCATTCCCATGTCGCTGGCTCTTTCTCCGTCCGCACCTCGGGAAACCGCGTGGCCTTGAACGGCGGGCACATGTCCAACTCGGCGCAATAGTTGATTACCGCACTCGTGGGGACGATGACCGAGCGGTTCCGGGTCGCGCCAGTCGCGTTTGGCTGCAACGCCAAGGCGGCCCGCTTCAATGCGCCCTTGGTAATCTCCCGTACCGGAGTATCTTTCCAGTAGTCCTCGACCATTTCCAGATACCTCGGTACAGCGTTCCGATGGGCTCGATACTCAATTGCCGCCTGCGCGAATGTCAGGACTGCCCCTGGATCGCGACGACCCTTAAGGTAGTTACTCTCGATCTCGTTTGCGATGCGCTCGGCTTCGCCTTTCTGCGTAGTCTTTGTAGAGCCGCGTAGTCGCCGCCCGGCAACTGTGCCACTGTACCACCAGATGTCGCCGCGCTTTTTGAGCCTGAGGGGCATGGCCGACTGGCCTCCATAATGGCGTCGATGTCTTGCTGGGTGAGGACCATCCTATTGCCCATAATACGGCAGGCGCCGATTGATCGCGCAAGAGCCTTCAATCGCCGGGGCGACCAGCCAAGCTGAGCTGCCAGTGTTTCGGGCGAAGTGACCTCTGGGAGCGCTACCATCTCCACCCCCCATCCTTAACCGCAGTACCAATAATTATAACGGAAAGGGAAATACCGAGGAGAACAACGTACCACCAGTTGAAGCGGCGGGGGAGGCTCATGGCTCACCTTCACTGATGGCAGCGCGACCGAGTTCCGTGATGCGATAATAGTTCCAGCCGTTCCTGGTGTGAATGAACTCCACCAGACCGCGCTTTTCGAGTGCGCGCCCCGTATTGTCGTTTGGCTCTGCTATGGTCTGCTGCTGGCGCTCCAGCTTGAGGGCCATCTTTTTCAGTCCAGCGAGCATGGTCGGCGTCAGCCCCTTACCCATTACCACCTCCTATAGAGGCGAGGACGGATTGAGCGATTTCACCGGCAGGGCCGATTTCCGCCCGGTCCGCCACCGTGGCCATGCCACGATAAATGAGGCGAGTGTCGGCCGTCATCACGCGCTCTAGCCCCGCCCTTGCTTCTGCAAGGAGACGTTCAGCGGTGAGGGCGCGGGTGGTCAATGCCTCAACCCTATCCGCAGCATCCGCGTATTTCCCTGCTATCCGAAGCGCGGACTCGGCTCCAGCATCCCTCTCCGCTACGAGAGAAGAGATAAGGGCCAGCGCATCAGTGATCAGGGCGGCGTCGGCCTTGCGTCGAGGCGTTGGCGTAGCAAGCCCGAGAATGGCCAAGCGCCGCATCTCCAGCCTCGCTACAACGTCACTGGTGTCTTTGGTCATGGCTGGGGCTCCGAAACAGGCTGCTCAAGCAGCATCATCGGGCCGACGCGCGGGGTCGCGTAAGCCATGCCGAACAGCATCAGGACCATGACGGCGGCGCTCCAGCCGCGGAGGCGCATAAGGGCGCAAAGAGCGTACCCAACCCCCATGCCGAACAGAATGGCTGACCATACGATGAAATAAGTTTCGCTTCCCATCTCCCTAGCCCTTCTTGCCGTGTTGATCTAGGGCGGCGGTGAGGGCCAGACGCATATCGCGAGCCCATCCTTGCCACTCCGCCTCGACGCGAGCTTCAACGGCATCCTCTGCATGTCGGGGCATGAACTTGCTGCGAACCATCTGCCGCGCAGCAGCCTCCACCATCGCATCAGTCACCGTCACCTCTGCTGGTGAGGGCGGGGAGGTGAGGAACAGCGGAGCATTGACTTCGCGCGCGGCTGGAAGTGGCTTCCAATTGTCGCTGTCATCAAGGGAGACGGTCCCGATCTTCGTCAGGTCTTTGTAGTTGATCGGGTGAACGCACTCGCCAAACTCGCGCTTGAAAACAGGACGCCAGTGCATAGGCTGATCGCTGTTTTCCATCAGAACTACATCACTGCCATTCTCGCCCGTGTAAGTCAGGCTGTGCCCTTTGTAGCAAAAGAAAAACTGGTCACCGATCTTAACCCCTAATTCGGCGATCTGGTTGACGACCCATTCAACATCCAGCGCCGCCGGCTCGGCCTTCACCACCGTTTCCGTATTAGGGGTACGGGAGGCGAGGGCTGCGCGAGCGAGATAGCGGAACCAGCCTTTGGTTTCGGCGGAGGAGTTGTTCAGGTGGTCGTCAGGTCCGCTGTCCTCTAAGCTGTCATAGTCCAGCCCGGTCGCTAGGCATACCGACCTTGCAGCGGCCTCCACCCCATCAGCAGTATCGAGAGAACGGCGGGAGAGGGCGTCTGCCGCGTCGAGCATGGCAACAAGATCATCGTTGTTGATGCCTTCCAAAGCGGCGCATCGGTCGTGCGCAATGCGCAGGGCATCGCTTACCGTCTCTATTGCAGTCATGATGGCTCTCCGGTGGAAGCAATGGCAGCGCGAGCGAGACGGCGAGCCTCGATCAGATCAGCGCAGTGGGTGATGCCGATATGGTTGGCGACCGTGAATTCTTCGATGCCAACCGCGAACACAGGGACGCCAGACGCCAGAGCCGCGCCAAGCTCGACCCACGCTCCTTTCAGCACTTCATCGGGGCGGCGATAGATTATCAGCGCGCCGGCATTCGCTGCCTCATGGACGCAGCGCCGCCACAAGTCCTCAAGGCTGGCGCTTTCGCCCGCGCCTGCCTCATCGATCCAGGTGGAGATAATCGGCTCGCGCTCGAAATGGCGCAGATCGCGCCACAGTTCGGCATGCGCCACCTTGCTCGCGACGTAGATGCCGCGCTCTATTGCAGTGGGGGGAGGGGTCTGGGTCATGGGGTTTCCTCGGCAGCTTCGAGTTCCGCTTCAGCCCAATTCCCAAGGATGCGGGCCACTGCGTCTGCATCCAGGTCGTCGCCAATATCAACGATCTGGTCGGTCAGCAGGCGAGCCATTTCAACGCGCTCGTCATAGGTCTGCTGCTGGAGTAGTTCGGCAATTTTCTCGTTGGTGGGGCGGAAGTCGCTCATCTACTCTGATCCTATGGTTCGCATGGCTCCACGAGCCGGGGAGTATTTCTGGGATGGCTTGCTGAAGCCGCGTGACTGGATCTTGGAGGCAGGGCGCCCTTCCCAGCCTGCGGTCACCAGCCGGTCGCGCTTGGCTTTGCTGGCGGCGTCCGTAGCGTCCTTGCCGGCCTTGCACTTGGTATGGGACGGCCAGAGGTCAGCATCGGCGTCAGAGCCGCCCTGAGCCAGGCTCTCGGGATGCTCAATGAACCAGCCGTCACCCTGCCGGATTTGCTGCCGGCAGTTGAAGCAGATGCCATTGCGGGCGAGGAAGATTTTGGCCGCTCTGGCCTTCGTCATTCCACGGCGCTTGGTGTGGGGGACGAGCTCAAGCATCAGGCGGCCCGATCCTGCAAGTCGAGGAAGCCGCTTTCAGCAGTCTCGGTCCACTCCACACCGTGACGGTCGCCGTACTCCTGAATGACAGTGATCAGGTCGGCCATCTGAGCCACCGTCAGCTTTGACGACGAAAAGCCGATGGGGAATGGTCCGCTGCCGTCCAATCCTTCCGCAAAACGCACCTGATGGCCGAGGGAGTGCATGAAGGCACATTTCCATGTCTCCGGAGTCCACTGGCGGCCCTCCGGGCTGGCATTGGCGATGTCAGCCAAGCTCGCCCACATTCTGGCGTTCTGGAGGTTGCTGCGCGTCGGCTTTGCGATGGTCACGACATAATCGTCACCCGCCGCCGCTATGGCATGGATCGCGTTGCGCTTGACGATTGCGTCTCGGAGAACGAAGCGGTTTGCCATTTTGAAATGATCGGCTGGGTCTTATTAGGTGCCCAGCCGTCCCTTGAGAAAACTATGCGGTTCGGGCTTTGAGGTGATGCTTGGCGTTTGCCTTCACGTCCCGGTCCATCTCGGACTTGTTGACGATCCAATCGAGGTAATCGGTCGGGGCGTCCTCCCACTTCGAACCCTTGTGTTTGCCAAAGGTGATGCGGGGTAGAAGGGCAGGCCCGCTCGACCAACGAACCATGTCGTCAAGCGAGGCGCGGCCATCCTCAAGGATGCGCTCCATCAGCACGGCGCACAGGTAGGCGTCAGGGCCGGCGCGGTGGGGCGGAACGCATTCCTCCGGGCGCGGGGTAAGGCCAAGGTGGTAGCGCAGGAACTGGAGGCCGTGAGATGACGCCTCCGGCCAGAGCCGCAGGGCCACCTTCCACGTGCAAATGAAGGGGCGCCCGGTGCCGAAAAACTTCTGCTCATAGTCGGCATTGTGAGCGGCGAAGTAGTCAGGCGAACCGAGAACGTCGATTGATCCGGTAGCGCCCGCAACCATGTCGTCGGTGATGTGATGAACGGCCATCGCCTCATGCGGGATCGGCCTGCCAGGATCGCAGAGAACCGAGACAGTCTCGCTGAGGACTGACGGAAAACCCGCTGTCGCGAGCACGTCGCACATGCCGATTTCCACGATGGCATGGTCAGGATCGGCGTCGGTCGGAATGCCGGTCGTTTCGAAGTCGATGCAACGGATCGTGGTCATGCTGCCACCTGCTTGAAATCCTGATAGGTGCGGATGGACTGAACGATGTTGTCCCGTTCCTGATTGAAGGCGAGCACGGCCCGCTCGATCTGCGCGATGTATTCGGGGTCGCGCTCTACGCGGATGATCAGCGGCGGAAGGCGCGGGCAGTAGCTCATGAAATCCCACCACGGTCGGGTGGAAACCCACATGCTGCCGTGAACCTGGGCCTTATGCTCGGGAGGGAGAGTGCCGCGCATCAGGCGTTCGATCTGGACCGCCGGGATGGCGATCTTGATCTCTAGTCCGCCATCCTCGCTGATGAGGCTATCCGGTGAACAGCCAGCGATATCCCCGCGAAGGAAGCCGATGCGCTGAGGCTCGATGTCGCGCGTGAAGGCGTAGTATTGGCGGGCTTCATCCTCCAAGGCATGGCCTCGGTCTGTTGCCCAATTGGAGAAGCCTTCCGGAGAAGGTTCGCCTGTGAGGATTTCACCGGCCAACTGGCGCATGTACTTCGCACGCGTCACCGACGCGCCGCCGTCCTTACCCTTAGCCATGACGACAGAGAATTCGCTGGCGGTTGGCATTCCCGCGCGCGCCGCGAACCACTCAGGCGAACCCTGTTCGCAATCGATGATTTCAAGCATCGCCGCGCTCCATCTGGTCGAACTGGGCGTTCGGATCGACAGCGGGTTTGGCCTTGGCTTCGATGCGGCTGATGCGCTCCATCAGCATGGCCTTGGCTGCGTCGAAGTGGACCGCCAGCAACTCGGGAACGCTCTCGATCTTGCCGAGCTGGCAGAACTTCTCGACCGTGCCCTTGGAGCGCTCAATGAGCGTCAGAAGCTCGGCAACCTGTTCTTCGCTGATGGTGTCCTGCTGCACTGGCGCAACGCGGCCGGCGGCATTGCCATCGTCATCTTCGTTCTTGACGGCAATGTCCCAGATATCGAGCTTGAGATAGCGGCGACCGTAGCTCTTGGTGGAGCCGTAGGCATGCGGGCCGGTCTTGTTCGGGTTGCCCTTCATGCCGTACATATCGACGGGGATATCGGCGTGGTAGTCCTTGGCGTGGCCGGCCTCGTGCATCAGCGTACATGTGATGCGGAGGCAGTTCTCCTTCGGGCTGTCTGCCTCGCCATAGGTCATAGAGAAGCCGTGCTTGGTGATGACCGGCTGGATTGCCTCGCTGATAGTTTCGTACTTGGCGTACTTGGAGCGGGTCTGATCGTTGACCGCGTTCCGCACCACCTGGGGCATCTCTGCCTGAGCCGCCGAGAACGCCGCAAAGAACACCTTCTGGGCCTTCTGAGCCTCCATGCGCTCGTACATGCCCATGAACCGCTCTACGCGGTCGGGGTCGATATCCTGGCTCAATGCCATGCGCTCGATCACCGACAGGATTGCCGCGCTCTCGGAAGCGGCCGGCGCAACCGGCAACTGGTCAACGGGCGTTGTTGCGAGTGCTTTTGCGGACATCAGGCGTCTCCTTCGATTTCGTTTCAGCCCCTATGAGGGCGAGGGGTTGGCGGGTTATCTGGTCAAATCTTCCGGCTGGGAGTTGGAACTGAGGGCGCCCGCTGCCGATCTTGGTGGTGGTCATTTTCGGGGGACTTCCGCCTCCGCGCCCTGAACCTGCAAAATGAGGGACATGGCGGACGAAAGGCAGTTCGCGCAGAACTGCTTGCCATCATCCCCCCACGGTTCTTCGACCTGCACCACTGCCGGGAATAGCCCTCCGCACCCGTCGCACTGTGGGTACGCCCAGCCGGGATTGATCGCTTTTGCGATATGCTCGGGAGTGTGCGGTCCTGTGTTTAGGGCGGCGTCGTGGTCGGCCTTGGAGGTCCCATCAGAAAACGTATCTTCCGGGCGCCAATTAGCGTACTGTGAGCGCCAGCGTTCGGCGGCGTTCGACGCGATTTCGATTGCGGTAATCAGACGCATAGCCATCAGAAAGCACTCCAAATAGGCGCATCGAAGCGCATCCAATACGCAGCCATCAGGGCCGCTAGGGCGAAACCAGGAAGTCCAACACCTACCCAGATCAGGTAAGGGATGCGGTTGTGGGTGAGAGCGTGGATCATTCGGCTTCTCCGAACGTTTTGGCCTCGTGCTTGATCAGCCAAGGCTCCAACAGCGCATGGACCAGTATCGGTAGCGGCGTGAAATACACGATCCAATGGTCAGCCAGATCGCCCACCACGATGACCAAAAAGAGCAGCGCGTAAGTGACGATCCACACGACGAACAAGGCCCAGGTGCGAGCAATCCACTTGCCGACGCTGGCATAGGCCCTATAGGCGTGTGACCAGCCGTTCTCCCTCACGCTCATGATTGGTTCCCTTGGGAAGAGAGGGCCTGTGCTGCCTTAGCTTCCTTGAAGGCGGCAACTGTCATTGCATCGACGGCATCAAGCGCCTCTTGCGCAATTTCGGCCATTCGAGCAGGGTTAAGGTCGCCATCCGCAATCCGATCCAAGGCCTCGCGATAGGTTTCCTCGGCTTCGCAAGCGTCCCCTACTGATATCGTTTGGATGGTGCCAAATGGTGTCACCACGTCGAACGGGTTGCCGTCGATCTTTGCCGGGTGACCTTCGAAAACTACAGTCGTTGCCATTTATTCAGCGGCCTCCAGCCGGGTTTCCCGCTCACCAACCGCATCGAGCGAAGTGCTTGAAGCGACGGCAGCGCAGACAAGATCAGCAATGACAGCCTGAGACGCCGTGTAGGCCGCGCACTCATCAAGGCTGTAGGTCTTGATGCCCTCGAAAGCCTGCTTGCTGACGATGAGGCCAACCCTGGCGTCGATCCGGTCGAACCTGTCCCACTGCGCAGCTCGGTTCGGACCAACGCCGACGCCATACTCGTAGCTGTCGAGAGCCTGAACACAGCGAGAGCGGAGAGGCCAGTAATCGACATACTTGGTGCAGGCTTCAAACTGGTCGAGCAGGTCGTTGATGGTCTGTTCGTGGGTCATGTCGTTTTCTCCAGACACTCGCTGACCGGCCCCATTGCAGAGGCCAGTGGGGATCAGGCGTTGCTGTCGTATTGGCGCTGCATGTCGGCAAGGTCGCCGCCGAACTCGGCATGCGCCCGCAGCACTGCCGGGTGAAATGAGCGATGTGCTGCCTGCGCGGGTTTCGGCTGGTTCCACTTGAGGTGATTGCGGGCGTAGACGAAGGTCAGGGCGGCTGTCATGGGCAGAAGGCCCCAAGCCTGCGCCGAGATGATCCAAGTCAGCCAAAACACCTGATTGCCGAGCCCTACAGCCCACGCCCACGGCGCTTTGTTCCCAGCCATCAGCGTCATGTAGATCGTCACCGCTGACATCAGCCACGGCAGGTAAATGCGGATTGCGTCGGTCATCGGCGGGCTCCAACGATAACCATGTTGGTCATGTGATAGCCGAGGCGCTGATAGACCTCCTCCGCATCTTTCTCGTTGGCCGCTTGGATGCGGGAGCCTTCGAAGCGGTGCCCGTCACTACGCCGCGCCAGCCAAAACGATTTCATCTGCCTTGCTCCCCATCTTCGCCGGAGCGCTTGCTACCGGCTTCGTTCTATGGGGAGAGTATATCGGGAAATTTCCCGCTTGCAACACAAATCGGGAAAAATCCCGCACAAAAATGCAGGCGTGGCGAATCGCCGTGGAAAATGATCGGGATGCGAGGGAGTGTTTTTAGACGGCCCGGCGCCGGCGCAGGTTAGCGTAGGCGGTCAGCACCACACCGATGATCTTAACCTCTTCGCCATCGCTGGAGACGTTATGATCATGGGGGACAGTGATAGTGCGATGTTCGGAATTGCTCGAAACGGGACGCAGCTCGTAGCGGTCACGGAAGAAGTGAACTTCCTTCACGGTCAGCTCACGTTCGGCCCCCTGGAACCGGCAACGCTCGACCACAACCAGGTCGCCTGTCACGACATCGCCATATATATCAACGTAGTCTGAGGCATCGGCCGCCACGACCCACATACCATCCAGTATGCCGGCCTCATTCATGCTGTCGCCTGCGGCCTTGTAGGCGTATTGCCGCACTTTGCCGAACTTCATATCGGGCAGAACGTAGTCAGGAACGATGTCGGGGTCCTGATTAAAGTACTCGTTTACACTAATAAATTGGCCGGCTTGGATAACGCCGGCATAAGATGGCGTCTCGCCCCGCCGCTCAATGGCTGGGCCTCGGACGGAGCCGTCAACGTCCTTTCCCAGCAGATAGTCGGTTGTCGTACCCAAAGCGCCCGCCAGCTTGTCTAAGGACTCTGAGCGGGGGGATCGCGTCTTCCCGCGCATGATGTCTCGGACAAAACTCTTTGACAGGCCAAGCCGTTCCGACAAGCGAGTGGGGTTCTCGCCGGTTCGGTTAAGGGCCTCTTGCAGCCTGATCTGGAGCAGTGTGCGGTCGCTGTCGGACATGCCCGCACTATGATCATCGGGAAAAATCACGTCCAACGGGAATAATCCCGCTTTTGCTCTTGCCAACTGCGGGAAATTTCCCGATACTGGCAACCATGCTCCAGAACCAGATCACCGCAGAAACCGTTCGCAACGCGCTGCTGGCGCGGATCGACGCCTACAAACTGGCTTCCGGCAAGTCGGATAGCGCCATCGGCAAAGAGGCGTTGAATGACGACAAGTTCGTCAAGCGCATCCGCGACGGGAACGGCTTCAACGTCAACACTCTCCAGAAGGTTATCGACTGGATCGACGCTCAAGACACGACCGCTCCAGCTATGGAGCGCGCATCGTGAGCCAGTGGCAGATGGAGGGCTGAGACATGCCAGACCCCCGAATTTCTGAGGATGCCGTCCTGCTCATTTCCCGGCTCGTGAACGAAGCCGAGGACATGAAGGACGCGGCGAACGAGTCGCTCAAGGACACATGGGCTGACCACCGGGAAGCGCTCAAGGCGCTTGGCCTGAAGGGTGCTGAAATCTCGATTGAGGTTGCGCAGCTCAAGGCCGCGATTGCCGCCACTCGCATGTCCCAAGCCGACAAGGACAAGGCCATGACCAAAGCCGAGGGCGTCGAGGGCTATCTGGCCATTCTCGACGCGCCTCGTGCACGTGCACACGTGAGGGCAGCATGACCCGCCCCCACACCC
>Ga0307414_10000177_pt1 | contig 43274 bp, 42 predicted proteins | sample DK1Ometagenome_FD_203804 | JGI IMG/M metagenome (GOLD analysis project Ga0307414, IMG submission 203804) | Maize rhizosphere microbial communities from greenhouse at UC Davis, California, United States - DK15-O-3 | ecosystem: Host-associated > Plants > Roots > Rhizosphere > Soil | place: USA... | reverse complement strand
GTCGAGCAGCCGCCCCGCGCCATCGCGAAGCTGCGCGAACAAAAAGCCCCGGCCGTCGCCGATGTCGGGATTGTACACCCGGAACTGATGCCCGTGATAGCGGAGGGCCAGCGGCTGCTGCAGGCTGCCCTCCAGCTGTCGGAACCGTCCGAAATGCTGCGTCCACGCGTCGTCGCTCAGTCCGCCAAGGCCGACCGCCTCTGCCCAGCGGTCATTGCGGAAACGCAGGATGGTCTGGGGAAAGTCGGCTGCCTGAACGGGATCGCCGATCTTCTCGCCAAGCGAAAGGATCGCGGATTCAGGATGATATTTCGCGGGTTGCGGCGGGATCGTCATAAGGCGATATGGGGGATGATCTGGGAAAGGTTCAAGCTTGGTCGACTATAAAGACGGATATTGGTGGTCGAATGACGGCCTGCGGCTACATTATCGCGACTATGGCGGGCCGTCGGAGCGGCCGCCGATTCTCTGTTTGCACGGCCTGACCCGCAATGCTCGCGACTTCGAGCCGGTGGCGAACCGGCTGGCCGGCAAGTGGCGGCTGATCTGCCCGGAAATGCGCGGGCGGGCCGAAAGCGCCTATGCTAAAGACCCCATGACCTATGTGCCGCTCACCTATGTGCAGGACATTGAGCGTTTGCTGGCCGATCTGGCGATCACGCGCTTTGTCGCCTTTGGCACCTCGCTCGGCGGGATATTGACCATGCTGTTGGCGGCAACGCGCCCCGGCCGGGTGGCGGCGGCGCTGCTCAACGATATCGGGCCAGTGATCGAGCAGGCCGGACTGGACCGGATCAAGGGCTATGTCGGCACGGGCGGCAGCTATCCGACCTGGGTGCATACGGCGCGGGCGCTGGCCGAGAACAATGCCGAGGTCTATCCGGGCTATCGGCTGGAGGACTGGCTGGGCATGGCCAAGCGCCTGTACCGGCTGACCAGCGGCGGACGGATTGTGCTGGATTATGACATGCGCATCGCTGAACCGCTGCGGATGCCGGGCGGGGAGGCGGGGGTCGATCTCTGGCCCGCATTGGACGCGCTGAAGGACGTGCCGGTGCTGTTGCTCCGGGGGGAACGATCGGACCTTTTGAGCGCTGCTACCGCCCGTCAGATGGCGGCTCGTCTGAACCATGCGGAGCTGGTGACCGTTCCCGGCGTGGGTCATGCTCCCCTACTGGATGAACCCGTGGCTGTGGAGGCCATGGATCGCCTGCTCCAGCGCACCTTTCAGGACGCCTGACCAGGCATGGCGCCGCCGCCCCGCATTCTGCACCTGCACAGCAGTTTCTCGCTCGGCGGCAAGGAGGCAAGGGCGGTCCGGCTGATGAACATGTGGGGGGACAAGGCCCTCCACAGCATCCTGAGCGGCGTGCCCGGCCAGCTTGGCGCGCGTGAGGCAATTGCGCCGGGCGTCGGTGCGCGCTTCCCAATGGATGCGCCTGCCTTGACCGGGCCACCGTCGCTTCGCCGCTACCGCTCGCTCGCGCGCTATATGCAGGGCTTCGATCTGGTGCTGAGCTATAATTGGGGCGCGATGGACGGGGTGATGGCACACCGGCTGTTCGCGCCGATCATACGCCTGCCGCCGCTCATTCACCATGAGGACGGCTTTAACAGCGATGAAGCCGATGGGCTGAAGCCCAGCCGCAATCTTTTTCGCCGGATCGCGCTTGCCCGCGCGCATGCGCTGGTGGTGCCGTCGGCGACGCTGGAGTCGATCGCCCATGGGTCATGGCGTCAGGCGCGGAAGAAGGTCCGGCTGATCGCCAACGGCATTGATGTCGCGCGCTATCGGGAGCCACCAAGGCCCGACGCCATTCCGGGGCTGGTCCGCACGCCCGGCAAGCTGCTGGTGGGGACGCTGGCGGGCCTCCGCGCGGTCAAGAATCTGCCAAGGCTTGTGCGCGCGGTCGCGGCGCACCGGGACAGGCTGCAGCTCGTCATCATCGGCGAGGGGCCGGAGCGCCAGGCCATTCTGGCGGAAGCGGAGCGTTGCGGGCTTGACGACCTCTGCATGCCCGGCTTCATGGCGGAACCTTCTACCTTTCTGGGGCTTTTCGACCTGTTCGCCCTTTCCTCGGACAGTGAGCAATTCCCGATTTCGCTGGTCGAGGCGATGGCGGCAGGATTGGCTGCGGTGGCGACCGACGTGGGCGATGTCGCCGCCATGGTGGCGCGGGAGAACCGGCCGTTTGTCGTCCCGGCCAATGACGAGGCCGCCTTTGCAGCCGCGTTGAGCCTATTGGCGGGCGATGCCGCGCTCCGATCAACCATCGCGGCCGCGAACCGAATCAAGGCCGAACAGTCCTTTGCCGAAACGGCGATGATTGACGCCTATGCGAGGCTATATGGAGAGGCCCTAGGCAGACCGTCCGCATTGCTGTAGGGCGCTGCAGAATTTTACGCATATGGACCGAAAAATTGCTATAGGGCGGCATATTGCCCTTGGGGCGATCGGATAATGTTGGGGAGCATCGAGTGTTCAAGGGGTTGAAGCCCATCATTTACGGCGGCCGCGAAGTATGGCCGCTGGTAGAGGGTGGAAAGGGTGTCGCCGTTTCCAATCACATGAGTTCGGGCGCCTGGGCGGCTGCGGGCGGCATCGGCACCGTGTCCGCCGTCAACGCCGACAGCTATGACCCCACCGGCAAGATCATTCCCCAGGTCTATCGGTCCAGCACGCGGCGGGAACGGCACGAGGAACTGGTGCAATACGCCATCGACGGCGCGGTGGACCAGGTGAAGCGCGCGTTCGAGCTGGCGGGCGGCAAGGGCGCGATCAACATCAACGTCCTATGGGAAATGGGCGGGGCGCAGCGCGTGCTGCATGGCGTGCTGGAAAGAACCCGTGGCATGGTCGCTGGCGTCACCTGCGGCGCGGGCATGCCTTACAAACTGAGCGAAATCGCCGCCTCCTATGAGGTGAACTACCTCCCCATCATCAGCTCGGCCCGTGCTTTCCGCGCGCTCTGGAAACGCGCCTACAGCAAGGCATCGGAATGGCTGGCGGCCGTGGTCTATGAAGATCCCTGGCTGGCAGGCGGCCATAACGGCCTTTCCAACGCCGAAGACCCATTGCAGCCACAAGACCCCTATCCCCGTGTCCGTGACCTGCGCGCCACGATGCGGGAGGGCGGGATCAGCGACGAGGTGCCGATCGTGATGGCGGGCGGCGTCTGGTATCTGCGCGACTGGAACGACTGGATCGACAATCCCGAGCTTGGCAGCATTGCCTTCCAGTTCGGCACGCGTCCGCTGCTGACGCAGGAAAGCCCGATCCCGCAGGGCTGGAAAGACCGGCTGATGACGCTGGACGAAGGCGATATCCTCCTCCACCGTTTCTCTCCCACCGGTTTCTATTCCTCGGCGGTCCGCAATCCCTTTTTGCGTCATCTGGAGGCGCGTTCGGAACGGCAGATCGCCTTCTCGGGCGAAGCGGCGGGCGACCACCAGCATCAGCTTGATGTAGGCGTTAAGGGCAAGAATTTCTGGGTGACGCGCGGCGACCTGATGCGCGCGCGGGAATGGTACGGCCTTGGCTATACCAGCGCGCTCAAGACGCCGGACAACACCCTGGTCTTCGTCACCGACGAGGAACGGGCCATCATCCGCAAGGATCAGGCCGACTGCATGGGCTGCCTCAGCCAGTGCGCTTTTTCAAGCTGGATGGACAGCGAGACGAACAGCACCGGCCGTCTCGCCGATCCGCGCAGCTTCTGCATTCAAAAGACGTTGCAGGACATCGCCCATGGCGGCGACACCGAACAAAATCTGATGTTCGCGGGGCACGGCGCTTACCAGTTCAAGCGCGATCCCTTTTATTCCAACGGGTTCGTGCCAACGGTCAAGCAACTGGTGGATCGCATTCTGACAGGTGACTGATACCAACCAGCATTGAGGACGACCTATTTTTCGCGACAGGTAAAACTCGAATCGTCGTCCCTGCGAAGGCAGGGACCCAGCTTTTCTTCGTCAGGCTGAAACCAAAAGAAGCGGGGTCCCTGCCTCCGCAGGGACGACGACTGCAGGTCGCCCTCAACGCAGGCTGGTATGAGATGGGTGCGGCTCAATCAGCCGCATCCTGTACAGCGTTTCCTGCGCTCTCAAGGTCTTCGCCTGCGCCTTCTACCGTGTTGCACGCGCTGACGAGCAGCAGCGCGGGCAAAGCGAGCGCGGCCAATATTGCCTTGATCATGACTATCTCCTGAATTTGTCTGCATCGGAACATCCGTTCCCGTGCAGGTGACAGGGTTAAAACCCCAGGGCGGCGGGTTCGTTCCGGATGAGGATGCAACCGGCACCAGCTTCTGTTGTCAGGACACTGGTTTTCCGCAATTTTGGGGAACAGCCCGACAGCGTGGGACGTTCCTTTCCTGTCCGGTGGAACGGTGCATCCGTAACTTTGCTTATCGAATTTCCGTCTTGAACCGGTCAATCTGCAGCATGGCAGGAGAAAAGCCGTGAACCAGGTCGGGATGCGCGGAATGGCCGGGAAGCAGGCGTCGGCTGAGTTGGTTGCGGCCCTGCGTACCCATGCGGAGCCATTGCCTCCGCCAGAGCTGGCCGATGCCTTTGGCGCGTATTTCGACCGTTATGCCGATGCGCGCGTGGTCCTGCTGGGTGAGGCTACGCACGGCACCTCCGAATTCTATAGGGCGCGTGCGGCGATCACCCGGCGGTTGATCGAAAAGCACGGGTTCAACATCGTCGCCGTCGAAGCCGACTGGCCGGATGCCGCCCGGATCGACAATTATGTCCGGCACCACGCCGCCCGCCCCCGGCGCGGCGATCCCTTCATCCGCTTTCCAACCTGGATGTGGCGCAATGTCGAGGTGCTGGCCTTTGCCGATTGGCTGCGCGGGCATAATGAACCGCTGGCAGCTGATGCGCAGGCGTCCTTCCACGGACTGGACGTGTACAGCCTTGGCGAGTCCATTCATGCCGTGCTGTCCTATCTGGACCGGGCCGACCCAGCCGCCGGGGAAATTGCCAGAAAAAGATATGGCTGCCTGACGCCGTGGCAGGATGATCCGGCCCTTTACGGTCGCGCGGTGATGGTGGAGGGGCGGGCCGACTGCGAGGACGGCGTGGTGGCGCAATTGAAAGACATGCTGCGCCAGCGCATCGCCGACATCAGGCACGATGGCGAGGCCTGGTTCGACGCCATTCAGAATGCCCGCATCGTGCGCGCCGCCGAGCGCTATTACCGGATCATGTATCGCGGATCGGCCGAAAGCTGGAACCTGCGCGACCGGCACATGTTCGATACGCTGCAGGCGCTAATTCAGCATCGCGGCGACGGCGCGAAGGCGGTTGTCTGGGCGCACAATTCCCATGTCGGCAATGCCGACGCGACGGCGATGGGCTGGCAGGGGGAATTCAATATCGGCGAGCTGTGCCGCACTGCCTATGGTGATGAAGCGGTGCTGATCGGTTTCGGCACGGACACCGGTCTGGTCGCGGCCGCCAGCAATTGGGGCGGCGACATGGAGATCAAGACCGTCCGACCGGCCCGGCCCGACAGCTATGAGCACGCCTTCCGCCGGACCGGCCTTGCCCGCACGCTCACCGACTGGCGCGGGGGCAGGGCAAGGGAACTGGCCGACATGCTTCGGACCCCGCTGCTGGAACGGGCGATCGGCGTTATCTACCGCCCGGAAAGCGAGTATTTGAGCCATTATTTCGAGGCGGTGCTTTCCGAACAGTTCGATGCATGGGTCTGGTTCGAACAGACGCGGGCGGTGACGCCCATTGGTCATGAACGGCCCGAAGGCGCCCCTGAAACCTACCCCTTTGGATTGTAGAAATCATGGCGGAACATCCTGTCCCGGTCGAAGTTGGCCCCAGCCGCCTGCAGGGGCTGCTGGCTGTTCCCGAAGCGGCGAAAGGTCTGGTGGTCTTTGCGCATGGCAGCGGCAGCGGCCGGCACAGCCCGCGCAACAATTATGTCGCGGCAGGCCTGCAGGCAGCCGGATTTGCCACGTTGCTGCTGGATCTGCTGACCCCGGCGGAGGAACTGGACCGGCGCAACGTGTTCGACATCCCGCTACTCGCGTCGCGGCTTGCCACGGCGACGGCCTGGGCGCAGCAGAATGCCGCCACCAGCGGGCTGCGGGTGGGCTATTTCGGCGCCAGCACGGGCGCTGGAGCGGCGCTGCTTGCCTCGGCAATGGCCGATGGGCGCATCGGAGCCGTCGTGTCGCGGGGAGGGCGGCCCGACCTTGCCGGAGATGCCCTTGCCGCCGTGCATGCGCCGACCCTGCTGATCGTCGGCAGCCTGGACCTGGGTGTCCTGCGCCTCAACCAGGAGGCTTTGACGCGGATACCGGCCCCCCGGCGCCTGACCATCGTCGAAGGCGCGGGTCATCTGTTCGAGGAACCGGGAACCCTGGACCATGTTGTCGATCATGCGATCGACTGGTTCAGCGCCTATCTTCCGGCAGCCGAGAGGGAAGCACGTCATGCACCCGCACCCTGAGTTCCGCGACCGCCACGAAGCGGGCCGGAGGCTCGCAAAGGCGTTGACCCATTATGCCGCATTTGATCCGGTCATCCTGGGCCTGCCGCGCGGCGGCGTTCCGGTTGCCTACGAGGTCGCCGTGGCGCTGGGAGCGGAACTGGATGTGGTGTTCGTTCGCAAGATCGGCGCGCCGGGACATGAAGAGCTGGGCATCGGCGCGGTCGTCGATGGCGCCAATCCGCAACTGGTGCTCAATGAGGATGTCGTACGGCAACTGGGTCCGAGCCCTAACTATATCCGTTCCGAAATGCGCAGGCAGCTGGAAACCATCGAGAAACGGCGGCATCTGTATCGCGGCGAGATGGAACCGGTGGAGCTGGAAGACCGGACGGTGATCCTGGTGGATGACGGCATCGCGACCGGCGGAACCGTTCGCGCGGCGTTGAAGGGCCTGCGGAAGAACGATCCGGCCCGGCTGATCCTGGCCGTTCCCGTGGCCCCGGCCGATACACTCGCCCAGCTGGCGAAGGAATGCGACGACGTGGTGTGCCTCGTCTCGCCCAGCCCCTTTTACGCAGTCGGCGCGCACTATCTCGATTTCACGCAGACGGGGGATGAAGAAGTCATCCACCTGATGCGGGAGGCGCGTGGTATGCGGGAGCCCGGGGGCTAACGGCAGGCCCGCATCACTCAACCTCCGCCATTTCCGCGCTTCCGGGCATCCTGATATTCGGTGAGGATGGCACGCATGCGGGCGATGGCCTCGCGGCGCTTTCCGGCCGCCTCAATGGCCTGTAGCTCGCGTTTCAGCCGGACGGTGAAATCGGCATAATCATTCTGCCAGTCCCGTCCAACAGCGTCGCGGATGTCGGTTCTGCCGGTGGCAATACGGTGGGCCGGAGCGTCGGCGGGCAGGCTGTAGACCTCTCCGATTTCCGGGGTGATGATGGAGGCGCAGCGCGTCTGAAGGTCCCGGCGCAATCCCTCGATCGCGGACGCTTCGCCATGGGTCAGAAACAGGCTGCCATTGATGGGGGTGCGGGCCTGGATCCATGCGAGCAGTTCGGAACGGTCGGCGTGGGCGGAATAGTTTTCGATGCTGCGAACGGCGGCGCGGACGGCGATGTCCTTGCCCGAAATGCGCACCCGCTTTGCGCCGCCCGATATGATCCGCCCCAACGTGCCCTGCGCCTGATAGCCGACAAAAAGGATGGTAGAGTCCGGCCGCGCCAGGTTGGAGATCAGGTGATGGCGGATGCGTCCCCCTTCGCACATCCCCGATCCGGCCATGATGATGGCCCCGGAAACATTGTTCAGTTGCCGCGAACCGGCGACATCTTCGACAAAATGGAAGGCGGGATGACGAAAGACATCGCCGGCGCCCATATCCTCCAGCTTGCGGGAATGACGGGTGAAGACATCGGTGATCCGCGTCGCCAGCGGCGAGTCGAGAAATACGCGCGGATGCGGCAGGCGGCCGCTGTTGATGAGGCGGGCAAGATCGAGCAGCAATTCCTGTGTCCGTTCCAGCGCGAATACCGGAATGACCAGATTGCCGCCGCGGGCCAGCGCCGACTTGACCTCGGTTTCCAGCAGGGCGCGGCGCTGCTCGATGGTGATCTTTTCGCGGACGCGGTCGCCATAAGTGCTTTCGCAAAACACATGGTCCAAGCCCCTCGGCGCGTCCGGGTCCGGATGAAAGGCCTTTTCGTCCGGGCCGATGTCGCCGGAAAAAAGGATGCGGGTGTCGCCCACGCGCAGTTCGAGCGAGGCGGACCCCAATATGTGACCGGCGTTCCAGAGCTTTGCCCGCATCCCCGGCGCGGCTTCAAAGCCGGCTTCCAGCGGCGCCACCTGCCGCAGCGCCAGCGCCGCTTCGGCGTCATCCAGCGTGTAGAGCGGTTCTATGGCCGGCTCGTCCGCCCGGTCGGCGCGGCGGTTGCGGCGCTCGGCGTCCTGTTCCTGAATGCGCGCGGCATCGGGGAGCATCTGTTCCAGCAGGTCGGCGGTCGGGCCGGTGCTCCAGATCGGGCCAGAGAAGCCCCTCGCCGCCAGCCGGGGCAGCATGCCGCTATGATCGAGATGGGCGTGGGTGAGGATGACCGCATCGAGCTTGCGCGGGTCAAAGGCGAACGCCTCGTGGTTCAGCGCCTCCAGCGTCCGCGATCCCTGGAACAGGCCGCAATCGACCAGGATGCGATGGCCCCCTGAGCGGACTTCATAACAGGAACCGGTGACGGTTTTTCCCGCCCCGTGGATCGCGACCTGAACGTCCGCCATGCGTCAATGCGCGGCCGTTGCTTCGTGCCGGTGCGGACGCGTGCCGGCATGGGGTTGGCTGCGGGCCGCGCAGGCTTCCATCCCATGGCGGGAAATCATGCCGAGCGGGCGCCCGGCGGCGTCGCAGACCGGCAGCAGCGCCGTGCCCAGCGTGGCCATCAATCCCCGCGCAAGGTCCAGCCCGTCGGCGGGATGACACACCTGGTGCAGCGGTTCCATGATCGCCGTTACGGGCAGCTCGCCCAGCGACCGCGCTGCAGCGTCCGACACTGCTGATGCAGTGAGGATTCCCACAGCCTTTCCCTGCTTGCCCTCCACCGTCAGTACGGCAAGATTCTCCGCCGCCATCAGCACTGCGGCCTGCCGGACGGTCATGTCCGGGGCGGCTGTCCAGAGGCCCTGACTCATCGCTTCGGCCACGCATGGCTTATGTTGTATTGTACTGCCCATCATCTCTCTCCTCGATGGAGCGCAGGCTAGGACCGGGGCGGTCGAGACAGCAATTGGGGAAACTACTTAACACCAAATAGAAAGAGCGGTACGAATGGCGGTGGGTATTGGGTGAGGGTGTTGTGGGTCGGAACTGCCATAACTCCCCTCCCGCTTGCGAGTGCGCGCTGCGGCCCTGTCTGGGGGAAAGGGCCTGTCGCCTACTGGGCTGGGGGTGGACCTGTAAGGATAAGCTCGCGAAAGGCCCACCCCTAACCCCTCCCGCAAGCGGGAGGGGAATGCCTGCAAACCACCCCTATCGGTCAAATTCAGTGCGTGTCGGTATCAATAGGCAAGGCGCGACAAAATGGCTTCCCCACCCCGCTATGGGAATGGGGTGAGAAAGCCATTCCGATGCCCTGTTCAGGCGCGTTCGCGTTCTGCTGCCCTGCTGCTTTGCCGGCTATTATGGTTGCGGTATTCGCGGATACGTTCGGTATATCCCCGGGCAAGCCCCTCATGTGCGGCGCGGCCTTCCGGGCTGGACGCGCTCCTGGCGCGGAGCAGCGACATTTGCTGGCGATAGAATAGGTAATTTAAGTCCATGCCGGTCCTCTCCTTCGACATGCGACCCGCGCATTTGCTCATTATTCCTTGAGCCTGTGCGGTTTTATTATTTTTTTTGGTTGCGACTCCGATTGGCACCCAATCGCGACGCTGCGACTCAATAGCACATAATACTCCAAAGGGGGGATATTTTTAGCATTATTGTTAAAAGGCAATGGGTTGGCCGGGGAAGTGGAAATTATTGTAATGTGGCATTATTTGTTGCCCTGCCGCCGCTGCGGCTATTGTGCGGTCGAACTCGTCCAAAATTTTCTCACGCGCCTTGTTTTTGCAGGATTTCCAGCCCTCTGACGGTATAATTCGGGAGTAATTTTTACGGACCGGACAAGGTGGAGGTGCGGCTGTGCGAGGCGGCAAATGGCCATCTTTCGCGGGCATTTGCCCTGTTTCCCTTCGTCGTGAAATCCGGGCAACCGGTCGCCGGCGCGCGTATCGGGGCGATCGCGCCGGTCCGGCCTCAAAAAGCGGGCAGGATCGACAGGACAATCCAGTCGGCCGAAAGCAGCGGTTTTTCCTCTCCCTCGATCTCCATCGTGACCTCGAGGGTGGAAAGCCATTGGCCGGGCGCGCGCTCCGCGAAGTCCTTCAGACGGAAACGGCCGCGCACGCGCTTTCCGGACCGAAGGGGCGCCAGAAATCGCAGGTTGTTCAGGCCGTAATTCAGTCCCAGGCCCGCGCCCTCCACCGGGGGCACGGCGGATGCAATCATCCCGCCAAGAAGGGAGAGGGTGAGAAAGCCATGCGCGATCGTCCCGCCAAAGGGCGTATGTTGCGCGCGAACCGGATCGACATGAATGAACTGCCAGTCTTCCGTCGTATCCGCGAAGCGGTCGATGCGCGCCTGATCCACCAGTTCCAGTCGGACACGCCCAGTTCCTGCGAAATGGCGGCGCGATACTCCTCGATGGTCAGAGCATCCTTCATTCACCATTTCTCCGGAAAGTGCGAATCATCCCTCCATCAACGCCGGGAAGAAGCCTTCATGGGCCTTGCGCAAGTCCGTCAGGCTGGCCTCTGCCCCATTCACCTTGACTGCGCCGCCGCCGGTGGTCCCAATGCGCGTCACGGGCACGCCTGTCGCTTCCAGCGCCGAGGCATTGCTTGTGGTGACGATATAGCGGGCCTGGTCCTCGCCGAAGGCTGTGGCGGCGTCAGCGATGCCATTCAGGGTGGCGCCGATGTTTCCGGCGAGCGCCATTTCCGCGACCGCGACGAGCAGGCCGCCGTCGGAAATGTCGTGGACGGCGGTGACTTTGCCGTGCGCGACAAGGGCGCGGACGAAATCGCCGTGGGCGCGTTCCTTGGCCAGATCGACGGACGGAGGCGGGCCGTCTTCGCGGGCGTGGAGTTCGCGCAGGTAGAGGGACTGGCCGAGATGGCCTTGCGTTTCGCCGATGACGTAGATGGCTTCGCCGTCGGCCTTGAAGGCCACCGTCGCCGTTTGCGCGATGTCTTTCAGCAGGCCGATGCCGCCGATGGCTGGCGTGGGCAGGATGGCGCTGCCGCCGCCCGTCGCCTTGCTTTCATTGTAGAGGCTGACATTGCCCGAGACGATGGGGAAGTCGAGCGCGCGGCAGGCGTCGCCCATGCCTTCCAGGCAGCCGGTGAACTGCGCCATGATTTCGGGGCGCTGGGGGTTGGCGAAGTTCAAACAGTTTGTGACGGCAAGCGGCATCGCGCCGACCGCGCTCAGATTGCGGTAGCATTCGGCAATGGCCTGCTTGCCGCCTTCATAAGGGTCGGCATAGCAATAGCGCGGGGTGCAGTCAGTGCTGATCGCGATGCCCTTTTGCGTGCCGTGGACGCGGACGACTGCTGCGTCGCCGCCGGGGGCCTGCACGGTGTCGGCCCCGACCTTGTGGTCATATTGCTCCCAGATCCAACGGCGGCTGGCGATGTCCGGGCTGGCCATGAGTTTGAGGAGATCGGCGGTGAGGTCGGTGCTTTGGGGCACGTCGTCAAGCGGCTTGACGCCGGTCCAGACCTTGTAGTCCTCGCGCGGCATGGCGGGGCGGTCGTAGAGCGGGGCGTCATCTGCCAGCGGGGCCAGAGGAATGTCGCAGACGGTCTCGCCATGGTGGACAAGGACCATGCGGCCGGTATCCGTCACCTCGCCGATGACCGCGAAGTCGAGTTCCCATTTGTGGAAGATCGCCTCGGCAAAGGCTTCCTTGCCGGGCTTCAGGACCATCAGCATGCGCTCCTGGCTTTCCGACAGCATCATTTCATAGGCGGTCATGCCGGTTTCGCGCTGGGGCACTTTGTCCATGTCCAGCAACAGGCCGACGCCGCCCTTCGACGCCATTTCGACGCTGGAGCTGGTGAGTCCTGCCGCGCCCATGTCCTGAATGGCGACGATGGCGTCGGATGCCATCAGTTCCAGGCACGCCTCGATCAGCAGCTTTTCGGTGAAGGGGTCGCCGACCTGGACGGTGGGGCGCTTTTCATCACTGTCCTCGCCGAAATCGGCGCTCGCCATGGTCGCGCCGTGGATGCCGTCGCGGCCGGTCTTGGAGCCGACATAGACAATCGGATTGCCGACGCCGCTGGCCGCCGAATAGAAGATCTTGTCGGTGTCGGCTACGCCCACTGTCATGGCGTTGACCAGGATGTTGCCGTCATAGGCGGGGTGGAAATTGACCTCTCCGCCCACGGTGGGGACGCCGACGCAATTGCCGTAGCCGCCGATGCCGGAAACGACGCCGGAGATGAGGTGGCGCATCTTGGGATGATCGGGCCGGCCGAAGCGGAGCGCATTCATGTTGGCGATGGGACGCGCGCCCATGGTGAAGACGTCGCGCAATATGCCGCCAACCCCGGTCGCCGCGCCCTGATAGGGCTCGATGTAACTCGGGTGGTTGTGGCTCTCCATCTTGAAGATCGCGGCTTGCCCATCCCCGATATCGACCACGCCCGCATTCTCGCCGGGGCCGCAGATGACCTGCGGGCCTTCGGTGGGCAGCTTTTTCAGGTGGATGCGGCTGGATTTATAGCTGCAATGTTCCGACCACATGACGGAGAAGATGCCAAGCTCCGTGAGGTTCGGCTCGCGGCCCAGCGCGTGGAGGACGCGGGCATATTCTTCTTCGTTGAGGCCATGGTCGGCGACGACCTGCGGAGTGATTTCGGTGGTGGCGGTGGTCATGGCGTGCCCCTTAGCGGAGGCGGCGGATTTGGGCTAGGGGGAATTGGCGGAGGTCGGGTCGGTTACGAATGACGAGACTGGGGGGAAGCCCCATCCGGGATCGTTGCGAAGTTCCCATTTTTATCGTCATCCCCGCGAAGGCGGGGATCCATCTCCCGGCCTGACCGCTTGCCTTTACGTCGGGAGATGGGTTCCCGCCTTCGCGGGAACGACGAAATTCGTAAATGGAAAGTAGCAAACGGGCCGGGGCGGTCGGATGACCAAGGGGGAGCGCCCCGGCCCGGACCGCATCAGCGCATGGCGACCCGATCCGCATGCGCCGCGCGATATTCGGCAACGGCTTTTTCAACTTCGCCCATATTGAGACCGGTCGCCTTGCCAAGGCGGGCGCCATAATCCTTGTCGGCCTGATAGAAGTAGCTGACCATGACGGTCTTCACCTTCATGTCCTTCACCTGATTGAGGTCGCCCGACAGGTTGCGGATCAGCGCCTCTTTCTCCTTCGCCCCAAGCTGGCGGTAGAAAATGCCCGCTTGCGCGAAGTTGTTGGTCTTCGCGATGGGCTTTGCCTGGGCAAGGCCGCTCACCTCATAGGGGGTGTAGTTGAAGCTGGCCGATGTCGCCTTGTCGCCCGCAGGGAAGAAGTTGACGTCGGAGCCTGAAACCCTGCTCGGCATCACGCCATCCTGATTGTTGTTCACGACGGGAACGCGCGGGGCATTGATGGGCAGCTGCATCGCGTTGCCGCCGATGCGGTGCCGGTGCGTGTCGGCATAGCTGAACAGCCGGCCCTGCAGCAGGCGGTCCGGCGAGGGCTCGATGCCGGGCACCAGGTTGGACGGGGCGAAGGCCGCCAGTTCGGTGCTGGCGAAGAAATTCTCCGGCACTTCATTGAGCGTCATCGTGCCGATCTTCGTTTCCGGAATGCCGTACCAGTCCTTCGTGGCGTCGAACGGGTTGTAATCGAGCTTCGCGATGTCATCGACCTTCAGGACCTTGATATAGAGATCCCATTTGGGGAAATTGCCCGCCGCGATGTTGCCGTAAAGATCCTGCGTCATATAATCGAAGGGCTGCTTCGCCGCGTCGGCGGCCGAGAGGGTCTTTACGCCCTGATGCGGTTTCCAGTTGAACTTGGCGAAAACGGACTCGCCCTTGGCGTTGATGAGGCGCAGCGCGTGGACGCTGTTGCCGTTCATTTCCCGATAGCCGGTCGGCGTGCCGAGATCGCTGTAGAGCTGCGTCAGCATGTGGACGGATTCGGGCGTGTTGCTGAAGAAGGTGAAGAAGCGCGAAGGTTCCTGCTTGTTGGTCACGGGCGAGGGCTTCAGGCTGTGCACCATGTCGGGGAACTGCTTGGCGTCGCGGATGAAGAAGACCGGCAGGTTGTTGCCCACCATGTCCCAATTGCCCTGATCGGTGTAGAATTTGGTGGCGAAGCCGCGCGGATCGCGAAGATATTCGGGCGAATCCTTGCCGTGAATGACCGAGGAAAAGCGCACGAAGACCGGCGTTTCCTTGCCCGGCATGAAGAGCGAGGCTTTGCTATATTGCGACAGGTCGGCGGTGGCGACGAACACGCCCTTTGCACCCGTGCCCCGCGCGTGGACGACCCGTTCGGGAATGCGCTCGCGGTCGAAGCGGGCGAGTTTTTCAACGAGGGTGATGTCTTCGAGCAAGACACCGCCATTCTCGCCTGCTGTTTTTGAATCCCGGTTTTCACCGACCGGGGCGCCATTGTCGCGGGTCAGCTGCGGCGGCGTTTGAGCGACAGCCGATCCCGTTGCCGCCAACGCTATGGCGGACATCATATTGCGATACATTTTGGCATACTCCTCTTGCGGCAGCTCCCTTTGCTGCCCTGCGGAGAGAGTGTTACGGGATCGTCATATGCGACTGAAACGGAAGGTATTCGTTAGACTGATCGAAATTGCCGATGGAAGGGGGGCGGTATGATGAAAATCAAAGTTCGCATCATCGAAATGCCGTCACCCTGAACTCGTTTGGCGTCTATCCCCGTTGGACAAGTAGGAGAAAATTTAGTAGGCCTCTTGGATGGAGCGATTCGCCAACCGTCTTTCGAGGGCGTATGCCCGTTGGCCGAACGCCATCCTGCCTCCGCAAGCCATCCGCGCGGTTTGGCGTATCCGAAATATTTTGCGCGTTTTCGTTAGCGACATGTTCTCAATTTTGAGAGACAGCCAGCAACAGGTTTCGGCCCTGGTAGCTGTGATTTCTGCCTATGCCGCTGTCGAATCTGGCGGATTGGCCACGTTTTTTTCGCAGATAGAGAAGCTCGACACGTGGTTTGCGACTTTTTTGGCTGCGGTGCCAATTTGGATACTGATAAATGCGGTTCGAGCACCCTTTAAGGCCTTCGAAGAGGAGGCGGTTAAGGGAGTCTGGTTTGGCAATAAGTTTGTATATAATAATCCAGAACTTCTTGGTGCCGTTGAATGGCGACCAGAGGATAATGGGACAGCCAAACTCATTGAGATCAAACACCCCCAGCGCGACTCACTCGCCAACGTCGAGTTTGAGTTTTACCCAAAGACGGAACGGGTGCGCGCGGCGGTGACATGGGTAAGTAACCAGCGCTTTCCGCCTCAAATGATGTATAGTTGGAAAGATTTTGGATCATCGGGCGTTCGTATAAACAGGGGCCGGCTATGGGTTATTGCGCATAGCGAACCCAAAACTGATCCTGTGATAATCCGAGTTTACTGTCACTCCTTCGTGATTGGCAAAGGAGGGCCAAATGACTAAGTATCTCAACGACCGATTTGACCGCCTTTTGGCCGCGATGGCCCCTCCTATCGAGCGAAGGAAACCATCAGGCGATCAATCATCAAATGCGGAACGTGGCGCATGTTCCAGCGATACTCAAACTCCGCCAGATACTTCGGAAGATGACGACCGCTGACATGGATATGCGTTCCGTTGATCCCGCGCTTCAATTGCGCCCAGAAGCCTTCAATGGCGTTGACGCCAGCGCCGCAGGGTTTGGCATATTCTTTCGCGGCGTGGTTCACGGTGACATGGCGAAAGCCGTTGAGAGCCAAGTCCTTGTAGCCACCAAATTCATCGGTGTTGATCGTGGTGCCGGGGAGAACGTGGTTATTGATGAGGCCGTGCATCGCAGCCTTGTGACGACCGGATACAACGCGCGTGACCAGTTCCCCGCCACGCTCCAGCATGCCGACCACGCAAGTCTTATTGCCCTTGTAGCCCGATCCTTTACCGGAAACAGAACCACCAATCAGGGTTTCATCAACTTCAACCACGGAACCAGCGCCACCAAGGGGATCATCGCTGTCGAGCGAACCCATATATTTGCGGATTTCGTGGCACATGCGCCACGCCGTCTTATAGGTCACGCCAAGTTGGCGTTCGACTTCCTTGGCCGCGACCCCGTTCCGCGATGCGCAGAACAGAAACATGACATAGAACCAATCGCGCAGCGACGTGCGGGTGCGCTCGAACGGCGTTCCAGCGGTCGGGTAAACCTGAGCGCCGCAATATTCGCAGGCATAGGAGCGCCGCGCCTTCACCCGATAGAAATGGGCGCTACGTCCGCACTTGTCGCACTCATGACGGTCGCCATAGCGAATGCGCATAAGGTGATCGAGGCAGCTTTCCTCAGTGGGGAAGCGTTCCTGAAACTGGCGAAGGGTAGGTGCTTTGCTCATGCCTGATTATATATCAGACCTGCCTACTTGTCGCAAGGGGATAATCGCCAACTCGTTTCAGGGTCCATTTCTCCCCACAAGCCGTTGTTTCGGGAGGTGGGATGGATGTTGAAACGAGTTCAGCATGACGTTCCTGTGTGGCGACTTTCGGATTCAGGGGTCTTAAACCGAAGGGCCGGAGACTTTCGTCCCCGGCCCTTCATTCTGGTCGGTTAAAAGGTGAAGGTCAGGCTTTGCAGGCTTGCGTGCCCTTGCCCGGGATGGTGGCGGTGACGGCGGCGCCGTTGCCGACCAGTTCATAGCCGTCGAACTTGTACGGCTCGCCGGGCGCTTCGGCCTTCAGCACGGTGGGCATCGCGGCCTTGTCGGTGCGCAGGTTCGCCGACTTGTCGTCGGACATGAAGTCGACATAGATGATGCTGTTGTCCTTGCACCGATAGCTGCGGCTGTCCTTCACCGCCGGCGGCAGTTCCACCGGAGCGGACAGCGCCGCCTGTTCGGCGATGGCGTCAGGCGCCTTGTTATCGACGACTTCGGGTTGGGATTGGCCGCAAGCCGACAGGGACATGACGGCGGCGGCGGCGATCAGGGGGAGGTAGGGTTTCATATCGCGCCGTCTTTGCGATTACGGGTGCGCGCGTCAATCCCTTTTCCGGGTATTTGGCTGAAATTCCGGCGATCCGGGAGGAAAATATTATCGGCGGGCGCGGGAAGTTTCCCGGCAATGAAACATTGTTACAAGATATAGTTAATTCATGTTCCGTGCAAAAAATGGCGGTGTTCCGGGCAGCGGCGCGCCGCACGCTCTTGACCCCGGGCGGCTGCCCCGTCATTGCAGCATCATGGCGGAAGAAACGGACTTTTCATCCCTGTCCTTCGAGGATGCGCTGCGGCGGCTGGAAGCTATTGTGCAGCAACTGGAAAGCGGCGACGTGCCGCTGGATCAGTCGATCACCCTCTATGCCGAGGGCGACAAGCTGCGCGCGCAATGCCAGAAGCGGCTGGCCGATGCGCAGGCGCGGATCGAAAAGATCACGCTGGGCAGCGATGGCGGCATCGCCGGCACCGAACCCTTTGGCGCGGACTAACGCTTTGAGCGCCGGCGTGAGCCTGAAACCGGCCATCGAGCGCATTTCGCGCGATATTGACGCGCAATTCGATCATTTGCTGGCGGTGCCCGCCGATCCGCGCTGGCGGCTTTACGAAGCGATGCGGCACGCGGCGATCGGCGGCGGCAAGCGGTTGCGGCCGCTGCTGGTGCAGGCGACGTGCGACCTGTTCAATATCGATGGGCGCGCGGCGCTGCGCGTCGGCGTGGCGATCGAGTGCATCCATGTCTATTCGCTGATCCACGATGACCTTCCCTGCATGGACGATGACGATTTGCGCCGGGGAAAGCCCACCGTGCACCGGCAGTTCGACGAGGCGACCGCCGTGCTGGCCGGGGATTCGCTCCATGCGCTGGCGTTCGAGGTGCTGGGGAGCGAGGAGACGCATCACGACCCGTTCATTCGCGCCGACCTGATGCTCGAACTGGCCCGCGCCGCCGGTCCCTCTGGCATGGCTGGCGGGCAGATGATGGATATCGAGGCGGAACAGGCCAGCTTCGACCTTTCCACGGTCACGCGGCTTCAGCAATTGAAGACCGGCGCGCTCATCTCCTTCTGCCTGGAGGCGGGCGCGATCATGGCGCGGGTGCCGCCGGAAGGGCGCACGGGGCTGCGCGGCTATGCCCGCAATATCGGCCTTGCCTTCCAGATCGCCGACGACCTGCTCGATGCAGAGGGCGATGAGGCGACGGCGGGCAAGGCGCTGCAAAAGGATGCCGAGGCCGGGAAGCAGACCTTCCTGTCCCTGCTGGGCGTGGAACGGGCGCGGGAGCAGGCGAATATGTTGGTGAGCCAGGCCAAGGACCATCTGCATATCTATGGTCCGGAGGCCGACCTGCTGCGCGCCATTGCCGATTATATCGTGGAGAGGGACCGCTGACATGACTGAACCGAAGCTGCGGGTGGGGGTTTATCCCGGAACGTTCGATCCCATCACCCTGGGTCATATGGACATCATCCGGCGTGGGGCGAAGCTGGTCGACCGGTTGGTCATCGGCGTCACCGACAATCCCTCCAAGTCGCCGATGTTCGGCGTCGAAGAGCGGATGGCGATGGTGCGGCGGGAATGCGCGGAGATCGATTCGGAAATTCATGTCGTCGCGTTCAATTCGCTGCTGATGGACTTTGCCGAGCGGGAAGGCGCCAGCATGATCATTCGCGGCCTGCGCGCCGTGGCCGACTTTGAATATGAATATCAGATGGCGGGCATGAACCAGCAATTGAACAGCCGGATCGAGACGGTGTTCCTGATGGCCGACGTCTCGCTGCAGCCGATCGCATCGCGCCTGGTCAAGGAAATCGCGATCTTTGGCGGGGATATTTCCAAATTCGTGACCGCCTCAGTCCGGGATGAAGTGGTCCAGCGCATCGTCCGGAACAAGACCAAGGGGTCATGATCCGTTCATTTGCGGCTTGATAGATACCCCGCTATTCCGGCGCCTGTTTCCTTGGGAGAGAGTTTCCACATGCCGTTCAAAGCCTTCCTTCTCTGCCTGCCATTCCTGCTTGCCCCGTCCCTTGCGGCGGCGCAGGAGCCCGCGGCCCCGCCTGCTCCGCTGGCAACCCCGGCGGCCACTGCGCCGGTGGACCCGGAAAATGTGCTTGTCCTCGACCTGTCCACCGGCGGGCGCGTGCGCATCCAGCTTCGCCCCGACCTTGCGCCCAGCCATACCGAGCGGGTGAAGACGCTGGCGCGGCAGGGCTTTTATAACGGGGTGATCTTTCACCGGGTCATCGAAGGCTTCATGGCGCAGACGGGCGACCCGACCGGCACGGGGCAGGGCGGATCGGAGCTTCCCGACCTGAAGGCTGAATTCAACGCCTATCCGCATTTGCGGGGGACAGTGTCCATGGCGCGGGCTTCCTCTTCCGACAGCGCGAACAGCCAGTTTTTCATCATGCTGCTGCCCCGCTTTTCGCTCGACCGGAAATATACCGCCTTTGGCCGGGTGATCGGCGGCATGGAATATGTCGAGGCCATCCCCCGTGGCGAGCCGCCCGCCAATCCGGCGCGGATCGTTCAGGCTTCGGTCGAGGCGGACGGGAAGGCGTCGCCCGCGCCATTGCCTGCGCCTTCGACGATCAGGGCGATGACGGCCGATGAGCTGAATGCGCCGTTGAAGAACTGATCTTCTGCGGATGAATGCTCCTTGAATATTGTCACCCTGAACTTGTTTCAGGGTCCATAGGCTTAGGTGTCGAGCCTCTTTCGTTCCTCCTTTGGATGCTGAAACAAGTTCAGCATGACGGCGGAGGCAAGGCGGAGATAGCATCCCTTGCGCGTCGATCTGTTTGATTTCCACCTGCCGCCGGAACGCATCGCGCTGCGTCCCGCCAGTCCGCGCGACAGTGCGCGGATACTGGTGGTGGGGCCCGACGGCATGGCCGACCGGCATGTGTTCGATCTGCCCCGGATCATCCGGCCCGGTGATTGCCTGGTGTTCAACGATACCAAGGTCATACCGGCGCAGCTGGAGGGGCGCCGGGGCGATGCGCGGGTCGGCGCGACGCTGCACAAGCGGACGGGGCTGCGCGAATGGCAGGCCTTCATCCGCAATGCGAAGCGGGTGCGGACGGGCGACCGGATCGATTTCGGCGCGGGGGTTAGCGCCCTGGCTGGCGAGCGGACCCAAGACGGTGCGGTGACGTTGCATTTCGAGGGCGAGGAGCCTGTGGAACTGTTGCTGGAACGGGCCGGGACAATGCCCTTGCCGCCCTATATCGCCAGCAAGCGGCCGACGGACCTGCGCGACCGCGAGGATTATCAGACCATGTTCGCGCGCGAGCAGGGCGCGGTCGCCGCGCCGACGGCTGCGCTGCATTTCACGCCGGAGCTGATGGCAGGACTGGACGCCGCAGGGGTGCTTAACGAAACGCTGACGCTGCATGTGGGGGCGGGGACTTTCCTGCCGGTCAAGGCGGAGGAAACGAGCGACCACCAGATGCATGCCGAGTGGGGCCGGATCGACCCTGCGGCGGCGGATCGGCTGAACGCCGTGCGGGCGCGGGGCGGGCGCATCATTCCGGTCGGAACCACCAGCCTCCGTCTGCTGGAAAGCGCCGCCGGGGACGATGGAAAAATCGGGGCTTTTGAAGGGGATACCCGCATCTTCATTACGCCGGGTTACCGGTTTCGCGCGGCCGACGGGCTGATGACCAATTTCCATCTGCCGCGGTCCACATTGTTCATGCTGGTGAGCGCGCTGATGGGGCGGGAGCGGATGCTGGAGGCCTATGCGCGGGCCATCACCGAGGAGTACCGGTTCTACAGCTATGGGGACGCGTCGCTGCTGCTGCCGTGAAGGGTACATATATGGAGCAGGGCTATTGAACCTTCTCCCTTGATGGGAGAAGGATACGCAGCCTTGGCCCGGCGCAGCCGGGCTTAGGCGGAGTTGGAAGAGGGTGAGCGGGCCACAGGCCCGCGCGATTGCTGTGCAATCGCTTCACCCTCACCCAAGTTCGGCTAGGGAGCCAAGCTCCCAAGCCTCCCTATCCCTCTCCCATCAAGGGAGAGGGCTCCGGATGTCACGACCCCACAGGCCATCCGTGACGAACCAAAAGTCCCCTTCAATAATTTCGATATCGAAAAACCCCCAAAAATCGGTCCATTCCGGCGCCGATCCCGGCATGGGATTCCACCCCGGATTCTACGGAAATTAACGAAAAAACAAGGTTGCTCCGTCATTAAGACGTGATGTTGCCCGCGCGCGTGAAAAACCTGCTGTCGAGATGGCGCGCCAAGGCGTCAGTTGACGCGCGTCAGAATGCCGACGTCCGCCGTGCCCTGGTCGAAACCCTTTATGCCTCGCCCGCTTCACTGGCCATCGGCGCTATCGCCGGCAGCGCGGTCAGCATTGCGGTCGCGCGCGTCGCCGGGGATAGTCTTGTCACCCTGATGACGGTGCTGATCTGCCTTACCGCCGCATCGCGCGTCGTTTCCGCGACCTATTTCCATCGCAACCTGACCAAGGGCGTCGTCAAGGGCACACATAATTGGGAACTGGCCTATGAGCTGGGCGCATGGGTTTACGCGGCGCTGCTCGGCCTGCTGGCGTTTGCCGTGCTGTTTCGCAGCGAAAACGCGATCATTCATATGCTGGCCGTATCGCTGGCGACGGGCTATGCGGGCGGCATTTCGGGCCGGAATGCCGGGCGCGTGCATATCGCGGTCGGTCAGGTGTTCCTGGCGCTGGCGCCGACGGCGCTGGGGCTATGGCTGGTCGGCGATGTCGGCTATCGAATCCTGTCTGTCGTCCTGGTCCTGATGATCCCCGGCATGGCGGAAATTTCCAATACCACGCACCGGATCGTGCTGGAGGCGCTGACCGGCAAGCAGCAGAAGACGATGCTGGCAGCCAAGTTCGAGAAGCTGGCGCGCTATGACAGCCTGACCGGCGTTGAAAACCGGATGGCGCTGCAAATGCGCCTGCGTGACATGTTCGAGGAGAGCAGGGGCGAGGCCGATCAACTGGCGGTCCTCTGGATGGATCTGGACCGGTTCAAGCAGATCAACGATTCGCTGGGGCACATGGTCGGCGACCAGTTGCTGGTCATGGTGGCAGAGAAAATCGCCACGGCCCTCGCCGGTCGCGGCACGGTCGCCCGGTTCGGCGGCGATGAATTCATCATCCTGTGCCGTCAGACGGGCAGGCAGCAGGCCGCCGAAGTCGCTGAAGACATCCTCGATCATTTCCGCGAACCCTTTGAGGTGGGCGGGCATCATCTGGCGGTCAGCGGTTCCATCGGCATTGCGGTGGCGCCGCAGGACGGCCGCGACCGGGACCAAATTTTGCAGCATGCCGACATGGCGCTCTACCATGCCAAAAATGGCGGGCGCAGCCGGTACAGCCTGTTCGAATGGTCGATGAAGGAGCGATTGCACCGGATACAGGAGATCGAGGCGGGGCTCCGAAGAGCCATCGAACGCGGCGAATTCAGTATGCGCTATCAGCCGATCTTCGATTTGAAGACCGGCCATGTTGCATGTTGCGAGGCGCTCATCCGCTGGCATCATCCCGTGCTGGGCGAAGTGTCGCCGGGCGAATTCATCCCCATCGCGGAAAACATCTCCATGATCGGGCCGATCAGCGAGTGGGTGCTGGGGCAGGCCTGTTCCGCCGCGGCCCAGTGGCCGGACGATGTGCGCGTCGCCGTCAATATCTCGCCAGCGCTGCTGCGGGCTGGCGATCTGCCGCGCACGGTCATCGCCTGCCTCTATGCGTCCGGCCTGAAGGCGCGGCGGTTGGAGCTGGAAGTGACCGAATCGGTCTTCCTGGAGGATAATATCCAGACCAGCCAGATACTGCGGGAGCTTCAGCGTATCGGCCTTCGCCTGGCGCTGGACGACTTTGGAACCGGCTACAGCTCGCTCAGTTATTTGCGGTCCTACAAGTTCGACACGATCAAGGTCGACCAATCCTTCATGGCCGGCGTCCACAAGAGCAGCGAGGATCGCGCGATCATTCAGGCCGTGGCCCATCTGGCGTCGGCGCTGAATATGGACACGATCGCCGAGGGGATCGAGACGGACGACCAGCTACGCTATGCCAGCGAGGTAGGATTCACCGACGTGCAGGGCTATCTGCTCTGCCGTCCGATCGGGGAGCTGGAGATTGCCGCCCTGCTGAACGAGCGCACCGGCCGGAAGGACGCCCCCCTGCTCGATGCGCCCGGACGGCTCAGCGCATATGAAGACGCGTTTGAGCGGCGGCGAGACGCCTCATAAGCTTCAGGTCCTTGTCGGTCAGCTTCAGCGCCGTATCGACCCAGTTTTCCACAATTTCCTTCAGCTCATCGAGGCGCAGCGGATTGACGCGGCGGCCGGCGCGATAGACGCCGACATGGCCGGCATGCCGTTGCCTGTTCGCCTTGATATAGTCCCGCACGGCCTGTTCGCCTTCGCCTGTTTCCGCGACGACGTGGACCAGGCCCATGTCGAACATTTCCTCGGCGCTATAGACCTTCCCCTCCATGATCATCCGTTCGGCCTGGGCATGGCCGACGCGACGGGCAAGGATGGAATAGGCGCCCATGCCTGGAAAGAGGCCAAAAAGGATTTCCGGCAGGCCAAAGCGCGCCTGCCGCTCCGCCACGATCACGTCGAACGTCATCAGGGCTTCAAAGCCGCCGCCCAGCGCATCGCCCTGGGCCAGGCCGATATTGACGATATTCATGTCGTTGCAGTGCCAGACCCGATCGACAATCTCGACGCAGAGATGGCTATATTGTAAGAGCGTGCCGCGATCCTGCCGCTCGATGCAGTCCGCGAACATGGTGAGGTCGCCGCCCAGATTGAACACACCGGGGAAGCGCGATCCGAGCACCATATATTTGAGCGGCGATTGCGGGCCGTCGAACAGGCGCTTGGCCTCCATCTGCCATGTCATGGTGTCGCGCAGCAGGCCGAGATTATAGTTGGGCCGGTCGTTGGGCGTGATGAACGCCCAAAGCGTGCCGATCTCTTCTTCCCAATCGACGTCCATCTGCCCCAGATCGAACAGGGACGTGGGCATGCGCCGGACATCGCTCCCCGCGTCATTCTGCGTCGCCGCATCATGCGCTATCTCGGTAGAGCGATCGAGGTCACTGAAGTGGCCTGAATCAATCATGTAGAACCCCCCGGATCTCGTTACGGCCCCAGCATGCATGGTCGGTGCTGCATTGCAACAGATGCCGGTCCCTGAAAGAATAGTTCGCGCATATTTTGCAAAAACTGTTGCGCGAAAGACTCAAATTGTTGCTTCAAAGACTCAGTTTTTGTGCAGAAACAGCCCTTATGCCTTGCGTGACGCCTTAACGATTGAACCGAATATTAACCCTTGCCGCCTACAACCACCCCCATGGCAGATTTTCGGCAGAACAATGGGCGTGTTGCGTTAAATTTGCGCACCCCCGACGGACGCCCATGGCAGTTGACCATGGCGGCCGGCTCCGAAATCTTCATCGGCCGTTATCGCCGGATTGAAGGCTTCAATTACGGAAGCGGCCTGATCCAATATTCTTGCATTGAGACGAACAGTCTCCCTCACCCCTGATACAAACCCTTGTAACATAGACCATATTTGCTGAAAAGCGTGTTAACTATTGTTGTACCTCTTCGGTGCGGTAATCGGGTTTCCGCGCGATTACGTAGGGGATTGGGTTTGACCTGCGGGGGGCTGCGGCTATGACGCCAGCATGGCACGCCCCAGATTCTCGTTCGCCCTTTCGGCCAGTGACGGCAAGGCCCGCACCGGCCTGATTTCCATGGAGCGCGGGGACATCCGCACGCCCGCTTTCATGCCCGTGGGCACAGCGGCGACGGTGAAGGCCATGCGCCCGCAGGAGGTCCGCGAGAGCGGCGCCGACATCATCCTGGGCAACACCTATCACCTGATGCTCCGTCCGGGCGCGGAGCGGGTCGGGCGGTTGGGCGGGCTGCATGATTTCATGGGCTGGGAACGGCCGATCCTGACCGACAGCGGCGGCTATCAGGTGATGAGCCTGTCGGCGCTCACCAGAATGAGCGAGGAAGGCGTCGCCTTTTCAAGCCATATCGACGGGTCGAAGCATATGCTGACGCCGGAACGGTCGATGGAGATCCAGCGCCTGCTTGGCTCTGACATTGTCATGGCGTTCGACGAATGCACGAAGAACGGCGCCACCCGCGACGAGGCGGCGGCGTCGATGGAACGATCGATGCGCTGGGCAAGGCGGTCGCGAGACGGCTTCGACAGCGGCGGCGAGCATGCGGCGCGCGCCGCGCTGTTCGGCATCCAGCAGGGCGCGCTTGACCAGGAATTGCGCCGCGTTTCGGCGGAAAAGCTGATCGATATCGGCTTTGATGGCTATGCCGTCGGCGGTCTTGCCGTGGGGGAGGGGCAGGAGGCGATGTTCGCGACGCTCGACTTCGCTCCCGACATGCTGCCGCAGGACAAGCCGCGCTATTTGATGGGCGTGGGCAAGCCCGACGACATTGTCGGCGCGGTCGAGCGGGGGATCGACATGTTCGACTGCGTCCTCCCAACTCGCAGCGGGCGCAACGGTCAGGCCTTTACCTGGAGCGGTCCCCTCAACATTCGCAACGCCCGCTTTGCCGAGGACAAGGGGCCGCTGGACGAACGATGCGGCTGCCCCGTCTGCGCGACCTGGAGCCGGGCCTATCTCCATCATCTGGTGAAAGCGGGCGAAATATTGGGCGCGATGCTGATGACCCAGCATAATATCAGCTTCTACCAGCAACTGATGGCGGAGATCAGGGCGAGCATTGCCGAAAGCCGCTTCACCGCCTTCGCGCGCGATTTCCGGGCGGGTTATTTGAAGAGTTGATCAGGGTTTCGCGGTCCGGAACGGGTAGAAAGTTGCCCTTCCCCTCCCGCTTGCGGGAGGGGAAGGGGAGGGCATGTCACCGCCATTTCCCTAACAGGCCCTCCCCTAGCCCCTCCCGCAAGCGGGAGGGGAGTTATGGCAGCTCAGACCCAACCTACGCCGTCTACTCCACCAGCCCGATCGCTATCGCATATTCCCCCTTTTCCGCGTCATGCTCCAACGGCGCGCGCAGTTGGCGGGAGAGGCCGGTGAGGATGCGGCCGAACCGCTGGTCCAGATACAGGCTCATTTTCTCCGAGGTGCGAAAGGCGTCGGACTGTATGCGCAGGATGGCGCGCTCGGCTGGGGACCGGCCGCGCACCACCTCGCCCGACCGGACGGAGATTCGCAGCGTCGCCTTCGGATCGACCAGCAGGGCGAGTTCGACCAGTTCGGTGATCAGAAACGCCACGGGCACCGCCACATCCTGACTGACGTGAAGGTGATCGCTGTGGACCTGGATGGCCATGCCCGGCGAATCATCGGGCATGCTGGCGCGCAGCGACACCGACAGCTCGCCCACCAGCGATCGGATGCCGACCCCGCGATTTTCCTCCAGCTCCGCATAATGGTTCCGGTGGACGACGGAGAGCGCTTCGACCCGGCGCTGGATGGAGGCATAGGCGTCGATGGCTTCCTGCGTCGGCGCCGAACGGCTGTGCAGGTTGATGAGGCTGGCGATGATCTGCAGGTTGTTTTTCACCCGGTGATGCACTTCCCGGGTAAGCCGGCGTTGCCGCTCCAGGCCTGCGTCCAGTTCCCTTTCATGATCCGCCACGGTCTGGGTGATGGCGCGGAACGTATTGCCCAGATCCCGGATTTCCTGTGCGGGCGTGGGCATTTTGCGCAGCGGCTCCAGTACCTCGCCGGGGCGATAGTCCGACACCAGCCGCTGAAGCTGGATCAGGGGGTGGATCAGCAACTGGTTCACCACGAACCAGCCGATCGCCGCCGCGGCGATCCACATGAGCAAGGGCAGAAAGATCGAAAGGCTGCGCGCCACATCGGTTGGCGGCGGTTGCACCCGCAGCAGCAGCCTGACCGATGTGCCGCCCAGCGGCGCGCTCACCTGATCCACCTTTCCTCCCGCTCCGCGCGGCAGGGTGCCGCCAATGTCGAACAGCACGCCGCCTTTCTGAAGCAGCGTCCGATAGCTTGGCAATGCCGTGTCGGGGCGGGTACGGCGTTCAAGATAGTGACGGCCGTAAACGGCGATCGCCACCAGTTCGCCCCCCTTGCTCATCGTGCGAACGATCAGTTGGCCGGCATCTGGAAGAATGTCCGCCGGTTCATTGGTGAAGCGCAAGGCCGTCGGGATGGACGTGGGGAGTGCCGAGCCGGAATAGCAAAGCGGATTACCGGTCCGCTGTTCATAGATGACGAAATCCACCTGCGTCCCGCCGCGGCGGCGCAGTATCTCCTCGGCCCTGCCGCAAATGTCGATCTCGGCCCGGTCGGCGACCAGCGAATTGACGACCAGACCCAGCGCGGAACGATCGGCCGCGATGTCGGCGACCAGGTGCCGTGCGCTCTCATTGGCCGCGACGTTGAGCAGGGCGGTCTTTTCCAGATCGGCCGTGCGGCTGGCCTGCAACGAAGCCAGAAGGGCGATGAGCCCCAGCGGCAACAAAGCGAGCGTCAGGATGAGGAAGGTCTTGACCCCCGTCGAAAGCCGCGCTTCCGTCATGGAGATGACCCTGTTCTTGTGGGTGGCTATGACCCCGCCAGACCGTAGAGTCGCCACGCGGGGTCTCCTCAAGTCAGCTTTTTCAGCAGATCCATCATCTCGGGTGGAATGGCTTCATCGACTGTCTGCTGATATACGGAGCGGAGCGCATTGCCGACGTCAGTATCGCCCAGGGCGTCCGATTCCGACGCGTCCGGACGCGTGGGACGACGTGGCCGGGTACCTTCGGATAAGGGTCGTTCGGATGCTCGCGCACCGGTGCCGGTGGGGCGTTTGCCTTTCATATCTGCAACCTGCCGCGACCCTTGGTTTACAGAAGCCAATTCCCGTCCCTTTTCCGGTACACCCCAAATATGTGCATTCTCGTTCCAAAGTCTATCTTGCAGATAGCCCGGTCGCAGCGCAAACTCAAATTTCCAATCGCTTGTGAAACATTTCCGGATTTCATTTGTTCCCCAGTCCTCCGGTTTTTTCGGATTTGTGACGACCGGGAAGGGGGAGAGCGGCGATGGCGGGGATTGCAAACTTGCTTGAGCGGTTCCACCTTGACGGTTTCGACAGGGACCTGTTCCCAACGAGGAGTTTGATCTGATCATGTCGCTCGGCCAGCAACTGCAACCCCATCTCCCCTTTTTGCGCCGCTACAGCCGGGCGCTGACCGGCAGTCAGGTGCATGGCGACGCCTATGTGCGCGCGGCCCTGGAGGCGATTGTGGCCGCACCCGATCAGTTTCCCCGTGGCATAGACCCGCGTCTCAGCCTTTACAAAATTTTCCATACCATCTGGAACTCCGCCAATGTGGATGGCGATGATGGTGTGTCGGACGATGTCGAACGTCCTGAACAGGTAGCGCGGGCCAGGCTTTCCCGGATCACGCCGCTGTCGCGGCAGGCCCTGCTGCTGACCGCGATGGAAGGTTTCACGCTGGAGGACACAGCCTATCTCATCGAACGGCCGGAGGCGGAAGTGAACGATCTGGTGCGGGACGCGCTGCGCGAAATCGAGATGCAGACCCGTGCGAAGGTGCTGATCATCGAGGATGAACCGATCATCGCCATGGATCTGGAAACCATCGTCCGCGACATGGGGCACGAAGTGACGGCGGTGGCCGTGACGCGCGATGAAGCGGTGCGGGAGGCGACGTCGGAGCGGCCGGGGCTGGTACTGGCCGACATTCAGCTTGCCGACGACAGCAGCGGTATTGATGCCGTGAAGGACATTTTGAAACAGTTTCCCGTTCCGGTGATCTTTATTACCGCTTTCCCGGAACGGCTGCTGACCGGGGAACGGCCCGAACCGACCTTCCTCATCACCAAACCGTTTCAACGGTCCACTGTAAAAGCCGCGATTTCCCAGGCTTTGTTCTTCGATGAGGCGACGGCTCCGGCCTGACTGTGTCGATCCGCTCGGAACAGTATGTGCCGCACAGCGTTGGTAGCGGACGCCCAGACGGAGAACAGAATTGCAGGAACCCCCTCCTCATCTGAATAAAACCGACGCCCGGGCCGGTAGTACGCCACATGTAGTACGATACGTCCTCGCAATCTCGACAATATTGGCGGTGATCGCCCTGGGTGGGATTGTCCTATTATCCTGAGCACTTTCTTGCGGCAGGGGTTTGATGCCGAACGTTCGAAACCGACGAAAGCGATGAAGTTGCTTTACAAGACCAGCGCACGGGTATGTAATGTTCACCGGACAGGAGGGGGACCGGATGAACGATGACCATTCCCCCGGCGTTCGGGCGGATGTGCCCGAAATCGCCGATGACCCCAAGGATCGTACGAGCCTTTCGGACACGGAGTTCAAGAAGCAACTGGCGGACGTGATTCCGCATTTGCGTGCTTTTGGCCGTTCGCTGTCCGGCAATCGCGACCTTGCCGACGACCTGGTTCAAGAAACCTTGCTCAAGGCCTGGGCGGCGCGGGAGCGCTTTCAGGCGGGCACCAACATGCGTGCCTGGACCTTCATCATCCTGCGCAACTATTATCTGTCGCAAATGCGCCGGTCCCGCTTCAGGGGAGAATGGGACGAGTTGACGGCCGACAGGCTCCTGGCCGCCCCGGCCGGTCAGGACAAGGAAGTGGAACTGGCGGACCTGCAGCGCGCGCTGATGCAACTGCCGCAATCCCAGCGGGAGGCGCTGGTTCTGGTGGGGGCAGGGGGCTTCGCCTATGAAGAGGCCGCCGACATCTGCGAAGTTGCCGTCGGCACGATAAAAAGCCGGGTCGCGCGCGGACGGGCGGCATTGGAGCAGATATTGCAGGATGGCGCCATTCCCTCACGCCGCACCCAGTCGTCGAGCGAGGTGGGCGCCCTGGAGGAAATCATGAACGATGTCGATCGCATGAGCCGGGGGCGTTGAGCCAAATCAGCGCCGCCGGATCTGGTTCAGCGATCCCATCAAATGGGCCAGATCAGGCGGCAATGCATCATTCTGATACCGGAAGGCATCCCGAAGCGCCTGACCGAGCTCCTCATGCGGCATGGGGCGGTGAACCATAAAATAGTGCGACCCGTCTTCATTCGGTTGGTATATATGTTCGTACGACCTTGACATGGCCTTACAACGAAGGCGCTGGAGAAAGGTTTCGGGTATTTTTTATCGGTCGAGGCGATCCTGATTTGCGACAGGGTGAATGTAACGAGACCCCCGCGAATCGGGGAGAGCGGCAGATGTCTGGCTTCGAAACCGCCTTGAGTCGCGCGCGGCAAAATAGCGGATTTCTGGCACGGTTGATGGACCAGAATGCCGCCATCACCGCTCTGCTCGCGGCCGGCGACGTCCATGCGGCTTTGGCTGCCGCAAAGACAGCGGGCGCCGGTGCTTCCGGAACGGGTCAGGCATTGCGCCGGGAACGCAATGCGCTGGCGCTGGTCACGGCGGTTGCGGATCTGGCGGGCGCGTGGGATCTGACCCGCGTGATGGAGCTATTGTCGGATTTCGCCGACCAGGCGCTCGATGCCGCCATCCGCACCGCTTTTGCCGAGCGGGTGCCCGATGCCGAGCCGCGCGGTTTCGCGGTCATCGCCTTGGGCAAGCATGGCAGCCGGGAGCTCAATTACAGTTCCGACATCGACCCCATATTGATCTTCAACCCTGAAACCCTGTCGCGCCGGGAGCGTGAGGAACCGATCGAGGCGGCACAGCGCATCGGCCGCCGGGTGGTGGAGTTGCTGAGCGCGCGGGACGGCGACGGCTATGTGTTCAGGGTGGACCTGCGGCTGCGCCCATCGCCAGAAGCGACGCCGATCGTGTTGCCGGTGGATGCCGCCATCTCCTATTATGAAACGACGGCGCTGGGCTGGGAGCAGGCGGCGTTCATCCGGTCCCGCGCGGCGGCCGGGGACAAGGCGCTGGGCGACTATTTCCTGCAGGCCATCCGTCCTTTTGTGTGGCGGCGCTCGCTCGATTTCGGGGCGATCGACCAGATCACGGACATTTCGCGGCGCATTCGCGACCATTATGCGCAGGGACAGGCTTTTGGCCCCGGCTATGATTTGAAGCGCGGCCGGGGCGGCATAAGGGAGGTCGAGTTCTTCGCTCAGGTGCACCAGCTCATCCATGGCGGGCGGCATCCGGAATTGCGCGCGCCCGCAACGCGTGACGCGCTGGTGGCGCTGCGCGAGGGCGGCATCATCGCGCCCGATGTGGCGGCGGACCTGGATGCGGCCTATGTGCTGTTCCGCACCATCGAGCATCGGCTGCAGATGGTGGAGGATCGCCAGACGCACAGCCTGCCCAAAAATGCCGAAGAAATGGAGCGGGTGGTGGGACTGCACGGCCTGGCGCGTGCGGACGACCTGTTCGACCTGCTGAGGCCGCATGTCGAGCGGACGGGCGCGATCTTCGACGGCCTGATCGGATCGGAGGGCGCGGACCGGCTTTCGATGAACGAGGAAAAGCTGGCCGAACAGCTTGCCGGGCTAGGTTTTGCCAATCCCAAAACGCCGCTGGCGCGCATCGCCCATTGGCGCGGGGGTACGTTGCGGGCGTTGCGGAGCAAGGCGGCGCTGTCCGCGCTGGAGGCGGTGTTGCCGGGCCTGATGGCGGCCATCGCGAAGGCGCCCGATCCGCCGGGCGCGCTCAATCGCCTGGACAGCATGATCGGCCGCCTGCCGAGCGCGATCAACTTCTTCAAGCTGCTGGAGGCCCGCCCAGCGCTGGCCGCCATGCTGGGGGATGTACTCAGCCACGCACCCACGCTGGCCGAGGCGCTGGGGCGGCGGACGGAACTGCTCGACGGGTTGATCGACGCCACCGCGCTGGACCCGCAGCCGCCGGTGGCGGAGCTTGTCCGGCTATTGTCGGCGCTGGAGCCGGGCGAGGATTATCAGATATTGCTGGACCGGGTGCGGCAGAAGGTGGGCGATCGCCGCTTCGCGCTGGGCGTGCAGATCATCGAGGGCAGTCGCGATCCGCTGGAGGTCGCGGCAGACTATGCCCGCCTGGCCGAAGCCGCGCTTGTGACCCTGGCCGACGCAACGGTGCGCGAGTTCGAGGCGCAGCATGGCCGGGTGCCCGACAGCGAGCTTGCCATATTGGCGCTGGGGCGGTTGGGCGGCGGGGCGCTGACCCACGCGTCGGACCTCGACCTCATTTACCTGTTCAGCGGGGACTTCAAGGCGGAGTCGGACGGGCGCAAGCCGCTGGGCGCGACCCAATATTATAACCGGCTGGTGCAGCGGATCAGCAACGCCTTGTCGGTGCAGACCGCGTCCGGCCCGCTTTATGAGGTCGATACGCGGCTGCGTCCTTCGGGCGCGCAGGGGCTGCTGTCGGTGTCGTTCGACAGCTTCGAGCGTTACCAGAAGGAATCCGCCTGGACCTGGGAGCATCTGGCGCTGACGCGGGCGCGGCCGGTTTTCGGGTCGGCGGCGGCGCGCGGGGCGCTCGACGCGATCATCGCCGATGTGCTGCACATGCCGCGCGACCTGCCCGCCTTCATCCGCGACGCAGTGAAAATGCGGGGCGACATCGCCCGGCACAAGCCGCCGTCGGGCCCATTGGACGCGAAGCTGGCCGAAGGGGGGCTGATCGACCTGGAATTTCTGGTGCATGTCACGCAGTTCCGCGAAAGCGCGGGATTCGCACCGAATTTGGGCACCGCGCTGCGAGCGCTGGTGACCGGCGGGCATTTGCCCGACGCGCTGGTGCCCGCGCATGACCTCCTCACCCGCTATCTGGTCGTCTCCCGCCTGGTCGCTCCCGGCGCGACCGAGCCAGCCGACGCCAGCAAGCCGCTGGTGGCGCGGGCCTGCGGTTGCGAAAGCTGGGAGGAACTGCTTGAAAGCTACGACGCCGCGCGGCAATGCGTGCGCGGGCAGTGGCTGGCTCTGGCCGCGCAATATGGGAAAATCGACGATGATCAGTGAAGGCTCGCAGGTTCCGGACGCGACGTTGGAAGGGCTGGACGGGAACAGCTTAACCCTGGCGCGCTATCGCGGGCGGCCGCTGGTGGTGTATTTCTATCCCAAGGCCGATACGCCCGGCTGCACCAACGAAGCGAAGGATTTCTCCGCGCTGGCGGGGGACTTTGAAAAGGCAGGAGCGGCGGTGCTCGGCGTGTCGAAGGATCCGGTGAAGAAGCTCGCCCGGTTCACAGAGAAATATGATCTGAAGGTCGAACTCGCATCTGACGAAAAGGGCGGCTTCTGCGAGGCGTTCGGCACCTGGATCGAAAAGAGCATGTACGGGCGCACCTATATGGGCATCGCCCGCGCGACCTTCCTGATCGATCCGGAGGGCAAGGTGGCGCGCGTCTGGCCAAAGGTAAAAGTGGCCGGGCATGCGCAAGAGGTGCTGGAGGCGGTCAAGGCGCTTGGTTGACCCCCTTGGCCGCGCCGCCTTCCCTCGCAAGTCCGGCGACGCGGCCGATGCAGCCCGAAGGCTGTCATCAGTCCGAAAGGGGGGTGGACCAAAACGTAAACGTGTGAAAGGCGAAAAGGTTCAACGCCTGAGCGCGAATCTTGCTCCGATGCGGGGCAAGATTCATGTCCAATCGAACCGCTTCCACCCCCGAAGCTGCGCCAGTTTGGCGAGCGGCGGATGGGGGTTGGCGGCATAGGCTTCGTCTGCGAAATCCAGCATCGGCGCGTCCGATACATGGTCGGAATAGGCCCGGATGTGGCTGGCCGTGCGGGTAATCCCTTCGCCCGCCATCCATTCCCGGATCATCCGCAGCTTGGCGGCGTCATAGCAATTTTCGCCCGCGATTTTGGCGCGCACATAGTCGAGGTCCTGGCTCAGATGATCGGTCGCGATCACAGCGTCAAAGCCAAGCCGCGCCGCGATCGCCTCCACATACAGGCGGTAGGATGCGGTGGCGAGGACCAGCCTGTAGCCTTCGGCCCTGTCCCGCGCGATCTGTTCCAGCGCGCCCTTGCGGACGTTGCGCGCCATTACTCTGTCGGCATAGCTTTCGATGTGCGGCTGCAGCCGGTCGCGCCGGACATTATGGCCGATCATCAGCGCCTGGTTGATTTCCTTCAGCCGCGAACGGGGGATGAGGCGCAGCACATAGGCCAGCATGACGAAGGGAATGCACAGCGCCAGCACCAGCCGCCACGGCGCCATGCGCGCGCCCACGTGCAGCAGGAACGGCGTATAGGTACCCGAGACTGTAATGGTCCGGTCCATGTCGTAAATGGCGATTTTGGTCATCGGCCGGTCCGGACTTTCCCGTTTCATTCCTGTCCCTTGAATGCAATTTTGGCGCTTTAGGCTTGCCGTGCCATCGATAATATCTCACTGTCCACCGCAAATGACCAACAGGGCGGATTATTCTGAGGACGTAACGGACGGCGGCCGGATCATCCGGCTGACCGGCAATCTGTCCATCGCCCATCTGGACGATCTGCCCGACCGGCTGATGCGGCTGGAGGGGGATGTCGCTGCCCTCGATATTTCCGCCATTGAGCATATCGATACGATCGGCGCCTGGGTGATCCACCGCACCGCTCGCGATCATGAGGCGCGGATCGACGGCGCGGATGCTGGCGCGGGCAAGCTGATCGAGGCGGTGAGCAAGGCGGGGCAGCCGATTGAGCTGCATCCGCCCTATGTCACGCCGCTCCGCCGCGTTCTGGGGGAGATCGGGGAGGCGACGACGGTCGCCGGCGCGACATTGCTCGGCCTGCTTGGGTTTTTCGGCGGCACGCTCGTCGCCTTCTGGAACGTCATGCGCCATCCCCGCCGTTTTCGCGTCAATGCCGTGGTGCAGCGCTTTGAAGTGGTGGGCGTGTCGGCGCTCGGGATCATCGGCCTGATGAGCTTCCTCATCGGCATCGTCATCGCGCAGCAGGGCTCGGTTCAGCTTCGCCAGTTCGGAGCGGAGGTGCTGACCATCAACCTTGTCGGCCGCATCACCTTCCGCGAACTGGGCGTGCTGATGACGGCGATCATGGTGGCCGGACGCTCGGGCTCCGCCTTTGCGGCGCAGCTTGGCACCATGAAACTCACCGAAGAAATCGACGCCATGCGCACCATTGGGGTGTCGCCCATGGAGGCGCTGGTTGTGCCCCGCACGCTGGCGGCGGTCGTCTTGATGCCGTTGCTCGGTTTTTACTCGTCGATCATCGCGATCATCGGCGGCGGCTTTCTCTGCGCCATTTCGCTCGACATTCCGCCGGTCACCTTCATCCAGCGCTTGCGGGAGGTGGTGCCGATCACCGACCTCTATGTGGGCCTCGTGAAGGCGCCGGTCTTTGGCATGATCATCGCCATATCCGGCTGTTTTCAGGGCATGCAGGTAAAGGGCGATGCCGAACAGGTCGGTCTGCGCACCACGGCGGCGGTGGTGCAAGCGATTTTCCTGGTGATTGTCGTGGATGCCCTTTTCGCGGTCTTCTTTACCTGGGTCGGCTGGATATGATCGACGAGGAGAAACACGCCGCAGCGGATGAACAGCGGATTGAACAGGCAATCCATGAAAACGACATCGCGATCTGCGTCCGGGGGCTGCGCAACAGCTTCGGCGATCAGGTCGTACACGAGGATCTCGATCTCGACGTCCGGCGGGGTGAAATTCTGGGCGTCGTCGGTGGTTCGGGCACCGGCAAATCCGTGCTGATGCGTGCAATTATCGGCCTTCAGACGCCCGACCGGGGCGAAATCAGCGTCTTTGGCGAACCGATGGTGGGGCGGGCGGACGATGAGGTGCTGGCAATCCGCAAGCGCTGGGGCGTGCTGTTCCAGGGCGGGGCGTTGTTTTCGACGCTGACGGTGGCTGAAAATGTCGAAGTGCCCCTGCGCGAATATTATCCCGGTCTCAGCGCCCAGTTGCGCGAGGAAATCGCCGCCTACAAGGTGCGGATGGCCGGCCTTCCTGCCGAGGCGGGGCCGAAATTCCCTTCTGAGCTGTCGGGTGGCATGAAGAAGCGGGCGGGCCTTGCCCGCGCGCTGGCGCTCGATCCCGATCTGCTCTTTCTGGATGAACCGACGGCGGGGCTCGATCCCATCGGGGCGGCGGCCTTTGACGAACAGACACGCAGCCTGCAACTGACGCTGGGCCTGACGGTGTTCCTCATTACCCATGACCTCGACACGCTTTACGCCATTTGCGATCGGGTGGCGGTGATCGCCGACAAGCGGGTGATCGCGGTCGGGACGATCGAGGAACTGCTGGCGACCGATCATCCCTGGATCCAGGAATATTTCAACGGTCCGCGTAGCCGCGCCGCAAAGGCGGCGCTGGGGGCAAATCAAAAGGACGCGCGGGCGGTGGACGGGGGCGGCAACGCCGGTCATAAGCAGCCAAAGGGCGGTAGGGACTGATGGAAACAAGATCCAACCATATATTGGTCGGCAGCGTCGTGCTGGCCCTGCTGGCGGCGGTCATCATCGCGGCCTTCTGGTTCTCGCGGCTCGCAGGCGGTGATGAAAAGCTCTACGACATTTATTTCAAGCAGGCGGTGAATGGCCTTGCAAGGGGGTCCAACGTCAGCTTTTCCGGCGTGCCGTCAGGGCAGGTCAAGGAAATCGAACTGTGGAAAAAGGACCCGAGCTTCGTTCGTGTCCGCATTTCGGTCAAGGACGAGCTGCCGGTTCTGCAGGGGACGACCGCAACCATCCAGGGCGTGGGCTTTACCGGTGTTTCGGAAATCCAGCTCGACGGCGCGGTCAAAGGCGCGCCGCCGATCACCTGTCCCGAGACAAACCCGGAATCCGAATGTCCGGACGGCGTGCCCGTCATACCAACAAGGCCTGGCGCATTGGGAGAGCTGCTCAACAACGCGCCGCTCGTGCTGGAGCGCTTGTCGACCCTGACCGAGCGCCTCACCGAACTGCTTTCCGACCGCAATCAGGCCAGCATCGCGTCAATATTGGAGAATGTCGATAAGCTGACCGGCTCACTCGCGGATCGATCTCCCGAAATCGCGGCAACGCTCGCGGAAACCCGGATCGCGATCCAGCAGGCCGGCAAGGCGGCGGAAGAAATTTCAAAACTGGTCGGCACCACCAACGACCTGATGGACAAGCAGGGACGTCCGCTGGTCGCGGATCTTCAGAAAACGGTCCAAGCGGCGCGCCAGAGCATGGAAAGCCTGGATGCTGCCATCGCCGAGGCGCGACCGGGCCTTCATGACTTCTCGACCCGCACCATGCCGGAGGTGGACCTTCTGGTGCGCGACCTGCGGACCATGTCCAAATCGCTGAGCACGGTTGCCGAAAAAATCGATCAGCAGGGCGCGGGATCGCTGCTGGGGTCGCCCAAATTGCCCGACTATGAAGGAAAATGAGACCGCCGATGCGACATCTTCTCCTCCCCCTTCTGCTTGCGGCGCCGCTGGCTGCCTGCGTCAACATAGGGGCCAAGGCGCCTGAACGGCTCCTGTTCCTGACGCCGCAGTCCAGCCTGGAGCCGGGCGCTCTCCGCACCGGCGCGACGGGACGCAGCCTCATCGTCGGTGTGCCGGAAACGCCCCGCATGCTGGAAACCAACCGCATTCCGGTGCATGTCGATGATGTTTCGGTCGCTTATGTGAAGGGGGCGCAATGGGTGGACCAGCCGGGCCGCCTGTTCCAGCGCCTGCTCTCGGAAGTAATCGCCGCGAAGACCGACCGGGTTATCCTGGACCCCCGCTTGTTCGGCGGAGAGCCGGGCACGCGGCTCTCGGGCGAACTGCAACGCTTTGGCGTGGATGCGCGCGCGCGGCAGGCCGTGATTACCTATGACGCCACCCTGCTGGGGGAGGATGGCTCAACCGTCATGAAGAAGCGCTTTTCCGTCAGCCAGCCGGTGACGGAGATCGAGGGCTCCGAGGTCGGCAACGCCCTGAACCTCGCCGCGAACGAGATCGCGAGCCAGGTCGCGGAGTGGGTGGCGCGGTAATTGTCGGGCCCATGATCTCCCCTCCCGCTTGCGGGAGGGGGCGGGGGCGGGCCTGTTATACCAATTTGCGTTGATCAGAACCTATGAACCTCCCGTCACCCCGGACTTGATCCGGGGTCCAGAGTTCCACAAAACTGCGCTTGCGGCTCTGGATTCCGGCTTTCGCCGGAATGACGAGTATGAGTCACGGTCACTGCAACTCGGTATAACCCCTCCCGCAAGCGGGAGGGGAATTGCCGCTGTCAGTCACACACCCCTCAGGCGTCGCTCCCGCCCGGCGTGTGCGCGCCGGGAAGCGGCGGCACTGGCTGGGGCGGCACGTCGGCATCATCCTCATGCACGTCGATGATGCCGCGCCCGACATAGCTCTTGCGGCGGCTGTAGAAGAAATAGACGAAGAGGCCGATGACCGCCCAGCCGGCAAAGAGCGACAATGTATATCCGGACAGGCTGAAGAAGAGGTAGATGCAGCCCAGCACCGCGACCGGCGCAACGATCGCCACTGCCGGGGTGCGGAAGGGGCGTGTGCGGCCAGGGTCGGTGCGGCGCAGGACCAGAACCGAAATCGCCACCATGGCGAACGCGAACAAGGTGCCCGAGTTGGAGATGTCGGCCAGCGCGCCCACCGGGAACAAAGCCGCAAAGATCGCCACGACAATGCCGGTGATGATCGTCACGACATAGGGCGTGTGATAGCGCGGATGCACTTTCGAAAGCGCGGCGGGCAGCAATCCGTCCCGGCTCATGACGAAGAAGATGCGCGTCTGACCGAACATCATCATCAGCACGACCGAGGGCAGCGCCAGCCCGGCGGCCAGGCCAATCAGGTTGCCGATCTGCTGCCAGCCGATCGAACGCATGGTCCAGGCGAGCGCTTCCTTGGAACAGACCACCGCTTCGCCGCCCTGCGTGGCGCAGGCGGCGGCGAGCTCGGTGCTGCCCGGCGCGATCCCGGTGCCGTCCGGGTTGAGCAGCGGCTGCGCGCCGACCGTCCCGATAACACCGGAAGCGACGAGCAGGTAAAAGAGGGTGCAGACGCCAAGGCTGCCGATCAGGCCGATCGGCATGTTGCGTTGCGGGTTCTTCGTCTCTTCCGCTGCGGTAGAGACCGCGTCGAACCCGACATAGGCAAAGAAGATCGACGCCGCGGCAGCCGAAATACCCGCAAAGCCGAGTGGGGCGAAGGGCTCGAAATTGGCGCTGTTCATCACCGGCAGCGCCAGCAGGCAGAACACGGTGAGGGCAGTGACCTTCACGCACACCAGAACGGCATTGACGACCGCGCTTTCCCGCGTACCGATGACCAGCAGCCAGGTCACCAGCAGCGCAATGACAAAGGCGGGAAGGTTGATAAAGCCCCCGGTCGCGATCGCGGTGCTGATCGCCTCGCTGGGGGTCGCGCCGAACATCAGCTTCAGATGGGCGATCAGCGCGTCGGCATTGACGATTTCGGGCGGTAGCTGGATGCCCAGATATTCCCTGAGCAGCCCCACAAAATAACCCGACCAGCCGACCGACACCGCGCCCGCCGCCACGGCATATTCAAGCACCAGCGCCCAGCCCACGATCCAGGCCATCAACTCGCCCATCACCGCATAGCTATAGGTATAGGCGGAGCCCGAAACCGGCACCATCGAGGCCATTTCGGCATAGCAGAGCGCGGCTACCGCGCAGACGAAACCGGCGATTATGAAGCTCAGCAACATGCCCGGCCCGGCCTTCTGCGCCGCCTCCGCCGTCAGCACGAAGATGCCGGTACCGATGATCGCGCCGATCCCCAGCATGGTCAGCTGGAACGCACCCAACGACCGGTGGAGCGACTTTTTTTCGGCGGTGGCAAGAATGGCGTCGAGCGGCTTTACGCGGCCAAAGATCATGCGATTGAGTCTTTCTGCTCCGGGCGAACCGGCCGGCTCGCCTCCCCTTATGGCGCGGAGACTAATGCCTAAATCCGCCCGCGCAAGCATATTGCAGGAGGATGATGCTGCTCACCGCACCAGCATCGGTCCCAGCGGCCGCCCAGCGAAAATATGCACATGCAAATGCGGCACTTCCTGATGGCTGTTGATCCCCGCATTGGCGAGCAGCCGGTAGCCGCTTTCCACCAGCCCGGCCTCCCGCGCGACCGTCCCGACGGCGCGAATAAAGCCCGCAATCTCCGCCGCGTCCGCCTTGGCCGAAAAATCGTCCCAGCTCACATAGGCGCCCTTGGGGATCACCAAAATATGCGTGGGCGCCTGCGGATTGATGTCGTGAAAGGCGAGGGCGAAATCGTCCTCATAGACCTTTTTGCACGGAATTTCCCCGCGCAGGATCTTCGCAAAGATATTCTGCTCGTCATAGGGCAGGGTGGCGTCAACGGCCATGGGGGCTACTCCGCTTGTCTCGATGCTTTCTCGTCGATACCCGAAACGCCCTCGCGCCGGTCAAGCTCCGCCAGCACATCGTCGAAGCTCAGGCCCATATCGTCCAGCAGCACGGCCAGGTGAAACAGCAAATCCGCCGCCTCGCCGGTCACGCCCTTGGCATCGTCCGCCATCGCCGCGATCACGGTTTCGACGGCTTCCTCGCCCAGCTTCTGCGCGATTTTCGCCCGGCCCCTGGCGCGCAGCTTGGCGACATAGGAAAGCGCCGGGTCAGCGACCCGGCGCTCCTTGATGGTGTTTTCCAGCCGCTTAAGGGTTCCGCTCATATCCGCAATTGGGACATGCCCCCCGGACCCGTCAACTGGAAAATCTTTGGCCCACCCTCAAACTTTATTCTCACCGGCCTTTCGCACCGCGCGCTTGCGGCTGGAGTGGCGGCCGACCAGCAGGCCGGCGACGCCAGCGGCAAACAGCGCGAAATCCGCAGGCTCGGGTACGGGGGTGCCCCCGCTTGATCCACCCGAAGACCCGCCGCTGCTCGAGCTCGAGGAAGATGACGAGCTGGAGCTGGAAGAGGAAGACGTGCTGCCAAAGCTGCTGCTCCCGCCCGATGAGGAGGAGGAAGAGCTGCCGCCGGACGAACTGGACCCGCCATCATGGCCGCATCCCGAATAATGCCTGTGTCCCCACCAGCCCCCGCCAGCCTCGGCCGGAGCCGCCACGAACAGCAGGGCGGCTGCAGGGGCCAGAAAGACGATCGGGCGAAAGGACACTGGCAAACTCCGTCTATCGAAAAGCATATATCGACAGAGGATATGCAGTACCCATGCCAGAATCGAAACGAGCGCCGGATTCAGCGGGCAGTAATGGTTAACGCCCCGAAACGAAGCGTGGTTAATGTAAACGCCCCCGACGTTAACCATGAACCGGAAACGAAAAACGCTATCGCGATAGATAAGATTTGAACCGTCGTCCCTGCGAAGGCAGGGACCCCGCTTCTTCAGCTTCAGCCAGGCCCAGCCCTGCGTTTGCAGGCCTGCCTAGGCTGAATGTCGACTGGCCCGAAATTATCGCCGTCCTCAAACGAACCAAATCGGTTATTCCAATGAACCATGAGAAACCGGACGCCTCCCAGGCCAAAGGGCCACGCCATCCCCGACTTCGACCCCGTCCCGCGCCGGCGCAAACGCCATGACGGCTGGACGCCGGAGCGCCAGCGCGCCTTTATCGAGGCGCTGGCGCGAACCGGATCGGTCAGTCATGCCGCGGCTGAAATCAACATGGCGAAGGAGGGCGCCTACCAGCTCCGCCTCCACCCGAAGGGCGAAAGCTTCCGCAAGGCCTGGGACGCCGCGCTCGACTTCGGCGTGCAGCGGCTGGAGGACATCGTGCTCGAACGCGCCATCAACGGCGTGCTGGAACCGGTCTTCGGCCGCGACGGCCAGATCGGCGAGCGCCGCCGCTACAACGACCGCCTGCTCATGTTCCTCCTGCGCCACCGCCTGCCGGATCGCTATGGCGACAGACGATACGACATCCTCACCCCCAAACGCGAAGCCGAACTGCGCGCCCAATGGGAAGAGGAGCGCCGCACCAAAAACGACGGCAGCCGCGCGCTGGAGGCGATCATGCAGAAGCTGCTGCAGATGAAGGCGCGCGGGGAAGGGCAGCAGGCGCTCGGCGATGCGGAGGAGGAAGGCGAGGACGCCATTGACTGGGAGGAGGAAGACGCCGCCCAGCCATCCCCTGATCCCGAACCACCGCAGGAAAAGGCCGAACCCCGTCCGGAACCCCGCATCCGCACCTTTTGAGGCGAGATGAATTGAATCATGCTGGGTCTCTTCGGACTTCAACCGTCATCCCAGCGAAGGCTGGTATCCATCTCGCCTATCCAAAAGGGTTAGTTTATGCCGATAGGGGCATGGATCCCAGCTTTCGCTGGGATGACGGTGCTGTTTTGGTGAACGTCCGCTCAGAGACAAGGTCGTCTCGCTGCACCCAGAGGACCGGCGGATCATGAATGCGCTGGACATGCTGATCAGCGGGTGTTGAACTGTTTCCAACCTGTGGCGCAGCGATGTAGCGCGCCTTTATATCGATCTCGTGCGTTCACCCCAATCCCGCATTTGCACTGAAACGAAAGAGGTACCTGTCATGCCAAACACCGTCCGATTGCACCGCGTCCTCGCGGCCCGCCCGGAGAAAGTCTACCGGGCCTTTGTCGAGCCGGACGCCATTGCCAGCTGGCTTCCCCCCTTTGGCTTTCTCTGCACCGTCCACGAGCTGAACCCCGTGGTGGGCGGCAAGCACAAAATGTCGTTCCGCAACTTCACCACCGGCAACAGCCATAGCTTCGGCGGCACCTATCTTGAACTCCAACCCGGCGAGAGGCTCGTCTATACGGATAGCTTCGATGATCCCAACATGCCGGACGAAATGACGGTGACGGTGACGCTCAAGGCCGTGTCGGTCGGCACGGAGCTGAACATCGAGCAGCAAGGCATTCCCGACATCATCCCGCTGGAAGCCTGCTATCTCGGCTGGCAGGAATCGCTGCGCAAGCTCGCCAAATTGGTGGAACCGGAGATCGAGGAATAGGGGTGTTCTTTTGATGGGGTCCAATCTGCTGTGGTGAACGGGCGGCCGGGGCAGCTTCGTTGCCGGGAGCGGAATGGCGGTTTTTCAGGCGTGGGCTATCGGAAACTGCCCTTGGTTCATCGCGAAGATTTTTGGCGGCTCACGACGACAGACTTGACGCCTCCTTAGTCGTCACCCCGGACTTGATCCGGGGTCCCGCTT
>Ga0307414_10000176_pt1 | contig 43278 bp, 78 predicted proteins | sample DK1Ometagenome_FD_203804 | JGI IMG/M metagenome (GOLD analysis project Ga0307414, IMG submission 203804) | Maize rhizosphere microbial communities from greenhouse at UC Davis, California, United States - DK15-O-3 | ecosystem: Host-associated > Plants > Roots > Rhizosphere > Soil | place: USA... | reverse complement strand
CGTCGTTGCTTCTCCCTGATGGTGAGCCTGATCCGGCGATGGATTCGACGTGGGTGGGGTTCGATCTGGGGACGATCGCGAAGAAGATTGGTGTTCAGGCGTGCACGTGGCCTGGATGGTCTGATGTGCCGATTGTGTGGCCTGATGACCGTGCGGGAACCCATGAGCGCACCTATCTGGCGTTGGATCGCAAGAAGGTGGATGACGCCTGGTCAGATCTGTCTGATGTGCAGAACGGCCCGGATGTTCGGTTGGGTTTGGAGTGGGACGGGCCGGATAAGTTCCGGTGGCGTTTCTCTTCGGGTACTGAGGTTCAGCCGCGCCTGCAGGGTGATGACGTGTTCGCGTTTGAGGTGGGGCAGGGTTCTGGGCTTGCGGTGAAGACGAACCCGACTCGTATGGGTTCGGTGTCGTGGGGTCAGGGCGGTCGCTCTGATGACAAGGCGCTGGTTCGCATGCAGTACGACTCCTTCCTTGTTGACAATGGGTTCCCGCTTCTTGAGCTCGAGTCGGATGCGTCGTCGAACACTGTTGAGGTGGAGACGTTGGATGCGTGGAATGCGGAGACGTTGCGTACTGCCCGTAAGCCGTGGGAGTTCTGGTCTTTCAAGATCCCTGCGGATTCGTCACCGTACCCGTATGAGTACGGGAACGGTTCTCTTGTTGACGTGATTGTCACGAAGGACACGAAGGTGACTGGCGGGTATGTGCCCGCGGGCACGTATCAGCGTCGCATTGCCGGTTTGTCTGGCGTGCTTGATGAGTGGATCACCGTGACGTGCGGTGAGGTGTATGACCTGTAGGGGGTGCGATGGCTGACCCGACGCTTGCCCCTGGTGGTGATCTTGGTGAACTGATTCGTCAGTTGACGGATGTGAAGCGCCGTCTTGCTGAGGTGGAGTCTCCTTCTGGCACTCAGCGGTATCAGACGGTCGCGAAGTTGTCCGCGTTGATTGATGACATTCAGCAGCAGTTGGATGACTACATCGCCAATGAGGCGTACACGAAGGCGCAGGTTGATGCTCGGATAGCGAACCCGCCTGCGGGTGTTGCCGCTGCGGGGAACGTGTCGTCTGGTGGTGACGTGACGGCTGCGGGTTCCCTTATCGGACAGAACGTGTATGGGGTGCAGTCGCCTGGCTTCAACATCACGGGTACGCGTGTTGCCGCCTGGCTTGAGACGGCTACGGGGCGTCTGGGTACTGCGTCGTCGTCTCGCCGGTACAAGCAGGATGAGGCGTCGGCTGCGATAGATCCGGTCGCGGTTCTCAGTATTGAGCCGAAGCGGTTCCGGTACATCGAACAGGTGGAACAGGCCGGGGATGATGCGGCAATCGAGTTCGGATTCATTGCCGAGGATCTGCATGATGCGGGCCTGTTCCCATGGGTTGTGTACCGCGAGATTGACGGCGAGCTTGTCCCTGACGGCGTGAACTATTCGATGCTCGCCGTCGCTCAGCAGATTGTGCTCCGTGCACAGGAAACCAAGATCGACGCGCTCGAGGCGCGTATGACCGCGCTTGACGGAGGCACACTATGACTCTCACCCGTTCTCTTCCTACCCAGCATGCTTCTGGTCTGCCTCTGATTGATGAGCGTCGTATCACTGTGGGGCTGTTCGCGAAAAACACGGACGGCACCGTGCGGACTGGTGTTCTTCCCGCGCACACTAATCCTCTTGTTACGGGACGCGCGTCGATGGGGTACGACGTTGCTGCTTTCAACGCGGTCACTGCTCGCACGTCTGCGGGTGCTGAGGAGATCGCCAACGATGCGTCGGTGACTGTGACGACGACGGCGGCTCCTGGTGCGAACTCGCGCATCGACGTGGTGTGGGTGCGTTCACAGTTCGTTGTGCTGGGTGATGCGAACAACGATGTGGTGTTCGGTGTCACCCAGGGAACTGCGGCTGTCTCGCCGACGAAGCCCGCTATTCCTGCGGGGGCTTTGGAGCTCGCTACAGCAAACATCCCTTCGACGGCGACGACAACTCTTTCTTCTGGTGTTGTGATTACTCAGACACACCAGTACACGGCTTCGGCTGGCGGTACGGTGTGGCTGCGTAACGCGACAGAGCAGACGGCATTCACGCCCGCGGGCGGAACGGTTGCATGGCGCCTGGACACTCAGCAGCGCATCCAGTACATGTCCGGTGCGACAGTGCCGGGGTGGTTCCACATCGGTGGCAAACCTACGATCAGCGCACCTACATTCACCAGCATCTACAGTGCGAGTTCTCTTGCACCTCGTGTGGTGGAGCAGGCGGGGCGTATCAGCCTTGAGGGTGTCGTGGCGTCAACGAACGCGAACTTCGTTTCCGGGACGACGTACACAATCGGTTCGATCCCGGCAACGATTGCGCCGGTTCAGACTCGGGTCTTCGCGTGCACGTCGAATGGTACGGCCCTAGCAACCGTGGCGGTCTCTGACACGGGCGCGATCACCATGGTTCTCAACTCGGCGTTCACGGGACTCCTTTCTCTCTCCCTGGCCGGCTGTTCCTGGCCTGACAAGAACCTCTAAGGGCTGTTGACCTGGGCCACGATTCGCTATCGGAAGAAGAACATGACGACACTTGACCCCACCCAGCCGCTTGCAGTTTTCATTGGTAGCTCGAACTCGACACCCGGTACGTGGGTTGAGGCGTTCCTTGATCGGATGTGTTGGACGGGGCGTAACTATTCCATCGCTGGTGGCAGTTTCTCGGGTGTTGGCCCGGGTACGTTTCGGGCTCAGATGGCGAACGCGATTGCGGACACTTCGTACGATCATGCCGCGGTGGAGTACTTCTTCCTCTGCGACCTGGGCAATGACATCCGGGCTGTTGCGAATATTCAGGCATACGCGGCTTCACTGTTTGCGGTGATCCGTGCCGAGTTCCCGAATGCGAAGATCATTGTTCTGCCTGCGGTGTGGGGGAACGCGCCGGGGAACAATCAGGCGGGCCGCATCCAGTCGATTGCGGCGCGCGTGTCTGAGGTGCAAGCCGCGGGATGCGTGTTCGATGTCACGGTGATCCCTGAGACCTGGTTGTGGCTTGCTGACGGTGGCAGTTGGATGGAAGCTAGTGGGGGAGTCCACCCGAATCCGTCAGGGTATGCACGGATCGCGGACTTCATGGTCAGGTATATGTGTGGCGTTCGGGCGACGTGCAACCAGCCGTTCAAACTGGTGTCACCTCGTGGTGGTGTCAACGCGAATGCGTCTTATTGGTATGCGGGTCGTGACGGGAACCTTGCGACTCTTCACGGCAGGTTCGAGCTCTCGTATCCGGTTGGTGTGGATACCAACTTGGGGCAACTGGATTACGGCTTGTGGCCGATTGTCACACCGTACGTCCCCGTTATTTCCCCTGCGACTCGGGCCGTGTCCGGGACTGTCGTGATCTTCAGTGACGGGCTGATCCGGTCGCTCAGCCCTCTACCTGCGGGCGTGCATCTTATCGACCACACGTGGCGCGCTTTCTAAGGAGAACATCATGGGTGGTGGATACAGGAACGGCGAGGTTCCAGATAGTTGGCTCATCACGTTCGCGTCGGGCTGGAACAGTGCGGACGGGGCGTGGACCCATAGTCTGCCTCCGTCTACCTACCGCAAGCACCTGGCGCTGGTTGCCCTGGCGAAGAGGAACACTGGACGCGCGTTGCAGATCGGTGTCGGCTGGTGCGCGTACCGTCCTCTCGCGCCTCAGATCATGCTCAAGAAGCGCTACGGGATCATGGCGGCAACGCCTGGGACGTCGTCTCACGGTGGCTTCTGGGAGAACCAGCAGGTCATGGCTATCGACTATTCGAACTGGTCGTACGTGTATAACGGCGACCGGGACGCTTGGTACCGGGACTGTCGCGCGTGCGGGTTTGTTCCTGACCAAATTTCACCCCGACGTGGGTACCCGGACGAACCGTGGCACGTCATCGACTACGACCCTTGGGCTGCGGTGCCAGCCGGATGGACACCAGGTAACGAGGAGGACGACATGCCCACGATGGAAGAGTTTCTAAACACGGCTGCGTACACAGGCGGGCCGACGATCTCCCAGTTCTTCAAGAACGTGGATCAGGGCGGTGTGGCTACCCAGGTGTGGGCGCGCACGGTCGACCGCGGCACAGACGGGAAGATCCCGGCGTTGCAGGAGCTCGCGGATACGAAGACGATTCTGATGCAGATGCGTGCGTCTCAGGCGGGTCTCGAGTCGGCGCTCACAGCTCTCGCGAATGCTAAGGGACTTGACCCGGCTGCGATCCTGAAGGCTGCACAGACGGGTGTGGAGAATGCTCTCCGCAACGTGACATTCTCCGCGGACATCGGCTGATGCCCGCGTGGATCACTGATCTAATCCCCGTCACACCCTGGTTGGCCGCGATCGGCGTGCTGGTCTGGGTGGCGGTGAAAGTGTGGCCGTTTCTGCGGAAGATCACTCATTTCATTGATGACGTTGCGGGTGAGCCTGCACGTCCGGGGATTCCTGCACGTCCGGGGTTGATGGAGCGCCTGGGGACGGTGGAGGAGAAGCAGGATGAACAGTCTGTGTCTCTTGCGCAACAGTCGGCGGCTTTGGCGGTTGTTCAGCACGAGGTGACGACGAACCACGGGTCGAGTTTGAAGGACGCCGTGAAGAAGCTCGAGAAGAAGTTTGACGAACATTTGGAGACGAAATGAAACAGAAGCTCGCTGAGTATGCGAAGTTCATCGCAGCGATTCTTGGACTCGCGGCGACATCGTTCGCGTTCGCCGTTCCTGCTGAGGTTGCCCCGTGGGTTGCGGCAACCGTGTCGTTCCTGACGGCGATCGCTGTCCTGCTCGTGCCCAACGCGGCACCGTCTGAGGAGGTCTGACGATGGCTTTTACGAACGCGACGAAGGAGACTGGTGCGCTTTCTGTCACCGGTTCTGGTTCTTGGATCAGCCTGCACACGGGTGACCCTTCTACTACGGGTGCGAATGAGGCTACGGGTGGTTCGCCGGCGTATGCGCGTAAGCAGACGACGTGGACTGGTGGTACGTCGGATGGTGTCGTTGCTGGTTCGGCTGTGAGCTTTGATGTTCCGGCTGGTACGTACACGCATATTGGTGTGTGGTCTGCGTCGACTGCTGGGACGTTCGTGGGCGGGTTTGCACTGTCGACGTCTACGGGTGCTCTTCCGGGTCAGGCAACGGTCGCTGTGACGCCTAGCATCTCGGTGGTCTGATGTCGTATACGGCTCGGTTTGCTGGTCTGCTTGATGGGTTTGTGGAGGGTGTGGTTGCGTCTGCGGTGTCTGATGCGACTGCCCCTCTGCTTGCTCGTGTCACTGAGCTTCTGGGTGAGGTGGAGGCGTTGGATCGGGCCGTTGATGCGGGTGGTGTGCGGGTTGTCGAGCTTGAGGCTGAGTGCGCGCTTCTGGTCGCGCGTATTGCCGTGCTCGAGAAGCCTGCCGATCCCGCTGGTTGGGTGACGCTGTATGACTCGACGTTCGAGAAGGACGACGGGTGGGAGAAGCGTCAGGAAACCCAGTCGAATGACAACTCGTACAACACGCCCGCAAACGTGACGTTCGGTGATGGCATGACGATCATTGGGCGCCGCGAGACTGTGGGCGGTCGACCGTACACGACTGGTGACGTGCTGGGGCGTCATATCCGTGTGCCGAACTACTTCCGCGCCGAAGTGACTGCCACTGTGCCTGTCGACTATGGCATGTGGCCATGCGCGCTCTGGTTCCGTCCCCTCACGCATGGGGACTCGGGTGAGATCGACGTCATGGAAACGTGGCCGTTCGACTGGAACGGGACACCGCGCCTCTACTCGACCGTGTGGGAGAACTACACGACGAAGCGGAAAGAGAACGCGCGCCTCGACTATTCGAAGCTCCCCAACCCTGACCCTGCCGCACCTCACACGTACGTCGTGGAAAAGAAGGCCGGGTCGATCACGTTCAGTGTTGACGGGGTGACCGTGTATTCGTGGTCGAAGCCGACGATGAACACGCGCATCGCATCCTGGTACGACTCTGTGTATGAGATTCCGGGACGTGAATGGTATCCGCGGATCACGTTGCAGATCGGTGGCCCGAACGCGAAGGAACCGACACCTGAATGGCAGGAGTCGCGGATGGTGATTCATCGCCTCCGCATCTTCAAGGAGGCGTAATGGCTATCACGTTGAAGGTCTCCGGTGATGACCTCACTGGGGAATTCGACTCCGAGCTGACGGCAGCTAACCCGCTGATCGTTGCTGAGGCGATCAGTAGTGTCCCCTGGTACAAGGTGTCGTCGTCAGCGGCTACGAAGATCATTGGCAAGTCGCCGCTGGGTTCACCGTCGACCACCTATTTCGGGTTCGCGTTCAGGAAGACCGGCAACCCTGCATCGTCACAGGTGTTCCTGCACCCGTTCACGTCGGGTGGGGCAACATCTTTCCGGCTGCGTTTGTCGTCCACGGGCACGATCATCATGGACGGGTCTGTCACAAACACGCTCGACACGTCTTCCGTGTTGGCGAACAACACCACGTATGCGCTCATCGGGCAAGTGTCCGCAACCGCCATGACCGTCACCATCTACGCGGCTGACGGAACAACAGTTGTGGACACGATCACCGCAACGAACACGTTCGGGCTGGTTGACAACTGGCGCATGGGGCAGATCGGCGGTTCCCCGGCGATACCAGACTGGTACTTCCGGATGCTGCTGGTTGGTGACACTGCCATCAGCGCGCCGACAGTCCTCGCAGCCCCCACCACACTCGGTACTCCACGTATCGGCATCATCGGCGACTCGAACACGGGTGGTGTGGGCGACAACGGCTACTACTTCGATGCCCTCGACGCGGCAAGTATCGACACTCGCAACATCTACTTCTGGGGTGTTGGCGGCAAACGGATCAGTGTTGCTGACCTGACGGGTAAGACCGCGGCGAACAACATCACGGACGCCGCTGCATGGTTGGGCACGATCGACACGTGGATTGTCGCCCTGGGTACGAACGACCGGCCACAGGTTGATGCGACGATCAACACGGACATTGATACGCTGCTTACTGCGATCGGTGGGACGGCGAAAGTCATCTGGATCGGTCTCACATCCAAAGCGACCGCATCTGCTGACGACATCCGGGTCAACAACCTTATCCAGGCGAAACTGAGCGCTCGGGGTAACGCAACGTTCGCTGACTGGGATACGCACATCCGGGCGATCGATGGCGGGTCGACCCCGTCCCCGTACTGGCTGACGACCGATTCGACGCACATGACGCCGCTTGGGTATGCGGAACGGGCGGCGTTCTATGTCGACCAGCTCGCAGATGATGCGCCTGCGGAAGTTGACGGTACGGGCACGCTGACGGTCACAGGTTCGGCTACACGCAGTATCAGTGTGGCGCGGTCCGCTTCCGGGGCGTTGGCTATCGTCGGGGCGGCAACACCAGTCGTCACCGTCACGCGCACGGCCACGGGGTCTATGACTCTGTCTGGTACTGCAACACGGGCGATCACCGTCACGCGAACCGCAACAGGAACGCTCACTATCGGCGGCACGGCACAACATGCCACGACCGTCACCAGGAGCGCGTCAGGTGTCCTCGAACTGACTGGCACGGCAACGACTGCGGGCACCACGGAACGCACGGCACACGGCGCCCTGACACTCACAGGAACCGCGACACCCACCATCACCATTGCACGGACAGCAACAGGGACGCTCAACCTCACAGGGGCAGCAACACCCGCCGTCACCATCGCACGTGACGCAAACGGGACACTCGCACTCGGCGGCATCGGAACCTACACGTTCCATGTCATCCGAACCGCACTCGGCATCCTCAACCTCACTGGTCAAGGTGCCATCGACGGTGAACAACCTGATTGGCCTGCACGACTCACACTCGACGCAACCATCGACACGCTCAACCTCGAGGCCACCGTGCCAACACTCACATTGGAGGCCACATGGTAGCGATCAAACAGGGCGACCAGTTCCCGGTGACATTCACCGTGAACCATGACCTGACCGGGGCAACCACGCGGCTACTCGTGCGGCACCTGTCACGAACCGGTGTGCTCGAAGAACTCGACCACACCGTAACTAATGCGGCCGGGGGAGAAGTCACCTACAACCTTGATGGCACATGGGGAATCGGCAGACACTTCCTCGAGCTCGACATCTCACAGGGCGGCGAACTGAGAACCGCGCCACGCACCGGCCAGTGCATCATCCGCATCGACCCTGACCTCGACGAACACTAGACAACGCCCCCACCCTGTCATCGGCAGGGTGGGGGCGTTCGTTCGTTGCAAGCCGTTTGACATGACCGCGCGACGTGTAAGAAATCGGGGCGGATCTTTACACGTCGCGCAACGGCCACGATGCACCCTCATGCGCGTTCGGTGTGCGGTGATCAGGTATCGCTCGACGTTCAGCACCCACCGCTATCCACGGCTCGATACCAGGGATCTCACGCAGCGCATCACACAGGGTTCGCACGTGCGCATCCTCATAGAACCCGATCCACGTGCCCGCTGCCTCCTGCAACACCTCCACGCGTTCACCCGCCGTCGAGACCAGTTCAGCGATCACGGGTGCAGGGTTCATCGCGTACCGGTTGCGAGACATGATCGCACCCAGATGGATCGACAGGAGCGTGGCGGGGGAGAGGCGCGACATGGTCAGGCCTTGTCGTCAGAGTTCGGTGACGTGATGTTGCCAGTTTTCGTGTCTATCACGAAGCGGTCGTATTGACTTGAATAGTCCTGCTTGATGGCTTGCCGGACTGCCTCATCGAGCGATTCACTACGGCCCACAACGTTGGCGTCTGCGTCACCGTACGAGCATTCCAAGCAGCCGACCTCGATGACCAAGTAGCGGCTCACAGTAGATCCCGGTTCTCGTCGCGGTATGCCTCAAGCGCACGGCGGATCACGTCGGTTGCTGTCTCGCCCTTGGCTTTCGTGATCGCCATCGTGTCGGCCCACAGTTCGTTCTCGACACGGATGGTGCGGTGTGGTGTCTTGGGCTTGTTCGGCACGCTACCCATCATGCACCCACTCTCCATCGTCACCCCGGCGGAAGATCTCGAGACTGTATCCCCAGAACTTCGATCCAGTGCGTTCCGCTTCCTCGCGAGTGACGAACGGGATCAGCCCGAACGCGCGGTCAATGATCGGGCCATCGTCAGCACGGAATGCATACCTCAACTCGGAGCTACCCATCATGCACCGCCCGCGTCAGTCATCAACTCGCTCATCGATCCTGAGCCACCGTTCAAGTGCTCGCACGAACCGCTTGCGAAACGGTGGGGCGATGTAGTTAGGGCACCGCGGATTGTGCTCGCACGTGCAGTCGTACCCCCCGTTCAGGATGCGCGGGCAGGCGCCGCAGCACGTCGATGGGCGATCGTGGAACAGGACAAGTGGCTCGACATCATCCGAATACCCCGGCGATGTGTTGCGGATATAGGAGGTGACGCCGAGCGCGGTCTCGGGATCGCGGTAGAGCTGAGCGCCGACCGTGGAGTGCCAATAGGTGCCAGCGCCTTCTCTCACGCGGACGGCGTAGTGATATCGCCAACGCTCCCTGTCGTCGGTCTTCCACCGGACAATGTCGACCTCGTCAGGAACCTCGCTGAGCTTCACTTTCCCCACCTTCCCGGCACCCTTCGACACTCGCAGGGTGTACATACATTCTAGCTGGTGTACATACACCGCGCAACGGTCAACACGCACCGAACGTCCGACCCCCATGGCAACATCAACCCCATGACGCCGGCACAACTACTCGCCTTCGAACGCCGGCACCCACACGCCACACCCGCCAAACACGCACGCATCCGGGATGAACTCGGCATCAGTGAGGTCCGGTACTACGTCTTGCTGGGTCGTGCTGCTGAGAGTGCGGACGGGATGAAGGCTGAACCTGTCACTGCGCGGATGGTGAGGGAACGTGCGTACCGGGCGGCTCTACGAAGAGAACGCCGTGTCGCATGACAGTGGAAACCAGAGAACCCCCGCCCATCTGAGGGCGGGGGTTCTTCTGCGTATACGGGAGACGACACTGTCTCGGTGAGGCTACTGCTGCTTCTTGCCGTTGGCGGGGTCACCGTTGACCCCGAAGGATCTTCTGGCGATCATCACTACCCGCCGGCCCGAGTTGGTTGCTGTGCTCATGAGAACATTATGTGTCTGTAATTACCGACATGTCAAATGGATTTTACGAATCGGCGTGTTGAGCGAGTGCGAGAGGCGACTGGACACCCGTCAGAGTCAGCGCTATCGCCGACGCCATCTGATCGTGAGCGTCCGCCACAAGGTGCCCGTACACGCCCACAGTCGTAGTGATCGACTCGTGCCCCATGCGTGCCTGGATGTAGGGGAGTGGGATGCCCTGAGCGATCAGCCAGGACGCGTGCGTGTGCCGCAGATCGTGCACGGTTGGCTCGCGGCGCAGTGGCTCGAGTCCTAGAGCTCGGCATGTCTCAGGATCTGACGCCTTCACCACTGCCGTGCGCCAGATGCGTGTGTAGAACGCCCCGTGCCACATGTGCCCACCCTGGGGCGCGGGGAACACCCAGGCATCGGATGCGCCAGGCTCGCCCATGATCGCGACGAGATCGGGGAACAGCGACACCGACCGCCGAGACTTGGATGACTTCGGGTAGCTGAGGATCGGCGCGCCCTTGGCCTTCTTCCATGCGCGCGTCACACGCACTGTCGGGGGATTGCCGTGCAGGTTCACGTCACCCCAGGCCAGAGCGCTCATCTCACCCCACCTGAGCCCTGTGCCGGCGAGGAAAAGGATCATCCGTCGATAGCGCTCAGGGATGAAATGCAGCAGTGTCGCGAACTCGGTCGGAGTGAGGAACACGTTCTCACGCTTCACCCCGCGAGTCATCCGCATCTTGTAGGCGGGGTTGTCCTTCCGGAAGCCTTCATCGACCGCAGACTTGAGTACCGCGGACAGCAGTGCGTGATAGTTCTTGATCGTCTTGGATGACACATGCTTCTGTTGGTCGCGTGGCTTGTGTCGGTCACGCCAAACGGGTTGACGTTCCTGCCACGCTAGCCACGCGCCCACGTCGGGTTTCGTGATGAGGTCGATCGGCACGTCACCGAAGAGCTGCAGCCAGGATCGCTCCGCCTCGGCCTCGTACCCCTCGCGCGTCCCCTTCTCCACGCCCGTCAGTAGTCCGCTTTCGGGGGAGAGGTAGCGGTGCGTGTATTCGCGCAGGGTAGGCGTTGCAGCGTCCTTCTGGCCCCGTGACTGGCGAACCTGATCCGCGGCATCCCAGCCGACACGATCGACGAGTGCCGCGAACTGGTCGGCGCCCTTCTTCTCAAGGAACGTCGTCTGCTTCATCTGCCCCTTGACGCGCACCTGCACACGCCAACGCACCTCACCTGATGCGAGAGTGCGGGGAGAGACGCTAGCCACGGGCGACCTCAGGCGTCAACAGATCGAACAGACCGCCTGACCATTCGGGAGGCGGCGTCGATCCATCCGGCCCATAGTCGCTCTCGTCGAGAGTCCACCACTCGTCGCTTGCCATGTCCCATACATCGACCTGCCCACAGCCAGGACAGCGCACGGCGTGCAGGTCGCGTAGAGCGTGCCGCCGGATGAAACGATCAGGGCCAGAGTCCGCAGCTCGAATGCCTACGGCGGCGAACGGAGCGCGAGTCGAACCGCACTCGCAGCGCGACTTCGGCGGCGGGCAGATGATGACGCGATCCGTCGACTCCCACCTGCTCCACTTGACCTCGCGACCATCCCACGCAGAGGGGAGTGGGTGCGAGACGAGGCGCAGGAGAGTCATGGTCACTCCCCATTCCTACGCTGGGGGTCGGACACTGCGGCATCCGCTTCCCACCCGAAGAGCGCGCGCACCTTGTCGACGAGATCCGCCTGGGTAGCCTCGCTTGTGTCCACGTCCCATCCGTCGACCAACGCCCGAAGCTCGGCGAGAGGTGATTGAACTACATGCCAGCCGGTATCTGCCAGGCGCTGGCCGAGAGTCAGATGTGTGAACCCGAGCGGCACATACGGGAGTGAACCGCTGTTACGGCGAGCAGTTCCATGGATCTCGCCGTACTTGCGATGGCGAAGGACAACTCGATCCCCGTCGCGGATCGGGCCGGTCATTCTGCGGCCTCTTCGCGAAGCATACCGACAGCCGTCTCGCAGGCCAGGGAGTAGTGCTCGCCCCACCCGTCTTCTCGCAGCAGCTTTGCGAGAAGCTCGAGCTGGTCAACAACCGTCTTGCGTTCCATCGGTCACTCCCTGATTGGGCGCGATCCGAAGCGATGTAGGCGGGGATGTAGGCGGCGGGGGTTCTATCCCCCGCCCGCCCTACTCCCTACTGGGGTGAGTAACGGGACTCGAACCGGTTGCTCCGGTACCCCTGAAATGCCTGTTTTGCCGCGGAGTCACGCGGATTTTGATGTACCCCCAGGATAGCACGTGTCGCCAATTAATGACATAGCGTCTTCCCAGTCGTTTCTAAGGGTGAAGGCCTGCCTGCAATTGCCGACTGTAGGCCGGGCCTACACGCGCCTACAGCACTGCCGCCCTGTAGGCCCACTGGCTTATGCCCATCCGGGCTCGGCTGTAGGTCACGCCGCGAAGACGCGTCAGGCAGTGCTCCTCATAGGCGAAGATCGCGTCTACCGAAACAGAGAACTCGTCGGCCAACCAATGCTGATCGGGGTTGATCCGCTCGAGTCGCGCGTACTCTTCAGGATCGATCAATAGTCTCGCGGCGTACGCGTTCGCCTGACGTTCCGTCTTGCTTCGAGAGTGAGGGCCGCTGCACGCGTGGTCGTAGTACGCGTGACCCGCCTCGTGCCCGAGAACCCATCGCGACTGTGCGTACGTCATCCCGAGACGCACGACGATCACCTTATGCATGGGGGAGTAGTACCCGAGCAGTTCCGGGTCATCCTCGATGTGCGCGAAGTGAACTCTTACGCCAAGCCCTGCCGCATGTCTGATCAGTTCACGCATCGCCCCTCCTAGTCGATGTGTTGCGTGTCCGCCTCGTTGCGTCCGCGCAGTGATGCAAGTGCTACGTCACTCTTACGGATCGCCTTGTCGACTTCCGGAGCGAGTGTTGACCCATCGTCTCCCAGGCCGGGGACATTCACTGGCAGTTTGCCCTCAAAGTACCTGGACTCGGTAACAAACTCGTAGGGGGTCTTCTCGAAGATGCGAGCGGCGAGCTCGACCTCGTTTGCGTTCATGGCTTGCGTGCCGGCGTACAGCTTTGCCCACACATTCCGCTTCGGGCCGTCAGGCGCAACAGCCCTCTCCATGTGCCGTCCGGTCGCGTCCCAGCCGCGGTCGTCGATGTGCGCTTTGAAGTACACGCTGAGACGCCGCGAGAACTCGGTCTTAGGAGTGAGGTGAGAGGTGGAGCCCATGAACCGAGTGTACCCAATTGCGAACAATTTCTCACCGTGGGCTTGACTTGTCGGCAAATGCCGACGACACTTGAGACATGTCACCAAATGCAGACACCTTCGCCGCATCGATCGCCGCAGCGGTCCTCGCGGAACTGGGGAGACAGGGCAAGAAGCGCAGTCACCTCAGCTCTCCGCTTGGCCTCAGCCGGCAGACGATCTCGGGAAGACTCAACGGCCACACACCTTTCACCGCCGACGAGCTCGACAAAGTTGCGAGCTTCCTTGGCCTTACTGCATACGATCTCATCGACTCTGCCGCTCTCGGCAAGAGGTTCGCTGAGTCAAACCCCAACCCTGAGGTGACGCGGATTACCCCGCCTCAGGATGCATGGGCTCAACCCTCCCGGTCACGGTCGAGGAGAGCATCATGAGCGGCGACTTCGCAAAGCGACTGAAGGTCTCTCGAGCCATCGCCGGCGTATCCGCTCGCGAACTGGCAGCAGCAACCGGTATCACGCGCGCGGTGATCGCCAACATAGAGTCGGGCCGTAAGGCGGGAATAACAGTCGATGAGGTGGTGGCTTTCGCCGCCGCCCTGAACATCACCACCGGCGATCTCGACGAGCGCCTCGCTGCCCCAGAGACCAAGGAGTCCCGCGCAGACTACCGGGCGGGACTCATCGCGCAGATCAACCGTCTGCAAGCAGAGCTTGAGTCGGTGACGCCATGACCACTCGATTCGAGCGCCGGGACATCCAGATCCAGCAGGCGATTGCACTCTCTCGCCAACAGGTCATACCGCCGCAAGCAGAGTGCATCTGCGAGGTCAGCCAGATCCTCCACGAAGACCTCTCCTGGTCTCGGTCAATGGTGAGGGTACCTGACCAAAACTGTGAGGTTCACCCCGCCGGCTAACCACCGTCAAACGGTTCCCGCACCTCCCTGTCGTGGGGAGGGGTGGACGAGTGCACCCAAGAACAGGTGCACACAACCTATATAGCGTGCCCTATCCCGGTTCTCACTGGCTCGGCAACGGTCACGCGTCACATAAAACCCGGAAGCTTCGGCTGCGGGTTCCGGATGTAAGTGGGCCGGAATCTTTGGGGGTGTGGAGTTCGACGCTCATGGAATGACTGTTGACTCCCACGGTATAGGCCTTTGAGGACGTTCGCGTTGATGGATTGGTTGTTGACCCCGTGGGTTTTAGGTGATTGAAAGCGTCAGCCGCCGAGTGTTCAGGCATCGTCCCCGTTCAAGTCGGGGCGGCGGCACTAAACCCGCGTTCTGGGGTTCGCGGGTTGCGTGGTGTGGGGTCACGCGTTGGGGGGTCGGGTGCATGGGGTTATCCGGCCTCCCACAAACAGTTTTGGTGATGACACGAAGGAGTGAACGACATGCGCATTGACGAACACATCGAGGCCGCGAAAGCTCGTGGGTTCCACATCATCGAGGCTCATCCTCGCCGCGATGATCTGAGGCCTGGTGCTCGCGTCCGTCACAGTTCGCATCGATGGGATGCGGCTCACTTCGAGGGCACCGCGGATGTGGTGGCGGTGATGCGTCGGGGCACTGACGAACGGCCTGACTCGTGGGAGCAGACGTACGGTCGCCCGAACATCGAGGTCATCGTTCGGCAGCATTTGGAGATCTCTGAGTGGGCCGACTATCACACGGAGGTTGTCAGCCTCGAGGTCGCATTGTGATCCGTTTCTTGTGTCGCCGTCACCGTGATCGTCGTCTTCGTGATGCGGGTGTGGTTGTTGGCACGCTCGCATACCAACGCGCAATGAACAAAGGATTCCACCGATGAAGACGTATTGGGATGCGACTCCATGTAAGCAGTGCGCGAATCCTGTCCCAGGTATGCCTGCACATGAACCATCCCACAAATGCCACTACAGACCATACTACGTCGCACACTGCAGTTGCTCGGCGTGCTTCGGATAGCAAAGGAACGAATCATGGATGACGCTATTTTCCGTGCCCTTGTGGACGGCAACAGGTTGAACCTCGCATACCGGATTGGTCTCAGTGACATGTGGGACGACGTTGCACAAACACTCGGTCACCGGGTCACGTTTATGACCAGCGAACAGAGAGAAGCAGCACGATGAACGAACCGATCAACATCAACGCGGCACGCCGAGTACTTGAAGAGTGGCGAGACGCAGATGATCAGCGTCTGTTTGCAACCGTCAACTGGCAGTTGATTCGCCTGAACTATGCCGCCATGGCCGATGAGCTCGAGGGAAGCAAAAAGATGATCGAACCAAACGAAGCGCAGGTGCTCGCCGCTCTCAACGCTTACGATCCGAAGTTCGCATCGGATGATCTTGCCGAATATTCATGGGAGCACATCGAGGACATGACGAATGCTGTCCGGGCCGCTATCAATGTCCATGTGGAGTCGTCATGATGGCGATTCGTTTTGCGGCGTTCACTCTCGCCGCCACATGCCTCATAGCACTCGCAAACACACCCGACAGCCCCGCAACCATCTGGTTGACGGGGTTCTTCTTTACCTGCTTTGCGGTCGTCGCATTTACATGCCGCGGAACCAACACGAGGAGACGTGAGAAATGACATGGGAAGACGACATGGTGTGCCATCGATGCGCCCACTCGATCGAAGTGCACATGAACAACTGTCTTGTACCCGACTGCGATTGCAGGAAGTCGGCGGATCGAATCTATGACCTGTGCATGGCGCGATCGATGATCGAGGGCCGCTCATGATCTTCGTGCATGACTACAGCGGTAATGCGGGTCGATGCCACCGATGCGGAATGAGCCGACGCGAGGGTGCCGTGATGATGTGCGAACTTCCCGAAGATATCGAGGACGAAATGGATGAGATGAGGAGACGTGATGACTCTTGATGAAGCGCGTAACCATCTCAGTCTGCGACTTCTCGATCTCGCATCTGCTGAAAGATCACTAAGTCCCACGCGCATTCGGCTAGCTCAGGAAGCCGTCGAACGTGCAGAGAAAGTCCTAGTCGAAGTCACCCTACGTGACGAAGGAGGTTGGAAGCCATGAGTTCACGCATATCGGTTAGACACTCCGAATCCGGGTGCTGGAAAGTCATGCGCGGCGAATACGTACTCGCAATCTTCCCCAAACACTACTGGAAAGACGCACTCAGAGAAGCACACGTCGAAGCCAGATATTTGAACTTGGGCATCGAAGGATTGGAATTTGTATGAACACTTTTACAGCAAGCAATGGTATCAAGATCCGTATCGATCCGCCCTATCTCGACCAAAAGTTCGAAGGATCTGGCTGGCACGGGCTCGGAAGCGAGGCTACAACTCAGGCACTACGCGAGTTCTTCCAGAACGAGCGCGACCAGGCCAATGGCTGGTGGCGATCCGCAAGCCACCCTGGGTTCATCGTCCACCCGACGTCCGAGGACATCGTTTCAGTCTTGGACGAGCGAGACGGAACCACCCTGAGCTATCGACGCAACGGCATGAGCACTCGTGATGTCACCGCGCGGACGCCGCGAGCATCGGCTGCTGTCGCCTACTTCGATCAGCACCCGAGCCGCAACGCATGGGATCAGGCGAAGGTGGGTGAGGTCTGGGAACTGGTGTACGAACAGCTGGGCGAACCAAGCATTAAGCGCCCGTTCACTGTCGATTCTTTCGGCCACTTCCGCAACACATCCGGCGTGCGGATGGGCGATCTCATCATCCTTGAGGGCCGTCGCATCTGGCCCGAGGGGGACGCATCATGACTCTCACTACCTACGCAGATTTGGAGCAAGGTTCGCCCGAGTGGCTGGATGCGAGATGTGGCCTACTCACCGCATCCACCATCGGCAAACTCATCACCCCGTCAACGCTCAAAGTCGCCGACAACGAAACCTCACGCGGCCTCACCATGACACTCGCCGCCGAACGCATCACCGGGCACGTCGACTACGTGTACCCGACTGCGGACATGCAGCGTGGGACCGACGATGAACCGTTCGCACGTGAGGCATACCGTCAAGCGTTCGCACCAGTCGATGAAGTTGGATTCATCACCCTCGACGCGGGCGGGTACAAGCTCGGCTACTCACCAGATGGCTTGGTCGGCCCAACAGGTCTCATCGAGATCAAAAGCCGCAAGCCCAAGGAACACCTCAAGACCGTGCTCAAGGGTCTCCCACCGCTCGAGAACATGGCGCAGATGATGGCGGGCATGTTCATTACGAACCGCGAATGGTGTGACTACATCTCCTACTCGGCAGGACTCCCGCTCTGGGTATACCGCGTACGCCCCGACCAGCGTTGGTTCGACGCCATCTCACTCGCCGCAAACGAGTTCGAGATCAACGTCACCAACATCGTCAACAACTTCAACGCCGCCACAGAAGGTCTACCCGCGACCGAGCGGCGACCCGACTACGAGGAAGTGACCCTGCAACTATGAAGATCCGAATCGTACGCAAAACGGATCAGTGGAACAACGAGGACTTCACTGACGGGTCGCGCGTGTTCACCATCTCCCACGTCACCGAGGGAAGAGAGCAAGCACCCTACGACATCCACTTCTCAGACGGAGACGGCAAATGCTGGCGACCATCCAACGGCATGCTCGAACTGCTCGTGAACCTCTGGGGCAACGAAGCGCAAGCATGGACCGGACGCAAGGTGGAACTCTTTCGAGACCCCAACGTCAAGATCGGGCGCGATGTTGTTGGTGGCATCCGGGTCAGTTCCATGTCGCACATCGACAAGCCAATGTCGTCACCGATCACAGTCTCGCGCGGCACTAAGAAGCCTTACTCGGTCAAGCCCCTTCGTGAAGACGCCCCGCCTGTTGACCCGGCGACGATCACCAAAGCACTTACCGCGATCACGAATGCTACCGACACGACCACACTCGACGGCATCGAAAAACACGCACACACACTCGGCATCCACACAGACATCACGGACGCCATCAAACAGAAACGTGCACAGCTCAACAGCTGACACACCAACCACTTGAGGGCGCGCAACCACCACGGATGCGCGCCCTTCTGCAACCCAGGAGGAACCCGTGACGGTTTCGTTTCAGGTGCACGGAACCCCGGCACCTCAAGGATCAAAGACGCGCACCAGATACGGGATGTTCGAGTCATCCAAACGGGTCAAACCGTGGCGTGAAGCAGTAACCACTGCCGCATCGAAGGAAACACCGCTAGAGCCGCCATACGACGTCAAAGTGTTCTTCTTCATCCAGGCGCCCAAGAAAACCGCCGCGCTACACCCCGTCGCACCCAGCATCGGCGACATCGACAAAATGCTCCGAGCAACCTACGACGGACTCACAGCATCCGGCATCATCACCGACGACCGACACATCGTCGCCGGCGAACAGTCCAAGGAATGGGCCGGCGCCGATGGTCCCGGCGCGGTCATCATCATCAAATCGTTGTCGCCGGCATGAACGTCCTGTCGCTGTTCAGTGGCATCGGTGGCATCGAACTGGGACTTGAACGCGCTGGCATGAAGACGGTCGGCCAAGTCGAACTAGACCCCTGGTGCCGTGACGTGCTTGCAAAGCACTGGCCGCGCACTCCACGACACGACGACGTAACCACCGCGCCCGAATGGTGGGCATCGAAGAAGCGCCCACGCGTCGACCTTGTGTGCGGTGGCTTCCCCTGCCAGCCATTCAGCATCGCGGGGAAGCAGAAAGGAACAGGCGATGAACGATGGATGTGGCCTGCAATGGCCGATGTCATACGCGCAGTACGACCCAGATACGTCCTGGTGGAAAACGTCGCAGCTCTCGTTCGAGATTGGCGAGCCTGGGGAACTGTCCTCAGTGACCTTCACGCGCTCGGGTTCGATGCGGAATGGGCGACTCTACGAGCGACCCAGTTCGGTGCACCGCATTACCGGGAACGCGTCTACCTTGTGGCCTACCCCCAGAGCGACGATGGCGGCGATACGAACGAATCCACAGCGCCCTGGACGCTCGAACTTGAACCTCGAAGAAGCGGTGGGGAACACGGGGGAGGGGATTGGCTACCTGAACCCGCGATGGATCGAGTGGCTCATGGGGTTCCCCGAAGGCTGGTGTACGCCCCGCTCCACGCGCTCGGAAACAGTGTCGTCCCGCAAGTCTTCGAGCACATCGGAGCGCAGATCATGACGAGGGAAGGCGGCGTGCGATGAGGGTGTACACGGATGATCATGTGCGCCCAGAGACGTGGATGCAGGGTGCGACGTGTGCGCAGATCGGTGGCGATGACTGGTTCCCGAAGCATGGTGACCTGCCGACCGCTGAACGTGCGAAACGCGTGTGCCGTAAAGCGTGTCCGGTGCGTGCGCAGTGTCTCGAGTTCGCGTTACGGACGAACCAGCAGACAGGTATTTGGGCGGGACTCGCTGCAAAGTCGTTGCAACGTTTGAGGAGGAACCAATCATGAGTTTCATCACCGCGCCTGGGGCAGTACCGACGACGTATGCGCATGAGGCGAGACCGCACGTGTGTGGCAAGTGTCGCAACCCGTTCACGATCGGCAATCCAAACTGCCCCAACGCGCGCTCAAGAGAAGGAGGATGAGTCATGGCTGTCACCAAACGCACACGATTCGAAGTACTCCGCCGCGATGAGCACACTTGCCAGTACTGCGGTGAGAAAGCGCCGAACGTAACTCTCCAGATCGATCACGTCGTACCTGTCGCTCTCGGTGGAGACGACAAGCCATCGAACCTGGTGACCGCGTGCAAGGACTGCAACGCCGGCAAATCTTCCATCCCGCCCGACTCGCCAATCGTGCAGGGACTTTCGGAGCGAGCCGCAGCATACGCGCTCGGGATGGTCGACAAGATGACTCGGTTCCGCGCCGACATCGAGCGCGGTGACGAGTATGTGGAGCTGTTCGACGAAGAGTGGGGCACTTGGAAGCTCCGAGGAACCGAGAGGGTTGTTCCGCTGCCGCCTGACTATGCTCTTTCTCTTCACCGGTGGGCGCAGATGGGCATCCCGTTCCGAGTGATTGAACTCGCGATCCCGAAGGCCATGGCCAAGCCAGGCCTCCGTGGTGACGATGCAGTCTTCAATTACCTGGCCGGGATCGTCTGGAACATGGTAAACGCTCGAGATGTCGACTACAGCGTCACCGATGAATCAGCGGCGGTACTCACTCGCCAAGAGGCGGAGGACCGAGCCGAAGAATCCTGGTCACGCGGCTTTGACGCTGGCAAGAAGCGCGGGCTGACCGAAGCGCGAGAGAACGACATCATGAACGATCTTCTCGCGCACCACATCGACAACTCCTACCCGTTCGGAGAGGTGCAACCGTTCACCGGAACGTGGGAGTACAAGGGGGTGAAGCTAGTTGGCGCGCGACAGAGCGAACATCCGGACGGACATCTGGAATGACGACGACTTCCGAAGACTGAGCACACAAGCTCAACTGCTGTACTTGCAGCTTCTCACATCGGCCACTCTCACTTACGCGGGGGTGGCCGATTGGCGTCCTAAGCGACTTGCTGCACTAGCCGCCGGTCGCACGCCGAAGCAGACGGAGGACGCCGCGCAGGAGCTTGCGCAGGGCTTGTTCGTGGTGATCGACGAGGAGACCGAGGAGGTGTTGATTCGGTCGTTCCTGAAGCACGATGGTCTGTTGCAGAAACCAAACGTGACGAAGGCGATGGTCACCGCTTACGGGCAGGTGTACTCGATGACCCTGAAGGGTGTCATCGTGCACGAGTTGAACCGGCTGCATGACAAGTTCCCGGACTGGCGCGGGTTCGTTCTCCCGGAGGTTCAGGCACTACTTGGGAACCGTTCGGTTAACCCTTCCGAGTTGGTTCCAAATAGTCCCTCGAACCCTTCCGAAAAAAAGGCCCCACTACTTACTACTAACTACTTACTACGTGCGACTGACAACCCACTACCCGCGATCGAAGAACGATCGCTTGAGAGTGAGTTCGAGAGGGCGTATGAGTCGTGGCCGAAGAAGACGGAGCGGAAGCGCTCGCTGGCGAAGTTCTTGACTCTCGCTAAGAAGCACGATGTCGACAAGTTGGTGGCAGACATCATCCGGTTTGGCACCGCGTACAGGAACGCGACGGAGAAGCAGTTCGTGCCGGCGCTGGTCGTCTGGTTGAACGGTGAACGGTGGACGGATGAACTGCCGAGCGCATCAACGGACGTGATCAACGCGCAGTGGGACGCGCTGATGGGTGATACCCGTGACCCGTGCGCGGGTGGTCATAAGTGGGTGGGGGATGGGTCGTGTGCCCGTTACCCGTGCCCAGCTATAAAGCCTGAGGAGTGAGTGATGAGTGACAACACCGAGCGAATCGACATTGGGGCGCCATTCGATGATCCGCACCCGAACTCTGACGACTACTGGGCAGACATGGTGAAGATAACGGTGCTGACTGTGATGGTCGTAGTGCTTTGGGGAGTGGCCGTGGGTGCTGCTTCCTTGGTGAATTGGATCGGCGGATTGCTGTGACAGAGAGGAGGGACGCTGATGGGTAGACCATCTGGTTTGACGGCGTGGTATGCGGCTGAGCGTGACGCTGAGTTTGTGGCGTGTGACCGGGCTGGCATGTCAACGAAGCAGTTGTCGGAACGGTTCAAGGTTTCAGCACGGACTGTTACCCGGTGGCGGACACGGTTGCACATCAACCATGTGGAGCCTGCCGTTCGTCACCCCGACACAGACCGTGAACAAGCACTCGCGTTGATTCGTGAGGGTGCGTCGTTCAGTGAAGCAGCACGCACGGTCGGCGCACATCAGACAACGGTGCGTAGGTGGTTTCCCGAGGTGGATGCGTGGTCTCCGAGACAGTGCATCGAGTATGCGGTGTTGGTTCGAACTTTTAAGGACGTGGCGTGATGAATGACAACGAGAAGCTGATCGCGGAAACCGCGGATGCGATCCATGAAGCCTTCCTCGCGAAGGGTGGATACCGAGGAGGTGCCGAAGCTGCTCTGGCCGTGTTCGAGAAGGCGCACGAGAAGTACCTAGACCGGGAAGACGCTGAGTATGGGGCTTTGATCGAGCAGATCAATGCACTGAAGCCGGAATGGGAGTACATCAACCTCATCGGTGAAGCCCCCATGCAGATGGCGATCAAGGCTACCGCAGAGAACGCAACGCACAAGCGAACTGCGCGCCGAGTCATCGAGCCGGGTCCTTGGATGCCGGTTGCCCAGGAAGGCGGGTCGTCATGAAAGTGACGCTGGAACTCCCTGATCCGATCGGTTGGGCACTAACGGATCATGCGGAGAAACGTGGCACAGACCTCCCACACCTGATTGGCGGGATGGTGTTGAAAGCGTTCAGGCCTCGGGCGGACGGTCAGGCGCCATCGTTCCGTGACCGCGTGGAGGCCGAGTGGGAGAAGGGTGCACCTGACCCTGTGATCGCGCACCGTTTGGGTGAGCCTGTGGAGTCGGTTCGTGTTGCACGCCGGTCACTTCAACTCGAGCCACACAAGTACAAGACAAAAGACTGGCCCGACGAAAACGGAGGGGGCCGACATGAAAATCACAGTGAACATCTCTGATCGCGAGTGGTGGCACCTGTCCGAGCTTGCCGAGAAGAACGACGCGAAGATCTCCGACATGGTGATGCTCGGGTTGAAGAAGACAGGCGCGATGACGCAGGACGACATGATCCACGCGTTGGTGAAGGCAGGCCTCCCAGACGCCGACATTGCAGGGCGGCTGGACATCTTCGTCTACCAGGTCGCGACTAGGCGCCGATGGATGGGGCTGAAGCCAAACAAGCGCCCAGCCAACTGGGGGCAGAAGAAGGAGGCCGCATGAAGATCATCAACTGGTTCCTCGAACCACTACGGGCCATGTTTGACCGGCTCGCAACTACAGACCAGATGGCGATTGATCTGCGCGCACTCGGGTGGACGGCGGACGACCTCGAGGCTGTGCGCATGTTCGCTCAGATGGGTGGCACGGCGGATGGCCTCTCGCGCGCCGCCGAGTTGATTGCGAAGTACCCGCATGACTGAGGTGGTGGTGTACACGCAACCCAACTGCCAACCCTGCAAAGCCACACTGCGCAGGTTCCGGGAAGCAGGTGTTGTCGTAATCGAGAACAGTGCAGCCGACTACGTTGACCTACTCAAAGCGATGGGGCATTCGAGTGCGCCAGTCGTGATGACCGGCGTGAACCACTGGCACGGCTACAGACCTGACCTAATTGACGAAGCAATCGAAGCAAGGAGAAACACGTGAAGCTAGTTGTGATCCCCGTGTCGCAGCTCACCGCCGCCGACGTTGGATCAAGAGCAATCGCAACCCAGCGCGGCGTCGCTTTCGACGGCACCCTCACAGAGCTCGACATCACTCGCAGTGACTACACACTCAGGGATCGTCCGCAGATCACAGCCCTTCTCACGCTGAAGACGTTCGTGAAGAAGAAGCTCATGGACACGACCGACCGCCCGAGCGCGGAGATCAAACTACGCGACCTTCCCCTCGACTACCTCATCCAGATTGAACGCAAGGAGAACAACTGATGGCTGGCGAAACTGTAATCACCGTGGTCGGCAACCTGACCGCTGACCCTGAACTGAGGTACACGCAGAACGGGCTTCCGGTGGCGAACTTCACCATCGCGTCGACCCCACGCAACTTCGACAGGCAGGCGAATGAGTGGAAGGACGGTGAAGCACTGTTCTTGCGTGCGTCTGTGTGGCGTGAGTTCGCTGAGCATGTTGCCGGGTCGCTCACTAAGGGCATGCGGGTTATGGCACAGGGGCGTCTCACTCAGCGGTCGTACAAGGATCGCGAGGGCAATGACAGGACGGCTATCGAGCTTGAGGTCGACGAGATCGGCCCGAGTCTGAGGTACGCGACCGCACAGGTGACACGCGCCGCATCAGGTGGGTCACAGCAGCCTGCACAGTCCGCACCCGCACAGACACCCACCAGCACCGACACATGGGCAACCCAGGGATTCGACGATGCCAAGCCCTTCTGACGACGACCGCAGTGGAGGTCGCATCACTTTCGCCGCCTTCATGTTCCTTGGAACGGTCTGGTTTGCGGCATCCTCGACCACGGCTGGAGGTTTGCACGTCGTGGGCGTCATTGGCCTGACCGCATCCATCGTCTTGGGGGCGATCGTCGGCATGATGATCGGCTTCTACAACTTCGGTAGGGAGCGTGGAAAGTGACTGATTCGAGGCCGCGCACCCTCATGTCGCGTTCGGGTTTTTGTGCGTTTCCGTCAACCACCGAACACACCGGATGCCCGAACCGTGGGTGTGCGTGCGATTGCCACAGAAAGGACACGTGATGAGCGACAACGAGAAGCTGATCGAAGAAGTTGCAAAGACGATCTACGATGATGATCCCGATTGGGGTTACATCTACGAAGATGACCACGGAGAGTATTCCGCAAGCTGGGGCTATCTCGGTCATGACCTGCGCGAGAAGTTTCGGGCGATGGCATCGCGTGCTCTGGCCATCTTCGAGGAGGCGTCCGCTCAGATCGGTCGAACCGACGACGAGCACGTGTTGCGGGTGACCGTCTATGCGGAGCCGATCGGTGACGGCAAGGAGTCGCTGACCACCGATGTTGACATGTTGGAGCCGTCGACCCCGGCTTGGGCGGCTGGGTTGCTCCGACAGATCGCAGATGACCTTGTTCCGGTCGAAGCGAAAGGAATCTGATGTCTGACGGTCTGCTCAAACTGATTGACCCGTGGGTGATGACGGTAAGTGTTGGTGACGGTGAACGTAACCAACACTTCCCACCACTCGTCGACATGTTGCAAGGGCAGCTCGCACCAGGGATGGAAGGCGGCGGGGGAGCAGGACTACCCTCAACCCGCAACATCCTCGACGTGAAATCCCTCGACCTGCTCATCCACATCCAGGACGTGACACGTGCATGGTTGCAGGAATGGGGTGTGCAGGGTGCCGGCGAGCTGAAACTCGATCTCCGCGGCTTCTGGGAACGCCTCAACGCCCTGCATGACAGTAGCGCTATGGATGACACCACATTCGAACACCTCGCGTCTTACCCGGACACTTGGGCATCGAAAGTGTGGGATCTCATCGAACCACCCAAACAGATTCCACTACGGAGAACCGAATGCCCACGATGCAACGAAGCGAAGGTGACCAACGGGGAAGGCGAATCAACCGACAACCTCCTCATCACATTCCGGGTTGGTCACGAGTTCACCGCCGAATGCCGCAACAGTGAATGCGCGGCAGTCTGGATCGGGGTAGACGGACTCAAAGAACTAGGGCGCGCAATCGGTGTCGAAATTGATGTCGACACTCTCATGGAAGTGGTAGCGGAAATGGGTTGACACCTGCTACACTTAGGTGCTTTCTACTTTTGCGCCATTTTCCAAGCCGCTTCACTTATCTGGTGGGCGGCTTTTCTCATACTCCCTGCAAGCTCATGGTCACCCGTGGCGATGCAGGTTGAGAGCCACCGTGACGAGGTGGCAACAATGCGCACGCGACACCTAGGCCGGTGTCCCAATGAAACGTGCGCTCACACAAACGAACGACAGCCCCACCGGTCGACTCGCAGGTAAGGCAAAAACCTCGATGCCAGCGCTCGTCGACCAAAGCGCGCAACCCGTCGTTCCATTACGCGTAAGCCGGGATATAGCCCGTGGTACGCAACAACTTGCACGGTGGCCGGGGTAGCTCAGAGGACAGAGCCACGGCGCCCAGGTTCGAATCCTGGTTCCGGCCGCCGTGACAGTTGCCGGTTGGGAGACTTGCGGGCTTCGGCTTCCCCTCCCAGCCAAAGACTTCGACTCGGAATAACTCGTGCACATGAACCACGCACGGAATACCCGAACTGTCAACAACTACACACCGAATCCTGGCTATCTGAAAGGTGACCCCAGTGTCGCTCGTGAATCGTCTTGCGGCACCGCCCGCACCGAAGACCAATCAGACCATCCTTGACCGCTGGCTAGACGAACTCCCAGCCGTCGACCGTGAAGCCGTCAGCAAAGCACTCATCGATCCGGCATGGCGTCACATCGACCTCCTCGCAGCCCTCATCGAAGAAGGCATGCCCGAAGTTGCAGACACCACGTTCGGTGTGTGGCGCAGACGGAACGGGTACACGAAATGAGCATCGCAGACCGGCTCAGCGAACCACCCGAGAAGGATGCCGCCAAGGAAAACGGTGACTTCCGGTACGGCGCGGACGGTTCCGTGGTCGGCGGCGACTTCACGGGCATCCGGTCCGAAGGCCCGATGACCAACTGGGATCACGTCTTCGAGAAGTTCATGCTCGATCCCGAGCTGTTCGAGATTTTGGGAGACACGGTCAGGGCTTCAACCTGGCAGTCGTCGAAACGCACCGAGTCGGGCGACCGCGACGTGGTCAACCTTTTCGCCTATCGGGCATCGTTCCGACGTAAGACCACGAACGCGATCACCGAAGCCGACGTATCCGACGCACAGAAACGTGCACGGGCGTGGAAGCTACCCCGACGCATCCCCGGCAGTGGTCTTGGTGAGCCTGTAGCGGCCATCCTCAACCTCTCTGACATGCAGCTCGGGAAGTCGGAGGGTGGCGGCATCGACGCAACCCTGGACCGCCTCTACGACGGCCTAGAGAACTTCCAAGCCGAAGTAACCAGGCAGCGTAAACACCGCAACGTCACCGAGCTCGTCATCGTCAACAACGGTGACCCGTTCGAAGGCATCGCCGGCAACTACGCCTCACAGAATCACACCGTTCAGGCTGGCCTGCGCGGTCAGATGAACCTTGTGCTTGACGTGTGGTCGGCGTACGCACGCGAACTGTACCCGTCGTTCGACAAAGGCCAGTTCGTGTCCGTGCTCTGCAACCACACCGAGTTCGGGCGTCAGGGCGGGTCGGCCAAGTCGATCACCTCAGACTCCGACAACGGTGGGGCCTTCCTCGCAGAAACATTGAAGCGTGTCCTAGATGTCACGCCCGGTTTCGATCATGTGGACTTCACCATCCCGCACGACGAGATGAGCGTCTACACGACCGCGGCCAACGTCCCCATGGGTTTCAACCACGGGCACAAGATCCCAGGCGGTGACGCTGCCGGGTTCGAGAAGTGGCTCAACGGTCAAGCACGCGGTGATCAGCGTGCACACGAAGCACGCATCTGGGTCACCGCACACCGGCACAACTTCCAGGCATGGGATCTCGGCTCAACTTTCGGGTTCTCATGTCCTTCCTGTGATGGCGGCTCCAAATGGCTGCGAGACACGACCGGCAAGTTTTCACGGTCGGGCATCATCGCATTCCTGGTAGGCGAACACCATCCACTCGGATGGTCAGACGTCGCCTTCCTGTAAGCCCGACGCGGGTGGCGTCGTCCATGCGGCATAGGGGTCTTTAGGGACGAAGTCGCAACCACCCACACAAACCTCCCACCTCCCACGCATATCGTCTAAGCGAGTTCGACTCATTCAGAGACAACCGGCGTCGAGGCATGGTGGGGACAACCAAAGTGACGTAGACCGCACTAACTGATTCGTGCGGTCTACGTCACCAACCTTTCACTGTGCGGCATGTTTCGGTACGCAACGAAACGGGCACACAGCGAAACATGATCTTTCAAGCTTTAGGGCGCTTTATCCAAACCCGATAAAGCGCCCTAAAGTGCAAAAACCTCCAAGACAGGGGCTGATGTGGATGACAACGAAGACTTCACCGCGGCAACCTGTGACGCATGCGGCACGAACGTTCGTGCACGCGGCGTCATCTCACTACCCAGCGGACGTGTGCTCGCCTACTGCTTCCACCACCTGAACAAACACCGTTCAGCGGCGGAAGCAATGGGTGCGCTCGTCGTCGAACTCGTCACTGTCTGAAAGGCAGAAATGCTCATGGAGAGCGATCGACTGACCATGCATGCCATGGCCGTGCAAGCCCTCGAAGGTGAGGGCGACTTCCTGCTGTCCCTCGACTCGCGTGTCGGAGAAGATGATGAGTGACTGGTTGAAGACGATTCAGGAATATGAGCACGAGTTCTTCCCGGAACGTTTCGGGATGCTCGAACTCGTTCAAAGCCTTACGGACACGTCTATGCCAGCGGATACGCGAAGTCGACTCGCCACTGAAGTAGTTCAGCGCCCAGCATTTGACGCAGAAACGATCATCAGTCAACTGAAGATCGATTGGTGGGGCGATAATCCCACTGGATGCAGGCTGGCATGGGAAGCACTCGAGTCCGCGCGATGAGTGAGCGTGAACAACTCATGCAACTCATCTCCCGCACCATGCCAACAGTGCCAAGCCTCATGGCCGATGCGATCCTCAAATCGGCATGGTTGAAAGAACACGACGAAAGCATTGTTGCTGAGTTTGTGACCGTGTATGCGGACGGGCAATACTTCCTCGAAAGAGCAATCCCCCATGAGTGACTATGATCGCGTGATCGTCCTGGAGCAGTGGCCGCAAGCGGGCGGATGGTCAAAATCGCGTGAACGTACGGCAAAACGAAGAGCGATCAGCGCAGACGGTCGGCGGTGGGAAGTGCGAACAAGATTTGGTCGCTGGCGTTGGTTGCCGGTGAAGGGAATGTACTGCTTTCTGCTTGAGGCGAGATCAGAGCACGCGTCATGAGTGACCGCGAAACGTGGTACATCCTCGAGCGTGACTTCATCCTCGGGCTTCTCTACCGTGCACAAGCCGACGAGAACCCCGACCTGCTCATCATCGAAGTCGAAGCTAACTGCAACACGGTCGAAGTGGAAGACGCCGATGGATGAACGTGTCGAACGGCTCTGGGACAAAGCCGAAGCGGCCATAGACCGCAATGACAGCGACCAGGCTGAGGAATACAGGGTGCTCGCGAATGCGGTCGCCTACCAGCGGCGTAAGGAAGCCCGCGAAATGAACCTAGCACTCGAGTATGTGGGTGGCGAAGATGAACGAGACTGAGCTCGCATTCAACATCGCCGGCTGGGGATTCACAATTCTTCTCGGCGTCTACGGTGCTGCGATCTTCTGGCTGCACACATGGCTCAAGACGCTCGAGAACGAACCCGAGAACGAAGACGACTAATGCGTGCACTCAAAGGCGCCGTCATCGTCATCACACTCGAAATCATGGCCTGGATTCTCTGGAAACCCGCCATCAAACCCGGCATCCACTGGGTATTCACACGCGTAGAAGTTGGCACACACCCCGACTGCAAACCCAGATACCGCACATGGATCAAAGGAATCGAACAGTGAGCACCGAAAAACACGTACGGTACAACACCGACGTAGACACGCTCACCGACGCCTGGACATTCATCATGAGCCACGTAGACGAATTCGCTGCACCAACCATCGGCATCGAAGCCTGGGTGCGATACGACTACAACGAAAGCCTCGACAGTCAAGAAGCGTCAACAGGCTACTCGGCTAGCGTTCACGGATACGTCGATGCCTGACGAACACGGCACATACATCTGCGACTACTGCGGAACCGGCTACTACTCCGAATCCGCAATGGAACGATGCGACTGCGGCGACACAACGGCCACACTCTCACCCTCCAAACACAGGATCAGCTACGACCTCGGGTACGAATGAGAGACTGAAAGCATGGCCTGCAAGCACTCATGGTTACACCTCGGATACGACGAGTGGCAATGTGAGAACTGTGGCACGCTCGACTCCCTTGGAGACCCGGACGACATGACCGAGCAGGAACGCAAAGACCTCGGCTACGACCGATGATCCACCTCGGGCAAACAGGCAACAACACCATCGTCGTACTCACAGGACTCACACCCCATGAAGTAGCCGACACCCTCGAGACGTACACACACCACACGCAAGAAGACATCGACAACTTCTTCAACTGAACTCCACACCCCCACCTAACCCCGGGTAAGCCACGCGCTACTCGGGGTTAGGGGTGTTGTCCACGAGTAGGAGCCCCATGCCCAGCATGCCGGCCAATGCCAACGGACACCGCAGGCGAGAACTCAGAGCCCGGGTGCTAGCCGAAGAGACCCGGTGTGCACTATGCGGCGGCCACGTCGACAAGACACTGGGCATGACCCCAGGCAGTCACGGCAAACGATGCAGGGGTAACGGATGCACCGGATGCATACCAGACCCATACCGGGGAGAGGTCGACGAAGACGTACCCCGAGCACGAGGCGGATCACCCTACGACAGGGCGAACACCCACCTCATGCATCGAGCGTGCAATGTTTCTAAGGGAACGCGCACCATCGCAGAGTTTCATGCACACAACACACAGGCACAGGCACCCAAATCGGTCACAAACCTCATCCGATGGTGACGCCTCGAGGCGGACGGGGCATTACCCCCTCCCTCCCCACCGTTCGGCCCTCCCATAGGTATAGGGCCTTTTCACACACGGAGCTTTGTCAGGTCGGTCGGGGGTGGTGCAGGTGGCTCGCATCGATGATTTGAAGGCCGCCCGCGATGTGATGTGGGCTTCAATTCAGGCTACCGACCCTGAGAAGCGCGCCCCTTTGATGAATCAGTGGCGGGCTTTGGAAGCAACGATTGCAACGCTTGAAGTCGAGTCTGGGAAGGTAGCTGATCCCATTGACGAAATCGCTGCTCGCCGTTCCGCTCGAGGAGGCGCCACCGCGCGTGCTGGTCGAGCCAACAGGAGCTCGGGCTAACTCGTGGGAGGACGTTGCTGATCTGTCTTTCAAGGCAGGGATTGTCTTGGATGCGTGGCAGGAGCAGATTCTGCAGGCCGCGATGGGGGAGCGCCGGGATTCGACTTGGGCTGCTAAGCGTGTCGGCGTCAGCGTGGCCAGACAGAACGGCAAGAGCCAGCTTCTGGTCGCTCGAGCTTTGGCCGGCGTGCTTCTGTTTGGCGAGAAGAAGATTGTCATCTCGGCTCACCAGCAGGACACCGCACGCGAGGCGTTCTCGAAGATGATCGAGATCCTTGAGGCCGATGGCAACCAGTGGTTGATGGATCGCGTGAAGCCGAACGGCATCATGAATGCAATCAACCGCGAGGCGGTGAAGTTCCGGAACGGTGCGACGATCCAGTTCAAGGCGCGTACTGGTGCTGGTGGTCGAGGTTTCTCGTCTGATTGTCTTCTACTGGATGAGGCCCAGCGTCTGAAGCGTGCCGCTTGGGTTTCTATCAACTCAACTATGTCGGCGATGCCGAACCCGCAGGTTTGGCTTCTTGGTACCCCTCCTACGCGGGAGGACGACGGTGAAGTCTTCGAGTCTGTGCGGGATGCTGCTATCTCCGGCTCCTCGTCGGCGTCTGCATGGGCAGAGTGGGGCGCCGATACGGATAGCGCCGCGTACAGGGCCGCAATGGCGGCTATGAACTCGCAGAAGCGCGTGTGGACTCCTGAGATTGAGATTCTGGCCTGGTCGGCAAACCCCGCGTGGAACACCCGCATCAACACTGAGGTGGTGCAGGGTGAGTTCGAGTCGTATACGGCTGAGGAGTTTGCTCAGGACCGTCTTGGGGTCTGGTTGGACGATGTTCATGCCGCCCGGCGTTGGTCCGCTGAGCTTTGGGCTTCGACTTCCGTATCTTCTGTTCCGGATGACGGGATCAGGTCGTATGCGGTCGCGTTTAGCTTCGATGGGTCCCGGGTTTCTGTCGCCGGCGCCTCGAAGCACTCGGATGGCGTTCACGTGGAGCTTGTCGGCGAGATGTCTGGAACGACAGAAGCAGGAATCGCGAGGATCGCGGATTGGCTGTCGGATCGGTGGCGCAATGCGGCTTCGATTGTCGTCTTGGGAGCCGCTGGGGCTTCTCTGCGGCAGGCTCTGGCCGATCGTGGGGTATCTGCTCGCGTCGTCTCTGCTATGAGCACTCCGGACTACTTCGCGGCGAATGCGATGGCGGAGGAATCTCTGAAGGCCGGCACGCTCACGCATCCGGTCGGTTCCTCAGGGGACATCCTCGACGCATCTGTTTCGATTTCGGACCTTCCTGCCGCTGATCGTGGTACTTGGCGCTGGAAGGCGACGACACCTGACGGTGACGAGACTCCCGTCGAAGCATTCTGTGCTGCTCATTGGGCTGCACGTACAAGCAAGCGAGTTCCAGGACGAAAGCAGGTATTGCTATGACGGCTTTCGTCGGCGTGTGGAGTTTTCCGACGTTCATTGCTGGTGTCGATGATGCCGAGCTAGATGTGATCCGGTCTCTGTTCGTGAAGTGGCAGGCGAAGTACCCAAGGAACGTCATCCGTTCGGAGTATTTCGACATGAAGGTGCGGGTGAAGCCGACTGGGAACATCCCGCGTGAGGCTATGGCTCGGATTGAGGCCGTGTCGGAGTGGCCTGAGAAGGCTGTGACGGCTCTTGCTGAGCGTTCAGTGTTTGAGGGGTTTGTGACTCCTGGTGGCACGCAGGACCCGTTTGCTTTGAGTGGGCTGCTGTCGGATAACCGGTTCGATCTTGAGCTTCCGCAGGCGATCACGTCCGCGTATAAGCACTCGTGTTCGTTCATTACTACGGCTTCGGGTGATGTTGCTTCTGGTGAGCCTGAGGTGTTGGTGATGGCGCGTGAGGCCATGTGGTCGTCGGCTTTGTGGGATTCTCGGCGTCGTGTTGTGTCTGCGGCGATGGCTATCACGGGTACGGATGACACCGCGCAGCCGTCGTCGATGGACGTGTACCTTCCGTATGCGGTTCTCTCGTTGACTCGTAGGCCTTCGGGTTCGTGGGTGGCTGAGCGTCGTGCGAACCCGCTGAGTGAGGTTCTGGTCGAGCCGCTGATGTATGACCCGCAGCTTGCTCGCCCGTTTGGGCGGTCTCGCATTAGCCGCGCGGTGATGAATATCACTGATCGCGCGATGTTGACGATTGTTCGTTCGGAGATTGGGTCGGACTTCTATGCGGTTCCTCGTACTGCGCTTCTTGGGGTGGCTGAGGATGCTTTCAAGGCTGGCAAGTGGCAGGCGGCGATTGATTCGTTCTTGGCGTTCACTCGCGATGAGAACGGTGATGCTCCGGAGGTTCGGAACCTGCCGCAGATGACGATGCAGCCGTTGACGGATATGTATCGGATGATCGCGACTCAGTTCTCTGGTGCGACGGGTGTCCCGGTGTCGAATCTTGGCATTGTGACGGACAATCCGCCTTCTGCTGAAGCCTTGTATGCGGATGACCGTCGCCTGGTGAACACTGCTCGAGCTCAGAACCGTGTTTTGGGGTCTTCGTTGAAGCGTGTTGCTCAGCGGGTGGTGCGTCTACGTGATGGTGTCGGCATGTCGGATGAGCTTCGTCAGATTGATACGTCTTGGGCTAACCCGGCGTTCACTTCGCCGGCTACGTCTGCGGATGCGCTGGTGAAGTTGTCTGCGGTGTTCCCGTGGTTGTCTGAGTCTGAGGTGGCGTTGGAGTTTGCGGGGTTCTCTCATGCGGAGATCACGCGGCTTCTGTCGGATAAGCGTCGCGCGCAGGGTGGTTCGGTTTTGAATCAGGTTCTTGCGCGTCAGACTCCTGCTGTTCAGGCGGCACCTGATGACGTCACGTCGTGATCTTGATCGGCTGACTGCGGCTCAACGCGAACTGGTTCGGATGGCTCAGAACGAGCTGTCTGGATTCTTCGCGACGGTGGATCTGACGCGTCCGGAGAACGTTCGCGATGCTCTGCTTGAGATCGTGCCGCTGCTGACTCGCGAGTATGGCGAGTTGGTGGCCACGGTCGCAGCGGAGTGGTACGAGGAGGTTCATCCCGGCGCGTTCTTGGCGCAGACTGCGGCTGATACATTCCCGTCGACTGGTGTCGCTGAGAATGTTCGGTATCACGCCGGCTCTTTGTTCACCGATGACCCGTATGCGGCTCTCAGCGGGATCACTGGCGCGATGCAGAGGTTCATCCTCTACTCGGGGCGCACCACGGTAGCGCGCAATGTTCAGCTCGATCGTGAGCGTCCGCGGTTCGGGCGTGTTCCGACCGGGGCTAAGACCTGCGCATGGTGCTCAATGCTCTCGAGCCGCGGCTTCGTGTACCTCTCCAAGGAGACCGCCGGCCTTGTCGCGAGCGACTACCACGACGACTGCGACTGCCAGATAGTCCCTGAGTGGGAGTCGGGCAGTTCGCACATCAGCGGCTACGACCCAGACCGTCTCTACGACCAGTATTCGCAGGCGCGTGACGCCGCGGGTACGACCGATCCGAAGGATGTCGCGGCGTACATGCGCCGGATGTTCCCTGATGACTTCACGGATGGCGTCACTTCGCCGCTCGTGTGATCTTGCACGGTTTCTTCCGTGCCCGTACGGCGACGGTTTCGCCGGTCATGGGCGTACGGCCCCTAAACGGAATGAGGGCTCAGCATGGCTGAGGAAACGGCCCAGACCACGGGTACGGAAGAAACCAACGGGCAGAGCGCGGATGCGGCGAAGGAGTTCCAGGCGATCACGTCGCAGGAGGACTTCGACAAGGCTATCCAGGCTCGCATTGCTCGGGAGCGCGCAAAGATTCCTGCCGATTACGACGATCTCAAGGCGAAGGCCACTGAGTTCGAGAAGTGGCAGGAGTCACAGAAGACCGAGGCGCAGAAGCTGCAGGATGAGCGAGACAAGGCGACTGCCGAGCTTGCTTCCGAACGTGCAGCACGTCTTCGGGCTGAAGTGGCCGCATCCAAGGGTATCCCAGCGAGCCTGCTTTCGGGCAGCACGCAGGAAGAGCTTGAGGCATCGGCCGACGCGCTCATCGCATTTCGGGGAGACGTGGCCAAGGGGCCAGTGATTCCCGGTCAGGGCCGAGCGCCCGAAACTACCACCGCTCAGGATCCAGCATCTGTTTTCTCGGACTTCCTCAGCAATCAGCTTGGGCACTAGCCCACATATTCAAGGAGCATCATGGCTACCACTCTCTCTAGCATTCCCAGTGGGCTTCTGCCCCCGACCGTCGCTGGTCCGATCTTCGAGAAGACTGAAGAGCTTTCTGCTGTTCAGCAGCTCGCCCGTCGTGTCCCGCTTTCCCTGACCGCTAACACGGTCGTTCCCGTCTCGATGGACATTCCTGCCGCTGGCTGGGTGTCTGAGGGTGGCGTGAAGCCTGTTGGTTCGGGCGCCGTTGGCATCAAGCAGATGCAGGGCAAGAAGGTTGCGCTTCTTGTCCCGGTTTCTGAGGAGATCGCACGGACGAACGCGGCTGGTCTTTATGAGCAGCTTAAGCAGGATCTTCCTGTGGCGATCGCGCGTGCGTTCGACTACGCGGCCATTCACGGTAAGGATCTGCGCACTGGTGGCGCCGGCCCGTTTGCGGACTACCTGACCAAGGGTGCTTCGTCGATCGAGCTTGGTACCGCTACGCAGGGTACGGGTTCGACTTACACCGACCTGGTGAATGGTGAGAAGCTTGTCGTTGACGCCGGCTTCGACTTCACTGGTTTCGCGGCGGACCCCCGCCTCAAGCCGACCCTGAAGCTGTCGACGGATACGACCGGTCGTCCCCTGTGGGTTGATGACCCCCAGTCGGGTATCAACGCCGGCAACCTGATTGGTTACCCCGCGTACTACAACCGTGGCGTCTCTGGTGCGTACCGTCGTTCGGGTTCGCGCGTCCAGGTGGTCACGATCACGGGCACTCCTGCTGGTGGAACCTTCTCGCTCGCTGTTGGCGGTGCGATTGCTTCTGGCATTGCCTACAACGCCGCTGCGGGAACCGTTCAGACGGCGATCCGCGCTCTTGGTGCACCGTGGTCTGGTGCGACTGTCACCGGTTCCGCGGGCGGACCGTACACGATCACTCTCTCGCCTGTCGGTGGCGCTTCGGCTCCGATCGTCGCTTCTGGCGCTGGTCTGACCGGTGGCACGAACCCGACTGTTGTTGTTGCTCAGTCCCCGGACAGCGACAGCAACCTTCGCGCGATCGGTGGCGACTGGTCGCAGGCCGCGTGGGGTCAGGGCATGGACATCACGATCAAGGTGTCTGACACCGCTTCGTATGTTGATGAGAACGGCGTCACGCACTCTGCTTTCCAGGAGAACCTTGTTCTTCTGCTGGTGGAGGCTCACTACGGTTTCGTCACGTCTGACGCGCCGGGCAAGTTCGTCGCTTACACCGACGCTGCGTAATTGAAGGGGGTGCGTCATGGCGTACGCAATTGTTGCGGATCTTGAAGACCGGTGGCGCACCCTCACCAGCGATGAGCAGTCTCGCGCTGAGGTGCTGTTGGGGGATGCGGCTGTCCGTTTGGATGTGCTGTGTCCCCCTTCGGTGCCGCCGACTGCCGCGGAGCTTGCTGCACGGATGATCGTTTCTTGCGAGATGGTGAAGCGGGCTATGGCTACCCCTGGGGGAGTGGCCGGTATTGGTGTGACGTCGGTGCAGGCTGGTGCTGGCCCTTTCCAGGAGACACAGCAGTTCGCTAATCCGACAGGGGATCTGTATCTGACGAAGGCGGACAAGTCGCTGCTGGGTTGCGGGAGTCAGGTGGCTTACACGTTCCCAATGGTGGAACGCCTTCCCCCGCTTGAGCCTGATCTTTGGGATGTCGAATGAATGGCGTTGATCAGGTGATGAGGTTGCGTCGCGAACAGGTTGGTGTCGACCGCTACCAGAATCCGGTGTACGAGACGGTCGAATCTGTCATCCCCGAGCTGGCGTTGTTCGCCCCGAAGGATGTGATTCCGTCGCTCGAGGTCGGGCGTTCTCCTGTGATCGTTGAACCGACGCTGTACTGGTTCAAGTCTTGGCCTGACGTGCGCGCTGATGATCGACTACGGGTTCGCGGCATCACTTACGAGGTGCAGTCGGTGCCGGCTGATTGGCGTGGCACTTCGGTGGGTGGGTTCGCGGTGAAGTTGCGCGACTCCACTGAGGGGGTGGCGTGATGCAGTTCCAGAAGTTCGTGCTGAACAAGAAGGCTTTCCGTGATCAGATCCTCAAAGGTGCGGCCACCGCGGCGTTGCTCGAAGCGATCGCGGGGGAGGATGGCGTTTCCGAGGATGCCCCGTCTCGAGCCCGTACCCGCGTTTACGGCGACCTGTCCGATGAGGCGCAGAACGGAACGCTGTCTCGCAAGATTGGCGGGTGGCGCCTGTGAGAATTCCCACGAAGTCACCCGACATGGAAGCCCTGCTCATCGCGGGGCTTTCTTCCGTTGGTGACACGTTCAATGTGAAGCCTGAGAAAGCTAAACCGTATCGGCTCTTCGTGCTCAGGGCGGACCTGCAGCAGAAGATTACGCCGATATCGCGGTACTGCCGGGTGGGGGTATCCGCATGGTCGGTTCGTGCTGATGGCTCATCCGATCTCGGGGATGCTTTCGATCTCGCCGCGGCGGGTAATGAGTGGTTTGAGAACAACGTTGCTGGCGTGATCTTGTCGGCTGACGTTGAGTCTGGACCGTCCCGTGTCACCGATCCGGTGACGAAGCTCGAATACCTGTACTCGACCGTCCTCCTTGAGGTTGCGGTCTGACAAAACGTGACCCCGTGTCACTTTCCTCGCCCTTGTCGCCGTGGGCACCTATCAATCGAAGGAGAACGCTATGGCTAAGCCTGCGTACATGACCACGGGTGTCGACGCTGATCTCGCGCGCCTTATCAAGGATGGGGCGCTCTTCCTGCGTCCTGTTGGTTCCACTGCCCCTATCGGCACCGCTTGGACTCCGACTGGCAGCGATCTGCAGGTCGGGTACTACTCGGATGACGGTTTCACGATCACTCCGACGCCGGGTGATGAGACGAACCTGACGGGTCACAACGGTGACCCCCTGATTTCTGAGGCCGCACCCGGATACTGGGGCGTCGGCTTCTCGGGGCTCGAGGGGAACAGCGCGGTGACTGCGGCGTACTTCGATGTCGCGGTTGCCGGCGATGGTTCAGTGACCGTTTCTTCGGCTTCTGCGTCGAAGCGGTATGACCTGATCGCTGTTGGACTGGATCAGAAGGAGCGCCTGATCCTTGTTCACTTCCCGAACGTGCAGATCGATAACAGCTCGCGCGAGGCTCTGACATTCAACCGGACGACTCTTCTTGCGTATGGTCTGGCGTTCAAGACGTTCAAGGGTGGCGCTTCGGCTCCGTACCACTTCAAGGCGTGGGGGTTTGTTGCGTCTGATTCGTCCGAGGACTGGACGCAGACCATCACCGGAACCCCGACTGGTGGAACGTACACCCTGTCGGTCGATGGTGTCGCATCGGCGGCTATCGCATATAACGCGGATGCCACCGCCGTTCAGTCCGCGCTCAATGCCATCGCTGGTGTTACGGGCACGGTTGTCACCGGCACTACGACGAAGGCGATCGCGTTCACGTCATCTCGGACACTGACCGCGAATGGTGCGTCTCTTACGGGTGGCACGTCGCCGGCTGTGGTGGTCACGCCGGTTTGATCCAATCTCCGGGGGTGGGTGAGTGGCGACCCGCTCATCCCCGGTTCTTTCCTCTGGTCGCCGTCAAATGGAGGTCGCTATGTTTGAACTGGATCTTGAGAACGAGAACACGCCGATGATCGATTTCGGCAATGATGGGAAGGTTCTGTTTCAGCTTCCCGTGCTGGGTGTCAAGGGCGTCCCGATGGGTGTTGTCTCGTCATTCGCCATCTTCTGGGACAAGTTTCAGTCTGGTCGCAAGCTAACTGAGCGCGAGGTTGCGCAGGCGTGGGGTTTCTTCATCCAGACTCTGGCTGACACGTACCCGGATGCGACCCGGCAGCTCGCGCGACTCGACGAAGCGAACCTTTCTCACGTGCTGAAGCACTGGGTGTCGGTCTCGTCGGAGCACGGGTTCGACGCGGGAAAAGCCTGACCCTCACCGTTGCTTTCTTCGCCCACCGTGGCCCGCTCGAGCACGAGTTGTGGTCGCGGTATGGGTGGGGCTTCGATGAGGTTGTTAGAGGTAACCGGGCATGGAATCTGGTCGCGCTACTGGTTGCTCAGATCTTCAAGGACTCGTATTCGGATCTTCATGCGTCGCTTCGCGGGTGGGGCTATGCACCGAACCCGATGGACGCGTTCTTCTTGGACTGGCTGGACGCTCAGGCTGTCATGCATCACAGGTCTGGGAAGGTTCCACCGAAGCCGGTGAAGCGCCCGTGGGAAACGGCTACCAAGGTGGTTGCTCCTACCCATGACCCGTCGCGTAGCGAACGGAGACGGGCGCTGCAGGAACGTCTAGGCCTTGGACGCGTTGTAGACGCCGACGATGAGCCAGACGGGGAGCCACAGTCCGAGGGTGATGATCGACATCAGTAGGTGGAACCCATGGCTGGTTTTGTAGATCTTCTGTGGGGGCGCGACAACGACCTGGGTGCCGTACTGCGGCTGGATCGCGTACGCGGACTGTACGGGCTGCTGGTCAGCGAAGTGGTTCGTCCACTGGTTGCCGTCCCACCACTGTTGGCGCCCGGCGCCGTTGTTATACCAGCCGGGCGCCGCCTGTTGCGCCATAGAAGTCATAGGGGCATCTTAACGGTTCCCGCTGACATTCGGTAGTAAATCGAACATTTGGGGCTGGTCCCCTTTTCGCCCTCGCGGGCAGAGAGGGGGCGTTCGTGGCGCAGGAAATTGGTGTTGCGTATGTGTCGCTGCTTCCGTCCGGCAAGGGCTTCTCGAAGGCCGTTCAGAGCGAGTCTGAGTCCGCTTTCAAGGGCGCGGAGAAGTCTTCGGACAGCTTCTTCTCGAAGGTTGTCGGCTGGGCGAAGACTGGTGCGGTCGTCGTGGGTGGCATGGTCACCGCTGTCGGCGCTTTGGCTCTCGGCGGGGGTATCTCGCGTGCTCTGAATATTGAGGATGCGACGGCGAAGCTGAAGGGTTTGGGTCACGATACTCAGACCGTTGAGGCGATTATGAAGGATGCCCTCGCGTCGGTGAAGGGTACGGCGTTTGGTCTGGATGCTGCGGCTACGACCGCGGCATCTGCGGTTGCTGCTGGTATCAAACCGGGCCAGGAGCTCGAGCGTTACCTGAAGTTGACGGCGGATGCGGCGACGATCGCTGGCACGTCTATGGACGAGATGGGTTCGATCATCAACCAGGTGACCTCTAAGGGTTACGCGGGGATGGAGAACCTGAACCGTCTGACTGAGCGTGGTATTCCGATCATGCAGTGGCTGCAGAAGGAGTATGGCGTCACTGCGGACGAGTTGCAGAAGATGGTGTCTCGTGGCGAGGTGGATGCGGAGACGTTCCGTCGCGCGATTGAGAACAACATTGGTGGCGCGGCTCTCGAGTCCGGTAATACGACACGTGGCGCGTTCTCGAACATGCTGGCCTCGCTGTCTCGTCTTGGGGAGGGTTTCGCTGGTCCCGCTCTTGGTGCGGCACGGGATTTCTTCAACGAGATCACGAAGATCACGGATGGCATCAAGACCGCGCTGGCCCCATCATTCGAAGACCTGCAGTCCGCGGTTGACGGGATGGACTTCACCTTCAGCGACAATGTACTGGCTCAGCTGAATCCCATCCTCACGACGATCAACGACATCTCTGCTGCGGCCCGCGATGGATCGCTGGGGGAGTGGCTGAAGGATTTCGCGTCGATGTCTCCCGCCCTCTCTGTGCTGGTGAAGACGATCGGCTATCTGACTCCGCTGTTCCCGGTCTTCAAGGACTTCGGGCAGAAGGTGGCTCCGACTCTCGCTGAGGCGTTCCGGGAGATCGGACGCGCGCTGCTTGAAATGGGTCCGGCACTCATCAAGGAGCTTGCGGAGGCGATCGTTGATATCGTCCCGCCCCTTGCGGATCTGCTCGTTGCCCTGTTGCCAATCATTCCGCCGATCCTTGAACTCGTGCAGATGCTACTGCCGGCTTTGAAGTGGCTGATAGAGGTACTTGGGCCGTTGATCGCTGGCGTAGCCGATGGCTTCACTGAGTGGTTCAAGACGATCCAGATCTTCGACGAGTTCATCAACGGTAGCCAGAGCTTGGCAAAGCTCAATCGGGACATCCTCTCGATCGTGGGGCCGATCGGTGAGTTCACGCGCGCCTTCGTGGGTCTCGCTGAGTATCTCGCGGTCGCCATGATCAGTATCGAGAACCAGTGGAATGCTGGCTGGTCTCGAATCGGCAGCTTCTTCACTTCGGTGGGTCAGGCGATCCTCAATACGGGCACATACATCTGGAACCTTCTTCCTGAAGGGTTCCGCAACAGTGTTGGCCAGGTTGTCGGGGTTCTGTCGACGCTCCCGGGAACGGTGCAGCGAATCATGGCTGGTGTCGGTTCGCTTCTCGTTGGGTCGGGTCGCGCTCTCATGCAGGGTTTCATCGACGGGATCAACTCGATGATCGGTCGCGTGGGGTCCGCGGTGAACAGTGTTCTGAGTTGGGCGTCTGGGTTCTTCCCTCACTCGCCAGCGAAGCGCGGAACGTTCGCCGGATCGGGATGGACTGCCGTCGAGGATGGCGGCGCTTCATTGATGGAGCAGTTCGCGTCGGGTGCCGAGTCGTTCAGGCCTGAGATCTCATTCTCAAACCTGAGCTCATTGATCGGTGCCGGATCGAGTGCCACGACGGGCGCTGTGCCGCGAACGGTAACGCAGAACATCTACCCCCAGCAGACGGACCCCCGCATTCAGATGCGTCAGTGGGGTCGTGAGGCAGAGAGGGCGTTCACATCACAATGAGCGATTCGACAATCCGCCTCGTATCCGGTTCCCGCGAGATCATTCTCCCGGGAACCGGTGGGGGCGAAGTAAATGGTTGGTTCTTCAGCGATCTCATTGACTGGTGGGGACAGACGGACGACAAGTACGACGTTACCGAGCGCCCCCAGGCGCATGGCGCCTTTTCGGCATCCAGGTCACTGCGTTCTTCCAGAGCACCATCCTTCAAGGCGTCATTCGTAGCCACCTCAACTATCGACGTTGAGGCTGCGTACGACGACCTTTCTTCGATCGGCGCGGAAGGCGCCGTTGAGATGATCGTAAGCACCCCGGCTGGTAGCTCTTCGCGCTTGGTGACGATCGAGAGTGTCGGTGCTGAGGACAACCACGGAAATCGTTGGGGAACCGTGTCTGTGGATTGTATTGCTCGTGATCCGCGGCGTTATGCGGTTTCGGGTGATGTGCCGTGGGAGTCGACTGGGCCGGCTTCGTCTGGTGTGGGTCGTACGTGGCCTGCCATTCGTCCTTTGGTGTGGCCGATGGGTGGTTCGTCTGGTCGTGTCACGTTGACGAATTCGGGTCGCGCTCCGTCTGCTCCTCAGTTTCGGTTGGTGGGCGGGTTTTCGTCGGTGTTGATTACGTCTGCTGAGACTGGTGCCCGGATTGGGTTTGATCGTCCGGTGCCTGTGGGTTCGGTGGTGACGATTGATACTGAGCGGCATGTGGCGACGATTGATGGTCAGTCTGATGTGTCGCGGTGGCTGCGGTGGCGCGAGTGGGAGCTTGTGCCTGCTGGTGAGTCGCGGTCGTATCAGTTTGATGTGTCGGGTGCGGATGGTTCGCCGGTTCTTGAGGGGCGGGTGTTGTCCGCATGGTGGTGAGGTGTTTCGTTTTCGAGACTCGTGGGGGTGCGCTGCTTACTGAGGTTGAGCCGTCTGATTTGTCGTGGTCTGAGAACACGAATCAGGCTGAGTCGATCACTGCGACGTTTGATCTGACGTCGGATACTGAGGGTTCGCGCGATTGGCGGAATCTGGGTACGGCGTGGAAGCACTCGCTGGCGATTGATGTGAATGGTCGTCTGCTGGGTGGGCCGATCATGCCTCACGAGTTCGATGACGATGATGGTTCGTTGCGGATCGCAGCACGCGGATTGCGGGTTGCTTTTGCGCGTCGGTCGATCCTTCCTTTGAGTGCACTGTCTGCGTCGTTGCTTCTCCCTGATGGTGAGCCTGATCCGGCGATGGATTCGACGTGGGTGGGGTTCGATCTGGGGACGATCGCGAAGAAGATTGGTGTTCAGGCGTGCACGTGGCCTGGATGGTCTGATGTACCGATTGTGTGGCCTGATGACCGTGCGGGAACCCATGAGCGCACCTATCTGGCGTTGGATCGCAAGAAGGTGGATGACGCCTGGTCAGATCTGTCTGATGTGCAGAACGGCCCG
>Ga0307414_10000174_pt1 | contig 43437 bp, 58 predicted proteins | sample DK1Ometagenome_FD_203804 | JGI IMG/M metagenome (GOLD analysis project Ga0307414, IMG submission 203804) | Maize rhizosphere microbial communities from greenhouse at UC Davis, California, United States - DK15-O-3 | ecosystem: Host-associated > Plants > Roots > Rhizosphere > Soil | place: USA... | reverse complement strand
TGGCCGATGCCATTCAGCAGACAAAGGATCGGCAGCGGCAGGACTTTGTTTCAACCCTGGAGACGGTGGGCACGATCAACCCTGACACGTATGCCAAGGCGACCGCTGTATCTCGCCTGTCTGGCGTTCCTGCTGAAGTCTTGCACCAGCACAATGCTGAGATGGATCGTCTGCTGAAGGGCAACAAGTACGCCTCCATGTACGATACAAACAGACGCACAGCCGAATCGTTGAGCAATGGCAGCATTGCGGCAATGGCGCAGGACGATATTGATAACCTTGCCCGCATCGAGACGGCCGAGCAGATCACCAAGTTTGAAAACCAGTCGGTCGGGGAAAAGCTGTGGGGGACGCTAAAGCAATCATTCATAGGCAGCCGCCAAGCAAGCAATCTTTCCTATGCGGATTCGCTACAGCGCCAGCAAGCCCAATTTGATCGAATCGATGCTGAGCTTGCTCGATCAGAGGCTGAAGGGGTCGAGCCATTCGCCGACGGCAATCGGCCTGGCGGGTTTGGTTTCAGCTACTTGGAAGCCACGCCAGAAGGTCGCGCCGAGATGCGCAAGAACCTTCTGGAATCCCAGGGTGGGGCAATAACTTCGCTGACCGACGACCAAGCCACTCTTGACGCCGCACCGGTTGAGCCTGGCGCTCTGCGTTATCAGGAACTTGGCGGCGATACGGCGGCGATGGCCTCGGCGATTGCTGACAACCCAGGCTATGCGGTGCGATCTGCGCTGGGCTCCGTGGTGAGCAGTGCGGAAATGCTGGCCGGCGCAGCGTTGGGCGGCATTCCACTGGCTGCCACTGCTGAGTTCGCCAGTGAAAGCAACGCCAAGGTGATAGACGTTCTGCGTGAAGCAAAGATCGACCTGACCAATCCCAAGGCTGTGCTGACTGCCCTGCAAGATGATGAGCTGATGGAAGACGCACGTCAGCGGGCTCGTCTAAAGGCGCTGGGCACGACTGCGGTGGACATGATCGGCATGGGCGTAGCGGGGCGCCTGCTTGTTCCCAAGGGCATTGCCGGCGCTCCTTTGACGGCAGTTCAGCGTGAAGGCGCCAACCTTGTGGTTCAGGCCCCAGTTCAAGGCGTGATCGGCGGCGCATCCGAAGCGGCCGGCCAGCTGTTGGCGGATGGCAAAGTCAGCGGCGGCGATGTGCTGATGGAAACTATCGCTGGCGCAGGCATGTCATCACTGGAAGTGGCCGCATTCAGTGGTGGCCGCATCGTCGAGAACATCACCGAGGGCTTGGAAAAGTCCCGGCAGGCCCGCCAAGGGAAGGCAACGCTGGCAGAGATGGCCGATGCCGCTATCAACAGCAAGTTGCGCGGGCGTGACGCTGAGTCTTTCAACACCATTGCCACCAATCAGCTGAAAGATACGCCGATGGAGATGATCAGCATCCCATCCGAGGCGCTGGCCAAGTTGAATCAGGATGGCGCTGAACCTGTGTTGGCTGAGCTGCTGAAGCGCGTGCCTGGACTTACGGAGCAATTCGCCGAAGCCGAAGCCCGTGGCGGCTCCGTGATCATGAAGACCGCTGACTATCTGACCACCTTTGCCGAATACCATGAGGCCCTGGCCGATTCCGTTCGGACCCAAATGGACGGTATGAACGTCGAAGAGTCCAAGGCATGGCAGGCGGCGCAGGAAGAGCAGATCAACGAGTTGGCCGCCAGCCTTGATCGTGCGCCAGACGTTCGTGATGACGCATTTGTCGGGATGATGAGCGAGTTGATCCAGGCCGGTTATCGTCGTGCTGATGCCGAGCAATACGCAGGATTGCACCTGTCGGCCATGTCCACGCTCGCAGACCGTACCGGGAAGCCACTTGCTGAGCTGCTGGAGCGCTTTCCGCTTGATGTCCGTAACAAGGCACCTGATGTGATACAGCGCGTCTCTGTGGACGACATGCGCATTGCTATTGGCAGGCTGCGTACCGGTGACATCCCTCAACCCCGCGATATGTTCGGCAAGTCTCTGGTGGAATATCTGCGTGATGCGGGCGGCCTGAACGATGCGGGCGGAGAACTTGCTGCACTCGACATCAACGTTGGCAAGGTCGGGCGTAACCGTCTGGTGAAGGCTGAAGGCGGCTTGAGCCTCGATGAAGCGGCGATGCGTGCCTGGGAGAACGGTTACTTCCCGGGTGTTGCCCGTGAAGACGTCGGCCCCCAACTGATCGTCGATGCAGTGCAGCGCGACATGAGCGATCAGCCCACATTCAGCAGTGAGCAGGAAAACGCCACGCTGCGTGACCAGGCCACCAACCTGCAGCAGCTTCAGGACTACCTGGACCAGTTGGGCGTGAACATTAACGAGCTGAGCGATGACCAGGTGCTGGCCATTCTGCGCGACCCGGAGTCGATCCAGGGTGTTCAGCTTGACCAGACCGGAACTGAGCAGCAGCCACGCGGCTACATCACTTTCAACTCGCCAAAGCCTGGTGCTCAGCGCAAGTTCCAGATCACTGTCACCGCCCGGCGCGACCTTTCCACGCTGCTGCATGAGTTCGGTCACTTCTATCTTGAAGTTATGGCCGACTTGGCCAGCGATGCAGATGCGCCAGCCCAGATTAAACAGGATGTCGCGGCGATTCGGGAATGGACTGGAGCCAAGGATTCAGGACCATTCAGCGTTGATCAGCATGAACAATTCGCCCGGGGCTTTGAGGCATACCTGGCGGATGGGAAGGCGCCAAACCCAGAACTTGCTGGCGCGTTCGCTCGGTTCAAGCGCTGGATCATTGCCATATACAAGGATCTGCGCCGGCTGAACGTTGAGCTTACGCCCGAGATCCGCAGAGTCATGGACAGGATTATTGCCACTGACGAACAGATCCGAGCTGCTGAGCAAGTCACCCAGGCCATGCCGATGTTCGAAACCGCTGCCAAGGCTGGCATGAGCGATGAGGAGTTTCTGGCTTATCGGAATCAGGTCGAGCTGGCGCACGCCGAAGCAGCAACCGATGTTGAGCAGCAGGTCATTCGCGAAGAGGAACGGCGCCAGAGCAAGTGGTGGGGCGAAGAGACGGCTCGCATCGCCAAAGAGGTAGGCGAGGAACTGGACACCCTGCCCGAGTACCAGGCTATCCGTGCATTGCGCACAGGCGTCATGCCGGACGGCACCACGCAGGCGATCAAACTCAACAGCGCCGAGATCAAAGAGCAATACGGCACGGCGGTGCTGCGCAAGATGGTCCGGATGTACGCGAAGGATGGCGTACCGATGGATATCGCCGCCCAGATCCTTGGGTTTGAATCCGGTGATCAGATGGTCAAGGCAATTCTCGGTGCACCACCACGCGGCCAGGCCATTGCAGCAGAAACCCAGGCCAGGATGATGGAACGGCACGGTGCGCGTGCTGACGGTGCGGCGGCAGATGCAGCAATGGAAGCGGTTCACAACGACAAGCGCGGCGCGGTTCTGCTGAAGGAATTGAACGCACTTGGCAAACAGGGCAATCGCAAGAACATCACCGGCCAGCAAGTGCTGAAGATGGCCGCCGAACGAATCATGCAGGAACGCAAGGTTCGTGATATCCAGCCGTTCGAATATCAGCGGGCCGAGGGATCCTCCGGGCGTCGTGCCTTCGAAGCGGCCTCCCGGGGTGATCTGGCGGCAGCATACGAAGCCAAGCAACAACAGCTTCTGAACTTCCACCTGTGGCGCGAGGCCAAGAAAGCGCGTGATCAGATCGACACCATCGTTGACCGTATGGCCGGTTTCAACAAATCCAGCAAGCGCGAGAAGTTGGGCAAGGCCGGGCACGACTATCTGGACCAGATTGATGCGGTCATGGAGCAATACGAATTCCGCACGGTAAGCCTGCGCGATCTAGACAAGCGTGTTTCCTTCACTAAGTGGTATGCCGACCAGCTGGCCGCCGGCAACGAGCCAGACGTTCCTGAGTTCATCCTGAACAACTCCCAGAAGGTCAACTACAAGGATCTATCCCTGGCGCAACTGGAAGAGCTGAACGACTTCGTGCAGAACGTGAACCACCTGGCCAGTGTGAAAAACAAGCTGCTGGCCAACAAGCGGCTGAAGGATTTCGAGGAGGCGAAGAATGAGCTGGTCCGGGCGGCATACGCCAACCTGAAGAAGAAGGGCGCGCCGCCAATCGACAAAGGTACACGCAGCGCTCTGGAGTCCATCGGCGACTGGGCGGGCAACATGTCGTCAGCCCTGCTCAAGATGGAACAGATCGTTCAATGGCTGGACGGCAACGACATCGATGGCCCTTGGCACACCGCGTTCTGGCAGCCATTCGTTGAGGCGCAGATTGCCAAGGATGATTTGAACAAGGAGTTCACCGCCGAGTTGATGGCCAACGTGGACACGTACATCCGCGCACGCGGCCAGAAGGCCATGAGCGAACAGATCCACATCCCGGAGATCGGCCAGGCGCTGACACGGAACGCGATCATCAGCGCGGCCCTGAACACCGGGAACGCCGGCAACCGCCAGAAGTTACTGAATGGGTACGCCTGGACTGATAGCCAGCTTGGCGCAATCCTGAGCCACATGAACAAGGATGACTGGGACTTTGCCCAGACCCAGTGGGATCTGGTCGAGCGCCTCTGGCCGCAGATCGAACAACTGGAAAAGGATCTGCATGGCGTAGCACCGGAAAAGATCGTGGCCACGCCGGTCGATACGCAATACGGGCAGTATAGCGGCGGGTACTGGCCTCTCGTCTATGACACCAGTTCGCCCCAATATGCCCAAGTCGCCAACAACCTGACCGACAACACCGGCCTGTTCGAGCAAGGATATGCCAAGGCAACCACGCCCAAGGGTCACACAAAGGCGCGGGTCGATTCGTTCGCGGCGCCGATCATGCTCGACACTGGGATCGTGGCGAGCCATCTGGGCCAGGTGATCCACGACTTGACGCACCGAAAGGCAATCATCGACGCGGCAAAGATCATCAGCAACCGGGAGATCAAGCAAGCGCTCAACGAGACGCTGGGCGTGAACATTGCCAACCAGTTCAACCCGTGGCTTCAGGGTGTGGCCAATGACATGGTCATGGATTCCAAAAAAGGGATTGATGCTTGGACGAACGCCATGGGCACTCTCAGGGCGAACCTGTCAGTCGCCTGGATGGGTTTCAGCGCCACGACTGGCATACAGCAGATACTTGGCTTCTCGCAGTCCTGGGAGCATCTGGCGCAGATTGGCGCCCGTCATTACTTGCCGCAAGGGATGCTGGAATTCGTCACCCATCCGATGGACACAATCGCTTTCGTAAAATCCTTGTCCGGCGAGATGCGCAACCGGGATGCAAACCTGGACAACAACATGCGCGAGGTGATGAAGCGCATTAGCGGGAAGGTTGGGCCTAAGGCTGTAATCCAGCGCCTGGCCTTCAAACACATCAGCGTTATCCAGTCGATGGTCGATTATCCGACGTGGCTTGCGGCCTATCACAAGGGCATGGCAGACGGCGAAACGCTGGACGCATCTGTTCGTCTGGGTGACCGGGCGGTTCGTCTCTCCCAGATGTCAGGTGGACCCAAGGACCTGGCCGCGGTGCAGCGTAAAGATGGGCTCATGAAAGCCCTTACCATCGTCTACAGCTACTTCAACCTGCTGTACAACCGCCAGGCTGATCTGGTCCACTCCATGAAGACGGCCGAGGGCGTGAAGGATTACCTGAACGCTTTCGAGCGAACCATGTTTCTGATCGCCATCCCGGCTGTTGTGGCTCCCCTGATGACTGGCAGCGGGCCAAAAGAAGACGAATCTTGGAGCAAGTGGGCGGCGCTGAAGATCACCACCTATCCCTTGATGTCTATCCCCCTTCTGCGCGACGTAGGCAGCAGTCTGGAAAGCGGATGGGCCTACAGCGGAGCAACCCCTATCGGTGACGTGTTCAAGTCCACTACGCGCCTGGCCGCAGCCGTGGGCCAGGATGAAGTCGATGCCGAAAAGGTCACCATGTCTACGCTTGATGTTGTAGGCATGGGGTTCGGTCTGCCGACTGCCCAACCAAAGCGCACGCTGAAGTACCTGTTCAGCGTTGAGCGAGGCGAGCGACAAGATGACAATATGGTTGAATTCATACGCGGCCTGATGTTTGGTCCACCAAAAGAACCTAAGTAGGAGCTATACCGATGACTGTAACGACCACGCTTGACCGGCAGTATTTCCCCGGTGATGGCTCTAACAAAAATTTTCCGTTCAATTTCAAGTTTTTCAATAACTCGGAGATTTACGTTTTTCTTGTGGAGGCTGATGGGACGGTAACCGGGAAAACGCTGAACGTCGATTACACGCTGTCCGGGGCTTTGCAGCCGAGTGGCGGCCAGGTGGTCATGTCTGTGGCACCATCGGTTACGCAGCGCATTCTGGTTATGCGCGTTTTGCCGGCTGTTCAGCCTTCCAGCATTCGCAACCAGGGTGCTTTTTTCCCAGCCATTCATGAGGATGTTTTTGATCGCCTGACGATGCTTATTCAGCAGGCTATTGCTGGCTCAAGCACTGCTTTAAAGCTTGATCTAAGCGGTGAAAACTATGATTTCATGGGGCATCGCGGGGTAAACGTAGGAGATCCTGTAGATCTGAAAGATGTCGCCAATCTAGAATGGGTTAAGCAGTATGTCGCCGGTATTTTGTCTGGCGGACAAGGTCCAATCAACAATGCAGTAAATGTAATTTACGTGACTCCCGGCGCGGTCATAACATCCGTTGCAGACAAGCTTTCTAAAATTGTTGATGTTTCGGATTTCAGCTCTCTACGAGCGGCAATTTCCTCCGGGGCTATGGTTCGCGTACCGGCGACAACTACGGATATCGCTCTGACTGCGGCGGATTCGCCTTATGTCTTGCCGTTCTTGGATCGTGTCAGCGCCGAAGGCCCATTGAACATCAACCTAGGCGCCGGCGTGCATGCGACAACGGCTGGCCCGATTTGCCGTGTAGGCGTGCGCAACTCACTGATCAAGTTGCTCGGGCCTACTCCTCTCGAAACAACGGCTTCTTCTGTTGCATCCATTACTGGCGTGGCCGGCGATTGGGCCATCACGTACAACGTCGCGAGCGTTTCCGGTGCAGTTGTCGGTGACTACGCAAAGCTGTTCGATGTCGGCCCGCTCCCGATCCTGAACGGCGATAACGCTGCAAGTTATATTCTGCGTAGCTACCCACTCAAGGGCGAACTGTATACCCCGCTCGCTCAAAGCGTGGGCAGTTTGACCTATACAGGCGGCGGCGGCAGTGTGGCGTTCAGCTCCGTTAGCGGCTCGCTGTCTGATTACATGCATAACGGCGACCTGATCACGGACAAGGGGCAGACCCGAGTATTGAACGTTGTGGGCGGTACCAGTGCATCTATCGTCGGTGCGTGGACCAACGGCGGGAACACCGCTTCGCGTTCGTTCTACATTACTCGGCCAAACGCCGGCACGATCGGCACTGGCGGCGTTCCAAGCGCAACAGTTACAGGCGTTGGCAGTGCCTTTACTACCGAAGCTAACATCGGCGACGTACTCCTGGCCGATGGCGTGATGAGCAAAATCACTGCCGTTGCCAGCGGTACGTCCTTGACCTTGGCCGCACCGGTCACCCTGGCCGCCGGCACTTCCTACAGCATCCTGCAATCGGCGGCGTGCCTGCATGAGGGCGTACATGAAATTACCGCCGTAGGCGCCAGTACCATCACTGTGCGCAATCGCAGCACCGTAAAGCCTCCGATCAATGGCGTTTCTGTTGATGAATTCAGAATCATCAAAACTGCCCTAAAGCAAAATGGCACCGCCACCGGCGACGATGGGTTCGTTTTCGACCAGAACGGCTCACTTCGCGAGGTCAATAATCTGGTCGTGGCGGGTCCGGGTTCTGGCTCCGGTATTGGTTTCCTGCTTCAAGATCGAATCCCTAGCGAAACTTCAAGCGGCGGCACTTCGTTCGGAGACGTCACTCAAAATGGTTTGCGCGGTACTGTTCTTTTCGGTCAAAACGTAGGTGTAACGCGGTTTCTCCGCGCTGCGATGATCGGTCACGGTTGCCTGCTCAACGCCCGAAAGTTTTCCGCGACCAACAACTTGGAAAACAGCGTTTGGGTTCTTGAAGGTGGCATTGCCAACCTCAGGCGCGCTCAAATCACTGGCGGTACAGGTATCGGCCTTGTAGTGAATCCCGGCGGCACCGCTGTCGTAACCGAAGCTCGATTTGCCGGCACTGGTAACGATGGCCTGCGCACCGATACCGGGTCTGTCGTGTACGGAGAGGCGCCCATGGCCGTGGCCTGCGGCGGCATGAACTTCAGGATTTTGGACAGTGGGAAAGCCCATTTAACCGATGCAGTTAGTCTTTTGTCCACGCTGTCAGGTGTGTACGCCGACGGGGGCGGGGCGCGCATTGACCGCATGGTTGTCGGTGCGTGTGCCAGGGCCGGAGTAGAACTTGGCGAACAGGCTTTGATCCACGCCGACGGCTGCTGGATATCTGGAACTTCAACCGGCGCAGGCGTGACGATTGGCAGCGGTAGCAAGTTCATGGCGGCAAATACCGCGATAAACGGTAATGCTGGCGGTGACGTAACGGTCCCGGCTGCTTCGGTTGATTCGACAATCACGCTAAAAAGTTGCTACTACCCTGGCGGCTTTACTGGCGTAGCTCGGGTAAACAGCCCGAATGGGAATGGTTCAGCGCTTTATGACGGATCTGGGGTTGATACCGGTTCGTCTGTTCCGACCGTGGGTGGTTCTGGTGGGCCTGGAACTGGCACAGGCGTTGCCAGCGCCCAGGCTTTGAACTGGACCCGTGACAAGGACCGCTATCTATTTGACGGTCGCGTAACCGTGACATCGGTCGGCGACTGGGCTGGTTACCTTACCGTGGCGTTGCCATTCACTATTTTGGCAAACACACCTGTGAGCGCTACAAATCAGACAACCGGGGCGGTTTTGTCCGGATACGCGACAGGTACTCAGCTGCGTTTTTACACCGCGGCAGGCGCATTTCCATTGGCCGCCGGCCAGACGTTGTTGTTCGGCGGTAACGCTCGGGCGTAACCATTCGTTGGGCCAGTATGTTTCGAACGCTCGAATCTGCTGGCCAGCTTATCTGGAGAAAGACATGAAACCAATTCCACAATGGCGCCTGTGGTGGCGCAGGTACAGCACGTGGCTTGCCTTGGCATTGCCAGCGCTTACCGTCCTACGTGATGCTCTACCGAGCCTCCAAGAGCTGATCCCCTTGGAGAATTACAAGTGGATCGTCGGAGTGTTGGGCTTCGTGATCATCATCGCGACCAACATCAAACAGAAATCTGTTTCGGGTGATCAGCCATGACTTTGGATGAGGCATTTGAAAAACTCCTCGGGCATGAGGGTGGGTATTCCAACAACCCTGCTGACCCGGGTGGCGAAACCATGTGGGGCATAACGTATCGTGTGGCCAGATCCTGGGGCTACGTTGGCCAGATGCGGGATCTCCCCATCGAGACGGCGAAGGATATTTACCGATCTCTCTACTGGAACAAAGTGCGCGCCGATGAACTGCCGGACGCTATCCGCTTCGATGTGTTCGATTGCGCCGTGAACTCTGGTGTTGGCCAGGCCGTTCGATTCCTTCAGCGGGCGGCTGGCGCTCCAGAGGACGGAATTATTGGGCCTAAGACTCTGAGGGCAGCCCGTCTGATGGACCCGCAGAAACTAGACAAGCGCCTCAGCGGGTATCGTCTGCTGTTCATGGCTGACTTGAAGACCTGGCCAACCTTTGGAAAAGGCTGGGCCCGTCGGATCGGCAACAACTTGATCGAGGATTGAAGCCATGGGCATTGAGGCAATAATCGCGCTGGTGATCGCAGTCGGTGGCGCATTCGTCGGCATGCTCTTGGGTCACGCCAGGGGCAAATCGGTTGGCAAAAGCGAGGGGCGGGAGCAGGCTCAACTTGAGCAAGCCGCAGCCCAAAACCAAGCGGCCGCAGAATCGGCCCAGGAGAGAACGCATGTCGAAGCTGAAGTTGCTGCTGCTGGCGATGATGATCTTGATGACAAGCTGTCGCGGCACTCCCGTCCTGATTGATTCTGCCTGCAGTTGGGTCAAGCCCATCAGCACCAACAAGGCAGATCGTGCGGTAATGAGCCGGGAGGTGAAACAACAGATCGCGGTGCACAACGATCTGTTTGACAGCCACTGCCCAGCGAAGTGAAACAAGAAGGCCGGCGCAATGCCGGCCTTCTTCATTCTGGCTTGTCGATGTCGTTGCCGGGGTCTTCGTTGTTTAGGTCTTCCATCAGTGCATCAAGGTCTTCTGCTTCACAGCGGATAGGATCTCGCAGATCGCCGGTTACGACGACAGCTTCTCCTGAATCGCCGTCCCTGAGCCGTAGATACCAGCCTGCATACTGCTCGTTCACCAGCGCAATACTTTCAGCCTTGCGCGTCCGCTCGTTCAACTCGGCGACGTAGTGCTGGCACCGGCTCAGTTCTGCCAGTACGGCGGCGTCCAGCGTCTTGGCAGTGTCTACAAGAGCCTGCCCGGGCGCAGGGTCCTTGCCGTCGAGAACGCTCGTCAGCCATGCGCAAACGCCCAGAACCAGAGCAACGGTTGCCTCATCATGGGCGCCGGCAGCGTCAAGCACGCCGGACAGCTCGCCAATCGCCTGCACGGCCACCATGGCCACGGTCTGCGTTGGGTTTTCCTCCAGCGCCGCATTCCACTCTTTGTCGTCGATCTTCATTTGGTCGCCACCTTTTCGGCGTATGTCTTGCGCATAGCCTCGTAATTGTTCCAAGTGTAATGCGGCAGCTCAGTGCAACTGAACGACTGAATTCCAACCTCGGGATAGGGCTCGGCGTAGGTGACCACCAGGGTCACGCCGAAGTCATGGTTCTTGAGCACCAATCGCCTGCTGCCGGATGATGAGCTGTCGCCCTGGGCCACCTTCACGAACTCCATTCGCTCGGGCATCTGCGGTTTATTTTCCATGGTGTTTTTTCCCGTAATCGCGATGAATGACTTGGACGAATTCAAACCCGTGGCCGAACTCAACGACGCACCACACGCCGGAGGTGAGTCGGTCCATGAGCTGGTTGAAGTTGTAGCGGCGCGATTCTTTCATGGTTTCAACACTCCTTCAGCAATCAAGCGGTCGATGGTCCTGAAAACCCCTTCCGCGAAATACAGCCTGACCTCTTCCCGTGGTATGCCAATGTCCCGGCGACCATCTGCTACATCATGGCACCAGACGCAGCACCAGGCCGCTTGTAGGTTGTTCGGCTTGATCCCTACGCCGCAGGTGCCGGCCAGACGGTAATGCGCTAGGACGACGGTCTGCGTGTCGTTCTGGCATCCCGGCAGTCTGACCTGGCAATCCCTACCCCTCGCAGCCTTTGTGAACTTGTCCTGCTTGCTCATCTGGTTGCGCCTCCACAAGTTCGATAATTCGTTGAACGCCGCGCTGGTAGCCGGCCGGTTTTTCGATAAGTCCGCGCTCCAGCACCTTCAACAGTGCAGCCTTTCCGCCAAGCATCTTCGTCAGATTGGTCTGGCAGATATCCACCGCCCAGCGGTGGCCCTGGATCTCTTCGATGCGGCTCATCGCATCTACTCCGTGCACGAATAGGATTGAGGGCATGCACTGGAGCCTTTGCATTGATGAGGCTTCCAGCAAAAAGATGGGCATGGCCCGTGTCCATTGTGGTCGTCATGGACGTTAAGCCTTGGCTCTGCCGGGTATGGCAACTTGCTGATCTCGACAATCGGACTCTCTATGACCCTGGCCGCGATCAAGCGAACCTCATCGTGGTTTAGCGCTTCTATGCACCCGACGGTTTTGTTTTCAAATTCAACCCACCATGAGCGCACGTATTCCTTTGGTTCAGGAAATTCTATTTCTTCGAAGGGAACAGGCGGTGGATTCCCATATAGAACCGCCTGGAACAGCATTACCCTATCGTCTTTGTCGAGCAGGTTTAGCTTTTTTGCCACTTTAGTGGCGGCCATGAATCGCTGATAGAAGCCATCGTGGAAGGTGATGATTAAGTTCAGGTCATCAAGCTTGTACGACTGGAACGATAGCTCTTCCTCTTCCATGTACTCGGCTTGGTTTCCGCAGTCACTACCGTCCAGGGTGTAGCCGGCGCCAAGCAGCATAGGCTCAAGTTCTTGGCGCCACAGGTGCGGGGTGGTCAGTACTAAAACGTCTTGGTCTGTGCCAGTTGGGGCCGGGTCGCAAGTGATCCGACTCCCGACTAATTCGTACTGAATGCATTTTCCTTCAAGGAAATCAATTTTCATGTGTTGCCTCCGGTTTTTGGTTTTGGTCTTGCATCATTTCCAGCAGCTCGCGTTTCACGGCTGCCACGGTTTCGCGTTCTCTGGCCCTCTTGCGTTGCGCGCTGCATGCGGAGTGGTCGCCTTGATTGCGGTGGCGCCGGCATAGGTCGCAGATCGCGCTTAGGGCAGCTTCCTCCCAGACTAGTTTTCCTCGGCGCATGGTCATGGGGTATCCCTGCCATGGTTTTCATGAAAGCCTTCGGATATCTCATTCGATCTACGGCAGGCTGCTGCATCGAAGATGGTTGAGAACATGCCTAGTGTCGTGCGTATTCCATTTGCGTATCCCGTGGCGCTCCACCGTTTGTTTTTTCTGCACCAGTGGACGCCTGTAATACCTGTTTTGTTGTTAATCCTAGCGCTCTGATTTCGGGAATTTTCTTTGCTGGTGACTTCGCGAAGATTCTCAATCCTGTTGTCCGTAGCGTCGTGGTTTATATGATCCACTAATCCTTCCGGATAAGAGCCGTAATGTAAAAGCCATGCAAGACGAGCTAGTTGATATTGTTTTCTACCGATAGAAACTGTCAGTCTTTTTGAGTGATGAAGTGACCCAACAACATCGCCAGTTTTTCTCGACCCGATGCTAATTTTCATTGAAATAAGGCCAGTATCAGAGTCGTAAGAAAATCGATCGGCTGCTTCTGAATGGGTGATCAAGGCATTCTCCTTATGAAAATTGGCCCATCTTTTCTGCCGCGCCCATGGCTTCCTCTTCACTCGAAAAGTGGGAGGAAAGCACCAGGCGCCAGCAGGCGTTGAACACGTCCTTGTAGAGTTCGGCGAAGGCGAGATCATCCATTTTCCCCCAGGCTATCGACTTGGCCACCTTCTTCACTCCGTCGGGCGTCATGACAAGATCAAAGTGCCCAGCGTCGATGGTGATGAACTCACGAAACGCCTCGCGGCTTTTGTCCACTGCCGGGAATCTCTGAGCTCGTTCGGCGGTGAGCTTGTTCACGTAGGCCATGACGGCATCCGTGAGCTGCCCAGGGCGCCCGTTCAACTCTTCGAAGTACTTGGCCAGCCCTTCGATTCCGCGAAGCTCCTGGCGCGGTACGAGTCCGCCAGTAGGCTCGAAGTATTGAAATGCCAGATCCAGCAGCGCGAAGAATTTCCCGTGCAACTTCGCATTGCGCATCTTCTTGAAATCGCCGTGGATCGTCGCCCCGAACTTGATCTTCTGAACCAATTCCCGGTCGGCCTCAGTGGCGCCGACAAGGCCGTTTGCAGTTCTTACCAGCGCCAGGTCCATAGGTCAGCTCGTCAGTTCAATTATTTGTTGGGTGCGCTCTTCCATCAGCTCGTAGAACGCGGCTACTCGTTCCTTGAGTTTTCGGATCATCGCTTCGTCACGGCCGGCGCGCTTGTGGAACAGCGGCATGCCCGGGTAGAACGACGCGAAGTCGATGTGATCCCGCTCGCTGACCCACAAGCCAACCTGGCATTGAACGACGTGTTCCGCTGGAATGACTTGATCGAGGATCACCTTGACCTGAAGCTTGGGGAGCTTGGTCTTGATCTCGATCAGACCATCATCGTTTACGAGCCCGTCTGGACTGTAGCCAATGCCGTGATTGAGGATGATCCCGCAGTTCACGATCTCGATGCCCAGCCGCTCGCTGACGAAGGCCCTGGCTATCGGCTCCAGTTCATGCCCGCGATCTGTGTGACGATTGCCTTCGAACTTGTCAGCGGATTCACCAGTGAAACGTTCGCCGATCAGCTGGTTCATCAGCGTCATGGCGCCATCGCCAAAACCACGCTCGCCCCTTCCGCTCACCATAAGGCACTGCATTACTGATGCAGTGAGAATGCCCGCCCGTGCCGCGTGCCACTCATCCGTGCCTTGCTCGCAGTTCAGATAGATAGGGCCGCTCATTGTGCGGACTCCTGTGATTCGGCGTGCTTCTTGGCCGACGCGCTCAACTGACTGAGGACCGTGTCGAATTCTTTTCGCCCGATCAACTCGATATCCGGATTCAGCTTATTGAACGCGGCCTGTGCTTTTGGGCTGCACTTAGGCAGCAGTGCCTGAATCTGCTTTACCTGTAGTGCGGTGATTGTTGGCTCCGGTTCCTGGCTCCGGTCACGGTATCCGTCGTTATCGTTGTCGTCGCCGCTGGTGATGTTCAGGAGGGCGCACATGACGTACCGCTTGCCATAGGTGGTGGTCGATCCGACAGACTGCACAGCGCTGCGACCGGCGCCAGCATCCAGCGGCAGAAGCATGGATGTCTCTTCGCGGTGCCCAGCCTTGTGCATGAGAATGCCGGTGATCTTCACGCCGGCTGCCTGGTTCTCGATTTTGAACGAGACGCCAAAGCCATACTTGGCCATGACCGGGCGAACCATTTCGTTGATATCGTCCAGATCCGCATAGAGTTTTTTGGTGTGAGTGTTCTCGGTGCGCTTCACCACCGAAGGCATAGCGCATTGCATTTCGGCGAAAGAGGCGTTGAAGGATTCCAACGCGTTCTTAGCCTCCATGCGATCTTGAAGGGAGATAAGGCGCTCCAACTTATCCATGTCGCAACGCGGGTCAAGGGCGAGCCGGCTGATGGTGGACAGCATGCTGACCTCTTGGCCTTGGCCCTGCTGCACTGCGACCGACTGGTGACGCTCTTCCGGCATGATGATTTCGTTACTCATTGGAAACCTCAGAATGTGATGGAGACGTTAGGGACAAGGCCGGCGCGAATACGGTTGACGATCTCGCGGGCCTGATCCTCGGTGACGCCGGCCAGGAGGATCGCTTGCTTTGCATCGCCAAGCACTTTGGTTTTGTGTGCAACGTCGGCTTCGCGGGCGGCGGCCTGGCGATCCTGTTCGGCCTTCTCGTTTGCCTGGCGCTGGATCTCGTCCAGGCGTGCCTGTTCAACTGCATCCGCCTGGCGCTTGGCAGATGCGACGCGCTCGTCCTCTGCCTCTTTGGCCAGCCGCAGGCGTTCGGCCTCAGCGTTGGCCGCCTGATCCTTCAGATCCTGCTCACGCTTAGCCGCCGCATCACGTTCTGCCTGGGCCTTAGTTTCGGCATCCTTGGTTGCCTGCTCTGCTGCCTCGCGACGGATCTGTTCATCGCGGTCTTTCTGTTCCTGAAGCAGCTTCGCCTGGCGTAGCGTCTCCAGCTCGGCCTGGTCGGCTTCAAACTTCTGGCGCTTGACCAGTGCTTCATTCAGCGATACCAGCGCCTTGGCCTTCACGTTTCGCGCTTCGTCTTCGTATTCCTGCCACTTCTCGCCGATCACCACCGCTTCAACCTGGGCAATGGTCGCGGCCAGCTCGGTCGAGTCCAGATCAGCATTCTCGTTGGCGCGCAGGTTGAACCATTCAATCCCGGTTTCCAGCTTCTGCTTGCGGGCCTTCTCGGCATCTTCCCAGTCCGTCAGCGGCTTTCGGGTGGCATCGCGCAGGGCGTCCATCAGCGTGACGAACTCGCGCAATTCGCCCTCGACGACTTTCGGCATTTCCTTCAGCTTGCGCAGGTAGTCACGGCCGCGCTTCTCAACTGCTGCCTTGGACTTGCTGACCTTGGAGGCCTGAGAGGCAATGCGTTCACGGCCTTTGGCTGTTTTCAGGTCTGGCACTTCGGTCGATACGTCGGCTCGCACCTTCTCATAGAACGGCTTCAACCCGCCCGACACGTAGATCTGGGGCGCGTTCTCGTCGGTGATGTCTTCAATCTTGATGATCTGCTTGTCAGTCATGTTCACGGTTCCTTGCATTGGTCAGTGGTCAGATGGTGCGTTCTACCGCGTCCAGCAGGCGGTCGATACGTGCGCCGCGGGCCAGCTTCTCGTCGATGGCTTGGAGAACCCAGGCGTTCATCGAGATATGCAGAACGTTGGATGCTTCGGCTACCTGCTGGCGAGTGCCGTTGTCGCCTTCATCATCAAAGCGAACGATGAATTTCTCGCGGTCTACTGCTTGGATCTTGGTCATTGCATGATTCCTATTTGGTTGGTGTTTATGAATCATAGTGCCCTGTAAAAGTGCTGTCAATAAGGAATCAAAGTAAATAAAAAGCCCCGGCGCATGGCCAGGGCTTTTGTGTTTCAGCGTCGGATCAGATCACCAGGTCTTCCAGCTTTGCGATGACGGTGTATTGAGGCTCTGCGTCCAGGTCTGTGGTGATTGCAGGGTCGATCACGCCATCATCAAGAAGGCGCAGGCACAGGTGGCTGGCGCGGTCTTCGTCGATCTTGAAGCGGGTGGAGAGCCAGGCCAGTTCGAAGTTGGTGCCGTGGAGAACTACGGTTTGCTGCACTTCGCTGTAGGTCAGTGCGCCGTAGAGTTCTGGGTCGGTCGATGCTGGATTCTCTGCACCGGTTTTGACGGCCCGCACGATCTCATACTGGCCGCTTTGGTCGGTGCCCACGAACTTGACTAGGCCTTCGCCTTCGAACAGCTTGAGCAGCGCCTCTGCCTTATCAAATCCGATCTTCATCTGGTTTTGCAGGCCGGCAAAGGTCGCGTTCTGCTGGATGGTCACAAAGTCGCGGGCATCGCTGATCAATTTCGGCGTCAGCTCGATCTTCTTTTCAGCGGGTGCTTTCTTGGCCGCTGGCTTCTTGGCCGGCTTTTCACCTTCCAATGGCAGGGACTTTTGGTCCTTGTCAGCCTGGATTGCGTCCATCGCATCGGCGTACTGGCGCTCATACAGAACCACCATGACTTCCGACTTGTCTTGGACCTTGGCGATCAGGTTGTTGAAGTTTGCGTCGGAACCATCGACGATCCCAGTCACGGTTCCGTTGCTGATCTTCATGTCCTTGAGGGTCATGCTGATGGCCGGCGTACCGCCGCTGGCGATGGTCCGGGCGATGGTCAGCGCAAGATCCTTGTAAGCCGCCTCAAGATCGCCCAGAACGGCGTCCTGCTGCTTCTCAGTCATCTTGTTGTATCCGACCTCGAACTTCTGCATGGCTTTACGGGTTGCGTTCACCATGTCATGGACGACCAGTCGGGCGTCCTTCTCACAAGGGCTCAGGCCTTCTTTCTCAGCGGCTGCAATGATGGCGCGGTGTTCTGGAGACATTTGGTTTTTCCTTCGGTTGGTTGAATTCAAGACAACAAAAAACCCATCTGAACAGCGTCCGGTGGAACTCTCCAGATCGACCGACCAGTGCCGGGGAGGCTTGATCGATAAGGAGAACGGGCGCTGATCACATGGGTTTCATCCCCGGCATCTGGTCAAACTTTTTGCTTCAGCGTTCCACGGCTTCAGCGGATTCGATAATGCCCAACTCCTCCGGCTTCGGCAAGGGCTTTGGCGGCAATTCCAGAAAGCTGACTGCAACACAAAACCGGTCGGTCTTCTTGGATATGCATGAGATGGAGGTCTTCTCCCGGCTGAGCATAGCTCGCATGGCGTCGGGCTCGCAGTATCCCAGGTGTTTGCCGCCGAACTCGACTTTGTTTCGGTAATGGACGGCTTCGACGTAGGACAGGACCTCGACCAAGTCCTTCAGCGGCACCGTGACAGTCGGAGATCCGCTTTCCCTGGCCTTGTCGCAAGTCGGCACCATCCATCTGGCAGTTTCCTCGGCTGAGGCCTTGCGAGTTTCGAAGCATTTCGCGTGGTTCGACATGGGATCACCTACCAGAAAAAGTCGCCGATCATGTGGTGGGCGAGCACGACGAAGGTTCCGAACAGGATCGCGGCAGCCAGGGCCGTAGCGGACAGCCACGCGATCACTTTCAAGGTTGATGATTTCATGGTTATTCCCCCTTTTCAGTCTTGAAGTAATCTGCTTGGTGCAGCATCCACTCCCGGAACTGCTCGCGGCTCAAGCCTTCCGGCATAGCCTCGCGCTTACCGGCCAGGGCCGTTTCCATGCGCGCTTGATCGAAGTTCATGGCTTCAGGCTCTGCGCTGGCGGATAGGGCGGCGCGAATCTTTCCGCGCAATTCGTCGATTGGCTCCCACCACTTCTCTCCATATTGATGACGAAGACGTGGGTAACTGTCATGGCCGGTCATGATGTGTATAACGTCACCCGCCTGTTTGAGTAGTGCACCCCACTCGGCCAACTGGGCGCGCAGGGTGTCGGGCTCTGTCATTAAGTCTTCAATTTTAAGGCCCATGGCGCCCAAGGCTTCTTCCACCTCCTCGACCGACTTGGCGTAGACCTCCTCGCCCATGCCCTCTTCGCCCGGTACGACGTCAAGCATGATGTTGGTAACGCTCAAGGCTTTCAGCCGCTCAACCTCGCCCGCATCGGCGTGGTCGTACATCGCCTTGTACTCAAATCCTTGTTCTTCCCACGCTTCAACAATGTCCCATTCTTGGGTGAAGCGATTAATCGCGTCACCGCGAGTCTGAACCCAGCCGTATGGCTCGTGGTTCTCCTGCGCACCGCACTTAGTGCATACCAGCAAGAATTCGCCGTCATCGGTCCATTCATGTTCACACGCCACCGGCTGCGCATCAGCTTGCGGCGGTACAGGGGCGTCCAGAATAGCCCGCATTTCGTCATCACCTTCGAAGCCGTATCCGTGACCTTCTACTGACTCAACATACCGGGTTAGCAGTTCAAGCGGCACCAGCTTGTAACCTTCAGGAATATTCATAACTCACTCTCCGGCTCTTCAATTTCCATGCGCGCTATCAGTAACGAGCAGGTTCTGTAGTGGTCGAACAAAGCCCGCTGATTCGGCATCTGCGCCGTGCAGTGCGGGCATTCGAACGAGTCGTCGTCTGGCTCCAGTTGGCGGTCGCCCGCATATGGGTATGCCATTTCAAACCCCCATTAAAACGATGATTACCAGGCAGACCAGACTGAATATCAGGTCGTATTTCGTTGGGCCTATCACAGCGCCACCTTCGCCCGCCACCGGCCGTTCTTGCGAATCGGCTGGGCTATCCAGGTGACGGTGGAAAAGTCGGTACAGCCCATGTTCAGCAGGGCCTTTACCAGTCCAGTGAAGTCTTTTGAAATGATGTTCATGGTGCCTCCGGGGTGTCGGGTTAAATGGTGACCGCATTAATTTCGGCTTCTTTGTCAGAAAGGAGCTTCGCGAACGTTTCCTGCATTAGCGGGCACGGCTGAAACTTCTGACAGGCGATGCCTTCGCACGATGGACCGCGACTCTGTCCGTTCACGTTTTTCTCTGCTGGACACTCGCGAGACTTCATCCAAAAGTGGCAGTTGCCGCACTTGGGGCGTGCAGCGCTTTTAATTCGGGCGCGCTCCCTTTTCAGGTAGGCCAGGTGGCTGGCCTTTCCGAGCGCATCAATGAACTTGTCGAATTGATCGTACATGGCGACCTCCAGTATTTGGGGTTAGGCGGAACGGGTTGAAGCCATCGCATCAAGGATCATCTTGACGTGTGATCCATTGGCCCCGCAGTAGCCCTCGTAATGACTGGGCACATTCACATCCCAGGTTTTGATGACTTGCCAGATAGCTTCAAATTCTGGCGATGCAAGGTCTTCTTCGGTGGGGTTTGGCATTTCGAGCTTTTCAGTCATGACTCTCTCCATTCGTTGGTTACTGCACGTAGACCGCAACACATGCCGCGATCAGATGGGCGCCGATCACGAGCGCCGCGGTTATTTTCAGGGTGAGGCCGATCACGGGATCAGCCGCCCAAGTGTCTTTTCGGTTCGCTCGGCGCGCACTAGGGCAATCATCGCCACCCATGCGATGTGCTCGCGTGGCTCGGCTTGGCCGCAGACCAGCGCATAATTCACCATCCCCTCTACGCCGATCAGCAGGCGCTCAGCCATGACTTCATCGTTGGCGGCGCGAGCCTCACGCAAGTGCAAGTTCAGATAATCCAAGCCGGCTTGCGGTATCACAGCGGGCCACCGAAGAAGACCGGGCAATAGGACTGATGGTCACCGAGCATGTGGTATTGCTCGCCTTCAACGACGGTGCTCGGCCAGACGAATTGCACGTATCCGTGGCGAAGCACAGCGGTGTGCACGGTCAGATCCTTGGCGATTTCAGGCTCAAGCTTTGCGAACGCATCCAGATAGTGGCCGCTGGGCGCGTAGTTCTCGATGGTGCGGGGAATGTTCATGGTTTTATCTCTGGCTGGGTTGAACCAATCCATTCGCCATCCGTAACCATTTGGCGAAGGCGATTTTCCTGTGCGTCCCTGGCTGCGTCCCTGGCTGCGTCCCTGGCTGCGGCCCCGGCTGCGGCCCTGGCTGCGGCCCAGGCTGCGGCCCCGGCTGCGGCCCAGGCTGCGGCCCAGGCTGCGGCCCCGGCTGCGGCCCAGGCTGCGGCCCCGGCTGCGTCCCTGGCTGCGGCCCCGGCTGCGTCCCTGGCTGCGTCATCGCACAGGCCATTGGCGAATTGCTCGGCTACATCCAGCGCATTCAGCGAGCGCGGATCAGTCATCAGGTGCTGAACCTGACGCGCCGCCCATACAGCGAACAGTCGGAAATCGCGGTCGTGACCTTTGAATGCACGGGCGCACCAAAGGGCATCATCCAGGCCGTTGCTGTCGAGGATGGTCAGCAGCGACAAAGGCTCATCGTCTGCCTTGTTCTTGCCCAGGGTATTGAGCATCTTGGTCCAGCCATCAGTGCATGGGCTGCAAGCGCGGATATCGCTGAGTGTGGTCATGAATGGCATTGGTCTTCTCCTTGGTAGGCGGTGCGCCTTGGTGAGATGGACTGTAGATCAGCAAAATAATGTTTGCAAGCTCATTGCAAAACTATTTTTTACTGGTAGAGTTCAGTCATCGACCACGGAGATGCACAAATGAAGACAGCAGCAGTTATTGAATTCTTCGGCGGTACACGCCAAGCAGCCGAGGCTTTGGACGTTTCAACCCAGGCTATCTATGCGTGGGGCGAAGACGTACCAAAGCAGCGCCAGGCGCACGTCGAGCTGGCGACCAAGGGCAAGATCAAGCGGGACAAGCCTGTGTACGGAGTGAAGTGAAATGAGCATCACACGCGCGCCACGGCCTGAGTCAAATTTCTACATTCTCGATAAGCGCATCAGCGAAGACAGCCGTTTGAGCTGGGGCGCTAGAGGTCTTCTAATATTCCTGCTGGGTAAGCCGGATAGCTGGAACGTGTCGATTTCACACCTTCGCGAAGAAACCGCCAACACAGCAAAGCCGACTGGGCGCGATGGTGTTTATGGGCTTTTGGATGAACTTTTGTGTGCCGGATATGTGATTCGCTCCCAGGAACGGGTGGAGTCTGGTGGTTTTTCGAGCAACTCCTACATCGTTCGAGAATCTCCGCTTCCTGAAAAGCCGGATACGGCTAAGCCGGATACGGCTAAGCCGACACTAGTAAGTACTGATTCTAATCAAGGAATGAAAGAAGCAAAAAAACAATTGTGTGATGAGGCTTTCGAAAAAGCATGGGCAGAATATCCAAAGCGCGATGGATCGAATCCCAAGGCCGCGGCCCAAAAGTGCTGGAATGCTCGTCTGAAGGAAGGCGTCACCGTTGAACAGATGGTCAGCGGGATTATGCGTTACCGGGCTTACTGTGTTGGAAAGGAAACCGTGGGCACGGCGTTCGTTATGCAGGCAGCCAGGTTCCTTGGAACCAATCGTGAGTATGAGGCGGACTGGGCAGCACCTGCCGGCTTGAGTTCTGCTGCGCCAGGGCAGAAGCAACGGCCGGCAAATCTGCCACCGAACAAATTCCCGCATCCTGAATGGGACAATGGCGTCTATGAAATCTGCACTGTAGGCCGACACAATCCACAAACTGGCTATTTGCTGCCGGGGCAGTACTGATGATCACGCCTTCTGAAGTGGCCCACCGGTTGGCAGATCGCGTGCATGACGTGGCGGCGTATCTTCTGCCTGGTGGAAAGCGCCAGGGTTCGGAGTGGGTGTGCGGCGATACAAGCGGCGACAAGGGTTCAAGCCTGGGCGTATGCCTGAAGGGGGAGAAGGCCGGGATCTGGTCGGATTTCGCTAAGGGTGAGGCGGGGGATCTGCTGGACTTGTGGTGTGCGGCGCGGCGCGTAGACATGAAAACCGCGATGCAGGAGGCCAAAGATTATCTGGGCGTGAGTGAACCTAGATTGGCAGAGCCGGCAAAGCGTCAGTACACAAGGCCCGAGAAGCCGAAGTGCAAAACACCGGTTGCTGACAGCCCTGTGATTGCGTACCTGAAAGGCCGGTTCCTGACTGTAGAAACAATCAAGGCGTTCAAGATCGCCGAGCAAGGGCGAAACATCCTGTTCCCGTTTTTGCGTGACGGGCAGCTGATCCACTGGAAGACCTTGGGCATTGATCGACCTGACGGAAAGAAGAAGATCATGGCCGCCAAGGATTCGGAGCCGTGCTTGTTCGGGTGGCAGGCGGTACCGCCAGAAGCGCGGGAGGTAACGATAACCGAAGGAGAGATCGATGCCATGAGCGCCTGGCAGTATGGCCGGCCGGCTCTATCGGTTCCGATGGGTGGCGGCACTGGTGCAAAACAGAACTGGATCGAACACGAATACAAAAATCTTGAGCGGTTCGACGTGATTTATCTGTGCCTCGATGATGACGCACCAGGGCAGGAAGCCACTGACGAGATCATTAAGCGTTTGGGTCGGGAGCGATGCAGGGTCGTAAAGCTTGGCTGCAAAGATTTCAACCAAACCATGGCCCTGTATTACGACAAGGACGACATAGACGCCTGTTACGAGAAGGCAAAAAGCCAAGATCCTGAGCTTCTGCGTGGCGTGACGGATTTTCGCGATCAGGTGATGGGTGAATTCTTCGAGAAGAACCCGGTGCTGCTGGGCATGGAGCTGCCATGGGAAAAATCGCGTGAGACGATTAAGTTTCGTGGTAGCGAGGTCACAATCTGGACTGGCTGGTCTGGGCACGGGAAATCCCAGGCGCTGAACTATATCGCCTTCCACGGAATGCTGAAGTCTTCGAAGTTCTGCATTGCGTCGATGGAGATGCCAGCAAAGCGCACACTGCAACGCATGGTTCGCCAAGCCGCTGGAATGGCGCACCCAAGCCGTGAATATGTCGACGCCATTCTTGATAGCCTCGGCGGCAAGCTCTGGCTGTATGACCAAGTTGGCACAGCAAAGACCGGCGAGATGATCGAAACCTTTCGCTATGCCGCTCGCCGGTACGGCGTAAACCAGTTCATCGTCGATAGCTTGGCAAAGCTGGGCTTGGCCGAGGACGATTACAACGGCCAGAAGGTGGCTGTGGAAGCGCTGGTGGCGTTTGCTCATGAAATGGACGTCCATGTACACCTTGTCTGTCATCCGCGTAAGAGCGACGACGAGAACAAGGTTCCCGGAAAGCTTGATGTTAGGGGCGGGGCCATCATCACGGACCTGGCCGACAACGTGATCACGATCTGGCGGAACAAGCGCAAGGAAGTGGCGCTGAAATTTGAAGATGCCGATAGCACCGAAACGGAGAAGATGCCGGACGTGAAGGCCATTATCGGGAAACAGCGCCTCACCGGTGTTGAGGACACCATAACGCTTTGGTTTGACCCTGGATCGGCACAGTACATGGAAAGGTCCGGGCAAAAGCCGAAACAATGGGTGAAATTTTCGATAAGTGAGGATCAGCCAATATGAGCAAGCCGCGAATAAAGTGCTATCGAAGCAATGGAGAGTTGTGGTGGTCGTGCGAGGACGAGTTTGGTTGCTACGGATGCGCCCGCGATTACTTCAGCGCCTGGGAAAACTGGTTCAACAGATCAATACCGTTTTAAAACCGAACGACCAACCAAAAACCGGAGCAAGACCATGACCAAGAAAACCGAACAAACGAACCGCGAACTCTATGCCGTGCTGGATTCGATCCGGCGGGCACGAAAGCATCCGAACCTTACGGCCAGGTTTGAGGCTGCGCTTGAAGAACATCTTGAGGCGCTGCGCCAGGAGAACGTGCGCGGCATCACAGCGCTGGCCGCCATGACCGAAGAGCGCGACCAGATCCAGAATCGCCTTCATGCCGTCGATCACGCGCTTTTCAATCTGGACCAGGCCAACAAGCTCGCCGGCGAAGAGATGGAGCGTCTGCGGATCTACGCCAAGGAAAATCTGGACGACTGCCGCAGGGCCGAGAAGCTGAGCGACAGCCTTCACGAACAGCTGCGTGACGCCCAGGCCGTGATCGGTAATCAAGAACAACTGATCTACGGCCAGCGCCTGGCTATCGCGGATCTGTACATGAAGGGGCGCAAGGTATGAGCCGCCAGGAATCGTTCGAACTGTTCTACGCCGACCAGCACGGCATCACCGCCGAAGGAATGAGCCAGTACCGTTGGGCCGAGAAGGACGGCTATCGTCTACCGGGGATCTCGGCGGCGTACCGGAACTTCTGCGCGGGCTGGGATTCTCGAGCACTTCTGGCTGATGCCGATATCGAAGCAAGAGACCTCCAGGACCTGGCTGATGCAGCCCGGGCTGAATATTTTGAATCTGAGGAAAGACCATGAGCGACAAGATGCGTGAAGAGTTTGCCACTTGGTATTTGGCAGAGGTTACTCAATCGTACGGCGAGGGCGTCCGGGCTCAGGCGCAGAAGAATCTGGACTGGACCCGCGAAGATGGAAGCTTTGCAGATCCGATGCTCAGGCTGGCCTGTCTCGCGTGGCAGGCATCCCGCGCCGCTGTGGTGGTGGAGCTGCCGAAGGAAGTTGACCAGTTTGCCGATGATGACCCAGGCCGTCGCGCATTCTCGCTTCACACGAACACTGCAATTCGTTCTTGCCGCGCAGCCATCGAAGCCGCCGGCCTGAAGGTGGCGCCATGACCGACTACAGCGCATTAAAGCGATATGCCGAATGTTTGGCTTCCTCCCAGCACGCATACGGCGAAGGGGAAATGATCTTGGCATTGATCGCCGAGAACGAGGAACTTGGCCGCTACCTCTGCACTTGCCGAGACTGTGGCGGGGAAGGGGCGCTGCACACTGGCGACTGGCACTCCTACAGCCCTATGGAGCCGCCAGAGCCTGTCATGGAAAAGTGCGGGGAGTGTGACGGCACAGGCTTGCTCGGGGAAATTCAGGACCTTTACCAGATGATAACTGAGCGCGACCAGCTCAAGGCCGAGAACGAGGCGCTGCGCCGTGAAGTTGAGGAATGCGCCGCAACTCTTCCGGGCGTCACCTACATGGATCTACCAGACGGTGGCGCTCCAACGATCGCCGAGCAGCTATCCAGGATGGCCAGGGATGCTGAGCGGTGGCGCTTTGTGAGCCAGCTTGCGTGGTTCGTGGATCAGGCGGCCTGGGTCTATGACATAGGCAATGCGAGGTCGCCATGGGCTGGGGAGCGCTCGGCGGTTGATGCTGATGACGTGGAATCAGCCATCGACGCCGCCATGGGCAAGGGGGAGCAGCCATGAAGACCGTTCATTACGTTTCTCATAGCTGTGCGCTTCAAGAGTGCGATTGCTCGCCTCACTGTCACCAGTGGGGCGAAATCAAACAAACCAGCGTGGAAGCAGATGTCACCTGCAAGAACTGCTTGCGCGTTATCGCTGCCGATCAGAAGCGCAAAGCGAAGCGGATTTCTGCGCAGATGGCGTCCCACAAGGCCTGGGCAGATGAGTGCAGGGGGTTCGCATGACCAAAAGAACCTGGATAATTCACGTCGAAGGCTACCCGCCGTTCTCAATGGTTCTGCTGGACGGCGCACTTGACCATGCTGGGGCTCTGCGTGAAGCGCGGGGCATCTGGCCAACCTGCGAGGTTTCCCCATGAGCCGCATGGAACAATTCGAAAAGCTGTGGTCAGAGAGACATGGGGTGCCGGCCGAGTCAATGAGCCAGTATCGTTTCGCGTCTCGGGAAGGCTACTGTCTGCCTGACATGGCGTCGCACTACAGAACGTTTTGCGAAACCCTGGATTCGTTCGTCGTGTTTCTTGCGGATGATTGTGGTTTTCCGCATCACCCAATGGGCGTCACGGTCTTTGTCGATAGCGTTAAGCGAGCCGTAGAAGCGGCAGGCGGGCGATTGGAGTTCGAGAGTTGATCCCTGTAATCGTTGTGACCTGGAACGAATCAACCAAGCTGGTGAAAGTTGAGGGAAACGTGAACGGTTTTTTTGTCGTGGCCGTTGGGCGTAACGAATTCCAGGCGATGCAACGCTGGCGAAAGGAATCTGGCTACCAGGGGGAGGTTAAGCGATGACAGAGGTCTTTATCCTGATTCCCGGCGCGCCATTCGGTAAGCAGTCCGTTCGCGTGTCGATGATTGGCGGCTTTGCGCGAAAGTACATGCCGCCCGAAACGACGGCATACGAGGCCAGGTGTCGCCTGGAAGCGTCATTGAGCATGCAAGGAAGACCGCTCTTTTCCGGACCGGTAGAACTCAAGCTGCAGTTGTTCTATCCGATACCGGCGTCCTGGAGCCGAAAACGCAAGGAAGCGGCCAGGCTCGGGCATGTGGTGCCGACCAAAAAGCCCGATAGTTCGAACTGCCTCAAAGCCATCGAGGACGGATTCACCGGCGCCGTGTGGGTTGATGACTGCCAGGTTGTCGATCATCACATCACAAAGCGGTTTTCCGATGAGCCTTGCGTCATTGCGATAGTCACGCAGCTTGATTTGCTATCCTGTTAATCCCAACCAAAAGGAACGTCCAGATGACCGACCAATCGATCGAGAAAGAAATCCAAGCCAAGGGCCTGACCGCGCCGCGCATCACGCCGGACGACTTAAAGGCGAACATCGCTAGCGAGCACTACTTCACGGCTGCAAGAGCCGTATTCACTCACGAAACAATCGCTGGATCTGACGTTCCAGCCTACAACGCTCTAGGTCTGCTCACCTTCTGCGTTCTGGTCCTGCGCAACGGCTTCACCGTCACCGGCGAGAGCTCCTGCGCCAGCCCGGAGAACTTCGACGCCGAGATTGGCCGCAAGATCGCTCGACAGAACGCCGAGCAAAAAATCTGGCCGCTGATGGGATATGAGCTGAAGGAGCGTCTGCACCAAATGACCTTGCCCGCCCAGTCGCCCACCGAGTAACATCAACACCGCAAGCCGGCCGTTGGTCGCGGCTCCCGAGGTTTCACGGTTTTCCTCGCTCCGGCTTGCCGCCCCAGGAATGGGGCACCTACACTGGTCCGAAGCATTGACGGTTGATGCTCCCGGCTCATAACCGGGGGAAGAGGGTTCAAGCCCCTACGGACCAACCAGATACGCCCGCCAAGCATTGCTGGCGATGCAGCCGCCTTGTAAGCGGATGACACGGGGTTCGATTCCTCGGGTGGGCACCAAGATTGGCGCGTAAGCTCAGTTGGTAGAGCAGGCGGCTGTTAACCGCCCGGTCGGAGGTTCGAGTCCTCCCGCGCCAGCCACACAACCAGCGCCAAGATGGAGCCCAGCACGGGGGTCAATAATACCGGCAGCGCCGACTGCTTTAAGACGGGTGAAAGCCACTGCCTAAAAGCCAGTGGCTTTTTCACGTGCATGTTATGATCAGGCCTCACTTGACCACTGACCAGGGCCACACCATGAACACACTGATCCAGCTCGCCATCCTCGTCGCTGTAGTAACTGGAATCAGTCTCTGGCCAAACCAGCTGACGTTCACCGCCTTCATCTTTTCCCCCGTGCCCATCGCCATGCTTGGCTGAATCGGAGAGTTATCATGCTTGTACGAGACACGTCCGCATTACTGCATGCCCAGAGCCTTGCCCATACGGCAGCAAGCATTGCCCACGAAGCGCAGCCATATCCTCAAGACAGCTCAGTGTTCAAAGGCCTGGCCGACCTGACCAATGCCATGAGTGCCGCCGCCCTGCGCTGCCTTACCGCTGCAATGGAGCCAGAAGCACAGCAGGCGGCTCCAGCGACTGAAGAGCCACAAGCCCAAGCCGAAGAGGGCGAAACCCCGTCACAGGACGAACAGGAGCCCACACAACCCGTCGCCACGGAATAGGCCTACACTTGTCCTACGGGTGGCGGTTCGGTATCGTTCGCACATAAGTCAGCTGCCAACAGCACGACACACAAGCCCGGCCGCAATGCTGGGCTTTTTGTTATCTGGGCTATGCCTAACAGTAAGGGGTTCCCGATGTCTGACACTGAAACAGACAACGATTCAACGAGGCTTTTCCAAATGCCAATCGAACACCTGGAATACAGGCTCATCAAGCTTGAGGAAGAGAAACTGCCCCACCGTATGCTCGCAGCGGAGATGGGCCTGACTCGCCTGGAGGGAGAACTGATCGCCATCAAAGAAATTGCCCGCGGTATCGGCGTGAAGCTGGACAGCGGGGTGGAGAAGATATCCACGGAGTCCAACGCACGCATGGACAAGATCGAGATGGGCCGTGCCGAAGACAAGTCATTCATCAAGGGCGTGCTGTGGGTAGGTGGCATCATTGGCACCCTGTTCGCACTGGGCCCAGTTCTCGGCGATATCGTCAAGAAGCTGATTGGAGCCTAAGGCCATGGCCGGGAGACCAACAAAGTACCGTGAGGAATACGTTGAGGCAGCTCGCAAGCTTTGCCTGGCTGGCGCAGTGGATACAGACCTTGCCCGGGCATTCCACGTATCCGTCAGCACCATCACCACCTGGAAGCTTCAATATCCCGATTTTCTGGCCGCCATAAGGGTCGCAAAGCCCATTGCAGACACGAACGTCGAGGATTCGCTCTATCGCCGCGCCATGGGTTACACGCGCACTGAGACGGAGCTGAAGGTTGTAGGCGGCAAGCTTCGCAAGGTTGAGGTTGAACGCTACTACCCGCCTGACACGACGGCCATGATCTTCTGGCTGAAGAACCGCAAGTCCTCCAGCTGGAGCGACAAGCAGGAAGTCCAACACACCGGCACGCTTGAATTGACTGATCGCATCATGAGAGCGCGCAAGAATGCAGCCCCAAGCGAGGATTGACCCGGATGTTCTCTTGGCTGAGGACATGGGCCGATTCTTCTATGACCCGCTGGGATGGGTCATGTACTCGTTTGAGTGGGGCGTTGGCGACCTGGAAGGGTTCGACGGCCCTGATGAATGGCAGCGCAACGAACTGGAGCAGTGGGGCCAGGCGATACGGGCCAACAACTTCGACGGCATAACCCCGGCAAACGCCTACAGGTCAGCCACAAGCTCGGGCCACGGTATCGGCAAGAGCGCCCTGTCTGCCTGGATCATCCTCTACATCATGTCCACCAGGCCGCACAGCAAGGGCGTGGTGACGTCCAACACCAGCGACCAGCTCAAGACAAAGACCTGGGGCGAGCTGGGCAAGTGGAAGAAGCGTTGTATCACCGGCCATTGGTTTGAGTACAACAACGGCAAGGGCAACATGAACATCTTCCACAAGGAGCACAAAGAGACCTGGCGCGCTGACGGCCAGACGTGCCGGGAAGAGAACAGCGAATCCTTCGCCGGCCTGCACGCTGCAACGTCCTCCCCGTGGTATCTGTTCGATGAAGCCTCGGCCATTCCAGACAAAATATGGGAAGTGGCAGAGGGCGGCCTTACTGACGGAGAACCTTTTTGGTTCGCTTTCGGCAACCCCACACGGAATAGCGGTCGATTCCGCGACTGTTTTACCCGGTTTTCCCACCGTTGGAATAATAAAACTGTCGATAGTCGCAAAGCCAAGATGACAAACAAGACGCTGATAGACCAGTGGAACAAGGACTATGGCGAAGACTCCGACTTCTTCCGCGTGCGTGTGCGTGGAATGTTCCCGAGGGCATCCGACTTGCAGCTTATTTCCTCTGACTGGGTAGCGGACGCCATGCGCCGTGAGCCCTACTACGGCATTGACGACGCTCTGGTCTGTGGCATCGACATTGCCCGGGGCGGCGCGGATAACAACGTGGTTCGCTTCCGCCGCGGCCTGGACGCTCGCTCGTTCCCGGTGATCAAGATCCCAGGTAGCGAGACGCGGGACACCACGCTGTTCATCGCCAAGGCTGTGACGGTCATTCAAGACCTGAAGCCCGACGCGGTGTTCGTTGACTCAACCGGCGTGGGCGGACCAATCGCTGACCAGCTGCGCCGGCTGATGCCTGGCACAACTGTAATCGACGTGGGGTTTGGCAATGCGGCACCTGACCGACACTACGCCAACATGCGGACGTATATCTGGTGGCGCATGAGGGACATGCTCAAGGCTGGCCTGGCCATCGAGGATGACGCGGCCCTGGAACGGGAGCTGACAAGCCCTGAATACACGCACAACGCCAAGGACCAGATCATTCTGGAGAAGAAAGACGAGATCAAGAAACGCCTGGGTATCTCGCCAGACGACGCCGACGCCCTGGCCCTGACCTGCACGATGCCTGTGATGAAGAAGGCCCACGAATCCGGCACCAGCAAAGGAGGCCTTGTCCATGACTACGATCCGTTCGCCTGAACTCGGCCCGTACAAGCGTGGTGACCTGGCGCTGATTCCATGCACTGAGCCTGATCCTGTTCTCGGCTGGGCTGAACTGGCCGAACATCACGCCCACGACTTGCGCTCAATCCATTGCAACGGTGTGCTGGTGGCCTCAATCGGATACATGCCGCTATCCATCCATGAGGCCGATGCCTTCGCCGTGATCAACCGTGACGCATGCAAGGGAATCGGCGCGCAAGTGGCCGTAATCGTCCACAATCAAATAAAGCAGTGGATGAGCGACACGGGGATATGTCAGGCAAACGCTTCATGTGCTGCAACTGACCGCGTTGCACAGGTATTCTTGCGTGCAGTCGGGTTCAGGAAATCCGCCACCACTGCCAAAACGGCATATTTCACCTTCATCTGGAGCTAACACAATGGGCAAGTCGCTGAAGAAGATCGCCGATCCGCTGGGCCTTCCTGACCCACTCGACCTGTGGGGCGAGAAAGCGGCAGCGGCGCAGAAGAACGCCAACGAGCAAGCCGCCCTGGACCGTGAGGCGATGCAGAGCAATCAGACCACTGCGCCAACCCTGGGCGGTGATGACGTTGCCGCAGCACGTGAGGCCGAGCGTCAACGCAAGCTGGCCCTGGCTGGGCAGAACTCCACAATCCTCACTGGTGCCGGCGGCTTGGCTGGCGCTACCAGCGGCGGAAAAACGTTGCTGGGTTCGTAGGGGAATATGGCAATGGATAACGACACTCTTCGGGAAAAGCTGGAGAACAAGCGAACCCAGCTCAAGAATGAGCGGGTCAAGTCTTGGGACCAGCAGTGGATGGTGCTGCGAGACAACATCGACCCGGATACAGGTCGGTTCCCGGACGAGGAAGTCAACGACGGCGGGCGGCGTGATCAGCGCATCATCAACAACACGGCCACGATCTCGGCTGGCGTCCTGGCTGCTGGCATGCAATCCGGCATGACATCGCCGGCCAGGCCATGGTTCGAGCTGGCCGCGCCTGATCCAGAGATGAACCAATATGCTCCAGTAAAGAACTGGCTTTGGTACTCCCAGAACGCGATGCGAGAGGTGTTCATCCGGTCCAACCTCTACAACGTCCTGCCTTCCTGCTACGGGGAGCAGGGCGTTTTCGGTACTGGGGTTATCGCAGCTATCCCGGACGAAAAGACCCTGGTCCGGTTCTACAGCTTCACGATAGGCAGTTACTACCTGGCCACGTCCAACCGCTCGCTGGTAGATACGCTGTACCGTGAGTTCAGCATGACGCCGCGCCAGATGGCCCAGCAGTTCGGCAGGGACAAGCTATCCGACACCGTGAAGAACATGTTGGAGCGCAACAGCGAAGCCTGGGTGCAGATCTGCCACGCCATCGAGCCAAACGACGCACGCGAGCCCGGGCGCATGGACAACAAAAACATGCCCTATCGGTCCGTCTACTGGGAGCTGTCAAGCCCGCGCAACGAGGTGTTGAAGGTCAGCGGGTTTAAGAAGTTCCCGATCATGGCGCCGCGGTGGAAGGTCACAGGCGAGAATGTGTACGGCAAGGGCCCCGGGTCGTTCTGCATAGGCGAAGTGCTCGGCCTTCAGATCATGGAGCGGGACAAGCTGGAACTGCTCAAGAAGGGAGTCAAGCCTCCAATGGGTGCGCCGGCATCAATGCGCAATGATCGCGTCTCCATCGTGCCAGGTGACGTGACGTGGGTGCCTGACAGCCAGGTGGGCGCCAAGTTCGCACCGCTGTACGAGATCAATCCCGTATGGCTCGGCCAGATCCGTGGCGAGATCCAGGCAAGCGAGCAACGCATCAAGACCACCTTCTATGAAGACCTGTTCTTGATGATCAGCAACATGGACTCCGTGCGTACAGCGACAGAGATCGCCACGCGCAAGGAAGAGAAGATGCTGATGCTCGGGCCTGTGCTGGAGCGCCAGAACGATGAGCTGCTTGACCCTCTGATCGACATAACCTTCCAGTTCATGCTGGAGCAATCGATTCCTCGGTGGCAGGGCTTGCTCCCAGGAAAGCCCGTTCTGCCGCCGCCGCCCAAGGAACTTGAGGGCATGGATCTCGCGGTTGAGTACATCAGCATTCTGGCCCAGGCCCAAAAAGCGCTGGGCGTGTCTTCGATTGAACGGGCGCTTGCCTTCACCGGCAACCTGGCCCAGTCGTTCCCGCAGGCTGCTGACAAGCTGAACATCGATCAGACGGTCAATGAGTACTTCGAGGCCATTGGCGTACCTCCAACCATGCTCAATTCTGACGAGCAAGTTGCCGCAATTCGTCAGGCCCGCGCAGACGCTCAAGCCCAGGCCGCGCAACAGCAGCAGCTACAGCAAGTCGTGGAAGGGGCTAAACTCTTGTCCGAGACAGACACGGGCGGCGAAAACGCCTTAACTCAACTCGCAAGCCAGGCCCAGCAATGAGCGACGAACTTACTCCACGAGAGGCCCTAGAATCACGCAGAAAGCAACTTATGCGCGAACATCAGCTATCCGATGACTTTCGCGGCATAATGGCCACAGACGGCGGCAGGCGCTTCATATGGTTCATGCTGCAAGAGTTCGGGGCGTTCAAGGCCATGCCAATTGAAAGTCACGCACAGATGGCGTACATGGAAGGCCGGCGAAATGTCGGCCTGATGCTTATCAGCAAGATCCAAACAGACTGTCCTCACCAATACATGGTGATGATCAATGAGAACACTGTGAAAACCGAGAAGGGTAATTGACCATGAGCATGTTTATTCACCGGGCACTGAAACACTACCTGCAAGCTGAAGAGGGCGGCGATTCCTTGCTGGGCGGCTCGACTGACCAACAGCCAGCAGCCACCAACACTCCAGCCACATCCGATGCCGACACCCTGGCCGAGATCAACAAGCCGGACCTGGTGGATGACCCGGCCAAGGTTGAGGAAACTCCAGAGGCCAAGTTGGCACGTGAGGCAAAGGCCGCTGAAGTTCCTGAAACCTACGCAGACTTCGTGATGCCTGAAGGCGTTGAGGTTGATGCAGCCATGCTTACCGAGTTCAGTACCGTGGCCAAAGAGCTGGGGCTCACTCAGGCCCAGGCGCAGAAATTGGTCGATCTGCAAACCAAAGCAGCCACTGCTGGCGAGACTGGACGACAGACTCAACTGGAAGCAGCACTTCAGGCCCAAAGCGATGCCTGGGTGAACGAGATCAAGAATGACCCCGAGCTGGGCGGTGCCAAGTTCGATGCAACCGTGAGCACGGCCGTTAAGGCCATCTCAACGTTCTTCGGTGATGACTTCCGCGCCCTGCTCAATGAGTCGGGAATTGGTAACAACCCTGCGCTTATCCGCGGCATGTACAAGATCGGCGCGGCCATCTCCGAAGACAAAATGGTAATCCCAGGCTCTGATGCATCCGCGACAGAGGAACCGAGCGCAGCAAAGGCTATGTTCGGCGACGTGAAGTTCGACTAATACCCACACGAGGAATGACAACATGGCCGTTCTTGCCACAACTAACCTGACTCTCGCGGATCTCGCTAAGCGTCAGGGAACTGACAAAAAAATCTCCAAGATTGTTGAGATCCTGGGTGCCACCAACGAAATCCTTGATGACATGCCGTGGATCGCTGCAAACGATGGCACCGGCCACAAAACCACTATCCGCTCCGGTCTGCCGGTAGGCACATGGCGCCTGCTGAATTACGGGGTGTTCCCTGAGAAGTCCACCACTGTGCAGGTGCGCGACGGCACAGGCATGCTGGAATCGTACAGCGAAGTGGACAAGGCGCTGGTGGATATGTCCGACGACAAGCCAGCGTTTCTGCTGTCTGAGTCCAAGGCCTTCTTGGAGGGTATGTCTCAGACCCAGGCGACTACCGTGATCTACGGTGACTCCTCGGTGTTCCCTGAGCGGTTCACCGGCCTGACGCCTCGCTTCAACAGCCTCTCCGCTGAAAACGGTCAGAACATCATCGATGCTGGCGGCACTGGCAGCAACAACACCTCGATCTGGCTGATCTGCTGGGACGAGTCTACTGTTCACGGCATCTATCCGAAGGGCACCACTGGCGGCTTGAAGCAAGAGCCGACCCGCCAGGAAACCCTGTTCGATGCCCAGGGCGGCCGCTACGAGGGCTACCGCACGCATTTCCTGTGGTACTGCGGCCTGTCCGTTCGTGACTGGCGCTACATCGTGCGGATCGCGAATATCGACCGCCCGGCGTTGACCAAGAACGCAGCGACCGGCGCCGACCTGATCGACCTGATGGTTCAGGCTATCGAGCTGTTGCCGAACACCCGTATGGGCCGCCCAGTGTTCTACGTCAACCGCAACGTTCGCTCGTTCCTGCGTCGTCAGATTGCCAACAAGTCGAACGTGTGGCTGAACATGGAAGAGGTCGCCGGCCGCAAGGTGATGACCTTCGACGGCATTCCGGTGAAGCGTGTAGACGCCATCCTCAACACCGAAGCACGCGTGGTCTAAACCACGCGTCACCCATTTCAGGAGAAGCAGAAAATGGCAATTCTCGACAAGTTCCTTCAGTATTCTGACAAACAGGCGGTGACAGTGACCGCCGTCAGCACCAACGTGGTGGACGCTGGCGCAACCAAGAACGCGGCCATTGGCCGCGACCTGGGCGCCGGCACTCCACTGTTCCTGTTCCTCAACGTCAGCCAGACCTTCACTGCCGCCGGCGCTGCAACTCTGGTCGCTACCCTTCAGGACTCCGCCGACAACGTTACCTTCGCCGATGTGGCGAGCATTGGCCCGCTGTCTCTGGCCCAGCTCACCGCCGGCAAGGGTTACAACCTGGGCTTCCCGATCCCTACGCGCCGCTATACCCGTGTGAACTACACCGTTGCCACCGGCCCGATGACCGCCGGCATCGTTTCTGCTCACGTTGTGGATGGTGCTATCTACAACTTCAGCTATCCCGACTACCTGTAAGGGGGCGTTATGACTCACGTTATCGCCAAAGCCGCCGGGTTCTACGGGCATCTGCGCGATCCAGGCGAGCGCTTCGAAATTCCGGATGACGAAGAGCTTGGCCAATGGATGATCGAGGCGAACAAGGACGGATCGCCGAAGCAGACCAAAGAGCAGAAAGCCGGAAAGGTTGCAGCGCCGGCCGTACCACCTGCTCCGGAAATCGGCTCCGTTCCTTCATCGCCACCGTTCAAGCCGAATGAAATTGTCTACACGGTGCGTCATGTACCTGTTGGCAACTTCGAAGTGGTTGATGCCAATGGTCAGCGCGTCGGTGAGTTGTTCGAGGCAGTGAAAGGCAAGAGCGGCCAGTCGAAGGCGCAAGCCCAGGCAGAAGCAGATCGTCTCAATGCCAGCCACCCGCAAGCCTCGATCAGCCCAGCGCAGGCTGCACAGGTTCAGGAAGAACCGCCAGCTTCCGGTGATAGTTCACTGCCGGACGCCTGATTGCTGGGAAAGCGTTAATCTAAAGGGAGCCCTAAACCGGTTCCCTTTTTTTCATCTGGAGATTTGCAAATGACTTCGCAGGTCGAGATTTACAACATGGCCCTGGGCAACATCGGCATATCTGAGACGGTGGCCAGCCTGGAAGAGCGTTCCAAGGCGCAACAGACATGTAGCCGCTACTGGGAGATTGCCCGTGACACGGCGCTGGCCCAGTTCCCTTGGAGGTTCGCCACGAAGTTCGCGACGCTGGCGTTGATCGGCACGCCGCCACGGGGTTGGGCATATCAGTACCAATACCCGAATGATTGCTTGAAAGCGTTGGGGCTGAATGATGAGCGTCTGGCGTACACGGACTGGTGCCGCGACAGCTGGTCGAACTGGGCTGACCTCGGACGGCTGGTTGACTGGAGAACCGCCTATGGTGATGAGGGCCAAGTGTTACTTGCCAACCAGGAGGGCGCCGAGCTGGCCTATGTCGTGCGCGTTACCGACACCGGGCGCTATCCCCCTCTGTTCGTCCAGGCCTTGGCTTGGCAGCTGTCTATGCTCATCGCTATGCCCATGACGGCTCAGACGTCCGTTGTTCAGACCGCCATGAGTGGCTACATGCAGGCTTGGCAGATCGCTGCCGCTGCTGACTTGAACGAGTCGAAGGGCGAATACCTAGCCATGCCAAACGACTATCTGACCGGGAGGGGCTGATATGGGCATTTCCGTAATCCAGCCTAGTTTTGGTGGGGGTGAGATTTCACCAGCGCTTGGCGCCCGCGTTGATTTGCAGCGCTATCAGATCAGCCTGAAGACGTGTAAGAACTTCACGGTCATGGCTCAGGGTGGCGCTCGCAATCGCCCTGGCACCAAGTTCGTGGACGAAACCCGTGCAAATCAAGCGTCTCGTTTGATTCGTTTCAAGTTCAGCATCAGCGATGCCTGTGTTTTGGTGTTCAGCCATTACCGCATGCGTGTTGTTCGGAATGGCGCTTATATCTTGAACAGTGCGGGGCCTGACATTGGGCAGCCGTTTGAGCTGGTTACGCCTTACACGTTTGAAGATCTAGAGCAGCTTAATTTTACGCAGTCGGCGGACGTGATGACGTTTGTGCATACCAGTTATCGTCCTAGAGAGCTAAAGCGCTTCGCCAATGACAATTGGACCTTGACGGAGGCAAGCTACCTGCCTTCGATTGCGGCGCCGGCCAGTGCCACGGCATCAGCAACGGCTGGAACCGGGTCCACGCAGATCTGGCGCTACCAGGTGACGGCCGTATATGACGATGCGAACTCGATCGAGGAATCTCTCCCCGTCACATCGAACAACATCACCGTTTACAACAGCGATGTGGTGGGGAACCTAACCTGGCCGGCGGTGGTTGGGGCGACGTACTACAACGTCTACAAGGACAACACCGGATCTGGCGTCTACGGCTTCGCTGGGCGCTCTACAGGCACGGCGTTCACTGACCGTAACATTGCAGCCACCAAGACCGACACGCCGCCCACAGGGCTTGATCCGTTCGTTGGGGCTGGCAATTACCCTGGCGCAGTTGGTTACTACCAGCAGCGCAAGGTTTACGGCGGCACGCTCAATCGGCCTCAAACCAGTTATTTCAGCCGAACCGGTGTCTTTAACAACTTCGGATACTCCACGCCAAGCAAGGATGACGACGCAATCACCTGGACCATGGCGAGCACAGAGGTGAACCGAATACTCAACTACCTGCCGCTGCGTCAACTCCTGACATTGACGTCCGGCGCTGAGTGGATAATTGCCGGGGCAACATCTGGTTTTACCGGGAAAACCATCAATGGCAACCCACAGAGCTACAACGGTTCAGGATTCGTTCCGCCCCTGGTCTTGAATGACACCGCCATGTATCTGCAAGGTCGAGGGCAGGCTGTTTCATCGCTGAACTATTCGCTTGAGGCTGACGGCCTGGCCAGCGATGACCTGACGATCTGGTCTGAGCATCTGTTCCGCGATTACCCGATTGTTGAGTGGACCTATCAGAAGCTGCCGGACTCAATTGTCTGGGCGGTGCGCGGGGATGGTGATCTGCTGGGGCTGACGTACATGAAGAAGCAGGATGTTGTGGCCTGGCACCATCACGAAACTGATGGGGCGATCGAGTCCATCGCGTGTGTTCCTGAAGGCTCGGAAGATGTCGTTTACATGGTGGTGCGCCGAGTCATCCAGGGCGTGACCAAGCGCTACATTGAGCGCATGCAGTCGCGCCAAATTCCATTGATCCGCGGAACCGATAAGCGCGACGTCGCACAGTCATATTTCGTGGATTGCGGGTTGAGCTACCAGGGATGGAATCTGACAGATAAAACACTCACATTGACTGGCGGTTTCAGTTGGGAATATCCAGAGCCAATGACCATTACCGCGAATCCAGCTACCGGGTTTTCTGTTGCTGACATTGGCCGGCAAATCCATCTGCGCGATCCAATCACTCAATCGGTGGCACGGCTTGACGTGACAGCCTACGTGTCGGCTGGCGTGGTCACGGTCGTGCCCACAAGCATTGTCTCCGAAGGCCTGCGCGGGGTTCCTGTTGTGAACTGGGCGATTGCCCTTCAGACCTTTTCAAACCTCGGGCACTTGGAAGGTAAGGGCGTGGCCATCCTGGCAGACGGAAACGTTGTAAGCGAGAACAGCGCCAGCTCTGACCCCGTAAATCTGGTGGTGTCAGGTGGTGCCGTGACATTGCCCTATCATGCCGCAGTTGCCCACATTGGCCTGCCGTACACCTCAGATCTGGAAACCCTGAGAATCAACGTTCAAGGTCAGGAAACGCTGAACGACAAGCATAAAACGGTTTCATCGGTGACGGTTGTGGTAGATGAAACTCGCGGCGTGTTTGCATCCTCTGGCCCCGGGAAAACGCTGTACGAACTGAAGCAACGTGAGTTTGAGGATTACAACGACCCAATCGAGCTGCATTCCGGCACCGGCCGCGTGGACATCCCCAACGACTGGGATGGGCAAGGCCAGGTTTTTATCCGCCAGGTTGACCCGCTTCCGATCACCGTTCTCGCTATCATTCCAGAACTGACATTGGCGGGGCGAAAGTGATGAAGCAGAAGGCGAAGGTTCTACCGGTGAGCGTTGACGAGGCCGCAGAGATTGCGGCCATCGTGCGCCAGGCCGATCTGGACGAGATTACAGAGGCTTTAGGTATCGAGATGGAGCACGGGCTGCGCTTGTGCTTCGGCGGCTCCTGCAAGGCCAGCAAGATCGTTGTGGACGGAAAGATTGTGGCCGTGTTCGGTGACAGCATTCACGATGTGCAGCAGTCCATTGGCGTGCCTTGGCTGATCAGCACCATCCACGTCGATAAGCGGGCAAAGCCGTTCCTGCGCGTGTGCAAGGACGAAGTGGCGGAGATGCTGACCCGACACGCGACTTTGGTGAACTATGTGGATGTGCGCAATACCCAGGCCATTCGCTGGCTGAGGTGGCTGGGATTCATCTTCAGTGACCCCGCGCCCTATGGTCCGAAAGGCCTACCATTTATGATGTTCATGCAAGCCCGAACTTAACCATTTGTCAGCAGGCAAAGCCTGTACAGGAAGTGATTTACGTGCTGGATGGCTCTAATTCCCGTAGCCCTTGCCGTTGTCGGTGGAATGCAACAAGGGAAAGCACAGGACGCCCAGGCCCAGGCCGCGGCGAGAGATCAACGAACGAATGCGATGTATGCGAACGATGCAGCAAATGATGCCAAGGCCCGTGGCCGGTACGACGCAGACCTTCAGCGGATACGTACGGGCCAGATGATTGGCACCCAGCGCACCGCCATGGCTGCGAATGGCGGGCTTGTGGACGAGGGCACCAATGCCGCGCTACAGGCGGATACGGCGGCTCTGGGGGAGCTTGACGCGCTGACGATCCAGAACAACGCGGCGCGGGAAGCCTACGGATTTCAGGTACAGGCCCAGAAGGGATTCAGCAATGCCAACGCGCTGGAATTGGCCGGGAAGAACGCTAAGCAGAACAGCTTGATGGGCGGCGTGCTGAATGGTGCTGGCTCGTTCTTCGGTGGCGGCGGGATGTCCATGTTCGGTGGCGGCCAAGGCGCTGGCACAACCGCGGCGTTGGGCAGCAACACAAGCTTCCTGAACAACAACCAGGCTTACGCATAAGGGGAACACCGTGGCGATAACCATCCCAACCCAAGACGGGCCCGGCGTGCAGAACCGGGCCCTTCCTGCGCCTCAGATCCAATCGGTCGGTCCTGATATGTCCGGCTTCAGATTGCAGCAGCAAGCGCTGGGCGTGGCCGGGCAGCTGGCTCAGGCCGAGTTCGACCGGGCGGACAACGCCGCGATCATGGACGCTGAGGCCAAGCTATCTCAAACAAAGCTGGATCTGATGTTCAACCCAGAGGGCGGCGTCTACGCACGCAAGGGGCGGGATGCGCTGGACATCACGAACCAAACGCTGCCGCAGTTCGATAAGCAGGCCGAGCAAATCGGTATGAGCCTGACTAATCAGCGGCAGAAGGATCAGTTCGCCAGGATCGTAAACCGCCAGCGGGGAAGCCTGAATGGAGAGCTGAACAACTACGAGCACACTCAGCGGAACGCCTTTTACGACCAGGCCGACATGACGAACATCACCACGTCGATGGATGGCGCAGTGAAGTACGCCAACGATCCAGAGCAGGTCGCGTATTACCGCAGTAAAGGCAACTTTGTGATCGGTGAGATGGGCCGGCGCAAAGGGTTGCCGCCGGAAACAATCCTCGATCAGCAAAACAAGTTCGACAGTTCGGTTGCGATGAACGTGATTGAACGGCTGGTGACGGATGATCCATTGCAGGCCCAGCAGTATTACGCCAAGTCGGCAAATACGATGACGGCCGAAGATCAATTGAAGTCTCAGAAGTTGCTGGGCACGGCGGTGCGCCAGCAGATGGCGGTGGGCATTGCCAACAGCATCTATGACAACGGCCAGATTGGTGATGCAGGCTTGCCTGGGCTGATCATTCAGGCTGAGAGCGGCGGCAATCAAAACGCCGTATCGCCGAAGGGTGCCGTTGGCCTGATGCAGCTTATGCCAGAAACCGCTGAAGAGATGTCGAAGAAGTTGGGTATCCCATACAGCAAGGAACGCTTGGCAGCCGATCCGAACTACAACGCGGCGCTGGGCACGGCCTACCTGAACGAAATGCTGGGGCGCTTCGACGGCAACCAGGCGATGGCTGTGGCGGCATATAACGCCGGTCCTGGCATGGTTGAAGACTGGATAAACGGCACCAACAAGACCGGTAAGAACCCGTCGAAGATCCAGCTGCCAGACCCGCGCAGCGGAGCAGCAGCTCAATCGGCGTTCGTCCAGGGGATCCCCTTCGAAGAGACGCGCAACTACACGTCCTCGATTATGGCCAAGGCGATGCCGACAGTGCCTGCTTCGCAGAAGTATGCAAGCGGCCTGGCGCAGGCGAACACAATCCAAGATCCACAGTTGAAAAAGTTCGTGCTCGATCAGCTGGATGATCGCAAGAAAGCAGCCGAGGCGCAGACCAATGCGCTCTATGACCAGGCCGCGAAGTACGTTTATGACAGCGGTTTTTCCTCTATCCCTGCGCAGCTGATCAACAACCTTCCCGGCGATGAGCTGATGAAGCTTCAGCGCATGGATGAGCATCGCCGAAAGGGTACAGAGCCGACCACGGACTACAGCAAGTTGCAGGGCTTCCTTCAGATGCCCATCGACAAGCTGGCGTCCCTCGGCCTGGAAAAGGATATTCGCCCATACCTGAGCAACGCTGATTTCAACACCGTGCGCGGGGCTTGGCAGAAAGCCCAGAACGGTGACGGTTCGGCGAAGGACGTCGCCGCCGGCAAAGAAAAGGTGATTACCACCACCATGGCTATGGCCGGGATCGTAACCGGCGAAAGCAAGGCCGCTATGGCGCCCGGAAATTTGGAGAAGCAGCAGCAATTCCGCAGTGCGCTGCAAGAGCGCCAGGACTCGTTCCGGGCCAAGTTCGACCGTGAGCCAAACATTCAGGAGACTGAAGACTTGGCCAACCAGTTGTTGCTGAAGGTAAAGCTTACCGGTGGCGGCGTGATGTTCGGCGACAGTAGCGCCCGCGATCTTTGGACGGTGCGTCCTGAACAGCTTGACTCCGCATATCTGGACAAAGCGGCGATCAAGCTGGATCAGATCCCGCCAACTGATCGCCGTCAGATCATCAACGTTCTCCGGGCAAACGGACAGCAGGCCAGCGAAGCGAATATCATCGCGGCATACGTAAACCGAATCTCTGGCCTTGGGGTGAAAATTAAATAATGGCGACCGTATCGACCACTGACCTGCTGCCTGAGCAGAGTGCAGACACTTTACCCGGCCAGCCTTCGATGCTGGCCGATGCCATTCAGCAGACAAAGGATCGGCAGCGGCAGGACTTTGTTTCAACCCTGGAGACGGTGGGCACGATCAACCCTGACACGTATGCCAAGGCGACCGCTGTATCTCGCCTGTCTGGCGTGCCGGCTGAAGTGCTGCATCAGCACAATGCTGAGATGGAGCGTCTGCTGAAGGGCAACAAGTACGCCTCCATGTACGATACAAACAGGCGCACCGCCGAATCGTTGAGCAATGGCAGCATTGCCGCAATGGCTCAGGACGATATTGAGAACCTTGCCCGCATCGAGACGGCCGAGCAGATCACCAAGTTTGAAAATCAGTCGGTCGGGGAAAAGCTGTGGGGGGCGCTAAAGCAGTCATTCATAGGCAGCCGCCAAGCAAGCAATCTTTCCTATGCGGATTCGCTACAGCGTCAACAGGCCCAGTTTGATCGAATCGACGCTGAGCTGGCGCGAGCAGAGGCTGAAGGGGTCGAGCCATTCGCCGACGGCAATCGGCCTGGCGGGTTTGGTTTCAGCTACTTGGAAGCCACGCCAGAAGGTCGCGCCGACATGCGCAAGAACCTGCTGGAATCACAGGGTGGCGCCATCACTTCGTTGACAGACGACCAGGCCACTCTTGACGCTGCACCGGTTGAGCCTGGCGCCTTACGTTATCAGGAACTTGGCGGCGATACGGCGGCGATGGCCTCGGCGATTGCTGACAACCCAGGCTATGCGGTGCGCTCTGCGCTGGGCTCCGTGGTGAGCAGTGCGGAAATGCTGGCAGGCGCAGCGCTTGGCGGCATTCCATTGGCTGCCACTGCTGAGTTCGCCAGTGAAAGCAACGCCAAGGTGATAGACGTTCTGCGCGAAGCAAAGATCGACCTGACCAATCCCAAGGCTGTGCTGGCTGCCCTGCAAGATGATGAGCTGATGGAAGACGCACGCCAGCGGGCTCGCCTGAAGGCGCTGGGCACGACTGCGGTGGACATGATCGGCATGGGCGTAGCGGGGCGCCTGCTTGTTCCCAAGGGCATTGCCGGCGCTCCTTTGACGGCAGTTCAGCGTGAAGGCGCCAACCTTGTGGTT
>Ga0307414_10000173_pt1 | contig 43613 bp, 44 predicted proteins | sample DK1Ometagenome_FD_203804 | JGI IMG/M metagenome (GOLD analysis project Ga0307414, IMG submission 203804) | Maize rhizosphere microbial communities from greenhouse at UC Davis, California, United States - DK15-O-3 | ecosystem: Host-associated > Plants > Roots > Rhizosphere > Soil | place: USA... | reverse complement strand
CAGCCGGTGACCCCGATCAGCAGGCCGAACACCGGCGCCTTGATCAGCATGATGTAAAAATCGGTCATCGGGATGATTTCGCGCAGCCGCTGGATATAGGTCAGCGGCGGCATGTCGAGCCCGACCCAGACGAAAGCGCCGCCGCCCATGATCGCACAGATGCTGGCGTAAAAGCCGAGCAAGGGCATGGTGATCGTCGACGCCGCGACGCGCGGCAGCACAATGGCTTCCATCGGCGACACCCCGATCGTGCGCATCGCGTCGATTTCTTCGGTCAGCTTCATCGTGCCGATCTGTGCGGCAAAGGCCGATCCCGATCGCCCTGCGACCATGATTGCGGTCATCAGCAGGCCGAGTTCGCGGATCGAGGCGCGGCCGACGAGGTTGATCGTGAACACCTCCAACCCGAACTGGCGCAGCTACACCGCGCCCTGCTGCGCGATGACGATGCCGATCAGAAAACTCATCAGGCCGATGATCGGCAGCGCGTCGAGGCCGACGGTCTGAAAGCGGGTGACGATGGCATTCCAGCGCAACCGGCGGCGGGCCCGGATCTGGACGGCGAGCGCGATGAGCATCGCGCCGAAAAAATCGATGATGCCCAGCAACTCGTGCCAGATCGACCGGCTGGCGGTGCCGATTTGATCGAGCGTGCGGAGCCATGCCGGGCGGCGGTCGCTGTGGACGCGATATTCGCTCTTGTCGCTGGCAAGGGCGTCGAGCAGGCGGCGCGCCTCTTCGCTCGCGCCGATGATTTTGGCGCCATGTTCGTTGACGGTACGCGTCACGATCCACGCGCCGACGGTGTCGATCCGGTCGATCGCCGACAGGTCGAGGCTGGAAATGGGGCCCAGCTCACCAAGCCGTGCCGGCACATCGCCCAGGCGCGCGAGCGTCAGCCGGCCGGAAAACCGGACCTCGGCGCCATCGGCGCCTTCACTATGTTCGAAATCCGCGCTGGCCACCATCGTGCGGAGGACATTGGATGATTTGCGCCGGAACGGCAAGCGAATCCCGCCCCTTGGCCACTGGACCCGACCGCCCTATGAGCGAGGGATGGAAGCGCCGCCCACCCCCGACTACGCTCACCGTGTTGCCATGTACGACATGGACCGCACGATCACCCGCGCGGGAACCTACAGCGGCTTTCTGATGCATGTCGCGCGCCGCCGTCAGCAATGGCGCTTGCTGCTGCTGCCGCTCGTCGGGCTCGCCGGTGCGGCATACTCTTTGCGTCTGATCGACCGGTCGCGGTTGAAGGCGATCAACCTGCGCCTGCTCGTCGGCAAGCGCTTCGCCCGCGCCGAAATCCTGCCGCTCGCGGAAAGCTATGCCGACAAGGTGATTGCCGGCGGGCTGCATCCCGCCGCGCTCGAACAGATCGCGGCCGACCGGGCAGCAGGATATCGCCTGCTGCTCGCGACGGCATCCTTCCACCTGTATGTCGATGCGATCGCGCGGCGGCTGGGGATCGACGATGTCCTCGCGACGCGGCTCGACGAGCCTGATGGCGCCGACCATATTCACGCGCGGCTGGCGGGCGACAATTGCTATGGCGAGGCGAAGTTCGCGCGGATCGCCGACTGGCTCGCCGTCAATGCGATCACCCGCGATGGCGCGCATATCCGCGCCTATTCGGACCATGTGTCCGATCATCCGATGCTGCATTTCGCCGACGAGGCGGTCGCGACGACGCCGTCACGCAAACTCAGGCGGCTGGCGCCGCAAATGGGGTGGCAGGTCGTCGACTGGCGCGCGAAAAAATAGCCCCCTCCCGCGAGCGGGGAGGGGGAGCAGGCTCAAACCGCGGCGAGCGCCTGTTCGAAATCGGCGATCAGATCGTCGGCATTCTCGATCCCGATTGAAACGCGAACCAGATTGTCGGTGATCCCCAGTGCCTTTTTGCGTTCGTCGGGAACCGACAAATGCGTCATCGCCGCCGGATGGCTCGCGAGCGTTTCGGTGCCGCCAAGGCTGACCGCCAGCTTTGCGATCTTCAGCGCGTCGAGAAAGCGGAAACTCTCTTCCTCGCCGCCCTTGATGAACAAGGAAAAGGTCGATCCGGCGCCGGTGCAATGGCGGTCGAAAATATCCTTTTGCGGCCCGTCTTTCAGGAAACCGAGATAGCCGAGACCGTCGACCTTCGGATGATCGCGAAGGTAGGCGCAGACCTTCTCGGCATTTTCGCCCGCGCGGCTCATCCGCAGCTCGACGGTTTCCAGCGACCGCAGCAGCATCCACGCGGTGTGCGGGTCGCAGATCGTGCCGATCGTGTTGCGCATCATGCGAATGGGGCCAAGCCAGTGCTTCGATCCCAACACGCCGCCTGCGACCAGATCGCTGTGCCCGCCGGCATATTTGGTCAGGCTGTAAAGGACGATATCGGCGCCATGCGCGAGCGGCTTCGACCAGAGCGGGCCGAGGAAGGTATTGTCGATCGCGATCGGCGGCGCCGTGCCCCCGGCAAAGGCCGCGCTGACTGCGGCGCGCATCGCCTCGACATCGACCAGCGCATTGGTCGGGTTTGCGGGGCTTTCGAGATAGACCATCGCGACCTTGCCGCCCTGCGCCGCCGCCATCTCCTTGGCACGGGCAAGGATCGCATCCATGTCGGCGCGCGAAGCTTCGGCAGGGAAGTCGACATAAGAGGCGCCAAAGCGCGACAATATGCGTGCGATCAGCGTCTCGGTCGCGGCATAGAGCGGCCCCGAATGGACGATGACGTCATTCATGCTGACGTGCGCGAGCAACAGCGTCGCGATCGCCGACATGCCGCTGGAAAAGACCAGCGCGTCTTCGGCCTTTTCCCACACGCCGAGCCGCGCCTCCAATATTTCCTGGTTCGGACCGTTGAAGCGTGAATAGACAAGGCCGTCGGCGCCGCCGGGGCGCTTGCCGGTAATCCCCTCGAAATGGCGCTTGCCCGCTGCTGCGCTTTCAAAAGCGAAGGTCGAGGTCAGGAAAATCGGCGGCTTCAGCGAACCTTCGGACAGCATCGGATCATAGCCGTAACCCATCATCAGCGTCGATGGCGACAGCGGATGGCCGCCGATTTCGGTGACATCCTTCTTGGGCTTGCGGCGCGGGGTGGTGCCGGTCAGGTCGCTGTTGTCGATGGGGGGCATGGGGAACTCCGATGATGGTTTCGATTGAAACTAGCGTCCTTTTGCCCCGGGGTCACCCCAGCATCGCGATGGCCCAGATGACTCCGATCAGCAAAGGCACTCCGATGATGTCGAGCGCGAGGCCCGCCTTCAATATGCGCGGTAGCGCGATATGGTCGGTCGCCCAGGCGAGCGCGTTGGGGCCGGTCCCCGACGGCAGCATGAAGCCCCAGCTTGCCGCCATTGCGACTGGTAGCGCGAGCAGGATCGGATCGACCCCGGTTGCCGCGATCAGCGCCGCGAGCACGGGCATGATCCCGCTCGCGGTTGCGACATTGCTCGCGAATTCGGTGACCAGGATCGTCAGCGCGACGATGATGGCCGCAAGCAAGATGGTGGGGATGCTGCCGAGCGGCGCCAGCACCGCGCCCAGCCACGCGGCGAGTCCGCTGGCGGTGATCGCGGCGGCGAGCGCAAGGCCGCCGCCGAACATCATGATGACGCCCCACGGCGCGCGGTCGGCCTCTTTCCAGACGAGCAGCGGGCGGCCGGTCCCGTCGGGCAGGACGAAAAGCAGCAGGCTGCCCGCGACGGCGATGGTGCCGTCGGTCAGCGCGCCTTTGGGCAAATAGGGCTCGAGCCAGGGCTGCGCGATCCATGCAGTCAGGACGAGCAGGAAGATGGGAACGACGCGGCGCTCGGCGGTCGACCAGATGGCCTGATTGCCGAGGGCGCTCGCCGCCGCACGGCCGTCGAAGGGATGGTTGGCAAGCCGCTGGACGCGGGTGAGGATGATCATCGCGATCGGAACGGAAAGCAGCACGATCGGGACGCCATAGGTGGCCCAGTCGAGGAAGGAGATGCGCAGGCCCAGCGCCTTTTCGATCAGTCCGGCGGCGATCGCATTGGTCGGACTGCCGACCAGCGTGCCAAGTCCGCCAAGCGACGCGGCAAAGGCGATGCCCATCATCACTGCGCCGGCAAAACCCTCGGTCTCGCCTTCGCCGATCCCGCCGGCGCGGACGACCGCCAGCGCGATCGGGATCATGATCAGCGCGGTGGAGGTGTTCGATATGAACATGCTGAGCAGCGCCGTCGCCGCCATGAAAGCGAAAAGCAGTCCGGTGGCGGTCGGCGCCGCGCGTTTGAGCAGCGCCAGCGCCAGCCGCCGATGCAGCCCGACGCGCTCGATCGCGAGCGCAAGAAATGCGCCGCCGAGGATCAGGAACAGGATCGGCGAATAATATTCCTTGGCGATGGCATTGGCGTCCATCACCCCGAATGCCGGGACGAGCAGAAAGGGCAACAGCGCGGTCACCGTCAGCGGCAATGCCTCGGTCATCCACCAGATCGCCATCAACACGGTCATCGCGGCGACGTGCCACGCGGTGTTTTCCATGCCCGCCGGTGCCGGGAGCATGAGCATCGCGACAAAAACGGCGAGGCCGCCGCCCAGCCCGAACAGGCGCGTTCGTGTCATCCGTCCCCCCTTGTGTGTCGCTATCTCAGTCCGATCACCGACAGCTGACGGCCATAGCTATTCTCGTTTTTATGGCACGCCCGGCGATAGCTGAAATAATCTTGCGGCAAGGCATAGGTATCCTGCCCGCCGATGGCAATTCGCTTGACGCCTGCCGCCGCGACGCGCGCGGCGACATAGGCGGCGATATCGAACATCGCATGACCCGGCCGCCCGGCGGCGAAGAAACGCTCGTTGGCAGGATCGTCAGCGGTAAAGCGATGGGCGAAACCATTATCGACCTCATAAGATGCGCGGGCGATGCACGGGCCGATCGCGACCGCGATGCTGGCGCGGGTTGCGCCCAGACTTTCCATCGCAGCGATCGTCGCGTCGGTGACCCCCGCCAGCGCGCCTTTCCAGCCGGCATGCGCGGCCCCGACGACGCCCGCTTCGGCATCGGCGAACAGCACGGGGACACAATCGGCGGTCAATATGCCGAGCAAAATTCCCGGAGTGCGTGTTGCGAGCGCATCGGCCTCGGGGCGTGCGGCCAGATCGCTGTCCTCATCGACGATGACGCAGCGGTTGCCGTGGACCTGATAGAGGCCGGTCAGCGCCGCGCCGGGCAGCGCCGCTTCGGTGACACGCCGCCGGTTCTCGGCGATCAGCGCCGGATCGTCGTTCGACCCCAGCCCGCAGTTAAGCGAAGCAAGCTCGCCCGTCGACACGCCGCCTTGGCGTCCGAAAAAGCCGTGCGCCATGCCATCGAGCGACGGCGCGGTGACGAAGGGCGCGGTCACAGGTCCAGCCTCCAGATCCGGTCTTCGTCGATATGATTGCCGACGCGAAACGGATTGCGGCCGACATCGGCAAAACCATAGCGGCGGTAAAAGGCCTGCGCGCGCGGGTTCTCGGTGAAGACCGAGAGGTAGAGGATCGACGCGCGCTCGCGCGCCCAGGCGATCCCCCATTCCATCAGGGCCGCAGCGATGCCGGTACCCTTCGCGGCCTCACCGACATAAAGCTGGTGAAGCTCGGTCGCATCGTCGCCCGGTTGGCCCGGCGGCAGGTCGAAATCGATCGGCCCCATTTTGACGAAGCCCGCAATTGCGCCATCCTCGCCGCGCGCCAGTGCGATCGCCCAGGCGGGATCGGACAGCTGGGCGCGAATACGTGCGGGCGGGTTCCAGCCGGTCAGGAAAGCCGCAAGATCGCCGGGGTCATAAATATGGCCGAAGGTGTGCTCGAAGGAATCGGCCGCGAAGCGGCTCAACTCTTCGGCATCTTCGTTGCGGGCCAAAATCAGATTCGTCATGCTGCCTTTCCAGTCGCGCCAAATCCTTCGGGGTGGGGCCAGCCCGGCGCGTGGACGGCCATGACCTTGAACAATTCGCCCATCGCATCGGGCTTGACCAGCCGGTCGCGTTGCGCCGCCAGTTCGTCGGCGCGATCGGGCGCGGCGCGCGCCAGCGCCTGTGCCCGCGCGTCGATTCCCAGACCTTGCAGCCACGCCCCCTGATTGACGGGGCCGGCGACGCGCGTCCCGGTACGCCGCGCGGCGTCGGCGAGCGCGGTGAAATCGACATGGGCTGTCAGGTCCACCTCGCCCGGATCGGCGAAGGGATCGGCGAAGCGATGCGCCTTGACCGCTTGCAGCGTATCGCCTGCGGCGGGGCCATGATAACCATAGTCGATCGCCAGCATCGCACCGCCCTGCCGCGCAACGCGAAAGGCGCAATCCTGCATGATTGTGGCGGCGATCGGCGCGGTTTCGACGATCGCGCCTTCGCTTCGCTGGCGCAGTGCGGCGGGGACGGCATCGTCGGCCGGTATATCGCCGGGCAGCGGCACCAGCTTGTCGTCTCTCTGTCTCACCACGCGTTCGCGCCAGCCGCCCGCGGTCTTCACATATTGATGGATCGGCAGGGCGTCGAAAAATTCATTGGCGACGATGATGATGGCGTCGGTGCCGGGCAGGTCGGACACACTATCATGATGTTCGGCCGAGGGCAGGCGCGCCAGTTGCGCGGCGCGCAGGGTCGGGCTGGTTTCGACCAGATGCACGCTCAGCGGCGTGCAACCGAAACGCGCCATCGCGCGCAGCGCATCGGCGGCGAGCGTGCCGCGTCCGGGGCCCAGCTCGACATAGCGAAAGACGGGGCTGCCCGCGCGCAGCCACAGGTCGGCAATCCATATGCCGACCATTTCGCCGAACATCTGGCTGATCTCGGGCGCGGTGGTGAAATCGCCCGCCGCACCCAGCGGGTCGCGCGTCGCATAATAATGGGCATTGGCCGCCGCCATATAGTCGGCAACGGTCATGGCGCGTGCGGCGGCGATATCCCTGATGATCTGCTCGGGGCTTGGCGCGCCGTCAGGCAATGCTGTCGGTTCCCGCGATCGGTTCGACGCGCTGGCGGCGGCCTTTGGCGGTCGCGACCAGCCACACGCCAATGATGATCATCGGCAAGGTCAGCGTCTGTCCCATCGTCAGCCCCCACGACAGCGTGCCGAGCTGGACGTCGGGTTCGCGCACGAACTCGACCGCAAAGCGGCTGAGGCCATAGATGATCGCCGCCATCCCGAACAGGAATCCGGGCCGGTAACGCGCGTCGGTGCGCCAGAAGAAAAAGGCGAGGATCGCCATCATCAACAGGCCTTCGAGTCCCGCCTCGTACAGCTGGCTCGGATGGCGCGGGTCCATCGTCCCGCTGCCCGGAAAGATGATCGCCCAGGGAACAGTCGTCGCCCGGCCCCACAGCTCGCCATTCACGAAATTGGCGAGGCGGCCGAGGAACAGGCCGAAGGGGACGACGCAGGCGACATAGTCGCAGAAACGCAGGAAGCTGAGCTTGTCCTTCTTCGTCATATACCAGATCGCGACCAGCACGCCGATCGTCCCGCCGTGCAGCGACATGCCGCCGTCCCACAGCCGGAAAATGTCCATCGGGTCCTCCAGATAGGCGCCCAGATTATAGAAAAGCACATAGCCAAGGCGCCCGCCGATGATGATGCCCAGCATGGCGTAAAAGATCAGGTCGTCGGCGTGGCGGCGCGCCATCGGGGCGCCCGGCTGGGCGATCAATTTCAGCAGATACCAGTAACCGAGGAAGATGCCGGCAAGATAGGCGAGCGCGTACCAGCGGATCGGCAAACCGAAGACGCTGAACGCAATTTCGCTGTTTTCTCCCATCAGATCATGGAAGTTCACATATTGCGTTGCTTCGGTTAGAGTTGCAAAAAGAAACATATTGTCTCGGACCTTCCCCAGGAGAGGCCTTCCCCATAAGGGGTAAGTGCATCGAGACCAAGAGGAGAGATACCCCATGCCATCCGCGCTCGATCTGCGCCTGGAAGCTGCCTTTAATCTGATCACCGGCCCGGGCGGGCCCATCCAGATCGGGTCCGTCGAACGCTTTGGCCGCCAGATGCCGTTCATCACCAACGCCCCGACCAATCTGGCCGATTATATCGCCTTTTTCGCGATGCAGCACGGTGACGCGACCTTCCTCGTCGAGGGCGACGAGCGGCTGAGCTTCAAGCAGGCCTATATGGCGGCGCGTCAGGTCGCCGCAGGGCTGATCGACGGTCATGGCGTCCAGCGCGGCGACCGCGTCGCGATCGCGATGCGCAACGCCAACGCCTGGTGCATAACCTATATGGGTGTGCTGATCGCTGGCGGCTGTGCGACCCTGCTCAACGGCTGGTGGCAGGGCGCCGAACTCGCGGCGGGGATCGAGGACAGCGAAGCAAAGCTCGTCATCGCCGATCCGCAGCGCGCGGCGCGCCTCGCGGAAGCCGAGCATGGCGCCAAGGTCGTAACGCTCGATATCAGCAAACCGATCGACGAAGCGATCGCTCCGATCACCAGCGCGGGCGGCGGCGCCGACACGGTGTTGCCGACGCTGACCGGACAGGATCTGGCGACCATCCTCTTCACCTCCGGTTCGACCGGCCAGTCCAAGGGTGCCTATTCGCGGCACGAAGCGGTGGTGCAGGCGATCTTCAACTATGTCGCCCAGACGGCGGGCATCGTCGTTCTGCTGACGCAGGACGGCCAGATGTCGGACATCCAGCCCGCGACTTTGGTGTGCACGCCCCTGTTCCACGTCACCGCCGAAATTCCGGTGTTCATGCAGAGCCTCGCTTTGGGCCGCAAGCTGGTCTTGATGCCGAAATGGAATGCCGAGGATGCGATGCGGCTGATCCAGGACGAGCAATGCAATTATTTTGTCGGCGTGCCGCTGATGAGCTATGAGATTCTCGTCCACCCGAACCGCTCGAAATATGATCTGTCGACTTGCAAAAGCTATGCGGCCGGCGGCGCGCCGCGCCCGCCCGAGCATGTGAAGCGCCTCGCCGAAGGGATGGACGGCGGCAAGCCGCTGCTGGGTTACGGCCTGACCGAAACCAACGCCGTCGGCTGCGGCAACCTCAACGAAAATTACATGGCCAAGCCGCTGTCGACGGGGCCGGCGTCGAAGCCGCTCGTCGATCTCGCGATCCTCGACGACAATGGCAATGATCTGGCCCAGGGTCAGGTTGGCGAGGTGTGCATCCGCTCGGTCGCCAATTTCGAGGGCTATTGGAACAACGAAGCCGCGACAAAGGCGGCCTTTTTCGACAATGGCTATTTCCGCACGGGCGACCTCGGTTATCTCGACGAGGACGGCTATCTCTTCATCGTCGACCGCAAGAAGGACATAATCATCCGCGGCGGCGAGAATATCAGCTGCCAGGAAGTCGAAGCCGCGATCTACGAGCATCCCGAAGCGAATGAATGCGCGGTGTTCGGCCTGCCCGACGAGCGCCTGGGCGAAATCGTCGGTGCGGTGATCTGGATGAAGCCGGGCAGCACCGTCGACGCCGACGCGATGTGTGCCTTCCTCGGTCAGCGACTGGCACCCTATAAGGTACCGGCGCAGATCTGGATGTCGAACGAAGCGCTGCCCAAACTCGGCAGCGAAAAGATCGACAAGGTGTCGCTGCGCAACCAGTATCGGGAAACCTATGCGGCGTTGACCGTCGCATAAACGGCGCGGGAAGGAGCGAGAAGGGGTTATGGCCGCGCCGGAAATCCCCGTCGTTCCTTCCGGTACCGCGCCGCCGGCGCGCGTCTATCGCCACCGCTTGCCGACCCGCATCTGGCACTGGATCAATGCCATCACCCTGCTGATCCTGCTGATGAGCGGGCTCATGATCTTCAACGCCCATCCGCGCCTTTATTGGGGCGAATATGGCGCGAATCCCGACCCGGCGTGGCTGGCGATCGGATCGACACCGAAAACCGGCTATTTGCGCGTCGGCGAGTGGCGGATCGAGACGACCGGGGTGCTCGGCCGCTGGACCGACGCGGCGGGGGATGAACAGACCTGGGCCATTCCCGGCTGGGCGACGATTCCGACCAGCTATAATCTTGCCGACGGGCGGCGCTGGCATCTCTTCTTCGCGTGGGTGCTCGCGATCGGGCTGACACTTTACATGTTGTGGAGCCTCTTCGGCGGTCATTTGCGCAAGAATCTGCACGTCCGCCGCGCCGAATGGTCGCCGCGCCATATCTGGCGCGACATCAGGGACCACGCCCGATTGCGTTTCCCGGCCGGCGAAGCCGCGGCCCGCTATAATATCCTCCAGAAACTCAGCTATATATCGGTCATCTTTATCATGCTGCCGCTGATGATCGCGACCGGGCTCTCCATGTCGCCGGGGTTCAATGCCGCCGCCCCATGGCTTGTCGACCTGTTCGGCGGACGCCAGTCGGCGCGCTCGATCCATTTCCTTGTCGCCTTTGGCCTCGTCGCCTTCTTCCTCGTGCATATCGTCATGGTGCTGCTCGCGGGGCCGGTGAACGAGGTTCGTTCGATGGTCACCGGCTGGTTCCGTCTGCCGCCCGATCGGGGCGAGGGCGCATGAACGGAATCATCCTTCCGCGCCGCCAGCTGATCGCGCGGGCGGGTGGCCTTGCGGCGGCTGCGGGGGCGCTGCCGCTCCTCGCGGGCTGCGATGCGATCAACGATGCCCCTGCGGTGCGCAAGATCCTCTCGATGGGGGAGGTGATGCACCAGCACAGCCAGCGCGCGCTGACCGACCGCAACGCGCTCGCGCGCGAATTCACCCGCGCCGACCTGTCGCCCGTCTTTCGTCCTAACGGCACACGGCTTCCCGAAGGGGCGGCCTATGCCGCGCACGCGGCGCGCGGCTTTGCCGACTGGCGCGTCACCGTGTCGGGTCTGGTGAACAAGCCGCTGTCGCTGTCGCTCGCCGACCTTCGCGCAATGCCGCAGCGGACCCAGATCACCCGCCACGACTGTGTCGAGGGGTGGAGCGCGATCGGCGAATGGACCGGGGTGCAACTGAGCCGCCTGCTCGCCGCCGCGGGGCTCAGGGATCGCGCGCGCTTTATCGTCTTTCGCTGCGCCGACCGCATCGGCGACGCCAATTATTATGAAAGCTGCGACCTCATCGATGCGCTGCACCCCCAGACGATCCTCGCCTGGGCGCTCAACCGACAGGTTTTGCCGATCGCCAATGGCGCCCCGCTGCGCCTCCGCATCGAGCGGCAACTCGGCTATAAGCACGCCAAATATCTGACCGGGATCGAGGCGGTCGCCAGCCTCGACAGTATCGGTTCAGGCAAGGGCGGATATTGGGAGGATCGTGTTGATTATGAATGGTATGCGGGCATCTGAACGCAACCGTCTTACCCCCGAAAAGTTGTGAGTTCGCTTCTATGTCGATTCTACGTCCGTTTCTCTCGCGCATTGTCCGGCAGGGCCGGCTGACCGTTGTGGCGCCCGACGGCACGACGGAAATCTTCGGGGAGCCCGCGCCCGGCTTTCCAAACATCTCCATTCGTTTCACCCGCGCCGCCGCGATGCGCCGCATCATCCTCGACCCGCGGCTCGGCGCGGCGGACGCTTTCATGGATGGCGATCTCGAAATCGTCGAGGGCGACATCATGGCCTTCATCGCTCTGATCCGCATGAACGCGCCGTGGGATCGGGGCGGAAAACTCCAGGACAAGACACGCGTCGGCGAATGGCTCGACGGGATCAAGACGCGGCTCAATTCGATCAATCGCCGCCGTCAGTCGCGCGCCAATGTCGCGCATCATTATGACATCGGCAACGATCTCTACCGGCTCTTCCTCGACGACGACATGCAATATAGCTGCGCATATTGGCCGCGCGAAGACATGTCGCTCGACGAAGCGCAGACCGCGAAAAAGGCGCATATCGCCGCCAAGCTCGCTTTGAAGCCGGGGCAGCGCATTCTCGACATCGGCTGCGGCTGGGGCGGCATGGCGATCACGCTGGCGAAGCTCGAACAGGTCGAGGTGCTGGGCATCACCCTGTCCGAAGAGCAACTCGCGCTCGCGCGGCACCGCGCCGAAGCGGCCGGGGTTGCCGATCGCGTGCGCTTCGAACTCATCGACTATCGCGACCTTGCGGAACGCGAGCCCGGCCGGTTCGACCGCATTGTTTCGGTCGGCATGTTCGAACATGTCGGCGCCGCCAATTTCGAAACCTTCTTCCGCGCCGCCGCCAATCTGATGAACGCCGACGGCGTGATGCTGCTCCACACCATCGGCCGCTTCGGCGGACCCGGCGCAACCGACGCTTTCACCCGCAAATATATCTTCCCAGGCGGCTATATCCCGGCGCTCAGCGAAACGCTGGCGGCGAGCGAGAAAAGCCGGCTGATCGCCACCGACGTCGAAACGCTGCGCCTCCATTATGCGCTGACCTTGCGCCAATGGTATGTCCGGACGGTGGCGCACGAGGCCCAGATCGTCGCGATGATGGGCGCGCGCTTCTATCGCATGTGGACCTTCTACCTCGCCGGCGCGACCGCGGCGTTCGAAAGCGGCGGCATGGGCAATTACCAGATCCAGTTCGCACGCAGCCGCCACGCGCTGCCGCTGACGCGCGACTATATGGCCGAGGCCGAAAACCTGTCTCGGCATCGCGACGTGAAAGATGGACGAACATCCGGTTAGGGATAGGAAGCTGTCGCTCCCCACCTTCGTCCTCCCGGGCTTGACCCGGGATCCGCCTTCCTCAGGCTCGACCTTGCAAGACAAGGCAGGCCCCGGGGTGACGATGATGGAGGATTGCAATGGGGTGGTGAGCGGACGCTTCTTTTCCCCTCCCGCTTGCGGGAGGGGCAGCGATGCTTGCCAGCTTGCTGGCTAGCCGCAGCGGGGTGGGCAAACCGCAACGCTGCTGGCCCACCCCCAACCCCTCCCGCCTGCGGGAGGGGAGAAGAATGGCCGCAGCCGGCCGTTACCCGACATCCCCTTAAACCGGGTAGCGCTCGTTCATCACATCCCAGCTCAGCGCAACAAGCCTTTCCAGCACCCCAAGGTCCACATCCGCGAGCTTGCTGATGTAAAGGCACGACTTTCCAATCTTGTGCTTGCCCAGATTGGCCATGACCCTTCTCCCGATGCGGCCTCTTCGGTCCGAAATGTCTTTCCTACAATGTTACGCCATGTTTTATACTGACAGATGACCGTCACATCATCTTCGTTTCCCGTCACACCGCCCATGGGCTTGCATGGCGTGGAAGGGCAAATGAGGGGGGACGTGGTGTGTACTTCCTATACTTTGGAATAAAATTTCGCGGCCTCACCGGCCGGACCGGGGCTCCGAATCGCGTCAGCATGTTGCGCCCCGGGCGGCGTCCTGCTAGCCGCGCCCGCGTCTTTCCTCGCCAAAAGGTGCCATCATGTCCGAGTCTTTCAAACGCGTCGTTCTTGCCTATTCGGGGGGGCTCGACACCAGCGTTATCGTGAAATGGCTGCAGGTCACCTATGGCTGCGAAGTCGTGACCTTTACCGCCGACCTCGGGCAGGGCGAAGAGCTGGAGCCCGCGCGCGCCAAGGCCGAGCTGATGGGGATCAAGCCCGAGCATATCTATATCGACGATCTGCGCGAGGAATTCGTCCGCGATTTCATCTTCCCGATGATGCGCGCCAACGCGCGTTATGAGGGCGATTATCTGCTCGGCACCAGCATCGCGCGCCCGCTCATCTCGAAGCGGCTGGTCGAGATCGCCGCCGAAACCGGCGCCGATGCGGTCGCGCATGGCGCGACGGGCAAGGGCAATGATCAGGTGCGCTTCGAACTCAGCGCCTATGCGCTGAATCCCGACATCAAGGTGATCGCACCGTGGCGCGAATGGGATCTCGCCAGCCGTACCGCGCTGATCGAGTTCGCCGAAAAGCACCAGATTCCGGTCCCCAAGGACAAGCGCGGCGAAAGCCCGTTCTCGACCGACGCGAACCTTCTCCACACCTCGTCCGAAGGCAAGGTGCTCGAGGATCCGTGGGAAGAGACCCCCGATTATGTCTATTCGCGCACGGTAAATCCCGAGGATGCGCCCGACACCCCCGAATATATCACGATCGATTTTGCGAAGGGCGACGGCATCGCGCTGAACGGCGAAGCCATGTCGCCCGCGACCTTGCTCGCGGCGCTTAACGATCTTGGCCGCAAGCATGGCATCGGCCGTCTCGATCTGGTCGAAAACCGCTATGTCGGCATGAAGTCGCGCGGCATGTATGAAACGCCCGGCGGTGAAATCTACGCGCGCGCTCATCGCGGTATCGAAAGCATCACTCTCGACCGCGGTGCCGCGCACCTCAAGGACGAGCTGATGCCGAAATATGCCGAGCTAATCTACAATGGCTTCTGGTTCAGCCCCGAGCGCGAGATGCTGCAGGCGGCGATCGATCACAGCCAGGAAAAGGTCGACGGCACCGTCCGGCTCAAGCTCTACAAGGGCAATGCCTCGGTCGTCGGGCGCAAGTCGCCGAACAGCCTCTACAGCGAACGCCATGTGACCTTCGAGGATGACGCAGGCGCCTATGACCAGAAGGATGCGGCGGGCTTCATCAAGCTCAACGCGCTCCGCCTGAAGCTGCTCGCAAAGCGCGACCGCTGATCGCGGGGACTCGCGGCGGCATGGCCGCGGCGAAAGATATCGGAATCGGCCGGCCGGGACAGATCGCTGTTCCGGCCGGTTTCGATTGAAATACGGATTAGCAAGGCGGGGCAACCTGCGCTAAGGCTCATGACGTGACCGCGACCCGCTTTTTCTCCGACAATGCCGCTACCGTACACCCCGGCGTAATGGATGCGCTGGTCGCCGCCAACCGGGTCGATACGGCCTATGATGGCGACGCGATCAGCCAGTCTCTCGACGCGGCCTTTTCCGATCTGTTCGAAACCAGTTGCGAAGTCGTCTGGATTGCGACCGGCACGGCGGCGAACAGCATCATCCTCGCCCATTTCGTGCGGCCCTGGCAGGGCATCCTCTGTTACGAGGAAGCGCATATCGAGGTGGACGAGTGCGGCGCGCCCTCCTTTTATTCGGGCGGTGCCAAGCTGATGACGCTGCCCGGCAGCGGTGCGAAAATTGATGCCGGGGCCCTGCGCGCCCGCATCGCCGGAATCCGCCGGGACGTCCATCAGGTTCAGCCTGCGGCGATCAGCATCACCAACGCCACCGAATATGGCCTTGCATGGCGCCCGCAAGAAGTCGGTGCGATCAGCGAGATCGCCCGGTCGAGCGGAATGAAGCTGCACATGGATGGCGCGCGCTTTGCCAATGCCGTCGCCCATCTGGGCTGCGCGCCCGCCGACGTCACCTGGCGTGCGGGGGTCGATGCACTGTCATTCGGCTTTACCAAAAATGGCGCGATGATGGCCGAGGCGATCGTCTTTTTCGGCGGCAGCGGCGGCGGCGGCGTGCGCGAACTCAAGAAACGCGGCGGTCATTTGCTCAGCAAGGGGCGGTTCGTCGCGGCGCAGATCCGCGCGATGCTGGCGGACGATTTATGGCTGACCAATGCGCGCGCCGCCAATGCGGGCGCGGCGGCACTCGCTGCCGCCTGCCATTCGCGGCTGATGTATCCGGTCGAGGCGAATGAGCTCTTCATTCGCCTGACGCCGGAGGAAGCGGCAAAGCTGCGCGCGGCCGGATTCGATTTTTACGACTGGGGCGATGGCGCAGCGCGACTGGTCGTCAGCTGGGATCAGGATGCCGCGGCGGTCGCACCGTTGGCGGCGGCGATTTCGGCACTGTGAGCGCGCAACCGCTGACGCTGCTTAACCCGCGCGTTCTCATTCCCTTTGCTTTGGTAACGCTGATCTGGGGGTCGACCTGGATCGTCATCACAGGGCAGTTGGGCATCGTGCCGCCGAGCTGGTCGGTGACCTATCGCTTTGCGGTTGCTGCGATCGCGATGTTCGCCTTTGCGGCGATCCGGCGCGAGCGTCTGGGGCTAAGTCCCCGCGCGCTGGCCTTTGCCGCGGTGCTGGGGATCGCGCAATTCGCGTTCAACTTCAACTTCGTCTACCGCGCCGAACAGCATATCACCTCGGGACTGGTCGCGGTGCTCTTCGCGCTGCTCATCGTTCCCAACACGCTGATGGGCCGCATCTTCCTCAAAACGCCGCTCGAGCGGCGCTTCCTTGTCGGGGCGGGAATTGCGATCGTCGGCGTCGGGCTGATGATCCTTCACGAATATCGCGCTGCGGCGCTTGGCGCTGCGGCGGTGCTGACGGGAACGGCCTTCACGCTCGCGGGCGTCACCAGCGCTTCGATCGCCAATGTCATGCAGGGCAGCAAGATTGCGCGCGCGCAGTCGATGACGGTGATGCTCGCCTGGGCCATGCTGTTCGGGACGTTGATCGACGGGACGTTCGCCTGGATTACCACCGGCCCCCCGGTGATCGAGCCGACCGCCGCCTATCTGGGCGGGGTCCTTTATCTGGGCGTCATCGCCAGCGCGGTGACCTTTCCGCTCTATTTCAATATCATCCGCGCGGTCGGGCCGGGACAGGCGGCGTGGTCGAGCGTGCTGATCCCGATCATCGCGATGGGCTTTTCGACGGTCTTCGAGGATTATCACTGGGCGCCGCTATCGATCGCTGGCGGCGTAGTCGCACTGATCGGACTGGTGATTGCGGTCGCGAAACGGCCCGAACGGCCCTCGGTCAGCGGCAATATGGTATCGGTTCCGGTCACCGACCGTCCATCCGACGACGCTTGATAAGCGAACGCTCGGCGTAGCTTTTCCACAGGAGGTCTAGCTTGTCGGCGGAGACGGGGGTTCCTTCCGGGTCCGTCACCCGGACGGATGTCAGACCTTGGTCGATCATCTTATTCGCTGTTCGGGCCGCCGCTTCCAGCGATGGTCTGACGGTCGGCCCGACCTCCTCGCCACCGGCGAGGCCCCAGACGTAATATTTACGGTATGCTGCCACTAACCCGCGCTGATCCGCTCGATGTCGGCCCCAACCGCCTGCAACTTTTCTTCGAGACGCTCATAGCCACGATCCAGGTGATAAACACGATTCACCTCGGTCTGACCCTCGGCGGCGAGGCCGGCGATGATCAGGCTCATCGAAGCGCGCAGGTCCGTTGCCATCACCGGTGCACCGACGAGGCTATCGACTCCGCGTACCACTGCACTGCGGCCGCGCACGTCGATATCGCAGCCCATGCGCGCAAGCTCCGGCACGTGCATGTAGCGGTTTTCAAAGATGGTTTCGGTGAACAGGCTGGCGCCCTTGCCGAGCGTCGCCATCGCCATGAACTGCGCCTGCATGTCGGTCGCGAAGCCCGGATAGGGCGCGGTCGATAGGGTGACGGGTTCGGCGCGGGAGGACATGGCTATGCGGATTCCGGCCTTCGTTTCCTCGACCGTCGCGCCGGCTTCGCGGAGCGCGGCGAGGGTGGCTTCCATTTCGCTCGCCTTGGCGCCGACGAGTTCGACATCGCCCTGGGTGATGACCGCGGCGCAGGCGTAGCTGCCCGCCTCGATACGGTCCGCCATGACGCGATAGGTCGCGCCGTGGAGGCGGTCGACGCCTTCGATCGTCAGCGTTTCGGTGCCGATCCCGTCGATCTGTGCGCCCATCGCGACGAGGCAGTTGCAGAGGTCAACAATCTCCGGCTCGCGCGCTGCATTTTCGAGGACGCTGCTGCCCTTGGCGAGGACGGCGGCCATCACCGCATTTTCGGTCGCGCCGACCGAGACGACGGGGAAGGTGAACTTGCCGCCCGCAAGGCGTCCGCCGGGAGCGGTTGCCTTCACATAGCCCGAAGCGAGCTCGATTTCGGCGCCCAAGGCTTCGAGCGCTTTCAGATGAAGGTCGATCGGGCGGTTGCCGATCGCGCAGCCGCCGGGAAGCGAGACGGTCGCTTCGCCCGCGCGCGCGAGCAGCGGGCCGAGGACGAGGATCGACGCGCGCATCTTGCGGACGATATCATAGGGCGCGACGGTCGAGGTCAGGGTCGTGGTGCGCGCGGTCATCACACGGCCGAAATCCTCGGGCCGCGACCCTTCGATCGTCGTCGAACAACCGAGCTGGTTGAGCAGATGCCCAAAGCCGTCGACGTCGGCGAGACGCGGCAGGTTGCGCAGCGTCAGCGGCTCATCGGTGAGCAGCGCGCACGGCAGCAGGGTGAGCGCGGCGTTCTTGGCGCCGGAGATGGGGATACGGCCCTTGAGTCGCTGGCCGCCGCGAATGACGATTTGATCCATCGGCTGTCTTTAGCGCACGCCAGCCGACACGCAAGCGGGTCGCGTTGCCATGCCTGTTGCCACCACCGCATTTAGTCTGGAAAGATGGGGCGAATGAAGAGGTCGGGCCGGGCGAACGGATTCGGGGATGATGATAAAGGGTGACAAGCCGATCGCGGCGCTCTGGTCGCGTGCCTATCTGTTGCTGACGATGACGGCGCTGTTCTGGGCGGGCAATTCGATCGTCGGGCGCGCCGCGCGCGATCTGGTGCCGCCCGCTGCGCTGTCCTTCTGGCGCTGGGTGATCGCGCTGGCCTTGCTCCTTCCGCTCGCCTTGCCGCATCTGAAGCGCGACTGGCCCGTGCTGCGCGCGAACTGGCCGATCATGCTATTGCTGGGAACGCTGGGGATCGGCGCATTCAACACGATGCTCTATACCGGGCTCCAGACGACGACGGCGCTCAATTCGATGATGCTGCAGTCGGCGCAGCCGGCGCTGATCCTGATGGTCGGCGCACTGGTGATGAGCGATCGGACGAGTGCGCGGCAGATCGCGGGGGTGCTGGTCTCGCTCGTCGGGGTGCTGACCATCATCTCGCGCGGCGATGTCGGTGCGCTTGTGGGGCTGGAACTCAATGCTGGCGACGCGATTATCGGGGTCGCGGTGGTTTTGTGGGCGATTTACTCGGTGTTCCTGCGCCGGCGTCCGCAAGTGCATCCACTGAGCTTTCTCGCCGCGTCGATCATGGTCGGCATCATGGTGATTTCGCCCGTCTATGCCGTCGAGCTATGGCGGGGCCGCGCGATCGTTCCGGGATGGGAAAGCGGGCTGGCAATCGCTTATGTGTCGATCTTTCCATCCTTCCTCGCCTATCTTTTCTTCAACCGCGGGGTCGAGTTGATCGGATCGGCAGCAACCGGCCAATATCTCAATATCATGCCCTTGATGGGGGCCGGGCTCGCGATGCTTTTTCTCGGCGAACGACTGCACCTGTTCCACGTTGCCGGGCTGGCGCTGGTCGTTGCGGGGATCCTTGTCGCCGGGCGGAATGTGCAGGCGCCGACCGCGACCGACGGAGCGCGACAGGCCTGACGGGGATGGTAAAATCGCCGCGAACGGGCGGCGACTTTCCGCATGGCGTCGCGCGCCATATTGTGGGACTATTCCCGCCGATATCCGAATGAAGCAAGGGCGTGCGTAGCGGACATCATATTTGCAACAGCGGAAGGAAAAGCCATGCGGAATCCTGTCGTCACGATCATCACCACAGCATCGTTGATTGCCTCTCAGCTGGCCGTTCCGGTTGCTGCGCAGACGCGGCCCGTACCGCCTTCCGGCGGGCCGGAAATCCTTCCGGCGCCCGGCCAGCCTGAAACGCAGCCGACCTGGCCGACCCGGCCAACGCCCCCCGGGACGGGCGGCCCGGCCATTCAGCCGCCGCGGCCGGTTGAGCCAACCCGCCCGACTCGGCCGACCTGGCCAACCCGGCCGACCCCGCCCGGAACGGGTGGACCCGCCATTCAGCCGCCGCGGCCGGGGAATGAGTTTGCGGGAACGATCCGCTGCGAATCGCGGAACAACAAGATTCAGCGCTGTAATGTCCGCACCGAGAATCGCGTCGAGTTGCAGCGCGTCATCGGCGGACGATGCTCGAAGGGCCGCGACTGGGGCTTTACCGCGAACCAGATCTGGGTGTCCGGCGGGTGCCGCGCCCAATTCGCCTATGGCTATGGATATGACAATGGCGGCGGTTATCCGACCCCGCTGCCGCAGCCGGTCGGCGATTATGCGGGGACCATTCGCTGCGAATCGCGCAACAATCGCTATGAGCAATGCAATGTCCGCACCGAAAACCGCGTCGAACTGGTGCGCCGGTTGGGCGGGACCTGCAACAACGGGCGGCAATGGGGCTACACGTCCAGCTATGTCTGGGTGAACAGCGGATGCCGCGCCGAATTCGGCTATGGCTATGGCAGCAGCCGGCCCGATAAAGACAAGGACAAGGGGCCGAGCACCGGCCTGATCATCGGCGGCATCGTCGTTGCGGGCGGGCTGTTGGCGTTGCTCGCGAGCAAAAAGAAAAAGCCGGAAACGGCGAACGAACCTGCCACCGATGTCGAAGAAACGGTGACGACGCCGACCTATCCGGCCGGTCCGCCGGCGACGCTTTCGGCCAATCTGAGCAGCCTGCCGAGCGCGGCGCGGACGTCGGTGCAAAATTGCCTGAACGATGCGGCGCGCCAGATCGGGGTGACCGGCGGGACGCGGCTGTCCTATGATCGCCTCGTCAATCTGGAACAGGGCAATGGCGGCTGGCGTATCCGCGCCGCGATGACCGCGACCTATCCCGATGGCAATCGCACGCTGGAAATGTACTGCCGCGCGACCCCGAGCCAGATCATCCAGCTGGACTTCAGCTAGGATTAGGTGGCGTCATTGCGGGGACCCCGGACATGATCCGGGGCGAAGCAATCCAGAGCGGTGCAAGGCCGCCCTGGATTGCTTCGCTCCGCTCGCAATGACGTCTTTATCTATTCTGCGGTGAGCGCCTCTTCGACTTGGGCCAGCCGGTCCTTGCCGAAGAACATCTCCGCCCCGACGAAGAAGGTCGGGATGCCGAATACCCCGCGTGCGACCGCGGCTTCGGTGTTGGCGACGAGCCCGGCCTTGATCGCCGGTTCCTGTGTTCGGGCGAGGAGAGCGGGCCCGTCGAAGCCGTTCGCCGACAGGAAGGTGGCGATCACATCGGGGTCGTCCATCTTCAGGCCATCCTCCCACATTGCGCGGTTCACGACGTCGATATAATCGTCGAGATTGCCTTCGTCGTCGGCGACAATCGCACCGCGCATGATGGTCAGTGTGTTGATCGGGAAATGCGGATTCATACGGAATCGGGTCAGGCCGTGCCGCTCGATGAAGCGCTGCATCTCAAGATTTTCATAGGCGAGTTTCGCAGGTGCATCGGCATATTGGATCATCGGCGCCCTGTTGCCCGTCGCCTTGAAGATGCCGCCGAGCAGGCAGGGGGTGATGACAAGGTCGGCGCCGGTGCGGTCGAGCAGTTCGGGCAGGACTTTCAGCGTCAGATAGGCGTTGGGGCTGCCGAAATCGAAAATGAGTTCGAGGGTCTTGGTCATGTTCCGGATCCTTTCTTCTCCGTTGGGAGAAGGAGATGGGGCCTTGTCGCCGCAGGCGATTAGGCGGAGTTGGGTGAGGGGATATGCGAGCCTCTGGCTCGCGCGGTTGGTGTCAGGCCGCTCACCCTCACCCAGCTATGACTAGCCAGCAAGCTGGCAAGTCTGCGCAACCCTCCCCCATCAAGGGGGAGGGAAGATGGGGGCTCACCACTTCTCACCCCACGGTCGAAGGTCGAGTTCGTGGGTCCATGCGCTTTTCGGCTGTTTGTGCAGCATGACATAATTGGCGGCGATGGCGTCGGGATTGAGGATCAGTTGCTGCGCCTTGGCATTGTCGAAATCGGGGTGGCGGCCTTTGATGAAATCGGTGTCGATCGCGCCGTCGATGACGCTGTGCGCAACATGGATGCCCTGCGGCCCCAGTTCGCGCGCCATCGACTGGGCGAGCATACGCAGCGCCGCTTTGGCGCCCGAAAAAGCCGAGAAGCCCGCCCCGCCGCGCAAGGATGCGGTCGCGCCGGTGAATATGATCGTGCCGCGTCCGCGTGGGCCCATGCGCTTTGCCGCTTCGCGCCCCATCAGGAAACCGCCGAGGCAGGCCATTTCCCAGACCTTGGTGTAAACGCGCACCGTGGTTTCGGCGATCGGGAAATTCACATTGGCGCCGATGTTGAACACCGCAACCTCGACCGGACCGACCTCCGCCTCCACGGTGTCGAACAGCGCGATCATCTCGTCCTCGCTGCGTGCATCGCCGGGGAAGGCGCGGGCCTGATAGCCGTCGTCGCGGATCGACCCCGCCAGCGCCTCCAGCGCATCGGCATTGCGGGGGCGGCGGTTGACGCAGGCGGTGAAGCCCTCGGCGGCAAAGGCGCGGGCGATGGCGCCGCCGGTGGCGTCGCCGGCGCCGATGATGACGGCTGCGGGATGGGACATGAGCGAATCTCCTCTTGTGATCGATAGTAACTATGATAATCATAGTAACAAGAGATTTTGAGCGTCGCGCTATTTTATGCTGTGCTCCGGCGAAAGCCGGGGTGCATAGCGGCAAGGGCGGTAATACCATCTGGATCCCGGCTTTCGCCGGGGAACGGCAAGCGGAGACATGGAAAGCCAATGCCCAAACGCGCCGATCTGTCGGATACTTTCTGCCCCGTCGGCCGGTCCGCCGAATTGCTCGGCGACCGCGCGGTGCTGCTGATCCTGCGCGAGCTTTTCTTCGGGCGCCGCCGGTTCGAGGCGATGGCGCAGAATACCGGACTGGGGCCGCAACTCGTATCGGCGCGGCTCAAATTGCTTGTCGATGAGGGCGTCGCCGAGCGCCGTGCCTATCAGGAGCGGCCGCTGCGGCACGAATATTGGCTGACCGACAAGGGCAAGGGCTTGTTCGAGGTGCTGTACGCGATGCGCAACTGGGCCGAGCGCTGGGCCTATGCGCCGGGCGAGACCGGTGCGGGGCCCGCGATCCGCTATGTGCACCGGGCGTGCGGCGCCGATGTCGGGACCGCGAAAATCTGTCCGGGGTGCGGAGCCGAACTTGGCTATGGCGATCTAAAGGGTGAGCCGTCGCCGGCGCTCAAGGCTGAGCAGGCGGCGAGGCTGGGCACCTGATCCCTCGGCATAGCGTGAGGTTGCGGGTTGGAGATTGCTTCGCGCCGCTCGCAATGACGGATGTGGGGAGGACGGCTTACGCCTTTTCAAGCGTGCATTGCAGCGGGTGCTGGTTCTGCCGTGCGGCGTCCATCACCTGATTCACCTTGGTCTCGGCGACTTCGTAACTGAACACGCCGCACACGCCGACGCCCTGCTGGTGGACGTGGAGCATCACCTGCGTCGCCTGTTCGATGTCCATGTTGAAGAAGCGTTGCAGCACCATCACGACGAATTCCATCGGAGTGTAATCGTCGTTGAGCAGCAGCACCTTGTACATCGAGGGCTTTTTCGCCTTCGCGCGGGTGCGGGTAGCGATGCCGACGCCGGGCGAACCGGGCGCGCCATCGTCCTTGTCCGCCATGGCGTGGACGGGGTGCGAGTTGGAAGCAGAAAGCATCATCACGAGGATATCGCAAGCATCGGGCGAAGCGCAAGGGGCGGGGTGTCACATTCACCCGCTTTTCGTTGCCATCGGGTGCCCAAAAACAAGAACCGCCCGCTTCCGGTGGAAGCGAGCGGTCTTGTGAGCGTCAGCGCGGGCGGGGAGGGAGGGGAGAGAGGCCCGCGCCAACTTTCAGAAAATAAAGGCCCTTAGGCTGCCTTCATCTTCGAAGTGATGACCGAAACGCGGTTCGAGATCGGGGCGAAGCTGTCGTTCGCCATCTTCACGACCAGTTCGCTGGTCTTCGAGCTCTGCGCGACGGCGGCGTCGAAAGCCTTCTTGCTGTTCTCGGCATAGAGCTTGAAGAAATCGACCGGCGACTTGACGGCGGTGTAGCCCTTCAGCGCGGCGGTGGTGTCTTCAAAGCTCTGGCGAGCGAAGGTCACGCCTTCCTGGCCCAGAACTTCGAGGTTCTTGGCAGCGATCTTGCCAGCTTCGACGAAGGCTTCGACGTTTGCCTTGTTGAATTCGACAGCTTCCTTTGCCTTCTCGTTGAAGTCGGCGGTCAGGGCTTCGGCGCGGGTCTTCGCTTCGTCGGCGAACTTCTTGACGGTGTCGTTCATGGTCTTGAATCCTTTGGTGGCGGCGGCGACCGGCTTCGGTGCGGCCTTCAGCGTCTTGGGGGCAATGGTCTTTGCGGCGGCCTTCTTGGGGGCAACCTTCTTTGCCGCGGCCTTGGGGGCTGCAGCCTTTTTTGCGACCGGCTTTGCGGTTGCCTTGGCGGTTGCGGCTTTCACGGGTGCCGGAGCGGCGGCCGGCGTCGCAACGACCGGAGCAGCGGGAGTCGCCACGGGGGCGGCGGGGGTTTCCAGCGTTGCGGCTTCGAAAGCCTTTTCAGCACTATCCATCTTGGTAGCCATCGGGACAACTCCTTATGTTGCAGTGCACAATATAGGAGCGATGCGGCGATTTCAAGAGATTTATTGTGCAGCGCACAAAATTCTTGTCGCCGTCATCCGAGGCAGGATATTCGCGTGATATTACCGCTGTTTGACATAACGCCCGGGGGCGTCTTCGATCACCTTTTTGGCTCCTTTGCCGGGGATGCGTGCGCCCTTGGCCGGAACTTTCGCACTATCTTGAGCGCGAATCCACTCGATCCAGTGCGGCCACCAGCTGCCCTTGGTCTCGCTCGCGCCCGCAACAAATTCCTCGAGCGACGCCGCATTGCTGTCGCCGGTCCAATATTGATATTTGCCCGCTGCGGGCGGATTGACCACCCCCGCGATATGCCCCGATCCCGCGAGCAGGAAGGTTTTGGGCCCCGCAAGATGATCCATCAGCCGCCACACGCTGGCGAGCGGCGCGATATGATCTTCGCGCCCTGCCTGAATGAAGGCGGGGGTCTCGATCCTGCGAAGGTCGATGGGCGTCCCGCACGCGGACAGGCTGTTCGGGATGACCATCCGGTTGTCGCGATAGAGATCGACCAGATATTGGCGGTGCCACTTTGCGGGCAGGTTCGTCGTGTCGCCATTCCAGTAGAGCAGGTCGAAGGGCGGATAGTCGTTGCCGAGCAGATAATTGCTCACGACATAATTCCAGATCAGGTCGCGCCCGCGCAGGCTGTTGAAGGTTGCGGCCATATAGCGGCCGTCGAGATAGCCGGGGGCCGAAAGCTGTTCGAGCAGCGCCAGATAGCCGTCGTCGACGAACATCTTGAGGTCGCCGGCATGTTCGAAATCGACCTGCGCGGTAAAGAAGGTCACCGATTTCACGCGATCGGCCTCGCCCTTTGCCGCCAGCATCGCGAGCGTCGCGGCGAGGGTTGTTCCGGCGACGCAATAGCCGATGGCGTGGACCGCGGGGACGCCGAGCGCATCGCGCACCGTGTCGATCGCATCGACCTGAGCCGCGATATAATCGTCCCAGACGATATGCTTCAGCGTCTCGTCAGCCGACTTCCACGACACCATGAATACGCTCAGGCCCTGTTCGACCGCCCAAGCGACAAAGCTTTTCGCGGGGTTGAGGTCGAGGATATAGAAGCGGTTGATCCACGGCGGGAAGATGATGAGCGGGACCGCGAGCACGTCCGGGGTCGTCGGCGCATAGTGGATCAGCTGGTACAGCTCGGTCTCGTGGATCACCTTTCCGGGCGTCGTAGCTATATTGACCCCGACCTCGAACGCGTCGGGATCGACATGGCTGAGCTGTCCGCGCGCAAGGTCGGCGAGCATGTGCTTCAGGCCCTTGAGCAGGCTTTCGCCGCGCGTTTCGACCGCGCGCTTCAGGACTTCGGGATTGGTGAGCGCGAGGTTGGTCGGCGACAGGGCGTCGGCCATATTCTTCGCGGCAAATTCCAGCTTCGCGCGCGCGGCATCGTCTAGCCCCGGAAGCTGGCGCGTCGTGGCGAGGAGCTGGTCGGAGAGCAGGCCATAGGTCTGGCGGATCAGCGCGAAGGCGGGGTTCTGCGTCCAGTCAGGATCGGCGAAACGGCGGTCCTTTGGTGCCTCGGCCGGCGTGGCGGGCGCGATGGCGGGGTTCAGCGTCGCGAGCGAGGTCCAGAAGGCCACACCCTGTTCCCACATTTTCGACGTCTGTTCGGCCCAGAGCTGGCTCGCCGGATTGTCCAGCCATTGGGCCGGGTCGAACAGCGCTGCGGCGCCTTTGGCACCTTCGGCCTGAGTCTGCGCATATTCGAGCATCATCTGCTGCGCGCGGCCCATGACGCTGGTCCATTGCTGCATATCTTCGGGGGAGGGCATGAAGGAAAAGGGAAGGTCGGTGGTGTCGCTGCTGTCGCCGTTCTTGGGGCCTGCGTCGCTCATGTTCGTTCCCGCTGGTCAGTGCCGATATTATGCCTATAACAAGCCGCGGTGCGGCTGGCGAGCAGCCGTTCGCGCCACTTCCGGAATATAACGTAAAGGAGTTGTTCTAGTTTCCCATGTCTGAAGATGAATTCTATCGCATCAAGCGCCTGCCGCCCTATGTCATCGCCGAAGTTAATGCGATGCGTGCGGCCGCCCGCGCCTCGGGCGAAGACATCATCGACCTGGGAATGGGCAACCCCGACTTGCCGCCGCCGCCGCATGTGATCGAAAAATTGTGCGAAGTGGCGATGAAGCCCGACGCGCACGGCTATTCGCAGTCCAAGGGGATTCCGGGACTTCGCAAGGCGCAGGCCAATTATTACGCGCGCCGTTTCAACGTCGAACTCGACCCCGAAACCGAAGTTGTCGTTACGATGGGATCGAAGGAAGGGCTTGCTAGCCTCGCGACCGCGATCACAGGCCCGGGCGACGTCGTGCTGGCGCCGAACCCCAGCTATCCGATCCATACCTTCGGCTTCATTATCGCGGGCGCGACGATCCGCAGCGTGCCCACGACGCCTGACGAAAATTACTGGCGTGCACTCGACCGCGCGATGGCCTTCACCGTGCCGCGCCCGTCGATCCTGGTCGTCAACTATCCGTCGAACCCGACGGCCGAGTCCGTCGACCTTGCTTTTTACGAGCGTCTGGTTGCCTGGGCGAAGGAGAATAAGGTCTGGGTGCTCAGCGACCTTGCCTATTCGGAGCTTTATTACGACGGCAATCCGACCCCCTCGATCCTGCAGGTCCCGGGCGCGAAGGATGTCGCGATCGAATTCACCTCGATGTCGAAGACCTATTCGATGGCGGGCTGGCGCATGGGCTTTGCAGTCGGCAACAAGCGTTTGATCGCAGCGATGACGCGGGTGAAATCCTACCTCGACTATGGCGCGTTCACGCCGATTCAGGCGGCGGCCTGCGCGGCGCTCAACGGCCCTCAGGATATCGTGCAGAAGAACCGCGACCTCTATCAGAAGCGCCGCGACGTGATGGTCGAGAGCTTCGCCCGAGCAGGCTGGGACATCCCGAGCCCCAAGGCGTCGATGTTCGCCTGGGCGCCGCTGCCGCCTGCGCTCAAGGAAATGGGCAGTCTGGAATTTTCGAAGCAATTGCTGACCGAGGCCAAGGTCGCGGTGGCGCCCGGCGTCGGCTATGGCGAGGATGGCGAAGGCTATGTCCGCATCGCGATGGTCGAAAATGAGCAGCGCATCCGTCAGGCCGCGCGCAATATTCGCAAATTCCTTCAGGCGCATGGCGTCAACACCCCGTCGGTCGCGGCGGGCAGCGGGGGCTAATGCTTCCGGACGCGAGCGCGATTGCGCAGACGATCCAGTTGTCGGTCACGCCAGTGTTCTTGCTGGTGGCGACCGGCAGCCTTTTGAATGTCATTGCGGGCCGGCTCGCGCGCGTGGTCGATCGGTCGCGTTCGCTGATGACGCGCTGGCCCGAAACCGAAGGCCCGGAGCATGACCGGATCGTCGCGGAATTGCGCATCGCCGACCGGCGCATGGGGATCATCAACAATTCGATCCTTTCGGCGGTGGCGTGCGGGATCGTCGTGTGCCTGCTCGTCGCCTTGCTGTTCACGCAGGCCTTTACCGGGATCAATCTGGCGGTTGCGGCGTCATGGGCCTTTGCGGTTGCCATGCTCCTTTTACTCGTCTCGCTGATATTGTTCCTGATCGAAGTACGGCTCGCCATTCGGGCCATTCAGGTGCCGATGGAGTTGCTCGAACGCGAGCAGACGAGCTGGAAGCAGCGGCTGGGCGGGCGTTAACGACTCCGCGCCATCACCGAACCTGCCGTTCGTGTTGAGCTGGTCGAAGGACCGCTCTTCTTTCTTATTGGGTTGAATACAGAACAGCCCCTCGGCAAGCTCAGGGCGAACGGGGTTTGCCGGGAACCGGGCATTTTTTCTGCCCGACTTTTTTCTGCCGCTGTGCGGTCAAGCTGCCGTAGCGGCAATTGCGAACGCCCCCTTTTCAACCCCTCCAAACGGCGTTGACAGGGCAGGGACCCGCCTGCACCCTCCGTATTGGAGAGTGTAATGAACCAGAAAATGGCCTTCCCCCAAGGCATCGGGTCACAGCCCGCCGACGGCGTTTCCACACAGGCACGATCGATGCTGTGGATATTGCTGATCGTTTATATCTTCAATTTCCTCGACCGGCAGATCGTCAATATCCTTGCCGAGCCGATCAAGACCGATCTTGGCCTGACCGATACCGAACTCGGGTTGCTCGCGGGACCGGCCTTTGCGGTCTTTTATGCGCTGCTGGGCATTCCGATCGCGCGCTATGCCGACAAGGACGGGACCAATCGCGTCCGGTTGATCGCGCTTTCGCTGACCATCTGGTCGGCGATGACGGCGGTCTGCGGACTGGCGCAGAATTTCGTCCAGCTGCTGTTCGCCCGCATCGGCGTCGGGATCGGCGAGGCAGGATGCACCCCCGCCGCCCATTCTTTGATCAGTGATAGCGTGCCCCCCGAAAAACGATCGTCCGCGATCGCTTTCTATGGCCTTGGCCTTCCGGTCGGGTCGCTGCTGGGGCTGATCATCGGCGGGGTCGTCAACGATATCTATGGCTGGCGCATTGCGCTGATGCTCGTCGGTGCGCCGGGATTGCTGCTCGCAGTGATCGTGCTGTTCATCATGCGCGAGCCGCGGCACAGTCGTTCGGCGGAGGCTGTGGCCGCCGCAGCGGCGGTCGTGCCCCTGTCGACGCGTGATGCGCTGCGCGAGATTTTCGCCTCGCGCGCCTATATCTATATTTTGATTGCCGCCTCGGTCGTCGCCTTCCTCGGCTATGGCAAGAGTTTGTGGACGATCAGCTTTTTCATCCGCAGCCATGGCCTGTCGACGACCGAGGCGGGGCTGTCGATGGCGGTGGCGCTGGGGCTTGCGGGAATACTCGGCACCTGGCTGGGCGGCAAGTTCGCGGACAAGTTCGGCGCGCGTGACAAGAAGCATATATTGACCTTTCCGGCCTTTGGCATGGCGCTCGCGGCTCCGATCCTGTTCCTCGGTTATCTGGTGGAGGATTGGCGGATCGCGGTGGCGTTGCTGATCGTGCCGACGGCGCTCAATGCGGCCTATTATGGTCCCGCCTATGGCTGTGTGCAGGGACTGGTGCGGCCGCAGGCGCGCGCGGTCGCGGCATCGGTGATGCTGTTCGGACAGAATCTGATCGGACTGGGGCTTGGCCCGTTTCTGTTCGGCGTATTATCCGACGCGCTGGCGCCGGTCGCGGGGCAGGAAAGCGTGCGCTGGGTGCTTTATGGCGCAGCATGGCTTGGCCTGATCCCGGCGTTTTTCTTCTGGCGCGCGAGCCTTCGGCTGAAGGCGGAGCTGAAGTCGGGCTAGGCGCTTTCGTCATTGCGAGCGGAGCGAAGCAATCTCCAGCCATCGAACATATGTCTGGTCGATGGCTGGAGATTGCCGCGTCGCCTTCGTCTCCTCGCAATGACGAAATTCAGAAGGGCGTTCCGGCGCTGGCCCGATGGGCTTTTGCGGCGTCGATCCACCAGACGAGGTCATCGGCGAAGCGCGGGAAGGCTTTTGCCAGCCGCCCGCCATCCTCGCCTGTCGGCTGGCCGTCGGCATCGAACGCGCCGCCGATGCGCGCGAGGCCGAGCGGGGTCGAGGTGACGACCATTCCCATCGCGCCGAGCGTCGTGCGCCATGCGGTCGCCGAGCGGACGCCGGCGAAAGGACCTGCGGAATAGGATGCGATGGCCGCCGGGCACCACGCATATTCGCCGAGATAATGATCGACGAGATTCTTGAGCCCGGGTTGCAGCCCGCCATTATATTCGCCCGCGACAAAGACATAGCCATCGGCAGCGGCAATTTTTGCGGCGAGTTCAGCCATCGAGGATGGCGCTTCGCCCGCCGCATAGTCGCTGAAACGCCGGTCGAGCATCGGCAGGTCGATCGCTTTGGCGTCGATCAGTTCGGCGCTGTCGCCGCGGGCGGCAAGGACGTCGACGATCCAGCGCGCGAGTTTGATGCCTTGCCGGTCGCTGCGATAGCTGCCGTAGAAGACGAGAATGTTGCGGGACATGAAAACTCCGGGTCAGGGGCGGATGGTGATTGGGGTGCCGTCGGGAACGAGGTCCCACAGCTGCTCTATCTCGTCATTTGACAGGGCGATACAGCCGTCGGTCCAGTCCTGCGCGATCGCGGGGCCGGGCCATGCGTTGGGCTGGCCATGGATGAAGATGTCGCCGCCGGGCGATCGGCCGCGCGCCGTTGCATAGGCGCGGTCGGCTGCATCGGGATAGGATATGCGAAGCGACAGGTGATAGGCGCTGTTGGGGTTGCGGCCGTTGATCGTGTAGCGACCCTCGGGCGTACGTTCGTCGCCTTCGAACCTTTTGTGTCCGGTTGGCAGGTCGCCGAAGCGGATATTGGTATAGCGTTTGATCTCGCGATCGCCGGCATAGGCGATGAGGATACGCTCGCTCTTGTCGACGAGCAGCCGGTCGGCTTTCGTGTCTGCCGGAGGGGCTGGCGTTTCGGACTGCGCCGGGCCGCACGCGGCGAGCAGCAGCAAGATCGGAACGGTGAAGCTTCGCATCGGGATATCCTAAGCCCTTGCGCCGGGGTCGCAAGCGGTTGCCAGCCGTGCGGCAGGGCCTAAAGTGGCGGTGGGGGAGATACATATCATGAAAATATACCGCACGCCCGATGCGCGCTTTGCCGCGTTGCCCGACTGGCCGTTCACGCCCAACTATTGCGAGATCGCAGGCGGGCTGCGCGTCCATTATGTCGACGAGGGTGCGGCCGACGCGCAGCCGGTGCTGATGCTGCATGGCGAGCCGACCTGGGCCTATCTCTATCGCCATATGATCCGCCCCGCAGTCGATGCCGGGTTTCGCGTCGTCGCGCCCGATCTGATCGGTTTCGGCCGGTCGGACAAGCCGCTGGATCGCGGCGTGCACAGCTATGCGGCGCAGGTGGCGTGGATGCGGCAATGGATCGAGGCGCTCGACCTTCGGGATATTATCCTTGCCTGTCAGGATTGGGGGTCGTTGATCGGACTGCGGCTTGTCGCCGAAATGCCCGATCGCTTCGCGGGCGTGGCCTTGTCTAACGGCGGGCTGCCCGAGGGGCAGGCGGCACCGCGTGCCTTTGCGATCTGGCGTGCATTCTCACGCTACAGCCCGGTGTTTCCGATCGGCAAGATCGTCAAGGCGGGGACCAAACGTGAATTGAGCGCGGCGGAAATCGCCGCTTATGACGCTCCCTTCCCGACGCGGGCGTCGAAGGTTGCGGCGCGGGTCTATCCGGGTTTTGTGCCGCTGGGTGACAATGTTGCGGTGCCCGATCAAAAGCGGGCGTGGGCGGCGCTGGAAGGTTTCGAAAAGCCGTTCCTATGTTGCTTTTCCGACGGCGATCCGATCACGCGCGGCGGCGATGCCTTGTTCACCGCGCGAGTGCCGGGAACGCGCGGGGCCGCGCACCGCACGTTGAAGGGCGGGCATTTCATTCAGGAGGATGACCCGGCGGGCTTTGTTGCGGCGATCCGCGATGTCGCGGATGCGGGACGGCCGAAGTGATTTGGACCCTCCCCGTCGCGGTGCGACGGAGAGGGGGGAAAGGCCTTAGTCGCTGAACGGGTCGCGGATCAGAATCGTGTCTTCGCGTTCGGGGCTGGTCGATACGAGCGCGATCGGGGTTTCGATCAGTTCCTGCACGCGCTGGACATATTTGATCGCCTGTGCCGGCAAGTCGGCATAGCTGCGCGCACCGGCGGTCGTTTCGTGCCAGCCGTCCATTTCCTCGTAAATCGGCTCAACTTCGGCCTGATCGGCGGCATGGGCGGGGAAATAGTCGAGAATCTTCCCCCGGAGGCGATAGCCGGTGCAGATGCGGATGGTGTCGAAGCCGTCGAGCACGTCGAGCTTCGTCAACGCGATGCCGGTGACACCCGATACGGCGCAGCTCTGGCGCACCAGCACCGCGTCGAACCAGCCGCAGCGACGCTTGCGCCCGGTGACGGTACCGAATTCATGGCCGCGTTCGCCGAGCCGCTGGCCGATCTCGTCCTCGAGCTCGGTCGGGAAGGGACCGCTACCGACGCGGGTCGTATAGGCCTTGGCGATGCCGAGCACGAAGCCGACGGCGCTGGGGCCGAGGCCCGAACCGGCTGCAGCGGTGCCGCTGACGGTGTTGGAGCTGGTGACGAAGGGGTAGGTGCCGTGATCGACGTCGAGCAGCACGCCCTGAGCGCCCTCGAACAGGATACGCGCGCCGGCCTTGCGGACCTTCTTAAGGCGCTTCCACACCGGCTGGGCATATTCCAGCACATAGTCGGCGATTTCGGCGAGATCGGCTTTCAGCCGGTCGCGGTCGATCGGCGGCTCGCCGAAGCCCGCGCGCAGCGCGTCATGATGTGCGGTCAAGCGGTCGATCTGCGGATCGAGCTTGTCGAGGTGGGCGAGGTCGCAGACGCGAATCGCGCGGCGGCCGACCTTGTCCTCATAGGCAGGGCCGATGCCGCGGCCGGTGGTGCCGATCTTGCCGGCGCCCGCAGCGGTTTCGCGCAGCGCGTCGAGGTCGCGGTGGAACGGCAGGATCAGCGCGCAATTGTCGGCGATCGCGAAATTCTCGGGGTTGATGGCAACGCCCTGACCGCGCAGCTTGGTGATCTCGTCGCGCAGCGCCCAGGGGTCGAGGACGACGCCGTTGCCGATGATCGACAGCGTGCCGGTGACGATGCCCGAGGGGAGCAGCGAGAGTTTGTAGGTCTGATTGCCGACCACCAGCGTATGGCCGGCGTTGTGCCCGCCCTGGAAACGGACCACGGCGTCGGCGCGGCTGGCGAGCCAGTCGACGATCTTGCCCTTGCCCTCGTCGCCCCATTGCGACCCGATGACGGTAACATTTGCCATGACAATGTCCTGCTGTGCGGGGCCCAAAAGCAACAAGCGCGGCCCGGCGCGGCCTTAGCGGATTTGGCCGAAGAGGCAAGCGCAGTGGCACGGACGGGCGACATTTCTGCGCTGCGCGGCTATGGGTGGCGGCATATCCTGAACGCCGAAGGATGGTTGAAATGATCGAATCGGACGCGCCCTATCATGCGCATATCTATTATGCGCCGGACGAGCGGCCGGCCGCGGCGGCGCTGCGTGACGCGTTCGGGGAGGATGAGGCGATTCTCTTTGTCGGGGCGATGACCGATGCCGGCGTCGGGCCGCATCCGGTTGCGCAATATGAAGTGCATTTTTTGGGGCGCAGCGTCGGTGCGGTGGCTGCGGCGATCGAGGCGACGGGGCTGCGCGCGCTCGTTCATCCGCTCACCGATGATGATCTGGCAGATCATACGACGCTGGCACACTGGGTCGGTGCGCCGGTCGAGCTGGATCTGACGGTGCTCGATCCACCGGGGGTGAATCAGGGCGTGCCGCGCTTCGGGAAGGCCGATTTTTAAACTTCGACCGGCCCGTCGGCGCCGAGCGTGAAGCCGCAGCCAAGCGCGCGGACATCGTCGCCGTCCGACAGCGCCGCGACCGTCTGCCACCCGTCGGCGCGCAGGCTTGCGGCGAGCGCGGTGTCATGGCCGAGCGGCAGGAAGATGCGGCGGTCGGCGTCATCCTCGGCGCCGAGGCCCTCGTCGATCAGCGGATCGGGATAGAGCGAGAAGCCGACGGCGGCTTCTTCATGTTCTTCGCCGACGGGAATCGCATAGCCGCCGCCGCGGCCGATCGCGTCACCCTGTCCGGGAACGAAAATCTGGAAGCCGAACCAGCTTTGATAGGCGAAGCCGTGGCGTTCGGTGGGATCGAGCGTCAGCGTGACGCGGCCGCGCACCGGCGCGGCGATGGCTTCGAGTGCGTCGATACGGCTGGTGAGGGCCCCCGTCGTATCGAAGGCGCGCAGATCGGCGATCGCCTGATCGAAGGGACCCGTTGCGCGGAGCAGCGGCAAATAGGCCTGGGCGCCAAGCCGCGCGAGCGCGCCGGCGTCCTTGGCGTCGAGCTCGTCGCGGAGCTCGTTGATATTCGCCGCGACCGGCAGCGGGCCGTTCGCGAGGAGATCGACCACATCGGGCAGGGTGAAATCGAGTGTGACAGGGCCGATGCCCGCAGCCTCGAGCGCGTCGATCGCGACGCTGACGATCTCGCGTGCGGCGGCGACGCTGTCGCTGCCGATCAGTTCGGCGCCGACCTGCAGCATTTCGCGCGCGGGGCGGAGCTGGCTGGCGCGCAGTTTGACGACTTGTCCGGCGTAGCAAAGGCGCAGCGGGCGCGGCGCCCCTGCGAGCAGCGAGGTGGCGATGCGGCCGACCTGCCGGGTGATGTCGGGGCGCAGCGCCAAGGTGCGCTGCGATACCGGGTCGGTGAAGCGGAGGAGGTCGCGCGAGGCGCGTTCGTCATTGCCGCCCAGCGTTTCGCGAAACTCGGCGAGTGGCGGCGACACGCGGCCATAGCCATGCGCGCGCATCGCATCGACGAGGGCGCGGGTCACGCGCGACGCGGCCTCGGCCTGTTGGGGGAGGCGGTCGCGCAGACCTTCGGGTAGCAGGGCAGGGGCCTTGGTCATGGGTGCGGCCTTAGGCGGGTCGAGGGGAGTCAACAATCCTCAATTCCGTCCGCATCGAGCGAAGTCGAGATGCCCTGGGGATGTACACCGACGATGGGTGTCTCGACTTCGCTCGACACGAGCGGGGATTGAAAGGTGGGTTTAGAACTTCAAACCCTTGACCGTCTTCACGCCGGGCAGCTGGCACAGCTGCCACAGCAGCGGCTCGGGCATCGCCGAGTCGAGCGACAGCAACAGCACCGCTTCGCCGCCGGCATCGCGGCGACCGAGGTGGAAGGTGCCGATGTTGAGCCCGGCATCGCCCAGCGTGGTGCCGATGCGGCCGATGAAGCCCGGGGCGTCCTCGTTGACGATATAGAGCATGTCGCCATCGAGATCAGCCTCGACCTTGATCCCGAACATTTCGACGAGGCGAGGGTCGCCGTTGCTGAACAGCGTGCCCGCGACCGAACGGTCGCCCTGGCTGGTCGCGACGGTGACACGGATCAGCGTGTGGTAATCGCCTTCGCGATCATGGCGCACTTCGCGCACATCGAGCCCGCGTTCGCGTGCCAGATGCGGGGCGTTGACCATGTTCACGCTGTCCGAATAGCGGCGCATCAGGCCGGTGAGCACCGCGGCGGTGATCGGCTTGAGGTTGAGTTCGGCGGCGGCGCCTTCGGCCTCGATCGAAATGGTGGTGAGGTTGTCGTGGGCGAGCTGGCCGATCAGGCTGCCGAGCTTTTCGGCGAGCGCCATATAGGGACGCAGCTTCGGGGCTTCCTCGGCCGACAGGCTGGGGACGTTGAGCGCGTTGGTGATGCCGCCGGTGAGCAGATAGTCCGACAGCTGTTCGGCGACCTGAATGGCGACATTGACCTGCGCTTCGTCGGTCGAGGCGCCGAGGTGCGGGGTGCAGATGAAGTTCGGGGTGCTGAACAGCGGATGGTCGGCCGACGGCGGCTCGGTCGCGAACACGTCGAGCGCGGCGCCTGCGACATGACCCGAATCGAGCGCATCCTTCAGCGCGGCTTCGTCGATCAGCCCGCCGCGTGCGCAGTTGATGATCCGCACGCCCTTCTTGGTCTTGGCGAGATTTTCGGCCGACAGGATGTTGCGCGTCTGATCGGTCAGCGGCGTGTGCAGGGTGATGAAATCGGCGCGCGACAGCAAGCCTTCCAGATCGACCTTTTCGACACCGAGCTCGATCGCGCGTTCGGGGGTCAGGAAGGGGTCGAAGGCGACAACCTTCATCCGCAGGCCCAGCGCGCGTTCGGCGACGATGCTGCCGATATTGCCGCAACCGATCAGGCCGAGGGTCTTCGAGGTCAGTTCGACGCCCATGAAATCATTCTTCGGCCATTTGCCCGCCTGGGTCAGCGTGTTGGCTTCGGGAATCTGGCGGGCGAGGGCGAACATCATTGCGACCGCATGTTCGGCGGTGGTGATGCTGTTGCCGAACGGCGTGTTCATCACGATGACACCCTTTTTCGACGCCTCCGGAATGTCGACATTGTCGACGCCGATGCCGGCGCGGCCAACGACTTTCAAATTGGTCGCGGCAGCGAGAACCTCTGCGGTGACTTTGGTGGCCGAGCGGATCGCGAGGCCGTCGTATTCGCCGATCATCGCGATCAGCTCTTCCTTGGTCTTGCCGGTGATTTCGTCGACCTGAATGCCGCGTTCCTTGAAGATCGCGGCGGCTTTGGGGTCCATTTTGTCGGAAATGAGAACTTTGGGTGCGGTCATTTTTCTATTCCTGTTTTCCCGTCACCCCGCGAAGGCGGGGGCCTGCTATGATGCTGGCGATGACGGCGGAAAAAGCTGGATTCCCGCCTTCGCGGGAATGACGATTAAGCGAGGTTAGCCGTTGAGCGAGGCGTAGGCCCAGTCGAGCCACGGGCCGAGGGCTTCGACGTCGGCGGTGTCGACCGTCGCGCCGCACCAGATGCGCAGACCCGCAGGGGCGTCGCGATAGCCCGCGATGTCGAACGCGGCGCCTTCCTTCTCGAGCAGTCCTGCGAATTTCTTGATGAAATCCGCGTCGGCACCGGCGACCGACAGGCAGACCGAAGTCTTCGAGCGGCTGGCGGGATCTGCGGCGAGGTGAGAGAGCCAGTCGCGGTCGGCGACGATCTTGTCGAGCGCCGCGGCATTTGCATCGCTACGTGCCTTCAGGCCTTCGAGACCACCGATCGACTTTGCCCATTCGAGGGCGAAGATCGCATCCTCGACCGCGAGCATCGACGGGGTGTTGATCGTCTCGCCCTTGAACACGCCTTCGGTCAGCGCACCCTTCGAGACGAGGCGGAACACCTTCGGCAGGGGCCAGGCCGGGGTATAGGTTTCGAGGCGTTCGACCGCGCGGGGGCCAAGGATCAGTACGCCATGGCCGCCTTCGCCGCCGAGCACTTTCTGCCAGCTGAAGGTTGCGACGTCGATCTTGTCCCACGGAAGATCGTAAGCGAACACGGCGCTGGTCGCGTCGGCGAAGCAGAGGCCGGTGCGGTCGTCGGCAATCCAGTCGCCGTTGGGGACGCGCACGCCGCTGGTGGTGCCGTTCCAGGTGAAAAGAACGTCGTTCGACCAGTCGATCTCGGTCAAATCGGGGAGCTGGCCATAATCGGCGCGAATGACCGTCGGGTCGAGCTTCAACTGCTTCGCGGCATCGGTGACCCAGCCCTCACCGAAGCTCTCCCAAGCGAGCGTCGTGACGGGGCGGGCGCCGAGCATCGTCCACATCGCCATTTCAAAGGCGCCGGTGTCGGAGCCCGGAACGATGCCGATGCGGTGGGTGTCGGGAAGCTGGAGCATTTCGCGCATCAGGTCGATGCACAGCTGCAGACGCGTCTTGCCGATCTTGGCGCGGTGCGAGCGGCCGAGGCATTCGGTGTAGAGCTTTTCGGGGGCCCAGCCCGGCGGTTTTGCGCAGGGGCCGGAAGAAAAATGGGGGCGCACAGGGCGCAATTCGGGTGTCGGCACTTCACTCATATATTCTCTCCTTGCAGAGAGCTCGCGCGGCGTTGGGACCGCGTGGCCCGTCGCCGCGTTTAGGGAGGCGGGCGCAACTGTCAAACAAATTGCTTCGGGCGTGTGAAATTATCGACGAGCCGAGCAAATGGGTTAGCGACTTGTTAACTATATTCGTTGCACATTGGCGCCATGGCGATCCCCCCGTTCCTGAAGCCCCGGATGCTTATGGCGGCCGCCGCGGCCCTGTCGCTTTCGGCCTGTTTCGGTTCCCCCGACGTCATGAAGCGTGGCGATTCGAAGCGCCCGTCGACGAGCGCCGGCAAGCGCCCGCAAATTAACAGCACACCCTCTTTCACCAGCGCCGAATCGCGGCAATGCGCGGTCGATCTGAAGCAGGCGGGGGTGCGGTTCACGCCGCTGGCCAATGAGGACCATGGCGGCGGATGCAGTTCGATCGATTCGGTAAAGCTGCTCGACATCGGAACGCCGACGACCAATCTTGGCGCGATGACCTGTCCGCTCGCGCGCAACTTCGCAGCTTGGGCGCAATATGCGGTAAAGCCCGCGGCGCGAAAATTTTTCGGGACCGAAGTGGTGAAGATCGAGACCTTTGGCACCTATAGTTGCCGCAACATCTATGGCGGCCGATCGGGCCGCTTGTCGCAGCATGCATCGTCGAACGCGATCGACATATCGGGATTCGTCCTCGCTGACGGGCGGCGGATCATGCTCGATGGCGGATGGAAGGGCGACAAACCGTCGCAGGATTTCCTGCGCGCGCTCCACACATCGGCGTGCCGGCGGTTCGGGACCGTGCTCGGCCCCGACTATAACGCCGCCCATTATAATCATTTTCACATGGACATGAGCGGCAACGGTTACTGTCGCTGACTTGGCTTTGCGCGCGGAAGGCGCTAGCCGTCCGTTAATGACAGAAGATAAACAACCCCATCGTTCGCGTTTCCACAAAGCCAAGGATGACGCGCAGTTCGCCAAACAGGCGACCACCACCCCGCAGACCGCCAGTGCCGCATATAAGCTGGCGTTTCAGGACAAGGAGTTCCTGCTGCGCGAGGATTTGCGCCCGGTGCGCTTCCAGCTGGAATTGCTCAAGCCCGAATTGCTGCTCGACGAGGCCAAGATCGAATCGATGCTCGTCATCTATGGCTCGGCGCGCATCCCCGAGCCGGCAGTGGCCGACGCACTCGAAGCCGCGGCGACTGATGATGCCAGCCGCAACATCGCGCGCCGGCTGAAGGCCAAGGCGAAATATTATGAAGAGGCGCGGGCGCTCGCGCGGATCGCAAGCCAGGTGCCGTGCGATGAAAACGGCTGCCGCCACTTCGTCGTCTGTTCGGGCGGCGGTCCGTCGATCATGGAGGCTGCGAATCGCGGCGCGGCCGACGAGGGCAAGGAATCGGTCGGGCTCAATATCGTGTTGCCGCACGAACAGGCGCCGAACCGTTTCGTGACCCCGGACCTCAGCTTTCAGTTCCATTATTTCGCGCTGCGCAAGATGCACTTTCTGCTTCGTGCGCGGGCTGTATGCGTTTTCCCTGGCGGCTTTGGCACGTTCGACGAGATGTTCGAGCTGCTGACCCTGATCCAGACCGGCAAGATCAAGCCGATCCCGATCGTGCTGTTCGGCGAGGAATTCTGGCGCCGTGTGGTCAATTTTGACGCGCTGGTCGAGGAAGGCGTGGTCAGCGCCCGCGATCTCGACCTGTTCAAGTTCGTTGAAACCGCGGACGAGGCGTGGAAGATCATCCAGGATTTCTACGCGGCGATCGAGCCGGATTGAGGAAAAGGGCGTCGCCCCCGCGAAGGCGGGGGCCGCTCTCGGCCAAGCGCCAAGTTGCCAGCGGCTCCCGCCTTCGCGGGAGCGACGCTATTTCTGCGTTTCCATGTACAGGATCAGCGCTTTGCGATCGCCGGGGTCGATGACCCCGGCGAACGCCATGCGCGTTCCGGGCAGCGCCTTCATCGGTTCTGCCAGAAAGGCATCGAGTGCGGCGGCGTCCCAGGTGCCGCCCTTGGCCTTCATCGCGCCCGAATAGGAGAATCCCGCGTGCGAGGCGACCGGACGGTCGACAATGCCGTGGAGGTTCGGACCAATGCCGTTCCCGCCGCCCGCGTCGATCGTATGGCAAGCAACGCAGCGCCGGAAGACCTGTTCGCCCATGGCGGCGGTCGGTTCGATCGTGGGTGCGGCCGCTTCGACGGCGGCGTCTCCGCCCGCCGGTGCATCGGCGGGCTGGTCGCTCTTGCCGCAGCCGGCGAGGGCGAAAGCGCCCGCCAGCAGGACGGGCGCGAGGCGCATTATTTCTTGGCTTCGGCCGGAGCGGGGGCCGCGGCGGCAGCATCGGCTGCCGGTGCGGCGGCAGGAGCAGCAGCGCCCTCGGCGGGAGCCGCAGCGCCATCAGCCGGAGCGGCCGCAGCGCCTTCAGCCGGGGCGGCTTCGGGTGTGGGCAGCGGCAGGTTCGAACCCATGCTGTTCATGTAAACGATCAGGTTCGCGCGATCTTCGGGGCTGCTGAGGCCAGCGAAGGACATTTTGGTGCCCGGCGCATATTTACGCGGGCTGGTCAGCCAGGCGTCCATGCCAGCAAAATCCCAATTGCCCGGAACGCCCTTGAGCGCGTCCGAATAGGCGAAGCCCGGGACATGGCCGTGAGCCTTGCCCAGCGCGCCGAACAGATTCGGGCCGATGCCGTTGGCACCGCCCGAATTGATCGTGTGGCATGCGGCGCACTTGGCAAACACGGCTTCGCCCTTTGCCGGATCGGCGGCGGCGAGCAGGTTGGCGATCGGCACGGCCGGCTTTCCGCCGCCGGCGCCGCCATCGGCGTCCTCAATGGGAAAACCGGGCTTTTCGGGGGCGTGGCCGGCGAAGATCATGCTCGATCCGATCGTCAGGCCCAGTGCGCAAATGCCGGCAAACAATACCCAGCCAGCAATAGTGTTGTTGCGATTGTCCATGCTCTGCAAGCCCCGTGTTCGTTCGCGCCCTTGATCGGGACGCATGATCTGATTTGGTCGCTCCCTTACTGGTGCGGGCACGGCGGCGCAAGGGGGCGCGCGCCGATGAATCGGCCGTCGCTCCGGTTGCGTGGCTGCGTTCGCCCCGCTATGCGCCGCGGTTCGGGCGCGGAAGGGCAGACATGGGCAGTTATACGGCTTCGGCACAGCGGTTGGTTGACGAAATGAAGGTTGCGGCCCTGGCCGATCCGGCGCGCGGTCTTGCCTTTCAGGGCGCCCCGGGCGCGAACAGCGATCTTGCCGCGCGCGAATATGATCCGGATTCGCTGCCGCTCCCCTGCTATTCCTTTCAGGATGCGATCGACGCCGTGCGCGAAGGCCGCGTCGATCGTGCGATCATCCCGATCGAAAACAGCCTGCACGGCCGCGTCGCCGATATTCACTTCCTGCTGCCCGAATCGGGACTGTCGATCGTCGGCGAGCATTTCCTGCCGATCCGTTATGGCCTGATGAGCCGCGACCTCGGCCCGATAACGCGTGCGATGAGTCACGAGCAGGCGCTGGGCCAGTGCCGCAAATGGCTGCGGGCCAATCACATTTCACCGGTCGCGCACAGCGACACTGCTGGCGCCGCCGCCTGGGTCGCCGACAGCGACGAGGTCGGGCTCGCCGCGCTGGCGCCGCCGCACGCCGCGGAACTTTACGGGCTGACGCTGCATGGCACCGGGATGGAGGATGCGGACCATAATATGACGCGCTTCGTCATCCTGGCGCGCGAGCCGCTCGCCGATCTGTCGGCCGCCCGCGGGCCGCTGATGACGACCTTCATGTTCGAGGTGAAGAATATTCCCGCGGCGCTTTACAAGGCGCTCGGCGGCTTTGCGACGAATGGCGTCAATATGACCAAGCTGGAAAGCTATCAGGTCGCGGGCAGCTTTGCCGCGACGCAATTCTACACCGATATCGTTGGCGCGCCGGGCGACGAAAATATCGACCGCGCGCTCGAAGAGCTGGATTTCCAGACCAAGTCGCTGCGCTTGCTCGGCACCTATCCGATGGCGCGCGTCCGGGGCTAGTCGGCGCTATTCACCCCGGCGCGCAAGGATGCGCGCGGTGGCATAGCTCTGAAGGATGAACAGGGTCACCAATATGCTGGCGACGACCAGCGCGAACAGGTCAAAGGCGGAAAAGGGCGTGTGCGGCACCAGCCCCGCGCCGACGATCGGCATCAGCACGGTCATCGTCATCAGCATCAGCCTGAGTTCGGTCGGCCCGCCAGCCATATAGGAAAGGCGGAATTCGCCGACGACCTTCGCGGCGAGGAAGGTGTGGATCGACAGCAGGAAATAGCCGACGATCGCCATCAGCGCGACGTCGAGGCGCATATAGGGACTGACCCCGATCGCGCCGATCATCAGCAATGTCCCCACCGCATCGACGCTATGGTCGACGAAATAGCCATAGGAAGGGCGCTCGATGCGGCGCCAGCGCGCGAGGCTGCCGTCCAGCGAATCTCCGAACCAGTTGACGACATAGCCCAGAAGCGAAAGCCCCAGCCATTCGCTGTCGAGCCAGCTGAGCACATAGCCTGCCGCCACCATGACCGCGCCGGCAAAGCCCAGCGTGGTCAACTGGTCGGGCGTGACCCAAGTGGGAAGGCGCGGGCACAGCCAGTTGAGCAGTCGCCGTTCGCTGCGGGCGAGGACATTTTGCTGGATTCGCACGGGCGGCTTGGCAGCGGTGGGGTTGATATTGCTCAAAAAAGGGGCCTTCGTCAGGGCTGTCACAAAGGTGTCAGCCAGCTGTCATGGCCTCGCCATAGAAAGAAATGGCGGAGCGGGGAAGGGCGCAGGTTTCAACGTGCCGCGTCAGGGGCGCTATTCAGCCGAGAGAGATGGCGCCGATGCGGCCTTTCAGTCCTGCCAGGGGCCGATTTCGCCGACTTCGCCGACGGTGCGAAAGCGAACCGCGTCGCCGAGCCAGGCAATTTCCCACATCGGTGCGGGGCGTGCCCATTCGCCGACGACGAAGAGCGGTAATTTGTTCGCCGCGACAAAGGCAAGATCGTCGGCCGAGGGGCCTGGAACGATGGTTTCCGATTTCTGGCGCAGACGGACAATGGCCAGCGTGCCCGGTGGCGGCGGCGGCAGCGACTGTCGCGTCGGCATGCCAATGCTGGTCCCGATGGTGGGATAGCCATTTTTGTCGCGGGTCAGCAGCAGCAATTTGTCGGCGGTGGCATAGGGGCCGCCGACCGGCTGCCCCGCAATCTTGCGGCCCGCGAGTGCGGCGAATTCCCGGATATCGGCGTCGGCGATCGACCCGGGATTCGGCGCGGGAACTTCGGCCTGGGGAAGCGACTGCGCGGCGAGGGGATCGGCGGCGAGCGCCGCCAACCGCATCAACGTCGCAATCAATGCGCTTCGCCCCAGCTTTTTCCGGTGCCAATTTCCACTTCAAGCGGGACCGACAGCTTGAGCGCGGGTTCGGCGGCACCCGCCATCACCGCGCGGATGACTTCGCTGGCGGCCGCCGCCTTGCCCTCGGGTGCCTCGAACACCAGTTCGTCGTGGACCTGAAGCAGCATTTTGACGTCGGACAGGCCGGCGTCCGCCAGCGCTTTCGGCATCCGCGCCATCGCGCGCTTGATCAGGTCGGCGCTCGTTCCCTGGATCGGCGCGTTGATCGCGGCGCGTTCGCTGCCCGCGCGTTCATTCTGGCTCGCGGCCTTGATGCGCGGGAACCAGGTTTTCCGGCCGAACAGCGTTTCGGTATAGCCCGCCGCGCGGACGCCTTCGAGCGTGTCGGTGATATAGTCCGAAATACCCGGGAAACGCTCGAAATAGCGGGCGATCAGTGCCTGAGCCTCGTCGGGGGTGATTTCGAGCCGCCCCGCAAGCCCCCAGCGCGAAATGCCATAGAGGATCGAGAAATTGACCGTCTTCGCCTTGCCGCGGGTGTCACGATTGCTTTCGCCGAACAATT
>Ga0307414_10000172_pt1 | contig 43715 bp, 43 predicted proteins | sample DK1Ometagenome_FD_203804 | JGI IMG/M metagenome (GOLD analysis project Ga0307414, IMG submission 203804) | Maize rhizosphere microbial communities from greenhouse at UC Davis, California, United States - DK15-O-3 | ecosystem: Host-associated > Plants > Roots > Rhizosphere > Soil | place: USA... | reverse complement strand
CCGCTTCAGCGATGCCGAACTGGGCGTCTATGGCATTTTCGAGCTGCAAGAGCTGGAACGCGTGCTACGCATCCACGATCCCCGCGCTATGCGCGAGGTCGCCGACGCGATCCGTGCCAAGATCGGCCGCCCGGTCGCCGAAGAGGATGACGTCTTTCTGCTTTCCTATTATCGCCAGCTAAAGGCCCGGCTCGAACGCAAATTGCTGTTCGGCAAGCGCCGAGAGGATAAATATGCCCAAGACTGACACGCTTTCCCTTTCGGTTACCGAAACGCTGAACCGCCGCCGCTCTGTGCGCGCCTTCACCGACCGCGCGGTCGATCCTGCGCTGTTGCGCGAAATCTTCGCCGTGGCACAGCGCGCGCCATCGGGCGGCAACCTCCAGCCCTGGCAGGCAATTGTGCTGACCGGCGAACCCTGGCAGGCGATGAAAGACGCCGTCGCCGCGCGCATCGCGATGGGGCGCGAAGGTTATGAGCCCGAATATGATATCTACCCCAAAGGCCTGACCGAACCGTGGGAAGCGCGCCGCTTCGGTGTCGGCGAAGGGCTGTATGCCGCATTGGACATTCCGCGCGAGGACAAGGCCGGGCGGCTCGCTCGGTTCATGGAAAATTACCGGGGTTTCGGCGCACCGGTGATGCTTTTCCTCCATTGTTCGCGCATCATGGGCCCGCCGCAATGGTCGGACATGGGTATGTGGCTGCAATCGGTGATGCTGTTGCTCGTCGAAGCGGGTCTCGCCAGCTGTCCGCAAGAATGCTGGGCGATGTACGGCACCACCGTGCGTCGCACACTGGCACTGGACGATGGGCAGATTTTGTTCACCGGGCTTGCGATTGGCTATGCCGACGAGGATGCAGCGGTGAACCAGTGGCCGGTGCCGCGCGCGCCGCTGGATGAAGTGATCGATTGGCAGGGATTTTAAAATGACCAGCAACAGCGCCGGATTTCGTCATGCCATCGCGGGGGCGTTGGCGCTCGCTCTGGCGGGCTGCACTGCGATCCCGCAGCCGGTCGCGCCTCCATCGCCCCGGCCTGTCGCGCCGACGCCCGCGCCAACACCGGCCCCGCTACCGACACCGTCCAAAAGCTGGGAGGATCGGGCCGTCGATAGCGGCGCATGGCGTTACGATGCCGGCAACCGGACCGCGGCCTTCGTCCCCACGGGCAGCGCAAACCCGCTGCTGACGATGGCCTGCAACGGCGAATCCATTCGGCTGACCTCGGCGCTCGCGGGCAATGTCAGCCTGCGCACCAGCGCCGGCACCGACCAGATCCGCTTCGATGGCGGGAACGCAAATCTGGGCAACCGCGACGCGCGGCTCGACAAGATCGCCTTCAGCCGCGGCCGTTTCGCGCTGGAAACCCCGGGTGGGGCGCTAACCCTGCCGGTTCAGTCCGAAATCGGACGTGTGATCGAAGATTGCCGATAGCGAACGTCGCCCCCGCGAAGGCGAGGACGACGCAGAAACCTCAGCCGCCCAGCTGGACCGTGCCGCCCCTGATCCAGCCCCAGCGGCACGGACCCTGATATTCGCGGGCATTGGGGACCGACTTGCCGATGCCGCACATGTCGGGATCTGTCCCGGGGGCGGTGAACACCACGCCGAACCAGGCATCATCGTCGGCCGCCTCGCACAGCGACACCTTTTCGCCGCCCGCAAGCTTTGCCTTTACGGCGCGCGTTTCGCCCGGTGCCCAATATACGTCGGTGCCACCCGCCTTCACGCGCGAGATGCTCGAACAGGCGGGCAGGCTGGGGCCTTCGGTGCCGATCATCACGGCGCGGGTCGCCAGCGGTTCGCCGGCAACGACAGGCGCATTGTCAATCGGCGGCGGCGCTTCGGAACAGCCCGCAAGCGCGAGCGCCAGCAGCGTGGCGGAAGGAAGGGCGAGGCGAGCGAAAGGAGAGCGTTTCATGCCGCGAAACTAGCCGCCGCAGCGCGTGCACGCAACGCTCCTCGCCCGGCACCCGAGAGCCGCATTTTCGCTTGGGTTTTGGGTGCTTCGACCCTATATAATCAATATGACGGACACCCCTGAAAATCCGGCGCCGAGCGCCCCTGCCAACCAGCCCAATGCCAATGCCTATGGCGCCGATTCGATCAAGGTGCTGAAAGGCCTTGATGCCGTGCGCAAGCGGCCGGGCATGTATATCGGCGACACCGACGATGGCTCGGGCCTGCACCACATGGTGTTCGAGGTTTCGGACAATGCGATCGACGAAGCCCTTGCGGGGCATTGCGACCTCGTCCTGATCACGCTCAACAGCGATGGATCGGTCAGCGTCGAGGATAATGGCCGCGGCATTCCGACCGGCATCCATGCCGAAGAAGGCATTTCGGCGGCCGAGGTCATCATGACCCAGCTTCACGCCGGCGGGAAATTCGAAAACACCAGCGACGACAATGCCTACAAGGTGTCAGGCGGCCTTCACGGCGTCGGCGTCAGCGTCGTCAACGCGCTTAGCGAATGGCTCGAACTCACCATCTGGCGCGACGGCGAAGAGCATTGGATGCGCTTCGAACATGGCGATTCGGTCGCGCCGCTCAAGGTCAACGGTCCCGCACCCGCGGGCAAGAAGGGCACCCGCGTGACCTTTCAGGCGTCGACCGACACGTTCAAAAATGTCCTCGAATTCGATTTCGACAAGCTTGAGCATCGCTATCGCGAACTCGCCTTCCTGAACTCGGGCGTGCGGATCAAGCTGGTCGATGCGCGCCATGCCGAACATGTCAGCCATGATCTTTACTATGAAGGCGGGATCGCCGCGTTCGTCAAATATCTCGATCGAAACAAGACGGCGCTGCTGCCCGATCCGATCGCGATCAGCAGCGAGCGCGACGGCATCGGCATCGATGTCGCGCTGGAGTGGAACGACAGCTATTATGAAAATGTCCTGTGCTTCACGAACAATATCCCGCAGCGCGACGGCGGCACCCACCTCGCCGCCTTCCGCGCCGCGCTGACGCGCACGCTCAACGGCTACGGCGACAAGTCGGGTCTGCTCAAGAAAGAGAAGGTCTCGCTGACCGGGGAGGATATGCGCGAAGGCCTGACCGCGATCGTTTCGGTCAAGCTGCCCGACCCCAAATTCTCGTCGCAGACCAAGGACAAGCTCGTTTCGTCCGAGGTTCGCCAGCCGCTCGAAAGCCTGATGGCCGACCGGATGACCGAATGGCTCGAGGAAAACCCGGGCCATGCCAAGATGGTGATCCAGAAGGTCGTCGACGCCGCCGCGGCGCGCGAAGCGGCCAAGCGCGCGCGTGAGTTGACGCGGCGCAAGGGGGCGATGGACATCGCATCGCTCCCCGGCAAGCTCGCCGACTGTCAGGAACGCGACCCCGCCAAATGCGAACTCTTCCTTGTCGAGGGTGACTCGGCAGGCGGGAGCGCCAAGCAGGGCCGCGATCGCCATGTTCAGGCGATCCTGCCGCTGAAGGGCAAGATCCTGAACGTCGAGCGCGCGCGTTTCGACCGCATCATCTCGTCGAAGGAAGTCGGCACGCTGATCCAGGCGCTCGGCACCGGAATCCGCGACGAGTTCAACCTCGAAAAACTGCGCTATCACAAGATTGTGATCATGACCGACGCCGACGTCGACGGCGCGCATATCCGCACATTGCTGCTGACCTTCTTCTATCGCCAGATGCCCGAGATCATCGAAAACGGCCATCTCTACATCGCTCAGCCGCCGCTCTACAAAGTCGCGAAGGGACGCAGCGAAGTCTATCTGAAAGACGATACCGCGCTCGAAAATTACCTCGTCGATGGCGGCATCGACGCGCTGATGCTCGAAACCACCGGCGGCGCCCGGTCGGGTGCAGATTTGCGCGACCTGATCGAGCATGGCCGCCGCCTGCGGGCGCTGATGCGCTATGTTCCGCGCGGCCATAATTACGAGCTGGTCGAGGCGCTGGCACTGACCGGCGCGCTCGACCCCGCGCTCGACGGCGCGGGGCGTACCGCCGCCGCAGCGCGCGCTGCCGAATGGCTCAACGCTGCCGAACAGGCGCTGACCGGCGGACGCGAAGCCAATTGGACGATCGCCGCCGAACATGGCGGATACACGCTGGAAAAACGCTGGCGCGGCGTGAGCGATCACCACGCGATCGACGCCGCCTTCCTCGCGAGCCAGGAAGCCCGCCGCCTCCACACGCTCGCCGGTGCGCAGGCCGAAAGCTATGCCCATCCCAGCCGCTTGGTGAAGGGCAGCAGCGCCGCGGCGCAAGCCGCCGATGCGGCGGCACTCGCTGCAGCCGCCGAAGCCGACGGTGATGCCGAAGCGAGCGACAGCGACCTGCCCGCCGCAACGTCCGGCAAGACCACGCCGATCACGCGGCCGTCGGAATTGCTCGAGGCGATTTTCGCACACAGCCGCAAAGGGCTCGCAATCAGCCGCTACAAGGGGCTGGGCGAGATGAATGCCGAACAGCTTTGGGAAACCACGCTTGATCCGTCGAACCGTTCGCTGCTGCGCGTCGAAGCCGAACAGGCCGATATCGCGCATGAAATCTTCGAACGATTGATGGGTGACGAGGTCGAACCGCGGCGCGATTTCATCCAGACCAATGCGCTTTCGGTCGCCAATCTGGACGTTTAATGCACATCCCGACGTAAATAGGGTTCCATTCAACGCGCGGCGGCTTGCCTTGGCAGGCCGCCGCTGCTTTTGGCGCGTCCACCAAAAGGGGATGTTCCATGCGGGTATTTTCAGCGATGCTGATGCCGCTTCTGCTCACGGTCTCGGCCGCGGCGCAGGATGCCGAAATCACCAACGACAGTGCCGACCTTGCCGCCCAGATCGATGAAGAAACCGAAATCGGCGGCGGAATGGCGAGCTATTACGGCAATGAACTTGCCGGCAACCGCACCGCGAGCGGCGAGCGCTTCAACCCCGGTGAGCTGACCGCGGCCCATCGCACGCTTCCCTTCGGCAGCATGGTGCGGGTCACCAACACCTCCAACGGCGACAGCGTCGTCGTCCGCATAAACGACCGCGGCCCCTTTTCGCATGGGCGCGTGATCGACGTCAGCCATGCCGCAGCGCGCGAAATCGGGATGCACCGCAGCGGCACCGCGCGCGTGAAACTGGCGCTGCTCGACAACGATTGAGCCAGCGGTTCGCTAGTCGAACACCGACCAGCCTGCGGCATAGGCGAAATGTTCGAGCGCGACGGCTCCCGCGAGCGACGTTCCCGCTTCGTTGAGCCCCGGCGACCACACCGCGATAGAGCCTTGCCCCGGCGCGATGCATAATATGCCGCCGCCGACGCCGCTCTTGCCAGGGAGGCCGACGCGGAAAGCGAATTCGCCCGAATTGTCGTAATGGCCGCACAGCATCATGATCGCATTGATCCGCCGCGCGCGATGCGGTTCGACCAGCTGCTCGCCAGTCAGCGGATCGCGCCCGTCCATCGCGAGAAACAGTCCGGCCTTCGCCAGCTGACGGCACGACATCGCGATCGCGCATTGGCGGAAATAGACGCCAACGACCGTTTCGACCGGATGGCGCAAATTGCCGAACGCATCCATGAAATGCGCAAGACTGCGATTGCGCGCGCCGGTTTCGGATTCGGACGTGGCGACGTCGAGGTCGATTCCGACGCGATCGTCACCCGCCCGCGCGCGCATGAAATCGACAATCTCTTCGGCCATCGCATCGCCGCTCCGCCCGTCGATCAGCCGGTCGGTCGTGGCGATCGCACCCGCGTTGATCAGCGGATTGCGCGGAATGCCATGTTCGCTTTCGAGCTGGACGATCGAGTTGAACGCCGATCCGGATGGCTCGCGCCCGACGCTGTCCCACAGTGAACTGCCGACACGGCCCAGCGCCAGTGCCAGCGTGAAAACCTTCGACACCGACTGGATCGAGAAGGCCTCGTCGGCGTCACCCGATGTGTGGACGGTGCCGTCGGGGAGTGCGAGCGCGAAGCCGAGCTTGTTCGGGTCGACCTTGGCAAGCGCGGGAATATAGTCGGCGACGCGTCCTTTTCCGAGGTGCTTGGCGGCCAGCGTCATCGCTTCGTCGATATGAAGGCGCAGATTGTCGGTCATGGCGCAACTTTAGCATCTTCGCGCACATCGGCGAGTATTTTCATTTTCGTGAAAATATTCTATATATGTGAAACCATATGCAACGAATCGGGAGAGAGGTCATGGTCGATCATCCGCGAGGCAAAGGTTTTTCCAGCGCGATCAGCTATCGGGACAGCAAGGCGGCGTTCCGCTGGCTGGAGGACGCCTTCGGTTTCGAGCCGCTGTTCGTGCTGCTCGATGAGCAGGGCAATCTGGCGCATAGCGAAATGGGTTTTGGCAATTCGGTGGTGATGGTCGGCAATGAATGGTCCGACGATCACAAGAGCCCGGAGTCGATCGGCGGCAAGAATACGCAATCGGTGCATGTCCAGCTGGCTCAAGGCGAGGATATCGACGCGCATTGCGAAACCGCCCGCGCCGCCGGCGCGATCATCATCGCCGAACCCGAAACGCAATTTTACGGCGACCGCAGCTACCGCGCGAAGGATCCCGAAGGCCATATCTGGACCTTTGGCGTCACCGTCGAGGCAAAGACCGCCGAAGAATGGGATGCCGAGGGCGGCTTCACGACCAAGACGCGGCTCGACGATTGAGCGCAGGGGTCGACCGCCTGTTCGCCGCACTCGCCGACCCCAACCGGCGGCGCGCGGTTGAATTGCTGGGTCAGCGCCCGCACAGCGCGGGCGAACTGGCGGGCGCGCTCGGGCTCGCGGCGCCGGCGATGAGCCGCCATTTGCGCGCACTGAAGGAAAGCGGACTGATCGAGGATGCGCATCCGGCCTTCGACGCGCGCGTCCGCATCTATAGCCTGAAGGACGGCGCGACCGACGAACTCAAGCGCTGGCTCGCCGAGACCGAGGCGATGTGGATGCACCAGCTGGCGGGCTTCAAGGCGCATGTCGAGGCGACAGGCGAATGACCGCCGCGGTGATCGTCGCGATCCGGGTCGCGGTTGCGCCCGACGTCGCCTTCACCGCCTTCACCCGGGATATCGGGCGCTGGTGGACAAGCCATCCGCTGTTCCCGCTGTCACCGCGCGGCGACGGAATGCTGCGGTTCGACCCCGAAGGCCCGGGCGGTCGGTTGGTGACGCGGTTCGGCCATGGTGAGGAGTGGGAAATTGGCGCGGTCCGCCACTGGTTGCCGGGCGAACGGCTCACCTTCGGCTGGCGCCCGCCCAGCTTCGACCCCGATCAGGCGACCGAAGTCGATATACGCTTCGAAGCGGTCGGAGCCGAAACGCGGGTGACGGTCGAGCATCGCGGTTGGGATGGCATCCCGCAAAGCCACGTCGCGCGGCACGGATTCGAGCTGATGCTGTTCCAGCGGCGGCTGGGCGAGCATTGGCGGGGGTTGTTGAAGGCGATGGCGGCGGGGGTTTAGGCTGAGGCCGCTTTGAGGTGGAAAGCAGTTTGTAACCGAGATAGCCTCAGACCATGATGATGTTTATCCAGGATCGGCGCGGGGCCGTTTTGGTCGCTGGTCTGCTTCTTGTTCAGATCACGCTGCTTGGGCTGAGTCTGGATGCCATTACAGAGATTTCGATCTTTTGTACCGGACCCGCCGCGAGCCGCCTGAGCCCGCTGTTCGGCATATTACATCTGTTGCTTTTGGGCCTGCTAGTCCTCGGTCTTCTGTCGCTGCGGCTCGTTCGGTTGCGAGGACCGTATATCGGGCTTCTTATCGCCGCAATGATTGCACTTCCGGTTCAAGCAACACTTGTTTTTCACGGCATATTGTCTTGCGATGGCCCCTGACACGAGGCCGCCTGCATTTTGCAGGCACTCATCTTCCCGTTCGTGTCGAGCGAAGTCGAGACACCCATCGAGATCACGCTGCCTCGAAGGGCATCTCGACTTCGCTCGATGCGAACGGAATTAGGGAATGACCATCTTGGGTCGTTTTCTGCCCCTGCTGTTCCCCGATATGCCACCGGTGGCAGGCGCAATGCCCGGTCGCTATCGCGTCCCGAACAGCGCAGTCCCGACGCGCACATGCGTCGCGCCCAGCGTCACAGCGGTCTCGAAATCGCTGCTCATCCCCATCGAGCGCAGCGGCAGGCCGTGCCGCTCGGCGAATTCGTCGAGCAAGGCGAAATAGGGTGCGGGTTCGATATCGGCGGGGGGGATCGCCATCAGGCCCGCGATGGTCAGCCCGGCCTCCGCCGCTTCGGTCAGCAGCGCGGGCAGGTCGGCGACCGCGCAGCCGCCCTTTTGCTCCTCGTCGCCGATATTCACCTGAACGAACAGTTGGGGCTGCTTGCCCGCCTTGTCGCAGGCGCGGGCGAGTGCCTGCACCAGCGACGAGCGATCGACCGAGTGGATCGCGTCGAACAGTTCGACCGCCTCTTCGGCTTTGTTCGATTGCAGCTGGCCGATCAGGTGCAGCACGATGTCGGGGGTTTCCGCGCGCAGCGCGGGCCATTTGCCCTGCGCCTCCTGAACGCGATTCTCGCCAAAGTGGCGCTGACCGGCGGCGATCAGCGGGCGGATCGCGTCGGCATCGTGGGTTTTCGACACCGCGATCAGGCAGATGTCGCCCGGGCGCCGCTGTGCGCGCTTCGCTGCGTCGGCAATCGCCGCCTGCACCTGTTCCAGACTGTCTGCTGCGTCGCTCATCATCGGTTCCTGTCGTTGCGCCTGTTCGCAGCGCGCCTATAGAAAGGGCGATGCCGCGACGCCACCCCCTGTCCCATACCATCTCGTCCCCCACCCTCTCGTTCCCGCACATCTGGTTGTTCAGCGACGAGCGGTCGGCGGTCGATGTCGCCGCGCTCGCGGCAGAGCTGCCGCCGGGCAGCGGCATCGTCGTGCGTCACGACAGCCTTCCACCCGCTGTGCGCTGGCGCCTTGTGCGGCGGCTGATCCGCATCGCGCGGGCACGGCGGCTGGTGCTGCTGCTCGCCGACACCCCCGCGCTGGCGCGCCGCTGGGGCGCCGATGGCGTCCATCTGCGCCAACGTCACGCCGGCAAGGCGGCACAGGCGCACAAGCTGGGCCTGAGGCTCACGATGCCGGTGCACGACCGGACCGAAGCGCAGCGCGCCCGCCGCGCCGGCGCGCACGCGGCCTTCATCTCGCCGCTTCATCCGACGCGCTCGCATCCCGGCGCGCCCGGGCTCGGCCGCGCCGCATGGCTGCGTCTGGCCCGATTGGCGGACGCGCAGGCCATCGCCCTCGGCGGCATGTCCCCTGCGCGCGCGCACGCGTTGCACAAGGCCGCGATGGCAAGCGGGATCACCCCCGGCTGGGCAGCAATCGATGCGTGGGTGGAAAAGGCGACGAAGCGCCGGGCGCGGGCTGTGTCGAGATTTGGCTCAGGGTGAGCCGAAAATGGTGATTTTTCGAGATCCGGAGCGCAGCATATTGTTATATGTGAGCACCGGAAGATCGGGAAATTGCCATTTGCAGGCCGCCCTGCGCCAAATGGCGATACAGCCTAGAAGCGGAACGCGGTTCCGACATAGACCGCCTGGCTGTCGCGGCGCGCATCGGTCAGCGGCTCGACGCGCTCGTCGCTCCGGTAACGGACGCCCGCGGTGACATCGATATTCTTCGTCACGCGATAGCTGCTGACGACATCGACGACCTGATCTTCGCCCGGTGCGGTGATGCGATCGGTCGCGCCGCTCGGCTCGCTGGGCCGCGCGATCATGCGCGTCGCGAAGCGCGACTTTCTTTCTTCCTGTTCGGGCGCCCTTGCAACCGGCAGGTTGCGCAGGTCGACGCCGCGCGGCAGCGACGGCGTCACGAATTTCTCAAACCCGACCGACGCGCCCAGATTATAGGCGACGGGGGTGATCGCGACGGGTGCCTTGCGGCCGGTCGCCATCGCGGCGGTGCGCGATGCGCTCGACGCGTCGTCGCGAGCGCGAATCACGACAGTGATGGCGCGGTTCTTGCGGCTCTCGTCGGTCATCGCGGGGGTAAAGCTGAACCCGCTGCGCGCATTGGCCGACATTTTTGTATAGCGTGCGATCAGGCGCGGATCGCCCGATGCCGGGGTGAACTGGCCGAGCAGCGTTTCGGACAAGGCGGTATCGCGGATGCGGTCGGTGCGGCTCATCGCGGCGAGCGCGGGCGGCAAGGCAAGCGAAATCGCCGCCAAAGCGACGATGCTGCCTTTCCAAAAATGTCGCGATTTGCGCGCCATATGCTCTGCGACTCCAATCCCTAGAGACTCGTCAAATAGGCCCACTGCCGCAAAATTACCAGCGATTCGGGACCAATTAATCTTACCATATTCGCTTTTCATCGAAACTTGTTGCGCGATGACAACAGTCGGGCGTCCGTCTGAGCCGGGCATGAACGGCGGCAAAGCGGAAATTGCCGCGCTTGCGGGGCGGCGACAAGGGCGATAGAGACGCTGAAAATTATCAGCAGTGCGGCCCGGTTCCATGCTCGGCGCGCCCAAAATAAGGTGTTTCGGCATGTCCAAGCTTAACCTTCTTGCCACGCTCGGTCGCCGTCCGGCCGCGCTCGCGCTGCTCGGCGTTGCGGCGCTCGGCCTTTCGGCGTGCGGTGGCAAGGAACGTCCGCGCGCCGACCTCGCCGCAAGCCAGGTGACGACGATCGGCGTGAACAGCTATTTGTGGCGCGCTTCGCTCGACGCCCTGTCGTTCATGCCGCTGCTTCAGGCCGATTCGTCGGGCGGCGTCATCATCACCGACTGGTATGCCAACCCCGGCAACGCCAATGAACGGATGAAGGTGACGGTATCGATCCTCGATCGCGATCTGCGCGCCGACGCGCTGCGCGTCGCCGCCTCGCGCCAGGTTGCGCAGGGCGGGACCTGGGTCGACGCGCCGGTACAGGCCGCGACGGTGCAGAAGCTGGAGGAAGTCATCCTCACCCGCGCCCGCGATCTGCGCCGCGGTGCCTTCAAGGGCTGATCCACGGGCGCGCCTCGCGCCGAACCAGATAGACAACGGGAAGCTTAAGACATGACCCGCGAAACGCGCTTTGGCGCCTTGGCCGCCGATGCCCGCTGGCAAGCGGCGTGGGAGGCGGCGAACAGCTTTGCCACCACCGACAGCAGCGATGCCGAGGGGGGAGAGAAGCCCAAGGCCTATATCCTCGAGATGTTCCCCTATCCCTCGGGGCGCATCCACATGGGCCATGTCCGCAACTATGCGATGGGCGACGTGCTCGCGCGGTTCAAGAAGATGACGGGCCACGACGTGCTCCATCCGATGGGCTGGGACGCGTTCGGCATGCCGGCCGAAAATGCCGCGATGGAAAAGGGCGTCCACCCCGGCGGCTGGACCCGCGACAATATTGCCTCGATGCGCGGCCAGCTCAAACGCCTTGGCCTGTCGATCGACTGGAGCCGCGAACTCGCGACGTGCGAGCCCGATTATTACGGCCAGGAACAGGCACTGTTCCTCGACCTGTTCGCCGCCGGCCTCGTCACGCGCAAGGAAAGCTACGTCAACTGGGACCCGGTCGACATGACCGTGCTGGCGAACGAGCAGGTCATCGACGGCCGCGGCTGGCGCTCGGGCGCGCTGGTCGAGAAAAAGAAATTGTCGCAGTGGTTCCTGAAGATCACCGACTTTGCCGAGGAACTGCTCGACGGCCTCGGCGGCCTCGACAGCTGGCCCGACAAGGTGCGGCTGATGCAGGAAAACTGGATCGGCAAGTCGCAGGGGCTGGAATTCAGCTTCAAAATGGCGGGCGGTACGCCGGGTTTCGACGTCTTCACGACGCGCCCCGACACGCTTTATGGCGCGAGCTTTGCGGCGATTTCGCCCGACCATCCGCTCGCTGAGCGGCTGGCAAAGGACGCCCCCGAACTGGCGGCGTTCATCGCCGAATGCCGCCGTCAGGGCACGTCGGCGGAACAGCTGGAAACCGGCGACAAGCTGGGCTTCGATACCGGCCTGTCGGTCGAACATCCGCTCGATCCGAACTGGCATCTGCCCGTCTGGGTCGTCAATTATGTGCTGATGGATTATGGCACCGGCGCGATCTTCGGCTGCCCGGCGCACGATCAGCGCGATCTCGACTTCGCGCATAAATATGACCTGCCCGTCCACCGCGTGATCGCGGACGGGGACGAAACCGCGCAGCATTTCACGGGCAAGGAGGCTTATACCGGCCCCGGCAAGCTGGTGAACAGCCACTTCCTCGACGGGATGAGCATCGACGAGGCCAAGGCCGCGGTCGTCGCGCGCGCCGAGCATGAAGGCTGGGGCAAGGGCACCACCGTGTGGCGCCTGCGCGACTGGGGCGTCTCGCGCCAGCGTTACTGGGGGACGCCAATTCCCTTCATCCATTGCGCCGCGTGCGGCACCGTGCCGGTGCCCAAGAGCCAGCTGCCGGTCGTGCTGCCCGAAGATGTCGACTTTTCGGTTCCCGGCAATCCGCTGGCGCGCCATCCGTCGTGGAAGCATGTCCATTGCCCCGGCTGCGGCCAGGATGCGGTGCGCGAAACCGACACGCTCGACACCTTTGTCGATTCGTCGTGGTATTTCCTGCGCTTCGCCAGCGCGCCGTCGGACAAGCCCTTCGATGCCGAGGTGATCCGCCGCTGGCTGCCCGTCGATCAATATATCGGCGGCATCGAACATGCGATCCTGCACCTCCTCTACGCGCGTTTCTGGACGCGCGCGCTCCACAAGATGGGGATGATCGACATCGTCGAACCCTTCGCCAGCCTGTTCACGCAGGGCATGGTGACGCACGAAACCTACAGCCGCGAACAGGGCGAAGGCCTGCCGCCGCTCTATTTCACCCCCGACGAGATCGAACGCAGCACCGATGGCGCGACGCTGACCGCCGATGGTGCGCCGGTCGCGGTCGGCCGCGTGATCAAAATGTCGAAGTCGAAGAAGAATGTCGTCGATCCCGACGCCATCCTCGACCAATATGGCGCCGACGCCGCGCGCTGGTTCATGCTGTCCGACAGCCCGCCCGAGCGCGATCTGCCGTGGAGCGAGGCCGGGATCGAGGGCGCATGGCGCTTCGTCCAGCGCCTGTGGCGCCTGTTCGGCGAAACCGAAAACATCGGCGATGGCGGTGAAGACAAGGGCCTCGCCCGCAAGCTGCATCAGGCGATCGCCGGGGTCGCCGCCGATATCGAGGCCTTGGGCTTCAACAAGGCGGTGGCGAAAATTCACGCGCTCGCGAACGAGATTGAAAAGGCCAAGCCCTCGGCGACTCGCGCCGAAGCCTGTGTGACGCTGATCCGGCTCGTCGCGCCGATGATGCCGCACCTTGCCGAAGAGGCATGGGCGGCCTTGCCGCCTGCGCAGCGCACGACCGCGATGATCGCCGATGCGGCGTGGCCCGTCGCGGATCCGGCGCTGCTCGTCGACGACGAAGCGACGATCGCGATCCAGGTCGCGGGCAAATTGCGCGACACAATGACGCTTCCCAAGGGGCTCGACAAGGATGCGGTCGAGGCCGCAGCGCTCGCGCGCCCGCGCATCGCCGAACTGCTCGGCGGCACCGCACCGAAGAAGGTGATTGTGGTCCCCGACCGTTTGGTGAATATCGTACCCTAGAAGATGGTTTCAAACGCATCCCGCCTTTTCCGCTCGCATCGAGTGAAGTCGAGATGCCCATCGTTTGTGCGTGGCTTCGGGGTGTCTCGACTTCGCTCGACACGAACGGGATAAGGGTCGTCATTGTCCAATATGCGTAAACTGGTCACATCCTCGATTGTCGCCGCTTCGCTGCTTGTCGGTGGCTGCGGCTTGCGTCCGCTTTATGCGAACGGCAGCAAGGGCGCGGTGGCGACGGTGCTGGCCGACGTCGATGTCGCGCCGATCGAGGGGCATAGTGGCTGGCTGGTCCGCAACGCGCTGCGCGACCGGTTCCAGGCGACGCAGGGCGGACAGGGCGCGGGCAAGCGGCTGCGCCTCGACGTCCGGCTCGAGGATTCGATCACCGGCTTCGGCGTTCGCGCCGACGATGCGGTGACGCGCGAGCGGCGGACGCTCCGCGCGCGTTATCAGCTCGTCGATGCGGCGTCGGGCGAAGTGCTGCTTGACGCGGTTGCGGCGCAGGACGCCGGGATCGACGTCGTCGGCAGCGAATATGCCACGATCGCCGCCGAATCGTCGGCGCTCGAACGGCTTGCCTCGGGCGTCGCCGATCAGATTGTCGCGCGGCTGGCGGTGTTCGCGAACCGCGGCGGCGGTCAGGTGCAAGCAACCCCGGCACCCGCCCCGGTCCCCTGACCGGCATGAAAACGGTCAAGCCCACCGACCTCGAACGCCAGTTGCGGCTCGACCCCGCGGTGCGTTTCACCCTGCTCACCGGCCCCGACGAAGCGACGATGGGCGCGGTTGCCGCGCGGCTGATCGGTCTTGCCGGCAAGGATGCCGAACGGCTCGACCTGACGGGCGCGCAGCTGTCGCAGGATTCTTCGCTGCTTGCGGCCGAGGCGGCGTCGATGTCACTCTTTGCCACCCAGCGTATCATCCGGCTCGAAATCACCGGCAGCGGCGACGATTGCCTTGCGGCGGTCGAGGCACTGATCAACGCCGACAGCGCGATCAACCCGGTGGTCGCGACCGGCGCGTCGGTCACCGCCAAGTCGAAACTGATCAAGCTGGTCGAGGGCGCGGGCAATGCCATCGCCGCCATTTGTTATCAGCCCGATCGCCGCGCGCTCGTCGGTATCGCGATGGCGGCGGCCGAGGAACAGGGGCTGCGGCTCGGCAATAGCGAGGCGCAATTGCTCGTCGATCTGGTGTCGGGCGATCAGGCGCTGATGCGCCGCGAGATCGAGAAGATGGCGCTCTATCTCGACGCCGCACCCGACCGGCAGCGGCAGGTCGCGGCCGCCGACATCACCGCCCTGGGCGCCGCGACGCACGAGGAAGATGTCAGCGAGTGCATCAATGTCGCGCTCGGCGGCAAGGTGCGCGAAATGCCTGCGATGCTTGCCAAGGCGACCGCCGTCGGGGTCGCCGAAATCCGCATCATCCGCGCGCTCGCGATCCGCGCCATGGCGCTCGCGCGGCTGCGCGCCGAGGTCGATGCCGGCGCGCATCCCGCGACGGTCGTGTCGGCGCGGAGCAGCGGGATTTTCTGGAAAGAACGCGACGCAGTGACGGCGCAGCTTCACATCTGGGATTCGCTGCGCATCGCGCGGCTGATGAGCCGGTTGCTCGATTGCGAGCGCGCGCTCAAGGCATCGGGCACGGCGGGGGCGGTGCTCTTCCGCAAGTTGATGACCGACATCGCACATCAGGCCGCCCGGGCGCGGTAAGGATCGTCGCCCCCGCGAAGGCGGGGGCCGCTGGCGGGCTTATCCTTCGTTGCCGTGTAAAACCTCCGGCGGCCCCGCCTTCGCGGGGGTGACAGCTTCCCAAAAAGAAACCGTCCGCTCACCCAAGGGCAAGCGGACGGCTCCCACTATCGTTTACGCGGTCAGAATTTGCCGCGCAGTGTCACGCCGTATGTCCGCGGTTCGGCCAGGAACTGCGAGAAGATCTGGCGGCCGCCCGGATATTGCGGGTCGGCGAAGGCTGCGGTCGTCGAGGTTGCACCCTCCTGGAAGGGCGAGTTGAAGGCGACCTGGGCATATTGCTTGTTGAAGATATTCTGCGCCCACAGCTCGATGCCCCACTTCTCGTCGGGGCCGCGAACGCCCATGCGGGCGTTGAACAGCGCATAGCCGTCCTGCGCCTTTTGCGGGAACAGGTCCGAACCGGTGTTGTAATCGCTGGTCATGCGGCCATCGATATAGAGAAGGCCGGTCAGGCCGCTGCTGCCGATTTCGGGGGTCCAGGTCACGCTGCCGGTTGCGACCAGTTCGGGCGCGTTCGACAGGTTATTGCCCGGCAGCATACGCAGCGCCTGATCGAGCGGCGCGCCCGACTTGTTGCCGACCAGATTGCTGCGATATTTGGTCCGGGCGTAGGTCAGGCCCGCGGTCATGCGGAAATCGCGCATCGGAACCAGCGAGGCTTCAAGCTCGAAGCCCTCGGTCCGCACGCCATAGCCGACATCGTCCTTCGCGCAGGCGCCGGTCGTTGCCGCCGCCGCATTGTAATTGGGTGCGCCGGTGAATTTGCTCTGGTCGCGGTCGCCGCCAGCCAGATCGCTCGAACAGCCGTTGACCGTCTGAACGATGAACACGCTGCCATTGAACGTATTGAGCTGGAAGTTTTTGAAATCCGACCGGAAGAAAGTCAGCCCGAGGCCGAACGGCCCGGTCGAATATTTCGCACCCAATTCATAGCTGTTCACCAGTTCGGGATCGAACTGGAGGTTGCCGACCAATGCCTGCGCGCCGCCGGCCGCCGCAAAGGTCGTCGTCGGAACGCCGCCCACGACCTGAATCGGGTTTTTGAGCGCCGAGCGGTCGAGGTTGAAACCACCGGCCTTGTAACCCCGCGCGAAGCTTGCGTAGACCATCAGGTCGTCGACCGGTTTGTACGACAGGATCGCCGTGCCGGTCCATTCATCCTCGCTGCGCTTGTCGTTGATCGCCACGCCGTTGAGTTCGGCGGTCGAATTGCCTTGGCAACCCAGCCCGATCACGCCGCCCGCAACCGCCCTGATCGTGGCGCTGGGGTTCAGCAGATCGTCGGACAGCAGATTCTGGATCGTCTGGCACGCGGTGTTGTCGTTGGTAAAGCGCGCGCTGAATTTCTTCCGGTCATTGGTGTACCGAACGCCGAACGTGAAATCGAGCTTGTCGGTGATGTGGAAGATATTGTGGGTGAACAGCGCCCAGTTGCGATCATTCTGGCGATACACGTCGTTGATGCTGCCGCGATCGCTGATTCCGTCGAGCGCGGCGAGGCCGGCGACGACGTCGTTGCCGACAGCCGCTCCGAGCGCGCCCACGATCGCCGCCGGACCGACGACGGGGAAGATGCACGACGGGTTGCTCGGCGAATAGAGCGGCGAAAGCGGCCCGACGCCGGTGATGAAGCGGCACGCGGCAAAGCGGCCATAATCGTCACCGAAGCGCAGATTGTCGCGCACGGTCAGCTTTTCATTGGCGTAGAAGCCGCCGACAAGCCAGTCGAGCTTGCCGTCAAAGGCCTCGCCCTGCAGGCGCAGTTCCTGCGTGAAAGTGTGGAACTGGCGATAGGCGTCCTTGCTGTCGGCGCGATAGAGGATATCGACCGCGCCATAATCGAGGTCGCCCGCCTGACCCGAACGATATTCGCGGTAACCGGTGATCGAGGTCAGCTTCGCGCCGCCCAGATCCCAGTCGATCTGTCCGGAGAAGCCGTAATCCTTGGTCTGGCCGGCAAAGCTGCGGCCCGCGCTGACCGAGATATCCCGGGCATAGCCCTGGCTGAAGGCGCCAATCGGCTGTCCCAGATCGGTGAGGACGCGAATGATATTGTTCGTCGTGCCGGTCGGCGGTGCGTTCGGCGCGCTGGGATTGTTGAGATTGCCGATCGTCGGATTGACGCTGTTGTCGATATAGGTCGCCGCGCAGCATTTTTCGTCGCGGAAGGTGTAATCGGCGATCAGGCGTACTGACAGCGTATCGCTGGGTTCGAACAAAATCTGCCCGCGCAGGAAATAGCGGTCGCGGTTGTTGACGTCGGTGTTGTTGGTGGTGTCCTTATAGAAACCGTCGCGCTTCACCCACACGCCGTCGAGCCGTGCGGCGATGGTGTCGGTGATCGGGCCGGTAACCCCGCCCGCAAGGCGCCAGTAATTATGGTTGCCATATGTCACTTCGCCATTGGCGCCGAACTGGAAATCGGGCTTTTTCGAATAGATGCTGATCAGGCCCGCCGACGAGTTGCGGCCGCCGAGCGTGCCCTGCGGGCCGCGCTGCACTTCGACCCGTTCGATTTCGCCAAGCTCGTTGAGCCCGATGCCCGAACGCGAGCGATAGACACCGTCGATGAAAACCGGGACCGAGCTTTCGAGCCCGGGATTGTCGCCGACCGTGCCGATGCCGCGAATACGCGCCGAACCATTGGCTTCGGACCCCGTCGAGGAGACGAGCAGCGACGGCGCGACCTGATTGAGCTGACGAATGTCATTGGCGCCGCTGTTCTGCAGCGTTTCGGCGCTGACCGCCGAAATGGCGACCGGCACATCGGACAAAAGCTGCGAACGGCCCTGGGCGGTGACGACGATCTCCGCGCTTCCGCCATCGGCGGTGTCCTGGGCAGCGGTATCCTGCGCAAAGGCCGGCGCCGATATGGCGGCAATGGCGATCGATACGCCCAATGCGCTGGTGCGCATCAGGCGGGCGGCAAGAAGGGAAGACGGATTCATAGCGGGCACTCCTCTCTCATGTCATTTTTATTGTTAGGCCCTGATCATACCCAAAGCGGATGGCCGATCCAGCGCAAGCCGCGCATTTGCGCGATTCTTTGGGCAGGTGATGCTTTTTCGCCACAGGCGGGCAGGCGCCGATCGGGCCGAGATTTTTCAATCAGCCGGGGGCTGCGCTCTTTTCCGTAGCGTCACATCCTGTCGCGCTGCGACATGGAAAGGACAGAAGCCGTCCCTGCGCGACGAGCATGGCGCAATAATCGTCGGCGAAATTTCGGGCGATCGCCGGGTCGCCGACATCGAGGCCGCCGGTCAGGCTGCCGAACGCGGGAAGGATCAGCCGCCGCGCGTCGCCCGCGAAACAGGCGCGCGCGACGGCGCGCCCGCGCACCGACAGACGCAATTTGGGGTGGAAATGCCCGGAGATTTCGGGCCGCCTCTCGTCGGCCTGGCATTGATGGCGCAGGACGATGCCATCGACGACCAGTTCGTCGGCGACCTCGCCGCCCCACGCCCCGCCGCTCAGCCCGTCATGATTGCCGGCGATCCACAGCAGCTCGGCCGATGCGGCGAGGCTATGCAGCCGCTCGGCGATCGCGGGCGCGATGCGGCTGGCCGCGTCGCGGTCGTGAAAACTGTCGCCCAGGCACCAGATCGCGCGCGCGCCGGTTTCGGCCGCCAGCCGCGCCAGCCGGTCGAGCGTGTCGTGGCTGTCATAAGGCGGCAGGGGCTGGCCGTGCGCGGCGTACCAGCTCGCCTTTTCCAGATGCAGGTCGGCGACGATCAACGCCGCATGGCGCGGCCAGAACAAGGCCCGGTCGGTCAGCGCATGAAAGGCATGACCGGCAAATTGCAGCAAGGAAGCACCCGACATCGCCGCGCTATGCCAAGCCGCATCGCGGCGGGCAAGCGTTGGTCAGCTCGACAGGCGGCCGCCCGACGTGCCGCGCATGATGGGCATCGCCCCCGCGCTGGCGGGCGGATCGAACACCACCCGCTTGTTCGGAAAATCAATCTCGATCCGGTCGAACACCGCCAGCCCGTCCATGCCCAGCAGTAGCGCGGGGCGCTCCTGAAGGCCCAGCGCGCGAAACGCCTGCGAATCGGCGAAGGAGACGCGCAGGTCGGTGACGTCCAGCCCGTTGATCTGGATCGCCTTGATGGCCGTGCGCAGCGCCGGAACGGCCTCGCCGGAGACCGCGTTCAGCACCGTCGGCATCAGGGGCATGCGATTCTGGCGCCGCTTCATGACCATCTGTTGCAACGCGAGATTGCCGACGCTGGACTGGGCGCCGGTATCGACGATCACGTCGACGCGGCGGCCGCCGATCCGGGCGTCGGACAGGATCAGCCGCCCCGCGCTGTTACGCGCGCTGACGACGATCGCATCGGCGCTGTGGATGATCGGCCGGGCGCGATAACGCGTTTCCAGTATCTGCATCGATTCGTTGCGAAAATCGATCAGCACGCGCCGTTTTTCCAGCATGTCGACCCCGATCAGCCCCGGCGCGCCGATATGGCGCCCGGCAAAGGCGGGGGCGTCGAACGGCCGCAGCCGCAAATTGGTCATCTCGAGCGACGCGATCTGGAACGAGGGGACGATGGTCGAACTGCCGATCGTCGCCAGCCGCAGCTTCTCGCCCTTCGCCAGACCCAGCTTTCTGGCGAGTTCCTCGGCAATGACGGTCCGTTCGGCGCCCGTATCGACCAGAAAGGAATAGGGGCCCTTTCCTTCGACCATCACCGGCACCGCCATCCGGCGCGTGGCGTCCAGATCAAAGGGCTGGATGATCGGGATAATCTCTTCGCCGCCATGTCCGGGCGGTAGGATCGCGGCATCGGGGACGACCGGCGGGGGGACGGCGGAGGGCGCCGTAACCGGGGCCGGGCTGGCGCCGATGGCCAGCGGTGCGAGCAGAATGGAGGCCCACTTCAGGCGGGCAGAGAAAACAGCATGCATCATGATCGGCATCCTCTCTCGCCGGCATATTACACCCGGCAGGGGACAGCGGCAAGCAAAGCTCAATCGGGCCGCATCGCCTGCTCCGCCAGCGTATCGGCCAGCGCGCCGAGCAGCGCATCGTCGATGTCGTGGCCCGCGACGCTCTCGCGGCCGATCAGGACCAGTACGGGGATCGCAAGCGGGCTGATGTGGCGGAGCGGCCGGTGGAGCATCGTTCCTGCGGCGCGATCGAGCAGGTCGCCCAGCCGCGCGACATCGGTCAGCCGCTCGCGCGCATCGGCCCATGCCGCCTCCAGCAACAGATGGTCGGGCTCATATTTGCGCAGCACGTCAAAGATCAGGTCGGTCGAGAAGGTCACCTGCTTGCCGGTCTTGCGCTTCCCCGGATGCTGGCGCTCGATCAGCCCGCCGATCACCGCGACCTCGCGAAAGGCGCGCTTCAGCAGATGCGATCGCTCGACCCATTCGGTGAATTCGTCTTCCAATATCGCGGGGTCGAACAGCGCGGCGGGATCGGGCACCGGGCGCAGCGACCAGATGGCCAGCGCATAGTCGGATGCGACGAAGCCCAGCGGCTGCAATCCCGCGCGCTCCATCCGCTTGGTGATCAGCATGCCCAGCGACTGGTGCGCGTTCCAGCCCTCGAACGGATAGGCGACCATGAAATGCGCCTCCTCGTGCGGAAACGTCTCGACGAGCAGCTGGTCGACGCGCGGCAACACCGATCGTTCGGCCTGTGCCTCCAGCCAGAAGCGCACATCTTCGGGAAAGCGCGCCCAGCTCGCCGGTTCGGCAAGGAAAGCACGCACCCGGTCGGCAAGGCGTGTCGTCAGCGCCATGCGCGCGCCCATATAGCTCGGGATACGCGCGGGCCGTGTCGTCGCGCGCACATAGAGGTCGGAGTCGCGGATCGACTCCACCTCAAGACTCAATCCCGCGAACGCAAATGTGTCGCCCGGCGTCAGCGTGCTCGCAAAATATTCCTCGACGCTGCCAAGACGGCGGCCATTTTTGAAGCGCACGTCGAAGGTCGGGGCATCGACGATGATCCCGGCGTTGAGCCGGTGCCGCGCAGCCAGTTGCGGGTGCGCGATGCGCCAGCCGCCCTGTCCATCGGGCGCAAGGCGGCGAAAGCGGTCGTAACTTTTGAGCGCATAGCCGCCGTCGCGCACGAAGCCGAGCAGCCGCGCGAATGTTTCGGCATCGATCCATTGGTACGGCGCGGCGCTCTGCACTTCGGCGAGGAGTTCGGCTTCCTGGAAAGGTGCGGCGCAGGCGAGCGCCATCACATGCTGCGCGAGCACGTCGAGCGCGCCGGGGCGGAAACGGTCGGCGTCGCGCTCGCCCGCTTCGACGGCATCGAGCGCCGCCTGCGCCTCGAGATATTCGAAACGATTACCGGGAACGATCAGCGCGCGGCTGGGCTCGTCGAGGCGGTGGTTGGCGCGTCCGATGCGCTGGAGCAGCCGCGACGATCCCTTCGGCGCGCCCATCTGGATCACGCAATCGACGTCGCCCCAGTCCAGTCCGAGATCGAGGCTGGAGGTCGCGACGAGCGCGCGCAGCCGCCCTTCGGCCATCGCCGCCTCGGCGCGCTGGCGCGCCTCGCGGTCGAGGCTGCCGTGGTGGATCGCGATCGGCAGCCCGGCGTCATTGACCTTCCACAGCTCCTGAAAAATCAGTTCGGCGAGCCCGCGGGTGTTGCAAAAGATGATCGTGGTGCGGTTCTTCGCCACCTCTTCCATCACCTGATGCACCGCATAGCGCCCCGAATGCCCCGCCCATGGCACCGCGCCCTCGGGCAGCAAGATATCGATATCGGGGTCGGCGCCCGCTTCGCCCTCGACCAGCGTCACCGCATCGCCGCTGCCGCCGGGCGCCAGCCAGCTGCGATAGGCGGTGGTATCGGCGATCGTCGCCGACAGGCCGACACGGCGGAGGCCGGGCGCGATCGCCTGCAACCGCGCGAGCGCGAGGCTCAGCAAATCGCCGCGCTTGCCCGGTGCAAAGGCGTGGATTTCATCGATCACCACCGTCTTGAGGTCGGAAAACATCAGGAAAGCGTCGGGGTAGGACAGCAACAGCGACAGCGATTCGGGGGTGGTCAGCAATATGTTCGGCGGCCGGCTGCGCTGCCGCGCCTTTTTGTCCGACGATGTGTCGCCGCTCCGGCTTTCAACGCTGATATCCAGCCCCATGTCGGCGATCGGCGCGCCCAGATTGCGTTCGACGTCGGCGGCGAGTGCCTTCAGCGGCGAGACATAAAGCGTGTGCAGCCGGTCGGTCGGATGCTCCGCCAGATCGACCAGCGTCGGCAAAAACCCCGCAAGCGTCTTGCCCGCCCCGGTCGCCGCGACGAGCAACACATGCTCACCCCGCGCCGCGGCCGCCAGCATATCCCCCTGATGCCGCCGCACCCGCCACCCGCGCGCGGCGAACCAGTCGGTAAAGGGGGCGGGCAGCGGCATGGGTGAGATGTGGGGCTGCGCGGAGCGGGGGGCAAGAACTTCTCCATCTCTTCCCTGTGGCGAAACAGGGGAAGACGACGGTAACTCACCCGCCGTCACCCCGCGGGGCCTGCCTTGTCTTTTGCCGGGGCGATGAAACGCAATCTGGCTGAGGATTGTAGATTTGATCCGTTGCCGTTGGAAAGAAGGAAGGCGGGTCCCGGGTCAAGCCCGGAATGACGAAGAGAGGGAGCGTCCGCTTCCCACCCAAAGCGGGCACTGACGCCCATGGTATCGATACTCGGCATCTTGGGAATCCGTCGGCGGTAGCGGGTCGGAGATCTGCGGGCGGTGGGGCCATACGTGTAGCGGGGTTTCTTTGTTGCGACTCGTCGGCGGCGATAACGAGGCGTTTCCGGCGCAAGGCCCATGCGGCGCGATCGCAGCCGCAGGAAAAGGCACGGTTTCACGCACCTTCCCCCACATCTTCGCGGTTAATCCGGTGTAAAGCCCGCGGGGCGCTTATCGGCTGGCCTGCCCCCCGCTTTTGCGCCAAGGTGTCGCATGACCATGAAGCCGCCCGCTGCCTGGCTCAACGCCCTCGCCTCCGCGGTGCCCGGGCACGACATCCACCAAAGTTTCATCGATTGGGCCGCGCCGCGCATCGCCGATGAGCGGATGCGCGCGATCTTTGCCCGCATGGCGGCGCGGTCGGGGATCGACCATCGCTGGTCGGTACTGCCCCCGGCACCGGGCGGAGGATCGCTTATCGCACCGGGCGGGTTTTACGGCGACCCCGCCCTGCCCCCGACCTCGGCGCGCATGGCGGCCTATGCCGAACACGCCCCCGACCTTGCCATGCAGGCGGTCGCGGCGCTTGGCGACGCATTCGACCCCGCGCGCATCACCCATATCGTCGCGGCGAGTTGCACCGGCTTCGTCGCCCCCGGGATCGACCAGATCATCGCCAAGCGGCTGGGTCTTTCCCCCACCGTCGAACGCGTGCTGATCGGCTTTATGGGCTGTTACGCCGGGGTCACCGCGCTGCGCACGGCGCGGCATATCGTCCGGTCGGAGCCGGGCGCGGTCGTGCTGGTGGTGAGCGTCGAACTGTCGACCTTGCACCTTTCACAGGCCGATGCGGCCGAGCCGCTGTTGATGATGCTGCAATTCAGCGACGGCGCGGCGGCGGCGATCGTCTCGGCCGACGCGCATGGATTCGCGCTCGGCGAGGGCGCCAGCCTCGCGCTTGAGGACAGCGCCGACCTCATTCGCTGGGATATTGGCGACAGCGGCTTTGCGATGCAGCTGTCGGGTGAAGTCCCCGGCCGGCTGCGCGAGGCGCTGAGCGTTCCGGCGGTCCGCGCGCAATTGTTCGGTGCGGGCGATCCCCCGCCTTTGCTGGCGGTCCATGCCGGGGGGCGATCGGTACTCGATGCGGTCGAACATGCGCTGGAGGTTCCCGCAGACGCGCTAGCCGACAGTCGCGCGGTGCTCGCCCGCTTCGGCAATATGTCGTCGGCGACGATCCTGTTCGTACTCGCCGACATGATGACACGCGGAGCAAAGGGCGAAGGCGTCGCAATCGCGTTCGGTCCCGGCCTTGCCGCCGAAGCGATCCGCTTCACCGCGCCCGAGGCACCATAGAACATGACTCCCTTCGCCAGCCTTCGCATGCCGATCGCGGCAGAGGAGGAGATGGACGCCGCCGAGCTTTCCCCCGCGCGTTATGCCAAAGTGCTGAACGACCTGTCGCGGATCAATGCGTTGACGCTGGCGGCGCGGCCGACCCTGGGCTTTCTGGACCGGGTGCGCGCACGCGGCGTCGGCGACCGGCCGTGGCGTATTCTGGATGTCGGATTCGGCAGCGGCGACATGCTGGCGCGGATCGCGCGCTGGGGCGACCGGCGCGGCGTGGCGCTCGACCTCGCCGGTATCGACCTCAACCCCAAAAGTGCGCCCGTCGCCGACGCCCGCCTGAACGGACGAGCGCGGTTGATCACCGGCGATTATCGGGATCTGGCGGAGCAGGGATGGGACATCATCCTCTCCAGCCTCGTCACCCATCATATGAGCGCCGCCGAACGCAGCAGCTTCCTGCGCTTTATGGAGGAAGAAGCGGCGCGCGGCTGGCTGGTGAACGATCTTCATCGCCAGCGCCTGCCCTTCGCGGGTTATCCCCTGCTTGCGACGCTGGCGCTGGTCGATCCGATCGTGCGCCGCGACGGTCAGCTGTCGGTCGGTCGCAGCTTTCGCCGCGCCGAATGGCAGGCGATGCTGACCGACGCGCTGCCGGGGTGCGCCGGCGCGGCGCGCATCTTTCGCAGCTTTCCGTATCGGCTGTGCGTCGAGCGCATCCGGTGAAACCCGATGCGATCGTCGTCGGCGCCGGTCCCGCCGGAGCGGCGGCGGCGGTCGGCCTCGCGCGCGCCGGGGCGAAGGTACAGCTGCTCGAACGCGCGCGCGAAACGGGCGACGCGCTGTGCGGCGGATTTCTGAGCTGGCAATCGCTCAAGCGGCTGGAGGCGCTGGGGATCGCGCCTGAAACGCTGGGCGGGCAGGTGGTGCGATCGGTACGGCTGTTCGCCGGCCGGCGGCACAGCGAAACGCCGCTTCCCGACGCCGCCATGGGGGTTTCGCGACATCGGCTCGACAGCGCGGTGCAGGCGGCCGCCGTCGCGGCGGGCGCCGGGCTGGAACGGGGTGTGCATGCAACGGCGATCGAAAGCGGCGCGGTGCAGACGCGCGATGGCGCCATGCTGCCCGCGCCGTCGCTGTTCCTCGCGGCGGGAAAACATGGATTTCGCGGTTTTCCCCGCGAACCGGCGGCGTGGCAACAGCGCGACCCGGTGATGGGCCTGCGCCTGCCGATGCCGCAAAGCGCCGCACTCGACCGGCTGATCGGCGACGCGGTCGAGCTTCATCTGTTCGACCGCGGCTATGCCGGACTCGTCCGGCAGGAAGGCGGCCGCGCGAACCTGTGCCTTGCCGTCCATAAATCGCGGCTCGATGCGGCGGGCGGTCAACCTGCGGCGCTGCTGCGCGCGCTCGGCGACACGCATCCGATGCTGGGCGAGCGGCTCGCCCATGCCGACTGGACGCACCATGTCGATGCGATCGGCCATGTTCCCTATGGCTGGCGCACGCGCGATACCGTGCCCGGCCTGTTTCGCCTTGGCGATCAGGCCGGAGTGATTCCCAGCCTTGCGGGCGAGGGAATGGGGCTGGCACTCGCCAGCGCCGAGGCCGCGGTGGCGGCGTGGCGTCATGAAGGACCAGCATCGGCGCCCGATTTTCAGAACCGGCTCGCGGCGCAGATGCGGCGCCCCTTTGCCCTCGCCAACCTGATATGGCGCATCGGCGAAACGCCGCGCTCGGCGGCGGCGCTGGTTGCGATGGCGCGCCGTGCCCCACGCTTCGTCCAATTCGCACTGGGCGCGACGCGCATCGGATAAGGGATTTGCGCGCAGAGGCGCAGAGGACGCGGAGGAAGAGGGGGTAGCGGCTGTGTCGGGGGTGCGGGCGCCTTGGACGTGCATGCTCTTCAGGCGGCTTTGCCGCCATTTTCACTCTTCTCTGCGTCCTCTGCGCCTCTGCGCGAATCCTCTCTTCCCCCCTGCACCCTCAGCAGGCTTGCAGCATCGCGGCGCCGGTCCAATATAGTGACCTGAATGATTGGCGCAGGAGATTGCCCCCATGTCCGACGACCGTACCCTCGACCCGATGGCGCATCATGTGCTGCGCGAAGGCGGCACCGAGCGCGCCTTCACAGGTAAATATACCGATCATAAGGGCGACGGCATGTATCGCTGCGCCGGATGCGGCGCGCCGCTGTTCGACAGCGGCACCAAATATGACAGCGGGTCGGGCTGGCCGAGCTACACCGCCCCCGCCGCCGACGCGGCGGTTACCGAACTGACCGACAGCAGCCATGGCATGGTTCGCACCGAAGTGCGCTGTGCATCGTGCGAAGGTCATCTCGGTCATGTCTTCCCCGATGGCCCCGGTCCGACCGGGCTGCGCTATTGCATCAACAGCGCAGCGCTTGACTTCGAGGGACGCGCACCGGAAGAGGCGAAGACGGGCGAGGACTGAACCACAGTTTTCGCGGGGTTGACGCATCAGGGGCGCAATCGGGGCCAGTCCCTTTAGGTAAGGAATACGGGCTTTGCGCCGCGAACGACAGCAAGCATCGTCGGGAAAATCGCCATCATCGGGTAAAGGACGGGGATCGTCGGGTTCGCCGACGCCCCCGCGCTGGCGCGTGTGGCTCCGCCGGCTCGTCCGCTGGGGCATCGGCCTTGCGGTCGTCGGCCTGATCGCGCTGGGCATTGCGGTCGGCATCGCCGTCCAGCGCATGCCGAGTTTCGAAGAGCTCAAGAAATCGCCCGCCGGACAGACGATCCGCCTGCGCGCCGCCGACGGCACGGTGTTCCTGTCGCTTGGCCCCAATTACGGCCGCTGGCTGGGCCTGAGCGAAACGCCGCAGGTGATGCAGGATGCGATGGTCGCGGTCGAGGACCGGCGCTTTCGCTATCATCCGGGGGTCGACCCCGTCGGGATGGTTCGCGCCGCCGCCGTCGCCGCCAAAAATTACGGCAGCGGGCGGCGCATGCAGGGCGCATCGACGATCACCCAGCAGCTGGCGCGCAACATCTTCCTGTCGAACAGCTATACCTTCACCCGCAAGCTGCGCGAAATGGTGCTGGCGATGGCGCTCGAATGGAAATTCTCGAAGGACGAGCTGCTCGAGCTTTATCTGAACAAGGTTTATTTCGGCGGCGGCAGCTATGGCATCGACGCCGCGTCGAACAGCTTCTTCGGCCATAGCGCGACCCAGATGTCGCTGTCCGAAGCCGCCGTGGTCGCCGGGCTGGTCAAGGCGCCCTCGCGCTACTCGCCCACCGCCGACGCGCAAGCCGCACTCGGCCGCGCCGGGGTCGTGCTGGACGTCATGGTCGACGCCGGAGTGATCACGCGCGCGCAGGCCGACAGCGCCGAGCCCGCCAATGTTCAGCTCGCCAAGGAAACCGGACAGAATAGCGCACGTTATTTCACCGACTGGGCGCTGCCCCAGCTCGACATGCTGATCGACGAGGGCGCCGAAGCGCTCGACGTCTATACGACGATCGACCTTGGCATGCAGCGTGCGGCGACCGCGTCGATCCAGGCCAATACGCCGAAGGGCGTGCAGGGCGCGCTCGTCTCGCTCGACCGCGACGGCGCGGTACGCGCGATGGTCGGCGGCACCGACTATGTCACCTCCAACTACAACCGCGCGACACAGGCGCTGCGCCAGCCCGGATCAGCGTGGAAATTGTTCGTCTATATGGCCGCGCTCGAGTCGGGGTATAAGGTCGACGATCAGGTGGTCGACGAGCCGGTGACGATCAACGGCTGGTCGCCCCGCAACTCGTCGGGACGTTTTTCGGGCGCGATGAGTCTGCGGACCGCCTTCGCCTATTCGGTCAACACGGTCGCCGCAAAGCTGGGCGACGAGGTCGGCTTTTCCTCGGTCGCCAATATGGCGCGCCGGTTTGGCATCACGACCCCGATCAACACCCAGCCGTCGATGGTGCTGGGCAGCGCCGAAACGCGCGTGATCGACATGACCGCCGCCTTTGCCGCCGTGTCGCGCAAGGGCGTGTCGGTGCAGCCCTATGGCATCACCAAGGTGACGACCGCCGACGGCGGCCTGCTCTATCAGCGTCCCGCGACCAACGGACAGGTGCTCGTCGACAATTGGGTCGCTGCCGGGATTACCGACCTGCTCCAGACCGCGGTCGCCACCGGTACCGGCAGGGCAGCGCAGATCGGCCGCCCCGTCGCGGGCAAGACCGGTACGACGTCGAGCAACAAGGACGGCTGGTTCCTGGGCTTTTCGAGCGGCATCACCACCGGCGTGTGGATGGGCCGCGACGATGCGAAACCCGTCGGCGGGCTGCAGGGCGGCCGCGCGCCGGCGAAAGCCTTTGCCGATTATATGCGCGTCGCGGTGGCACGTCGCCCGGTCGAAGCGTTCGATACCGAAGTGAAATTGCCGGAGTGGCAGCTGGAGGAAGAAGGCGACGCCTATTTCGGGGCGCCCGAGGATGGCGCGCTGGTCGATGAAAATGGCATGCCGATCGAGCTGCCCGCGACCGCGCCGGTTCCGAACAGCGATCCCGAGGCCCCGCCGCCGTCCGAAACGCCCGACGACGGCCCGGTGCTGAACCAGCAATGGATCGAGGAACAGACCGGCCGCCGCTCTTCCGGTGAGAATGGCGCGGCGCCCAAAAACGGCGCGCCGCCGAGGGCCGCGCCGCCAGTAGTAAAGGCGCCGTCCCAAAGGACGCCGCAGGGCGACAACAACTAAGGTTCAGGCCGCGAAGCGATAGCGGTGGAGGCCGCGCCCTTCGCGGCGCAACCAGCCGCGCGCTGCAGCGACATCGCCGTCGTGCAATTCGTCGACGAGCGCGTGAAAATCGGGGCCATGGTCCATGTGGCGCAGATGCGCGACTTCGTGCGCGACGGTCGCGCGGCGGACATGGTCGGGCGCCATCACCAGCCGCCAGCTGTAGCGCAAATCGCCGGTCGCGGTGCAACTGCCCCAACGGCTGCGCGGATCGCCGATCCCGACACGCCCGACCGCGAGCCCCGCCGCGCCCGCAATCTCGCGGCTTTCGCGCTCCATCAACTCGAGCGCTTGCGCCTTCAGCCAGCGTTCGATCCGCCGTCCGATGGTTTCGGCGGGCCCGCCAAGCGACAGGCGATCGTCGCTCAGCCGCACGGTGCGCGGCGCCGATTGCGTCCATTCGATATGACGGTCGATCCCGAACAGCGGCACCGCCGCGCCGGGGCCGACGATCACCGGCGCCATCGCCTTGCCGACCTGTTCGGCCAGCCATTCCTGCTGTTCGGCCGCCCATTTGAGAGCGCGTGCGGCATTGGCACGGCGCGGCAGGGTCAGCCGAAGCTCACCGCGCGCCGAATCGAAGACCAGCCGATAGCGGCGCGATTGGGCATGATGGACGAGCCGCACCGGCCATGGTTCATCGCCGACCCGGATGTGCGGGCCGTCGGGCGCGAAGTCAGACGATGCGTTCGACAAGATGATTCTCGAGCGGGCCCGCCATATCCTCGCTGACCGTCCAGCCGACGATCGACTCGCCGGCGCGATGCACCGCGTCGCGATCGCCGCACACCAGATAATGCCATTCGGGAAGCGGCCGATCCTCGGCGCGCAAGCGATAGGCGCAGCTTTGCGGCAGCCATTCGATGTCGTAAACCTTGGCCTTGGTCAGCGTCAGGCAATCGGGGACGTGGCGGCGGCGATGCTTATAGTTGCCGCAGCGCGCCGTTTCGAGGTCGAGCAGACGGCACGCGACATTGGTCGGATAGATGCGGCCGGTGTCCTCATCCTCGATCTTGTGAAGGCAGCATTTGCCGCAGCCGTCGCACAAGGCTTCCCACTCGCCTGCGTCGAGGCTGGCGAGCGGCGCTTCCCAAAAGGGGCGCCCGCTCGCCCGGCCGGGTGTCATTTCACCCACTTCGCCAACTCGGCGGCGACCGCCGCGGGCGCGCCCTCGTCCTTTTCGGTCGACGGGTCGTCGAGCGGCAGCAGCGCAAGCGGCTTGCCGTCGGGGCCCATCAAAAAGGCGAGCTGGCTGTGCGCCATCAGATAGCGATCGGGCGCCGACCCCTCGACCTTGTGATAGGTCACGACATAGGCCTTCGCCGCCGCCGCAATCTGTTCGGGCGTGCCAGTCAGGCCGAGGAGGCGCGGGTGATAGCGCGCGACGAAGGGTTTGAGCGCCGCGGGCGTGTCGCGCGCCGGATCGATCGTGATAAACAGCGGCGCAATCTTCGCCCCGCGCGCCGCGTCTTCCTTTTCGAACTGCGAAAGGCCGCGCATCAGCTTTTGCAAATCCACCGGACAAATGTCGGGGCAAAAGCTGTAGCCGAAATAGACGAGGCGATACTGGCCCGCGAAATCCGCATCGCTGACGGTCTTGCCATTCTGATCGACGAGCGTGAACGGACCGCCGATCCGCGCGCCTTCCAGCGGCGGGCGCGCATCGGTCCGGGTCGCGGCAGGGCCGTTGCAACCGGCGAGCGCGGCACCAAGAATCAGCAGCAGGCTTGAACGAGCGAGCTTTTGCCCCATAATTGCAATATCCATCATGCGCCCAGCCTTGGTCGGCTGGCCGCCGAAAATCAACCTTTGTCGTCGCGGATCGCGGCGTGCATACTCCAGGATCGCTCGACTATGTTCCGACGCGCTGAAATTCGTCTCGCCTCCATCCTTCTCGCCGTCGCGATGGCGGCCGGTGTGGGAAGCGCCGTCCCTGCGCAGGCTCAGTTCCGCGGCGGCTATGCCTTTTTGCAAGCGGTCGAGAGCCGTGACGGGACCAAGGCGACCGACGCGCTGAAGGAGGATGCGGCGTTGGTCAACACGCGCCACCCCGACAATGGCGAAACCGCGCTGATCATCGTCACCAAGCGCCGCGACATCAACTGGGTGCGCTTCCTGATCGGCAAGGGCGCCGACGCGGGGATCGGCGACCGTCAGGGCGTCACGCCGCTGATGCACGCCGCGCTGCTCAATTTCGCCGATGGGGCCCAGGAATTGCTGGAGCGGAAACCGCCCGTCGATCAGACCAACCGGCGCGGCGAAACCGCGCTGATTCTGGCGGTGCAGTCGAAAAATGTCGCGATGGTGCGCCTGCTGGTCCGCGCTGGCGCCAACCCCGACAAGGCCGATCATATCGCGGGCATGTCGGCGCGCGATTATGCCAAGCGCGACGACCGCACAGGACAGCTGATCGCGCTGCTCGACGCCAAGGCCGATGCGGCACCGACACGCGAGTTCGGACCGACGTTCGGACCCAATTGATCGGCGCGCCCATCGCGCAATGTGATATCTGGATTGACAATCACATTTCAGTGTGAGACATCATTTGCATGTCCACACAGCTCATCGACCGTATCCGTGCCATCGTCGACGACGGGACCATGTCCCGTTCCGGACTGGCGCGCGCTGCGGGCCTTCACGCCAATAGCCTGCGCGATCTGGAATCGCCCGGCTGGAACCCCACCGCCGACACGCTGCGCAAGCTGGAAAACTGGCTCGCGCATGGCAGCGACCTGTCGCCGATGGCGACGCCCGAAGAAATTATCGCCGAGGCGCGCAACGGCCGGATGTTCATTCTGGTCGATGACGAGGATCGGGAAAATGAGGGCGATCTGGTCATCCCGGCGCAGATGGCAACCCCCGACGCGATCAATTTCATGGTCACCCACGGCCGCGGCCTCGTCTGCCTGACGCTGACCCGGCACCGCGTCGAGGAACTGGGGCTCGAATTGATGAGCCGCAACAATGGCACCCGGCACGAAACCGCCTTCACCACGTCGATCGAGGCCCGCGAAGGCGTCACCACCGGCATTTCGGCGGGCGACCGCGCACGCACCGTGTCGGTCGCGATCGACGGCGGGAAGACCCGCGACGACATCGTCACCCCCGGCCATATTTTTCCGCTGATCGCGCGCGACGGCGGCGTCCTCGTCCGCGCCGGCCACACCGAGGCGGCGGTCGACATCAGCCGGCTTGCCGGACTCAACCCGTCGGGCGTGATCTGCGAGATCATGAACGACGACGGGACGATGGCCCGCCTCGACGACCTCGTCCCCTTTGCACGGCGGCACGGGCTGAAGATCGGCACCATCGCCGACCTGATCGCCTATCGCCACCGCAACGACCGGCTGGTCGAATGCGTGTCCGACGAGCCGTTCGAATCGGATTATGGCGGCGAATGGCGGCTGAAATCCTATCGCAACAAGATCGACGGCACCGTCAATCTGGTGCTGCAGAAGGGCGCGGTCGATCCCGAGGGCGTGACGCTGGTGCGCATGCATCCGGTGTCGATCTTTGACGATATCATGGGCCATCCCGGACCGAAGAAACGCCGCCTGCAGCGTTCGATGGAAGCCGTCGGCGAAGCCGGCGCAGGCGTCATCGTGATGCTGATGCGGCCGCTGCCCGGCTCTGCCGCCGCCGAGGCGCTCCCCGCGCCGACCGGCGGCATGGATCTGCGCACCTATGGCATCGGCGCGCAGATTCTCGCCGACCTGGGGGTCCACGCGATGGAATTGCTCACCCCCACCCACAGCAATATCGTCGGTCTCGAAGGCTATGGCCTGTCGATCGTCGGCGAACGTCCCATTCCCGGAGAGAGCGAATAATGGCGCATGTATTGATCGCAGAAGCCCGCTTCTATTCGCACCTCAACGACATGCTGCTCGACGGCGTGCGCAGCGCGCTGGAGGCCGAGGGGCATAGCCACGAGACGGTGACCGTTCCCGGCGCGCTCGAGCTTCCTGCCGCCATTTCACTCGCCGCCGACAGCGGGCGCTATGACGCCTATGTCGCATTGGGTGTGGTCATACGCGGCGAAACCTATCATTTCGAAGTCGTGTCGAACGAAAGCGCGCGCGGCATCATGGCGCTGACGCTTGACGGCCTTGCCATCGGCAACGGCATCCTGACCGTCGAGGATGAAGAACAGGCGCTTGCGCGCGCCGACAAGACGCGCAAGGATAAGGGCGGCGAAGCGGCAAAGGCCGCGATCGCCATGCTGGCCCTGAAGGAACAATTCGGCATTGGTTGATCGCCCACCCCCCAGCCGGTTTTCCGTCGTCGAGCGCGGCGGACGGCTGGTGGTGATCGACAGAGAGACCGGCCAGACGCCGCCGACCGCGGCCGAACGCATGGCCGCCCATGATCGCAGAACGGGCGTCGAGTCCGTCCGGCCCGCGGGGGCGGGCGCCTCAGCCGCCATGTCCGCCGCAACGCGCACCGAATCGGCACCAAGCGCGCGACCTGTACCGGCGCAGCAGAAGGCAGCGCCAACAACCCCCAAAGCCCGGTCCGGCAAACAGCCATGGAGCCAGCCGCCGACCGACCGGCCGGCCCTGAAGTCCGATGCTGCGCCCGCGCGAAGCCCCGCCCGCTCCGCGCCGCAGGCCGGCAGCGCGCGGAAGACGATCGTCACCGGCAAATGGTGGGATGCCAAGGGGCCGCGAACGATCGAACTGGGACCGCAAGGTCAGGCGAAGCTCAGCAGCGGTTTCGTGACGCTCTTCATCGCCCTGTTGTTCGCCGCAATCGTGGCGCTGGTTGTCGAACCGATTCTGCTTTTCGTCGGCGCCTTCCTGATGTTCCAGTTCGGCGGCAAGATATTGGCGCCGATCGGCGCAAGCCTCGTCGACAAGGCGCTCGCCGAGAAGGGCTAGGAAAAATCCTCCCTGTCGCGCAGCGATGGGGAGGGGGACCGCGCCCGGAGGGCGTGGTGGAGGGGCCGCAACCGCAGCGCCAAGGCCCCTCCGTCAGCGCTTCGCGCTGCCACCTCCCCATGGCTTCGCCATAGGGAGGATCAGGGCATTCTTACGCCGTGACCAGCGCCGGATAATCGGTGTAACCGACCGGCCCCGGCGAATACCAGGTTTGCGGATTGTCGGCCGACCACTCCGCCCCATGTTTGATCCGTTCGACCAGATCGGGATTGCCGATGAACGGACGTCCAAAGGCGATTGCGTCGGCAAGCCCGCTGGCAAGCGCCGCTTCGGCCTGTGCAACATCATAGTCGCTGTTGAGGATCAGCGGTCCCTTGAACGCCTGACGGATCGCCGGCGACTGCTTTGGCACGTCGGTCTTGCCGAAGGTGCCGTCGGGACCGGGTTCGCGCAATTCGAGGAAGCCGATGCCGAGCGCGTCGAGCGCCGCGGCCGCCACCGGGAAAAGTTTTTCGGGTGCGCTGTCGTCGACGCCCTGCGTTTCGCCATTGGGCGACAGGCGAACCGACACGCGATCCTTGCCCCACACGCCGATCAGCGCTTCGGTGACTTCGCGCAGCAGACGGATGCGGTTTTCGACCGGGCCGCCATAGTCATCGTCGCGCAGGTTCGACCCGTCGCGCAGAAACTGGTCGATCAGATAGCCATTGGCACCGTGGAGCTGGACCCCGTCGAACCCGGCCCGCTTCGCATTTTCGGCGGCCTTGACATAATCGGCGATCACGCGCGGGATTTCATCGAGGCGCAGCGGCCGCGCCACTTCATATTCGAACCGGCCGGCCGGGGTGTGCGCCTTGCCGGGCGCCTGTGTGGCCGACGCCGAAACGGGCGGCTGGCCATCGTTGAAGACCGAGTGAACGACGCGGCCCATGTGCCACAGCTGCGCGACGATGCGCCCGCCGGCTTCGTGCACCGCTTCGGTCACCGGCTTCCAGCCTTCGACCTGCGCGTCGGTCCACAGCCCCGGTGCCGAAGGCCAGCCGAGCCCTTCCTGCGAAATGCCGGTGGCTTCCGAAATGATCAGCCCCGCCGAGGCGCGCTGGCGATAATAGTCGCGTGCGAGTTCGTTGGGGACGAACCCCGGCCCGGCACGGCCACGCGTCAGCGGCGCCATGATGATGCGGTTCGGCGCCTCGATGGCGCCCAGCGAAATCGGATCGAGCAGTGATATCGTCATAAAAACTCCACTGGAGACTTTCCCCGCGACGTCCCGACCGGTCGCCGCTATGTGCCCCGAAGCTATGGACGCTCCACCCCCGGGGCAACAGTGGGTAGCAAAAGAAAATCTATATGACGACCAAGGATCAGGGCTTTGACGCAGCAGGTGGCGCACCGTCGTTCGCTGCAAGCCGCTGGGCTTTTGCCGCATTGCTCGGCGGCAACATCGCACTGGCGGTGGGCGCGGTTTTCGTGCGGCTGGCCGATACCGGACCGATTGCGTCGGCATTCTGGCGCATGGCGCTCGCACTGCCGGTGCTGGCCTTTTTCGCGTGGCGCGAAAGCGGCGGGCGTGCACCATCGCGCGGCAGCATCCTCATCGCGATCGGGGCGGGCATTTTCTTCGCGCTCGACCTGATGGCCTGGCACCTCGGCATCCTCCAGACCAAGGTCGCCAACGCGACCTTGTTCGGCAATTGCACCAGCCTGCTGCTCGTCGTGTGGGGCATCGTCCAGATGCGCCAGTGGCCGCGCGGCTGGCAGGCCGTCGCCATCATTCTGGCGTTCGCGGGGTCGGCCATCCTGATGGGCCAAAGCTATGAATTGTCGCCCGCCTATCTCGCCGGCGATATGCTCAGCCTGCTCGCGGGGATCCTTTACACCGGCTATGTTCTGTTGATGCAGCGCGTGCGCGGTACGCTGGGGCCGTGGACCGCGCTCAGCCTTTCGTCGGCCGCCTGCGTCCCGCCGTTGCTCGGAACCGCGCTCATCCTTGGCGAGGCGGTGATGCCGCACGACTGGACCCCGATCATTCTTCTCGCCCTGTCCAGCCAGATCATCGGGCAAGGGCTGCTCATCTGGGCGCTGCCGCGCTTTTCGCCGCTGATCGTCGGATTGACCCTGCTCATCCAGCCTGCGGTCGCGGCATTGGCGGGCTGGTGGGCGTTCGGCGAACTGCTCGGCCCGATCGACATTTTCGGCGGGATGATGGTCGGCGCCGCGCTGGTGCTGATTAGGTTGCCGAGCCGCCGCACACAGCCTATCTGAAGCGCATGGCCTCAATCCTTCCCGCCGACCCGACCCTCGACGAAATCCGCGCCGCGCTCGCGCCGCTGATCGCGGCGGGCGCCGCCTTCGACGGCTTTGGCGCCGCGGCGCTGGACGACGCGGCCGGACGGCTGCGAATCGACGCCGATGTCGCGCGGCTCGCCTTTCCCGGCGGTGGCCGCGACATGGTCGATGCCTGGTTCGCCGACATCGACGCCGCGATGGCCGAACGCTGGCCTGCGGAGAAACTCGCCGAACTCAAGATTCGTCAGCGTATCCTGACCCTCGTCGAAACGCGGATCGACCTGCTCGCGGATCATCGCGAATCGCTGCGCCGCGCGCTCGCCCTGCTCGCGCTGCCGACCAATGCGCCGCACGCCGCAAAGCTTGGCTGGCGCGCCGCCGACCTGATGTGGCGGCTCGCCGGTGACACCGCAACCGATTATAATCATTACAGCAAACGCGTGATCCTCGGTACCGTCTACGCCTCGACGATGGCGGTATTCCTGAACGACGAGAGCGAGAATTTTACCGATACCCGCGCCTTCCTCGCGCGCCGGATCGACGCGGTAATGCGTTTTGAAAGCTGGAAGCACCGCCGCGCCGCGCGCAGCATCGAACGCCCCAGCCTTGCGCGCTTCGTCGGGCGGCTGCGCTATCCCGGGCGGTAATCATAAAATACGAAGCGGGGGTGGCGCTCGCCTGCCGTAATTGATAATCGCTCGCAATGACTGCTTTGCTTGATAAGGCGCCGCTGGGCGTCGCGGTGCGGATCGCCCGCATCGATTGGGACGCCATGTCGCATGACGAAGGACGGCGCCTGCGCGAATTCGGGCTGTTCGAAGGGTGCGAAATCACCCCGCTCCATCGCGGCAGCATTTTCTCGCGCGATCCCCTCGCGCTGACCATCGGACGTATGAAAGTGATCATCCGCGCGCGGCAGGCCGCCGCCATCACCGTGGAGCCGGCAGCATGACCGGCGCCATCCCCTCGATCGCGCTCGTCGGCAATCCCAATGCCGGCAAGTCGAGCCTGTTCAACGCGCTGACCGGCGCGCGGCAGAAGATCGCCAATTATCCCGGCGTCACCGTCGAGCGGAAGGCGGGGCATGCCAGCTTTGCCGACGGTCGGCCGATCGCGCTGATCGACCTGCCCGGCACATACAGCCTGACCCCGTCGAGCCTCGACGAGGCGGTGACGCGCGACGTCATCCTTGGCCAGCGCGAGGGCGAGAAGCGCCCCGATGCGCTGGTCGTGGTGCTCGACGCCGCGAACCTCGACAATCATCTCTGCTTCGCGCTCGAGCTGCTCGCGCTGAACCTGCCGACGGTCATCGCGCTCAACATGGTCGACCTCGCCGAGCGCGACGGGCTGACGCTCGACGCCGCGCGGCTGTCGAAAGAGCTGGGCGTTCCCGTCGTGCCCACCGTCGCGGTGCGCAAGCGCGGCCTGACCGAGTTGCTGGCCGCGGTCGATAGCGCGATCCTGTCGCATCCCGCGCGCGAAGTCTCGGCTCCTGCCGAAGCCAATGACGCGTCGCTGCACGATCGCGCACGCGCGATTGCCCGCGCGGCGATCCTCGACGAAACGCCGATCCGCCGCTGGACCCAGCGCGTCGACAATATCGTCCTCCACCCGGTCGCGGGCCTCGTCATCCTGCTCGCGCTGATGTTCGTGATGTTCCAGGCGGTCTATGCCGCCGCCGAAGCCCCCGCGGAATTCCTCGAGGGCGGGATCGGTGTGGTCCAGCAATGGGTGGTCGCGACCTTCCCAGACAATTTCCTGCGCGGGCTGGTCGTCGAGGGTCTGCTCGCGGGGGTCGGCGCGGTCGTCGTCTTTCTGCCCCAGATCCTGATCCTCTTCCTCTTCATCCTGCTGCTCGAGGCATCGGGCTATATGACCCGCGCCGCCTTCCTGATGGACGGGTTGATGGGCAAGGTCGGATTGTCGGGACGCGGTTTCATCCCCTTGCTGTCGAGCTTTGCCTGCGCGGTTCCGGGCATCATGGCGACGCGCGCAATTCCAGACGAGAAGGACCGGCTGACGACGATTTTGATCGCGCCGCTGATGACCTGTTCGGCGCGGCTTCCGGTGTATGCGCTGATCATCGCCGCCTTCATCCCCAACACGACCGTCGGCGGGACCCCGGTCGGGTTGCAGGGGCTGGTGCTCTTTGGCCTTTATCTCTCCGGGATCGTCGGCGCGCTCGTCGTCGCCTATGTCCTGCGCCGCACCGTGGCCAAGGGCGCCGCGGCGGGCTTCATGATGGAAATGCCGCGATACCAGATGCCGCGCTTGCGCGACATCGCGATCGGGCTGTGGCAGCGCGCGTGGATCTTCCTGCGCCGCGCCGGAACGATCATCGCAATGACCACCGTCGTCCTGTGGCTTCTGCTCACCTTCCCGCAGGCACCCGAGGGCGAAAGCCAGGTCGAATACAGCATCGCCGGACGCATCGCGACGGGGCTGGAAGTCGTCGTCAAGCCGATCGGCTTCAACCACGACATCGCGCTCGCGCTGATCCCCGCGATGGCGGCGCGCGAAGTCGCCGTGTCGGCGATGGCGACCGCCAACGCGATCGACGCGGGCGACGATGAAGAAGCAATGGCGCAGTCGCTGGGCGAACGCCTGCAGGGCAAATGGAGCCTCGCCACCGCGCTCGCTTTCCTCGCCTGGTTCGTCTTTGCGCCGCAGTGCATTTCGACGATCGCGATCACCAAGCGCGAGACCAATGGATGGAAATGGCCGATGTTCATGGTTGGCTATTTGTTCCTGCTGGCCTATGCCGCTGCGGGTATCACTTACTGGACAGCCGTCGCCTTCGGCCTTGGCTGATCCCCCATCTCAATAGCGGAGCGGAGCGGCGATGGCTGGCAGCGTCAACAAGGTAATTTTGATCGGCAATCTCGGCGCCGATCCCGAAATCAAGTCGTTCCAGAATGGCGGCAAGATCGCGAATCTCCGCATCGCGACGTCCGAACAGTGGAAAGACCGGATGACCGGCGAGCGCAAGGAGCGCACCGAGTGGCATCAGGTCGTGATCAACGGCGAAGGGCTGGTCGGGGTCGTCGAACGCTTCCTGAAAAAGGGCAGCAAAGTCTATATCGAAGGCTCGCTTCGCACCCGCAAATGGCAGGATCGCGACGGTAACGACCGTTACACGACCGAGATTGTGATCGCGGGCATGGGCGGCACGCTGACCATGCTCGACGGCGCGCCCGGTGGCGGCGGCGGTTCGCGCGGCGGCGGCGACGACTGGAGCGGCGGTTCGTCGGGCGGCAGCTCAGGCGGCGGCTGGAATCAGGGCGGCGGCGGCTCAGGTGGCGGCTTTGGCGGCGGGGCCAGCAGCGGCAGCGGCGGCGGCTTTGGTGGCGGCGCGAGCGGCGGCGGCCGTCCGCCCTTCGACGACGATCTCGACGACGACGTTCCGTTCTGAGCTTAGCCTGAGGCGATGACGACCGGTATCATGACCGCAGCGGATGTCGCGCGCGGCGTGTGCCGGTTGTTCGCCCAGCAGGGGCTGGTCGCGATCCCCGAAGTCCCGCTGCCCAACGGGCGGCGCACCGACCTGTCCGCAATCGACGCCAAGGGCCGGATCACCATCGTCGAAATCAAGGTCAGCCGCGCCGACCTGCACGGCGACGGCAAATGGCCGGACTATTGCGACTGGTGCGACCATTTTTACTGGGCTCTGGCATCGGGGCTCGACCCCGCAATCCTAGAAACCCCCGACTATCGTCCCGAGACATCGGGCCTGATCATCGCCGACCGTTACGGCGCGGCGGTGGTGCGCGAGGCCGCAAGCTGCGACCTTGCCCCCGCGCGGCGCAAGGCCGAGTTGCTGCGCATCGGCAGGATCGCGATGCGGCGATCGATGCTGGCGGCCGATCCCGAGCTGGCGGCAGGTTGGGTCGAGGGCTGACGCTGGTGCCGGTGTTGGAAAATGGTCTCACGCGAAGGCGCGAAGGCGCAAAGAAGAATAATTTCACACAAAGACACAAAGAGGGTGCGCCATTGCGCGGCCGTCGTCCGTTGCCGCAGGCGACCATGAAAATGCGCTTCGCGCGGTTCTCACGCTGCCGTGTTGGTGAAAGCTGCCATCTTTGTGTCTTTGTGTGAGATTGTCGAAAGGCCAGCCCCGCCGGCCTCCCTCTTTGCGCCTTCGCGCCTTTGCGTGAGACAATCCGGCAACTCGCCTCGAAGGCCGATTATCCCCGCGCCTGCATCCGCGCGAGGTAGCGCGCGAGGATATCGATCTCGAGATTCACCGGGCGCCCGGCCGCAGCTTCGTCGAGGGTTGTCATCGCCTGCGTATGCGGAATGATGTTGAGGGTGAAATGCGCCTCGCCATTTGGCTGGTCGGTCACTTCGTTGACCGTCAGCGATATGCCGTCGACCGTAATCGATCCCTTGGGTGCGATATGCGCCGCCAGCGTTGCGGGCGCGGCGATGGTGACGGTGACGCTGTCGCCAACCGGCACGACCGACACGATCTGACCCACCGCATCGACATGACCGGTCACGATATGTCCGCCAAGTTCGTCGCCGACCTTGAGCGCGCGTTCGAGGTTGAGGCGGCGGCCCGCGTCCCACATGCCGGGCGCGGTGCAGGCCAAAGTTTCGGCGCTGGCGTCGATCGCGAACCAGTGGCCAACATCGTCCGCACCCTTGTCGACAACGGTCAGGCACGCCCCCGAACAGGCGATCGACGCACCCAGATCGATCCTGTCCGTATCGTAAACGGTGCCGATGATCAGCCGCGTGTCGCCGCGATCCTCGCGGCTGCGGATGGTGCCGATGTCGGTGATGATGCCGGTGAACATAGGGAGTGCTTATCCTTCTCTGACCCGCTCGTAGACGTCGAGCCGGTCGCTGCCAAGCGGGCGGCTGTCGGTGCGGCGCCAGCGGCCGTGGGCGCTGGCAAGATCGGTCAAGCCGAGGTCGCCGAGCGCAGGCCGGCCGCCGCCGATCAGGATCGGCGCGCGGTAGATGAGCAGGCGGTCGACGCGATCGGCGGCGAGGAATGCCGACGCCGCGCCGGCGCCGCCCTCGACCAGCACCGAATCGACCCCGACCAGCGAATCGAGCGATTCGGGGGATCCGATCACAGTCCAGCCGGACGGTGCCTCACCACGCGTGAGAAGCAACCGCTGCGGGCTGCGCTGTTCCAGTCCCGGCAAGCGCACGTCGAGCCTCGGCGTGTCTGCGTCGCGCGTCCCGCGCCCGACCAGAATCGCCTGATGCCGCGCGCGCTCCAGATGACCGTGCGCGCGCGCGCGGTCGCCGGTGATCCAGCGACTCGTCCCGTCGGCGAGCGCGATGCAGCCGTCGAGAGAAGTCGCGAGCTTCAGCGTCACATGGGGGCGACCGCGCGTGACACGCGACCACCAGGGCGCCATCGCGGCGCGCGCTTCGGCGGCCAGCACACCCTCGGCGATTTCGATTCCCGCGACCGTGAGCATCGCGATGCCCGTGCCATCGGTTCGCGGGTCAGGGTCGCGAAGCGCGACCACGACGCGGGCGATGCCCGCCTTGATGAGTTCATGGGTACAGCAAGGACCGCGGGGGCTGGTGTGGGCGCAGGGCTCCAGACTGACATAGGCCGTCGCCCCGCGTGCGGCGTCGCCGGCGGCGGCGAGGGCCATCGCCTCGGCATGCGGACGGCCGCCGGGCTGGGTCCAGCCGCGACCGACGACGCGCCCTTCTGCAACGATCACGCAACCGACATTGGGATTGGGCGCCGACGCGGGGCGCCCACGCTCCGACAGCGCGATGGCGATAGCCATCCAGTCGGCGTCGGCGGGCGGGCGTTGCATCGGGATTTAGCGGTCGGTCGCCGGAACGGCTTGCGCCCCGCGCGCGGCGCGTTCGGCGATCGTCGAACGCTTCGACGGTTCGGGCTTTTTCTTCGCCGCGGCAGCCGCTTCTTCGCCCAGCGTCTCACGCGTCACCTTGTCGGCCTCGGCCGAATCATATTCGACCCCCATCATGTCGGCCAGCCGCTGATATTCGGCGCGCTTCTCGGCATTGTGGAGCGTCGTCGCCTTGGCGCGCGCGACCCAGTCGGCGCGAATCTCCTCGACGCTGCGATTCTGGGTCCAGTTTTCGAAATAGATGATCTGCCGCTTGGGTTCTTCATGCGGGATCAGATATTTGGAAAATCCGTAAAAAATGAAGATCGGCAACGCCACCGCAACGCCCCAGACCGCCCAGCGATGCGGGCGCGGTTGGCGGATATAGTCCCAGAAATCGGACAGGCCGCCAGTGACATCGACTTTGCTCATCATCTTCATCGCGCCAATTTAGGCGATGTCGCGTCATTTTGCGAGGGGCAGAAGATTGCAGCAGATGACAGCATCTCGCTGAACGATTGCAAATTTTGCAACTACAGATGTTTATTTCGCAGTTGCACAATTTATGGTGCGCTGCAATAAGACACTTGCCTTTTAGGCATCCTCTCCCAAAACTTTTACGGGCCGCCCTTCGGGGCGGCCCTTTTTTTTCGCGTTCGGCAGATGGCATGGGCTTACCGCTCTCGCCATGGAAAGCGGGCGGTTTATGCCTGAATTGGCAGTGTTTTTTCGAATCGCCGTACTTCGGCAATAAAGCTTCCGGGCAGCGAGGTCGCCCCGCCGCTGTCGAGATCGAGATGGGCATAGCTGATCTCGATATCGGTCAGCCGCTCCGCACCCCGGAAAATCCCGCAATGCAGCGTGAAGCTGCTGCGCTCGAAACGGCTGATTCGTGCCGCGATGGTGATCAGTTCATCGAGCCGTGCGGGGGCATGATAGTCAATTTCGCAGTGAGTTTCGCGAATATCTGTACCATATTGGTGAAAATAGGCACCGGGCTGCCCCTCACCCAGCGCACGAAAATATTCGGTCACGCCGATATCAGCGTAAGCCAGATAATGCGCGTTGAAGACGATATTCTGCCCGTCGATCTCGTTGAAGCGCACCCGCACCGTTTCATGAACGCGGAAATCCTCAAGCGGCACATCCCAGTTGGCGCGGTCCATCGCAGCGCGCTCAGGCTGCGAGCGCGGTCGGCGCGCGGTCGACCGGCGCGCAAGCGGCAGCGAGCCAGTCGCGGTCGGCCTCCGGCATCCCCGCCCCGAGCTTTGCGAGCACTGCGGCATGATAGGCGTCGAGCCAGTCGGCCTCCGCCGGCGAAAGCATCCCGCCTTCGATCAGATCTCTCGCAATCGGCGCGAAGGTGATCGTCTCGAACCCCAGCATATCCTCTTCGGCGCCGTCGATCGTCTGCGGCACCACGATCACCAGATTTTCGATCCGGATGCCGAAAGCCCCCGCCTTGTAATAGCCGGGCTCGTTCGAGAGGATCATCCCGGCATGCAGCGGCTCCTCGGTCCCCGCCTGTCCGCCGGCAGGCTTGGCAATGCGCTGCGGCCCTTCGTGGACCGCCAAATAGGCGCCGACACCGTGCCCGGTGCCATGGGCGTAATCGACCCCGTCGGCCCACAGATATTGGCGCGCGAGAATGTCGAGCTGACT